>ERZ857965.130-NODE-130-length-112878-cov-8.183216_pt1:0-110000 | contig 112878 bp, 81 predicted proteins | sample MGYA00519758_ERZ857965 | MGnify/ENA primary metagenome ERZ857965 (study PRJEB31778, sample SAMEA3449381) | human gut metagenome | biome: human gut; feature: human-associated habitat; material: faeces | place: United Kingdom | collected 2010/2012 ...
ACAAACAAAATTACGTAAAGGCCATGACAACAGCACGTGACACCCACAATCAGATCGAATACGCCAAGGAGATTACGCGCGAGGAAGAACGTAAGGCGATAGCAATCAACTTAATTCAGTTGGGGACGCCATGTGAGATTGTGGCGAAGGCGACCGGATTGTCCCTGGAGGAGGTTACTAAGCTAAAGGAAAGCCTCTGAGTACGCGAGCCTTGACAACATTGACAAACAAAATTATGTAAAGGCCATGACAACAGCACGTGACACCCACAATCAGATTGAATACGCCAAGGAGACCGGACTTGAAGAAGGACTCGCGAAAGGGCGCGAGGAAGGTCGTGAGGAACGTAATCTGGAAGTAGCGATTAACCTGCTTCAGTTGGGAACTCCTTGTGAGGTCGTGGCGAAGGCGACCGACTTGTCCCTGGAGGAGGTTACTAAACTTAAGGAAAGCCTCTGAGTACGCGAGCCTTGACCACGAAGTCGTGTCCTTCCCGCTTAACCCGCTTAATGAGCGCCGCTTATTTGAGAACTAAGATCATAGATAGAATCGCGCCGTCTATGACCGGAGAAATCTGAACGTAGGGCAGTACTTCTGGATTTCGCGGAAAAAGGCCACTTCCACCGCGACGAGAAATTCCCTGATTGGGCTCTCTCCGCAGCGGAAGTGATTGTAAATGAGCTAGAAACTCTCGCTTAGGAATTTATTCAATGACGTGCAGATGTCTCTGTAAGTGCTTTCGAAGTCTCCTGTGTACCAAGGGTCCGGAATTTCGCGTTCCTCTCCGGCCAATGACATGAGCATCTGGATTTTGCCTTTTTCATCGCCGAATCGTCGTTTCATGTCCCTTAGGTTCGCCCAGTCCATGACGAAGATGTGGTCATAATATGAATAGTCCTCATCAGTCACCTGCCGTGCACCTCTTTTCTGAAACGGGATGTCATGTTTTCTGAGACATTCCTTCGCCGGAGGATAAATATCATACCCTATGACTTCATCCGAAGTAGCCGCCGAACTTATCTCGAATTCCTCCTCACGCCGCGCATCATTCACCATTTTCTTCATTATCATCTCCGCCATCGGGCTTCTGCATATATTCCCCAGGCATACGAAAAGTATCTTTACCTTATTTTCAGACATATTCCAGTTGTCAATCTTGTTTCTTTAATCAAATTTACGATTTTTTTTCATGGATGACGTGCGCGATAAAACGTTTTTCGCGCACGTCATGTCCGAAAACTGTGTCATCGTGAGTAAATCAGCCGTTTTTACGCACGTCAGAAGGGTTTTTCCCGGCCCCAATAATCTACTTATATGTTATAGTCATAGGTTTACTATATGTAATGGTCGCAGCATCCTTGTCATAGACAACTAACATATACAGCTCATCCCCCTTCTTATAGTGAAGCCCGGCTATTGTAAATGTAATCGATCCGGTTTTTGAACCACTGATAATCGTCTTGTTCCCTCCACCATCAGAGTCTAACTTGTCCTCAATCTTACTGTATATCTGATACACAAGCTGACCTGTATCCGTATTCTTTGCCTCTCGGCAGTGCCACCAATGATACTCAACATTTGCCGACTGTGACTCCAACTCCACAGATAGAGTCACCGGAACATCATTTGTTGTAGAGACTTTATCTGTCTGAGTCTTGATTTTAGGAGCATTGTCAGAATAATTGTACGCCCATACACGGCTTTTCTCGTCGCCGGCAACCATTGTCCAACTTACCAGACGCGAAGTTTCTGTTTTATTGATTATCTTGAACTCCCCGTTCTCGCCAGGATTATACAGATAATTGAAATTATAGTCGTTCAATGGGTTAATTGAAGTGATATCAATACTTTTCAACTTATTGTCGCGTATAAATAAATATTTCAACAATACACAACCATTAAGGTTGATGTCCTCAAGCTCATTGTCATTTATCGCCAGGTAATACAACTTCGGGAAACCGCTTGCATCAAAAGACTTCAATTTGTTGCTGGACAAATCAATGATTTCCAAAGCAGGGCAGCCTCGTAAATCGATGGATGTCAGCTGGCAGCCTTTAGCAACTAACTTTTTCAATTTCCCGTGTGTGCCAAACTTCACCGACTCCATATTTACACAACCGCTAAGGTCCAAGGTTTCTATATTTTCTAAAAATTCCAGTCCTGAAGCAGAGATGATTTTTTCGTGATATACATTCGGCACGTCGAATCCTTTGATTTCCTTTACTTCACCATAAGTGATTTTGCTTGCATCCTTGATCTTGTTTTCAAAGTTCAACGCCAAGGCAAAATTTTTCTCAAAGTATTTAGTGATATCTTTTTCATCTGTAAGAACAAGTTGCACCACAACATCACAACTCGCCATCAATGAGCCGTCAGGTGTAGATGCAGTAATTCTGGTATTGCCCCTCATATTGCCGGTCACAAGACCATTCTCATCGACACTCGCTATGTTCTCGTCATCAGATTTCCAGACGAGTGAAGAAAAGAACTTTCCTTTTTTTGCTGTTTCAGGAAGCACTACCACATCAAGTTGCTGAGTTCCTTCGTCATTGATATAAAGCGTGGACGGCTCAATGCTGAAGCTTTCGACAGATGGCGCATCTTTCTTGCAATTCACGAGCAGCGGAACTGACAAAGAGAGAATAAGTAGGGTGGATAAAAATCGTCCCATAGTGTTATCGTTTGAAATTGAATAATAATTCATTAAGTCATTTTGCCAAAGATATACAAAAGATGAATTATATCAAATACGTAATATTACCTATACTTCAGGTGATTTATGGTAAGTATAGACAAATGTTTATCATTGATAGTTCTCTGCTACAACATTATACGTGCCGAGCGACACCTTCTCCTCTAAAAGCGGGAGGCTGCTGTTGCCTACGGTGACATCTACGTAGATGGGAAAGTGGTCTGAGGCATCAGTGATGGTGCAGCATGACACCTGCTTGCAAACCTTTGCCTCTGTTCCCCATACATCAGGTCCGCCTTTCCAGAGGAAGATGTAGTCGATGCAGATCAGGTTGCCCGGCTGGTCCGGATTGTAGAATGTGGACTGGTCTGTTCTGGACAGCACTCTCCATTCGGATGTGAAGTCCTTCAACTCTACTGCGTCTGGTCTGGTGTTCATGTCCCCGCAGAAAATCACCGGTTTGCCTTTCTTCGCGTACTCGGCCTTGACCTTGTCGGTAATCTTCTTGGTGTGAACCGTGAAAGCGTCTTTCTGAAGGTGGGAGCCTAATAGGATAAAGTCCTCAAATTCCATGAACAGGCAAACTCTGTCCTCATTATATTTGACAGTTGAAGATTCCAGTTTATTCAGTTTGAGGGAGGTCGGACTGCCTATAAGCTTCAGAGTCTTCGGGTTATAGGTAATCATGTTGCCCATACCGAGCCTTGCGCTTTCATAATAATTTTTCCAACCTAAGTCCTTGGCAATGGAGTTCGCGTCATTGGGTATGCCTCTGACCTCATTCATTACCGCTACATCTGCCTTGAGCTCCCTGGTGACATTGGCGATCAACTTGGTGCTTGAATTTCCGCCTTGAGAGCATTGGCCGATATTGTAGGACATGATCCTGTACTTCTTGTCAGCCTTGAATTCGAGCTGGGCGAAGCGGTGGACATGTCCAGACATGAATTCCTTGGACAGGAGGCTTCTGTTCATTGACCCTGACGCTGATGTGAATGTAGCATCCACTCGGTCAGATTTTTGCGAAGGTACGACAATGTAGAATGGCGCGGCCTTGGATTTGTCGAGGACAGGCGCATTCAGCGTCTTGAGGGTGTAGGTCTTGCCGTTCTTGAAAGAGACTGCTATGCTGCTCAGCTTGTCGATGCCTTTCATCTGGAAACACAGAACGCTCGACTTGCATTCGAGCATTACCGAATGCTCTTTGGTGCCGGACGGATTGTGATATGTGAGGGTCATGGCAGCCGGGTCGAAAGTCCCTGCCGTGTAATTCTGTGTGGCAGGAACGTTTCCGGCATTGGTGGCAGGGAAGATGACATCTTTGATTACATTGTGGCCACGTGCGCCGCTTTTGTATTCAAATGTTCCTCTTGTCGAGCCGGCACCGGACTTCAGACGGAAAACGGATTGGCCTGCATCGCCTGTTACAGCGACTTCGTCACCTTCGGACCACAGGAGGCTGAACTGTCCTGCGTTTTCGCTTCCGAGGGTAACCTTGCTTTCAGAACTGCTGATACCGATTACCAGCTCCTCGATCGGGCCTCCGTTATCTTCTTTCGTGCAACCCGCTGCCAACAATGCGGCAGCGAGCAACATATGACAGATTCTTTTCATAATCATTCCAGCACTCTGTTAAACCATTATCAGCATCATGACGGCCGTCATGCTCACCAGGACAAGTCCGATAAGTGACTCGTAAGGAATCAGCCGGAGCCTTTCCTTGAGGTCCATTCCGATAGAACCGCCTGTGGCGTGGAAGAACGAGCCGTGCGGAAGGTGGTCCAGGACGGTGGCACCCGCATTGGTCATGGCCGCTGCCCAGACAGCATTGACCCCGGCAGCGAGAACAGTCTGCGCGAATGAAGCAGAGGCAATCGTGGCACCGGCAGTCGTGCTGGCTGAAGCCGCACTCATCAGAATCGACGAAATTGGCGCAATCAGTGCCGCACCGCCGTCCCATCCTGCAATCAGGCTTATCAGCAGGTCTTTTACCGCAGACGCCTTGATGACACCCGCAATCGTACCTGTACCCACCAGGAGCACCGCAATCGGGGACATCTTCTCCAGCCCGTAGCTCATGCTCTCCAGCGTGCTTTTCCATTTGCGCGTCGCCAGAACCCCGGCAAGACCGCCTGCCGGCAGAGCAATGGCCGGGTCAATGGAGATGCCGAAAACCGGTCTCAGGACCATCAGCAGCACAGCCACAAGCGGGCCAGTGATACTTGCCATAAATGACGGCAAATCAGTCTTGGAACAGTCAGTTCCCTCCGCATTCTTCATATCCGAAAAACCCTTGTCTGGCAGCATTGGCAATATGATGAAAATCAGCGCGACCAGCCCGACGATTGCCGGTACGATACCTGCCGCCATCACGGAAGACAGGGGCGCATCATAGTTTTCCGCAGCAATGATGGTGTTCGGGTTAGGAGAGACGATATTTCCGCATTTTCCGCCACCGATCAGTGCTAAAAGCACTTTCCCCTTGGACAATCCCATCTCCTTGCCGATCATTATGGCGATCGGAGCCACAGTGATGACAGCTACGTCGATAAATACGCCCACACCGGTGAGGATGAATACGGACAAGGCCAATGCAAGGAAGACATTGCGCCGTCCTGCCTTCTCCACGATGGTCAGAGCTATCTTGTCAGCCGCGCCGGTCTTGACCAGCACACCGGTCAGCACGCCGGCAGCAAGAATCCTGACAATGGCAGGGGAGATGTCCCGCACGCCGGAAAACATTTCCTTGATTGTCAGGTCGAAACCCCATCCGGACATAAGACCGCTGACTACGGCACCGAGAATCAGAGCATAGACAGGGTGACATTTCTTGAGTATCAGAATAATTGCAAGCGTAAGACCGATTGCAACTGCAATTGCGCTATTCATTGAGCAGTAAACGTTTGACAGTTTCGTAAATATTGTGTTTGGCAGTTTCCGGACGCATTGCCTCAGCCAGGCTCATCCCTTGAGGACTTACGGCCTCGATGATATGGAAACCGCCTTTCAGGAGCATCTGCTCATCTCTGATGGCGCCACTCACGAGCGCGACAGGAATCCCCATCCGTCTTGCTCTCTCGAGAACGCCGGCAGCGGTTTTTCCCTTCAATGTCTGGTAATCCGAGCAGCCCTCTCCGGTGATGACAAGATCTGCCCCTTCAATGACTTCATCGAAATCGATCTGGTCCAGAATCATGTCCACACCACGCCTCAGTTCCGCACCCAAATACGCACGGAAAGCTCCACCAAGACCGCCTGCGGCACCCGCTCCTTCCATATTGCTTACGTCAATGCCGGTGTCAGCCAGTATTTTCAATGCATATCCTCGCAGTCTTTCCTCCAGCACTTCCACATCCTCTTCCGAAGCCCCTTTCTGCGGACCGAAAACACGGCTTGCCCCATTTTTTCCTATATATGGAGTATCCACGTCGCAGGCTACCGTAAACGACAGGCCGCGGGCCCTTTCCAGAAACCCGTCTGCGCTTATCATTCCCATTCCGCCGTCATTGGTAGCACTGCCTCCTAACCCGATGAGAAAGCGTCTGCAGCCTTTGTCGATGGCGGCCAATATCAGTTCGCCCAGTCCTTTGGTGGTGGTAATCAGTGGATTGCGCTCTTCTTTGGTCAGAAGCGTAAGTCCGCAGGCAGCAGCTGATTCAATGACGGCAAGATCTCCTGCCACCCCATAAACTGCCTTGACAGGCCTGCCCAGAGGGTCAGAGACTTCAGCCCATTCCAGATGGCCTCCTAATGTGTCCACGAGCGCATCCACAGTGCCTTCCCCTCCGTCAGCTACAGCCAGACGGACGATTTCACAGTCGGGATACACCTCGGCCACGCCCTCGGCAGCAGCCCGGGCAACCTCAGAGGATGACAGGCATCCTTTATATGAATCACAAGCGATGACTATTTTTTTCATACCTTGATAAATATGTCCTTTTTGTACATCAAGTGCAGAATCAGATAATTCAGCAGCAGATAAGCCGACCAGAACAGCACCTTGTCCCAGCCCTCTCCCACGAGATTGCACAGTCCGCCGCAGAAGAAATTGACAGTATATTTCAGGTCAATGAACTTGGGCAGCAGGAAGATGGCGATGGAATTCATGCCCACCACCTTCAGCGGAAGAGCCCATTTCTGATAGCCCTTGACGTCGATTATCCAATAGAAAAGCGCAAGCATAGCGACAGAATAACCACCCACGACAAGAGTGAAGGAACTGCTCCACAGCTTCTTGTTCAGTGGAAGCCAATGTGACCATACCAGTCCGATGACAGTCATGACCACAGCTGCTGCGAGCATATACAGGCATTTCTTGTTTCCGCTGTGCTTGCTGATCCGCAGATATTCGCCGGTGAAGTTTCCCAGCATTGCCGTAACTACAGCTGGGAACGTACTCAGCAGACCTTCAGGCTCATAGACGCCTTCCTTGTATATACGGCCCGCGAACAAGGTCCGGTCGATATACGCGGCGATGCTGCCCTCGACACAGTGCGGCGATGTCCCTGCCGGCGCATCAGGAGCCACAATGAAGCTGACGGCCCCATAGACTGCCAGGATCAATGCAGCGATGACTATCCGCCAGCATGGCCTGAAATTCATATACAGAATGGAAGCCAGCATTCCGGCAACGCCTATTCGCTCCAGTACACTGAAAAACCTGTGCGGTCCGCTCTGGAATTTCAGCAGTCCGTTGCATATCATGCCGAGAAATACCAGCATGGCTGCTCTCCAGAACACCTTCAGGTAAATCTGGCCCTTGGTCCTGCCGACGCTTACCTGCTTCGCGTAGGAAAACGGAAACGATACTCCCGCTATGAATATGAATAGCGGGAATATGGTATCGTGATGTGTCAGACCGTCCCATGCCACATGGTGCATCTGTGCTTCCAGCCAGCAGGATTCCCCGCCAGGGAACAGACAGCATATGGCTCTGATGAGGTAGGCGAGACCTGCTATGAAAAGCATGTCGAAACCCCTGAGCGCATCCAGTGATGCGAGACGTCCGTTTGACTGTAGATTATTCATGCCTCAAATCTGCATTGTACTTGTTCCAGAGTTTTTTCACGACCTCGATTTCGTCTCCGCTCTTCTCGGTAGGGAAGCATGTCGTGTCGGAAATCCAGTTCCATTCGTAGTCCTTGCATTTCTGGGCAAACTCGTTCTGGTCGAAGTGGCCCCAATTTGCGAGGACATCCTCGAAGAACAGACCCCATCTCTGCCTGTAATAGCCGTCCATCATACCGGACCACTGCTTGCAGGCATAGTCGAAAAGCTTGCAGTCCTTGTTGCCCCAAGTGCCCAGGAGATTTCGTGCGTTCTTCTCGTAGAGCGCTGATTCTTCGGCATTTGTACCCATAGCCTTGGCACTTTCGAGCCATACGCCGAGCAGAAATTCCTTTCTTGTGGCCAGCAGCGTGTCCATATCCGAAATCAGGGCATCAAAAGCCTCTGCATTGGCCTTGAACGCCTCCATGTCACCATTCTTGTAGTCTGCGGCGAACTTCTGCTGAATCACCGAAGCATAGTCGGCGAGCACCTGACGGGTGATATCTACGATGTCGTACCTGTAGCCGTCGCTCCATGAAAGTTCATCAATGCAGGAATACAGTGCCTCCCAGGCCTTTACGAGGTCTGTCCGCTCATAACATTTGTTGGTATTCGTGCAGCCCTTAGGGTTCTCCAAGAAAGTCGGACGTCCTGAGATGATGGACTCGTGACCGCCATTGTTCACATTGTTCTCGAAGGCGGTAGCGAAAATGCCCTTCCAGGCCTCGACCGCTGCAGGAGAGAGCTTGCCGTAACGATTTGTCGTATAATTTTTTATAAATGAGTCAATGTCCACAGGCCTGCCTTCGTTCCATACATTTTCCAGCATGAGCGCGTAGATGATAGGGGTGTGTCCGATGCCTTCCGGAGTCAGACCGATGCCGCTCATCCTTCCGGAAGTTGAGTCTGCCAATGCAGCAGCCGGGTCGTTCGCCACGGAAGTCGCGTTTCCGGACAATGTTATGTTCTGTCCGAAGTTCTGTAGCATGCACCAGAGCCAAGGTTTGCCATAATAGGCATGGGTACGGTTCCAAACTGGGAATCTCTCGCTCCACAGGTCGAGAATCAGCATCTTGTCATCCGGCACAGCAGACAGAAGTGCCTGAATCTGAGGGTCATGCCAGAAATGCCTCTCGTGATGGAACATCCATCCCTGCATAACCCATACGGCCTCCGGATCCACCTCCGACATCGCGTGGTAAACCTTTGCGCTTACCCCTTTCAGATATTCGGGATCATCTGTCGGCGGTATGTTTTCATTAAAGGTATCGGCTGTGTAATAATGGTTTGTACCATAAATCTCTGTCTGCGTCTCGAGGAACAGCTTTCCGATTTCGGAGAACATTTCCTCGGAAGGGTCCAGCACATAGGTTTTCGGGAAATTCACCCACTGCGTGTTCTTCGCCTTCACGTCAGGGAATTTTTCGATCAATGCAGGGGGCACGTGGCCTGTAAATGAAGGCAGAATCGGAGTCATGCCCAATGACCTTTCACGATAGAGGATCTGCTTCTGCAGCTGCTCGTGCTTTTCCATGAAGCTCTGAGGCAGAGGACCGCACCAGCCGTCCAGGTTGCCCATCCAGAACCAGTTGAAATATGCAGGACCGCTGAAGAACGACTCGAGGTCTTTGTCAGTAAGGCCCAGCTTGTGGTAAACCCTGCGCCAGATGGAGTTCTGACCGGTGATGGCCAGCGGCATATTGATTCCGTTCAATGCCATCCAGTCGATTTCCTTCTGCCATCTGTCGAAGTCCCACCAGCTCATGCTGTAGTTGAATGTGCAGTAGTTCAGGTAGTAACGCCATTTGTACGGTGAAGTCTTCGTCACCTTTTCCTCCGGCAGAGGCAGGCTTTCGGGGAGAACGGTATTGCTTCCGCACCAGCTCAGGTGGAATCCGCAGAAGTCGCGCAGATACTGTCCGAGCGCACTTGCGATGCTTACTCCATTGTTTCCGCCAAGTACGATTTTCCCATTTTCGGCGCTGAACTCGAAGTAGTCGAGACTGTCCTGACGTTCCGGAAGAAGACGGACGATGAAGTCTGCTGACCTGCCGGAAGTGACACGGTCAATGAGGCCTTTCACGGCATTGACCTGTTCTTTTTCTGTAAATACGGTCTGTGTCGCCTTGTCCGTGCCGCAGCCGACAAGAGCTGAAGCGACAAGTGTCAATGTCGTGAAAATGATGGCTGCGCGTGATATCCACGCCATCCCAAATGTGCTACTTTTCATTTGCTATGAGTTCTTTTGCGACCTCCAGAGGAGAGTCAAATGGTTTCGTATTGCTGTGATAAGGGGTGTTGATCCACTCCTCTTTCCATTCTTCCATCATCTCCGGCTTTTCGGAGAAATGGATTTCGATCCGCGGAATGTAATAGTCCTTTATGAGTCCGGACCAGAATCTTGCCGCGTAGTCCTCCTGCCATCCGCCCCATGTGGTGATGAGCCTCTTGGCATTGGCCTCCCTATGATCCTTTTCGATGCTGCTGCCTTCATTTCTTGCGTCTGCAATCCATCTGTCGAGCCTGTGGAGAGGATGGGATGCGAGCAGGCGGTCCACGTCGGAGAGTATGGCGACGGTCTTTCTCAATTCTTCCCTGCCTTTTTCATTGCGTCCGAGCTTCAGGGCCTTTTCATAATGTCTGTCAGCGAGTTCCCCGAGCCAGAGTGAGGCAAATTCGATGGCGTCATTGAAATAGAGAGGTGAGTCTGCGTATTTGTCCGACAGGCTGAGGAAGATTTCCACTGCTTTTCCGAAGTCGTCGTTTATGTCGTGACGGCTGACTCTTCTCTGGTCGTGCACCACTGTCTGCCAGGTGAAGCGCGGGTATGAATATAGTGAACTATATACGGATTTGTGCAATAATTTCCACGCTTCCCTCATCCTTTCGTCGCTGAAGCCGTAGCGTGCTCGGCAGTAGCTTTCCAGCCATCTGTCTATGTCAATGCTGTCTTTCGTCCAGCCCATGTCTGCAAGCAGTTCATAGACTACTTCATTGTTCTCAAGGCCTTCCGGGGCGCTGCCGAAGCCGACAAGATTGTCCGCATATTCTGAAGCAAGCGCTTCTGCCGATGCTGTGGCGTACATGTCCAGGTCACCGGTCGGGAGGACTTTTCCTCCGAAATTCGGCACATAGCTGTATATCCACTTCTTTCCGTGGAAGCCCTGCTGTACTTTCCAGGTCTGCTCGGTGTGCCAGACCCATTTCGGATAGTCATTGCCGAGGTCAATGATGATCATCTTGTCGTCAGGTACTTCGGAGAGCATTGCCTTGAGGCTTTCCGGATCCCAGAAATCGTGCTGGTAGCCGAATGTCCATCCTTGAGTAACCCAGATGGCATCAGGGTCGCCGGCGGTGATGGAACTGTAGATGGACTTGCCGTATTCTGCGAGCAACTTGTGCTTGCCGACTGTGTCTCCTTCCTCTACAGGTAGTTTCATTTCATTGAAACTGTCTGAAAGCCAATATCTTGCCTTGCCGAATTCTTTCTTCCACTCCTGTACGAAAAGTTTTCCGATTTTGGTGAACCACGGTGAGTCAGGGGAGAGCACGCAGGCATTGTCCTCAATCGGGAAGCCTCCCCAGGTGAGCTGTCTTGCCTGGATTTCAGGATGTTTTTTCATCAATGCCGGAGGGATGAATCCAGCGAATGCCGGGGCTACAGGTTCCATTCCGAGTTCTCTCATCCTGTCGAGTATCTTGTGCTGGAGCTTGACCTGAGATTTGTGCCAGTTGTCGTTGAGCGGGCCGTCGAAGCTGTTCAGGTTGCCCATCCTGTGCCACGGCAGGTGAGCTGCTCCCGTGAAGAACCGGTCGATTTCGTCAGACTCCAGACCGAGCTGCAGCCATACCCGTTTTGCAATGGCTTCTGCTGCCACGCTTGCCAGAGGCATATTCACTCCGTGAAGGGCCATCCAGTCGATTTCTTGAGACCATCTGTCCCAGTTCCAGTATGGTGCTGTGTATCCGAATGTGCAGACATTCAGGAAGTAACGCAGCTGATACGGGGATGTGGCTTCTTCTTTCCAGTCAGGCCATTCCTGCGGGATGTTCAGTTTGCTTCCGCTCCAGCAAATCATCGAGCCGCAGGCGTCGCGAAGGTATTTGTCCATCGCGTAGCAGATCGCGCTCGGGCTGCTGCCCTTGAGTGTAAGGCTGCCGCCTGTGGCTTCGATTTCATACCGGTCCAGCCCTTCCGCCGTCCTGGGACTCATCTGAAGCGAAATATTTTCGAGTTTTCCCATTGTCCTTGTCAATACTCCTTCAGAGGCCTTGACGTAATTCTCCTCTGCCGTTTTGCCTCCACTGCAGGACAGTGCAAACGGCACGATTGCGCACGATGCGATTATTCCGATGATTCTTTTCATTGCTGAACCGGATTGTTTGGATTTTAGTATTATTACTTGGAAAACGGGGAGAAGGTCAGTCCTCCCCGCCTTTATTGTGCCTGCAGGATTATTCTGCGATTTCGCACTGGGTCTTGATGTCGAGATAGACTGGTTTCATGAAGAGATCCTTCGCCTTTTCCGGATCAATGAACCTCAAGCCATCCTTCTCTACAAAGGTCTGGGCGTCATCATATTCGAACATCATAACTTGGATGAGTCCGTAATAGTAGCGTGGACTTTCTTCTCCTTTGGCCTGTCTTACTGAACGGATGATAATGTAGTCGCCTGCACGCTGAACTTCCTCAAGTGACTTGCCGTTGCCTGCTCCAACCCATTTGCGGATATATGTCTTGCCGCCGAGGCTGGTAGGTTCCTCAGTTACGCCGAGAGTGGAGTTGTCGAGCTTTCTCTGGATTTCGCCGAGCGCATAGAAAGCCTTGATCTTCTCAAGGTTGGTTTCTGCTTTCTTGAGATTGACGAATATATTGTCAACAGCTGTGAAGAGTTCAGGATGATAGCTCTTGCCTGCCCATGATCCTCTGACATACTTCATTGTGAAATTAATGTCAACATTCTCGTCCATAATCTGATGGTCGCCATACTTGTAAATGTCGCACTGGCGTCCTGTTGTTCCGCCACCAAGAGAAGATCTCTTCATTCCCGAGTACATATAACCTCTCTGGCTTGAGAGAACTACATTTTTTGCTGTATTCTCTAAAACATTGAGGAAGCAGAAGCTGGCGTTCTTTCCGTCCACAGCGAGGAGATCGTTGAGGCTGAGGATGTGCTCGACCTTGCCGCCTACCTTCACACCGTGCATTGAGAAGAATGATTTGGTGTCAGAACCTGCTCCGGTGAATTCGTCCGGATACTTCTCAGGGCTGTTCTCGTGGTTCTCAACCTTGTTGTCAGGGTAGAGTACGGCAGCGTCGTTGAAATAAACATCGCCTTTTGGCTCTCCTGTTACCTTCGGAGCGTCGAAGTAGAACTTCTTGGCAGCGTCAGAAGTTGAAAGAACAACCTCGATTGCGTTGATGTCCTTCGAATCAGCAAAGAACTCTACAGATGCAGTAGTGCCGTCGATGCTTCCTTCCTGAGCTTCTCCTACAACTGCGAATGTGCCGTCTTCAGCTTTCTTTGCACCGGTGAAAACAACCTTGTCTATAGTTGTATTGCTGGTGATGGTTCCGGTAAGTGCGACCGGTTCGCCGTAGGTGAGTGCCTCTACAGTTTCAAGTGCGAACTCTGCATCAAGTTCTTTCTTGCCGTCATTGTTTTTGTCGCAGCTTGCGAACAACATAGTAAGTGCTGCTGCGAAAAGAAATGTTTTTTTCATGATTTTTGTAATTTATGTGGTTGATAATAAATTATTTCATTTCAATGTCAGCTATTACAGGGAAATGGTCAGAGAGAATTTTTTCTTTGCCGACTCTCGTTTCGATAAGTTTTACACCATTGCCCTTTCTGCTGTAGATGTAGTCGATCTTCATGGACGGCTTCATCGTGCTGTATGTCAGTTCCCTGTTGGTAAGATCATCCCAGCCTTTTCTGAGGAATGCCATTTCCGGACTGTCAGGCTGTGCATTCATGTCACCTGCCAGGAATACTGGATTCTTGATGCTCTTCACCTTCTTCTGGATGAATTTGACCTGCTCAAGTCTCAATTCCGCAGAACTTACTTCCAGATGAGTGCAGATGTAGGTGATAATCTGTCCGTCAGGAAGCTGGATGTCAGCTATGAGCATTGCTCTCTGTTCCTTCTTTCCGATGTTCGGGAGAAAGACTCTTTCGCTGCGGACGATAGGGTAGCGGCTTAGAAGTCCGATGCCGTAATATCCGCCATGGTAGTCGATGGTCTTGCCATAGATTCCGAACATTCCGGTTTCTTGAGCGAGTTCATTGATGAACTTGACTCCATTCTGCTTCGGAGCTCTTTCGCGATGCGTGTCCCAATCGCATTCCTGAAGCGCGACAATGTCGGCGTCAAGAGATTTGATATAAGACCCGATTTCCGTCATTGAGGCAATTTCTCCGAATCTGAGATTGTAGCTCATCACGCGCAGTTTGCCGTCTCCTGCGAAGCTGTTCATGCAGAAGAGAAGTGCAACAGCGGCTGTGACAAATCTGAGTTTTTTGATCATAATTTTATTTTTTCGATAGTAATTCTGTAATAATCAAGGTTTACCGTTTTCTTGCTTTCAGCGGTCCTGCAAACGTATTCAGGCGGACAGATGACGTAGAGACTCCATCCCTCTGTACCTTCAGAAATGAATGAGCGGCAAGAATACGATGCGACTTTCTGTTCAAGTTCCTTTTCGAGTCCGTTCTTCACGCGGCCGATGATGACTGCATTTTCCGAAAGTTTCAAGCTCTTTTTGCTGAAGATTTCATCCAGCTGCGCCATCTTGTCGATTCTGCTGGTATAGATGGTTGTTCTGCCGGGAATACCTGTCTGTATGTGTATATCGGCTCCTCCGAGGAATACATCTGAATCGTATATGCCGTCGAAATCGGCAATTGCCGTTTTCGCTATGATTCCGCAGCCTTTCGTTACCTGCATTCCGGTCGGCTCCTGCTGGACGAAATATGGCCAGATATTGTTGTTCCTGCAAATCTTCATGAATGGATTCGAGTCTCTTACGGTGAAGTCCATTCTGTCAAAGAAGAATATCACCGCCTTTTTGCCTTCCGCACCGAGGATGTGGTTTTTTGCTATGCTCACGTCCCTGCGTGCAAAATAACTGTCCTTGTCCTTGAGGTCGGTAAAGTAATCTACCGCGAACGTGTTGTTGGCATTCATCTCTGCCGGCGGTTCGGGCAATTGGGATGAAGGTGGAGTGTCAGGCCCCTCTGGGCTCTCTGTGTTTTTTGAGCAGGCGCAAAGTAGCGCGGCTGCAAGTGCTGTCGTCAATATGATTCTTTTCATCTCAGTTTTCCTCATAAATCAGGTCCGCCATTACAAAGCAGTGGTCTGACATGTCAGGCCTTGCAATGATTTTGTAGTTTTCGTACTTCCATTTCTTGGGATAGCCCATAATGTAGTCCAGCTTCACTTTCGGATTGTCGGAAGGTATGGTGAAGCCGGTTCCTTCTCCGATTTCCTGCCAAGTGTTCTTGACATATCTGATCGGGTCGCTGTCTTCTTCAGCATTGTAATCTCCGATCAACAGGGTCGGAGTCAGCTTGTCCTGCTCGAAGATTTTCTTGTTCACGTCAACGAAATTGCGGATCGTGATTTCTGAAGATTCGAGTGCGAGATGCGTCGTGGCAACTCTCACTGTACCACCCTGAGGCAAGCGGACATAAATCCATCCGGCGCTTCGCGGCTCACGCGAACCTGCGATAGTGCTGATGATCTTTTCTGCTTTGAGGAAAGGATATTTGCTCAGCAGAGCCACTCCGAAACCGCCGCCCTGATAGGTGAATGACTTGCACCAGTATGGGAACATTCCAGTAGCTTGGGCCAATGCGTTGAGAAAGTCCGTGTTTCCGTTTCGTTTTGTGAAGTGGTCCACCTCTTGGAGACAGACGACATCTGGAGCGTATTCGTTGATGAGTTCAGCAAACGGTTCCACCTTGTGGTCGGCGTAGAGTGCACCTTCCTTGATGTTCATTGACATCACCCTCAGGCCAAACCTCTCTCCTGCAGAAGCCTGCAGGAAGGAGGTACAAACAGCCATGAGTGTGACCGCAAATGCAATTGTGATATTTCGGGTCTTAATCATTTTGTTCTTGTGGGTTTGATCAGTTCCATCCCGGGTTGTTCGGAGCGAGATTCGGGTTCAGCTGCATCTGTTTGAACGGAATAGGGAGAAGATAATTCTTGTTTGGATCAAATGTCCTGTTTGATTCGAGGATAAGGTACTCCTTGCCGTTTACTGACTGCCACTTGAGCTCTGAGAGTTTGATCTTGAGTCTGCTCTGGTCGAGATAGTCTTTTCTTACTCCGAGAAGAGGCTGTCCGAGAAGTTCGCCCTGTTTCCATCTGATGATGTCCAGATATCTGTGGCCCTCAAGGAAGAGCTCCACACGGCGCTCTCTCCTGATTTCAGTGCGGATGTCGGAACCTGCAGGAGGTGTGAGAGTCATATGAACCATTCCTACGCGGTCGCGAAGAAGGTTGATGCTCTTGTCGAGGTCGTCTTGGGTGAGCTGTCCGAGCATTTCCTTTGCCTCTGCATAGTTCAGAAGGACTTCAGCGTATCTTATGATAATGATGTCGTTGTCGTCGTGTCCTACGAACTTGACGGTCTCGGGCTCGACATACTTTCTCGTGTAGTAGCCGGTATAGGTCATGCAACCATCCTTGTTATTGTCAAATTTAGGATATGTGAAGATTGATTTGTCTGTATTCAGCAAATCGCCGCTTGTTCCGCCTTCCCATTTTGTTCCCGGGGTGAGGATGGACATAGTCATTCTCGGGTCTCTGTCTTTGAATACATCTTCGTATTTGGTCACGCTGTCAGGATTCCAGATTTGTCCGTCCTTAGTGAGATAGCACTCAATCATGCTTGCCGTAGGAACGAATCTGGCATAGTCCCCCGGCACCCAACATTCCCTTGAAAGGTTGTGTGATGTCCTTGCCGTCTCGCCGAGGTCATAATTATAGACGAACGCGATAAGGGTTTCGTGATTTTCGCTGTTTCTTGAAGCTCTGCCCTTGTAGGTGAAGAGGTCAAGGTAGTCGCTTTCAGGATGTCCTGTGCTGTAGAGTTTGTAATAGGAGGAACTCATTGCCCTTTCGCATGCTGAAATGGCATCCGCATATCTTCCATTGTAGAGGTAGATTCTGCTCAAAAGGGCGAGGGCAGCAGTCTGAGAAATGTGTCCGAAGTCTGCCGAACCTGCCGCAATGTATTCCGGGAGAGCCTTGTAGTGGTCCTCGAGGTCTTTAGTTACTCTGTCGATTACATCTTCTCTCTTGTCTCTTCCTCTGTACACGTCAGGAGAATCGACATTGAGTTCATCGGTAATGAGAGGAACGTCGCCGAAGAAGCTTGTGAGAACCCAGTAGTTGTAGGCCCTGTAGAAATATGCCTCTGCGGCATATCTTTCTCTCACCTCTTCCTTTACACCGGTCGCGCGCTGGTAGTTGTTGAGGAAGTAGTTTACTTTGCCGATACCGCTGTATGCCGCATACCAAACGGAATTGATTTGGCTGATGTCGGAGGAGAAATATCCTCCGCCGATGTTTCTCCAGGCTGTAGATACTGCCCACGGAGCGCTGTCACCTGCGATTTCGGTCCTGTTGAGCCATTCCTTTCCGGCAAGACTGTTGGTGAACGTGTTGGTTACACTGCGAAGGTGCTGTTCTGTCTGCCAGAAGTTCGCGTCCGTCAGTTTGTCGTGCGGCATCCTGTCAAGGAATGAATCGTTGCAGGAAGTCAGCATCAATGCTGCGGACATCAGAAATATATGTATGTTCTTTTTCATATCTGACTGTATTTTCAAATTTCTTGATGATTATGTTTCTACTTGAAACTGAGGTTGACGCCGAATACGATTGTTTTTACGAGCGGATAGTATCCTCCCTTGGAAACAGGTGTCTCAGGGTCGTATGCGTAGAAGAACTTGCTGAAAGTAAAGAGGTTGTCCGCGGACACATAAAGTCTCAGATTGTCGATTCTCGCTTTCTTCATCCATTTCTCAGGGAATGTATAGCCGAGCTGGATGTTCTTTACTCTAAGGTAGGACGCATCTTCAAGCCAGTATGTAGAGAAGGTGTTCTGGTTGAATCCAGTGTTGTAGGTAAGACGCGGATATGGCGCATTCGGATTAGGATTGGATACCACGTCATATCTCTTCATGTGGATTTTCTGTGGATAAGCTGCCATATCCTGGAATGCGTGGCGGGCTGTTCCCTCAAGGTAGCCGTCGCATTTTCCTACACCCTGGAGCACGAAACTGAAGTCGATGCCTTTCCATCCGAGATTTCCTCTCACGCTGTAGGTGTAGCGAGGAATGCTGCTGCCGATTACTGTTCTGTCATACTCCGGCATGATTCGTCCGTCAGGTTCCCCGTTAGGGCCGCTCAGGTCCTTGTATTTGATGTCACCAGGCTGGTATTTGTAACCCATGACAACAGGAATCTTCGGGAGATTGTAGGTGTGGGTCTCAGGATTGTTGATCTTGAAGTCTTCCGGTGTCATGAGACCGTCTGCTATATAGCCGTAGAAAGCATCGATAGGATATCCGACCTGACGGATCTGATAGCCGCTGAGGTCCGGTTTGTTTCCGCCGAGATCTACAATCTTGTTCTTTACGTCAGAGAGGTTGAATCCGATTCCGTACTGGAATTCTCCGATCTGGTCTCTCCAGTTCAAGTCCATTTCCCAACCCCTGTTGTTCACTTTTCCTGCATTCTGTTCTGAAGGTTTTGCTCCCATCTGTGAAGGATAGTTGAATTTGAGAAGGATGCCTTCGGTCTTCTTGTCATACCAGTCGAAGGTGAAGGTGAGCCTGTTCTGGAACATAGCGAGATCCAGTCCGAGGTCAATCATCTTAATCTTCTCCCAAGACAGGTTAGGATTGGAGAGAGTTGTCTGCACATATCCTGTGGTTGCCTTGGTTCCGATCATGGAAATGCCTGAGGTATATGCCTGAAGGACAGAGAGGTAAGGATAGTTTGATGAACCTACGTATTGGTTTCCGAGCATACCCCATGACGCTCTGATCTTCAAGTTGTCGAGGTACTTTCTGGTAGCTGACATGAAGTTCTCTTCAGTGATTCTCCAACCTGCTGAAACAGAAGGGAAGAGTCCGCCGCGGTTGTCTTTGTGGAAACGTGAGGACAGGTCGTAGCGCAGGTTGCACTCGAGCAGATATCTCTCGTTCCAGTTATAGCTCAATCGGCCGAAACCGGATCTGATTGCCCATGAAGAATAGCCGGAATCGTTGCTCATTGTCTCCGGATCTCCAAGACTGAGGGTAGGCTCCTGCTCTGTGCTGAGATTGTTTCTTGAAGCTTCGAACATGCGGGCAGTGTACCATTCCTGGGACATACCGACAACTCCGCCGAGGTTGTGCTTTCCGAAGTGGAAGTCAAAGTTGCTCTGAAGGATGAATGTCTGCTGGATATTTCTGTAGTCAATGTTTTTGATGGAGTTCGGTGACTGGTATCTGTTGGTCTCCCCATTGTCCGGATTGACGAAAGTGATGGTCTTCTTGAGAATGTCTTTCAAACCGTTGTAGGATGTGAGGTTATATGTCGCACTGACGTCCCATCCCTTGAGAATGTCCACTTTGACAGTTTCCATTATCGAGAGTTCGTCTGCATCTGTCTTGATCCTGCCGCCGTCGTACAGGACAGCCACCGGATTGGTGTTGCCTCCGCCATAACCCCAAGAGCCGTCTGTGAAACGGAGAGGGGAGTTAGGCGCGATTCGCATTGCATTGTAGATGGCTCCGCCGCCGCTGGTGAGCGAACTTACAGGAGAAGTCACTTTTGTGGTGGTGTATCCGATGTTGGATGAGATGGTGACTCTGTCGATGAGTTTCGTGTTGATTTTGAAACGTATGTTGTGCCTGCGCTCTCCAGTGCTGTTTCCGGCTGTGAGACCGTCCTGGTCGAAGTATCTGTAGGACAGCATGTAACCGCTGTTTCCGAGGGTTCCGTTGAGGCTGACAGAGTAGTTCTGCTGAGGAGCTACCTTCTTGAGGACTTCGCCGACCCAGTTGGTGTTTCCGAAATAGTTAGGGTCCGAGTTGTTGCGCACCTTGTCGAAATGTTCAGGAAGCCAGGCTGCCGGGCTGCCTACATTCTTTCTTGCCTCGTTGTCGAGGGTCATGAACTCGATCGCGTCGCACATCTCCGGCAGTCTTGTCGGAGCCTGTATTCCGGCATAGGCTGAGAAGTTGATTCTTGTGACGCCGTCTTTTACAGTGGCGAGTTTCTTGGTGGTCACGAGAAGGACACCATTTGCTGCCCTGGCTCCGTAGATTGCTGCGGAAGCCGCGTCCTTGAGGACTGATACGCTTTCGATGTCTTCCGGGTTGATGGATGTGATGTCACCTTCGACACCGTCGATCAAAATCAGAGGATTGGCATTGCCGATGGTTCCCACTCCACGTACTCTGATGGTGGTATTTGCCTGTCCTGGCTGTGATGAGGAGTTTACGACCGTTACACCCGGGAGAAGTCCCTGAAGTCCTGAAGCGACGCTTGAAATAGGTCTTGCATTCATTTCTTCACTATTGATCATCGCCACCGCACCGGTAAGATTGACCTTCTTCTGGACACCGTAGCCGACAACGACGGTCTCCTGAAGCATCTGAGTGTCTTCAGCGAGGACCACTTTTCTCGCAGCTGCTGAACCGGCAACTATGATCTGCTCCTTGTAGCCGAGGCTGCTGATTCTGATCTTGGTCTGGGCTGAAGGTACTATGAGTTCCCAATTTCCGTTGGCGTCAGTGATGGTGCCGCCCTTTGCTCCTTCAATCAGCACGCCTGCACCTATTATAGGCTCTCCGGTACTGTCAATGACAGTTCCGTTGGCCTTGAATGTCGTCTCTTTAGTTTCTTTGTCAATGTCTTTCTTCTCCTCGCTGAGCACGATCTGATGGCCGTTTATCTCATATGAAATGGCCAGGCCGCTGAAAATTCTGTCGAGGATGAATTCGATGCTCTTGTCCTTCGCATCGATGCTTACCAACGCATCTTTGTCAGGGAGCATGTTACTGTAGAAGAAGCTGTACTCGCTTTCGTTCTCCAATGTAGCAAGGGCCTCCGTAAGAGGAACGTCCTTGAATGAGACACTTATCTGTCCGTGCAGAGGTGCCGCATTCATCAATACGCTGAAGAACAACGTGATGATTAAAAGTTTTGCTTTCATTATTATTGTTATTGGTGTTATTGTTTTGTTTTTACATGGTGGTCAGGTATTCCGGAACTCGGGTGTTATTTGCGTCCCGTGCGCCGTCTGCTGAACTTTATCGTGTTGTAGTACATCTGGGCTTCCACCGGCGATGTCGCTGTGATAAGGTCAAGCACATTGTTCAGAGAACTGTTTCTCACAAGTCCCGTGTAGGAGTAAGCCGTCACGCTTTCGTCCTCGAAGATGACATTGACATTGTACATTCTCTCGAGAATTGCTCCTATCTCCTTGAGGTTGTTATTGTTGAAGAAGAGTTCATTGTCACGCCAAGGAATGAGGTGGTTTTTGTTCGGCGCGTCATATTTCCTCATTTCGCCGCTTTTTACATTGTAGCTTATTTCCTCTGCCGGCTTCATGAGCATTTCCTTTCCGTCTGCAGTCGCTTTCACGCAGCCCTCGACCAATGTTGTAACTATCTCCGGTTCAGAATTGTATGCCCTGACATTGAACTTGGTTCCGAGAACCTCGACCTTCATCTGCCTGGCTGATACGACGAGCGGAATCTCTTCATTGCGGGCGACTTCGAAATAGGCTTCGCCATTCAGGTCAATGTCGCGGTTCTTCACATTGAAATCAGATGCATAACGGATCGAACTGCCAGAGTTGAGCATGACCTTGGTCCCGTCCGGGAGTGAAATCGTGCTTTTCTGACCGTTCGCGGCGATGCACTCAAAGACATTGGCCTCGGCCTCTCTGCCCTTGCCTGCCACGAATCCTGTAACGACAGCTATGGCGACCACGGCAGCCGCCGCAGTCCACTTGAATATTCTTCTGAACAGCAGTTTCTTCTGTGCCTTGATTCCGATAAGCAGTTTTCTGCGGATTCTCTCCTTCTGGATGCCGGACATTCCGCCACTTGCGTTCTGCCATTTGGAAAATGCGTATTCGTCGAAAGCCTGCGCTGCATCCTCCTCGTCCATCATGGCGCGGAGCTTCGCATTTTCTTCGGCTGTAGTCTTTCCGGAAAGGTATTTTTCAATCAGTGAATGAAATCTTTCGGTTTCCATATTCTGTGGTTTTGCTATATGTATCCACAGAATCCATAAAACCTTACAAGAAAATTGAAAAAATTATAAAATTTTGCTCAACTTAAGATTACCGCCAGCATAAGAAGCTCTGAAATCCTCTGACGGATAGCGTTTTTCGCCCTTGCAATCTGGGTTTCCACGGTCTTGGGAGAAATGTCCAGACGTTCGCTTATTTCGTGGACGGACAGCCCCTCGATAAAGCGCATCTTGTAAATCATTCGTCTGGATTCAGGCAGGGCGGCGATTGCAGCTTCAGCTTCCGCCAATATGACGGCCGTGTCTCCAGTCTCGAACTCTTCCTGCCGGACACCGTCGCTATTCGACACATAGTCAATGTATTTCGATGCGGTCACCTGTCTGCGCAGTTCCTTGAACACGGCATTGCGGGCCACGACATAAAGCCATGCCGGCACGTTTCCGTCAGGGGAAATCGAGGTCCTGCGGGTCCACATCAGGGCGAAGCAGGACTGCGTGATGTCTTCGGAAAGGTAAGTGTCTTTAAGGATGGCGAGGGTGAAATTGAAGACCATTCCCGCATACTTGTCATACAACGCCGAAAACGCCTCAATAGACGAGGCATTCAGCTGCTCTATGAGTATATGGTCTTCTTTCATGATGTAGCGGGAGTTCTGTGTTGCTACCACAAAGATAGGAAATAAAGTCAAGTTTCCCGCTGCTACTTGGATTTTCAGGCCTCCGAGCCCTCTACAGGGTGCACCAGAAGGTGACGATGAACGGTATTGAAAACTCGAGCACAAAGCCGTGGAACAGCGAAACCACAGCATATTGCCTGCCGGATGAGTCCATGATGATAGGCAATGTCGTGTCCATCGAAGTCACTCCGCCTGCGGCGATCGGAGCCAATGGTCCTGCCACTTTTACCAGCAGCGGCGACAGGAGCAATGTGAACATCTCCCGGACAATGTTCGAGAGCAAAGCGATGGTACCGAGTTCCGCTCCCTTGTATTCTGTAATGAAGATACTGGACAATGAATAGTATCCGAAGCCTGAACCGACTGCCAGACAGTCTGTTGCACTGCGTCCATGCAGCAGGAGAGCAGCGGAAAGTGCTCCAGCCAATGTGCCGAGAAGCGTACCGACCGGAAGCAGCGACATCCGCAGGTCCAGAGTCTTGAACTTGGATATGAAACTGTTGTCGCTTCCCACTCCCGCACCCACGCAGAAAAGCAGGGCACAGAGGGCATAGAACGTAAGATTGCCCTCGGATAGGCCTGAGGGAATCAGGCCTGACAGTCCTGCGGCAATGCCGATGATGAAGAAACTGATAATGACAAGGCTGCCTTTCATCTCGATTTCCTCCTGCTTATATATTGCCACAGGATCCATGCGAAAACGCAGCTTCCTGCCGTGCACAGCGTCGCAATCACGACTGCATCCAGTCCGAGAGAGGGCAATGCGGATATGATCTTCTTGTTACCGCCGACTTCCACGCCGAGCAGGAACAGCAGAATCCATATGAGCAAGGTCGTCGCCTTGGAAATCCATTGACAGTCCCGTTTTCTCAGGAGCCATCCGAAGGCAATGCCTCCGAACATGCAGCCGATAACTATAAACATCTATTTGTCAGTATTTTGCGATTTCGTAATGATTCTATGCTGCGATTGCAGAAATGCTTTCCTGTTCTTTTCCAGTGTTGCCCGTTCAGTTTCGGGCAATGCGAAATCGCAGAATCTTTCCCATATATAGTTTACTGCCTGCTGGGACGGATGCACCATGTCTTCTGCATAGAAACGGTAGTCCCTCAGCTCGTCCATCATGATCTCATAAGCAGGGAAGTACGCGCATTGGTCCGGATGATTCTCTACTACCGATTCCACGGCCATAAGCAGGGTGCTTTTGCTGATCTGGTTGCCGTGCGCGCCGTCTTTGAGATGCCGTATGGGGCTGACTGTGAATATGAAACGCTTCTGTGGATACTTCCCGACAAGAGAATTGAGCAGTACCGAACAGGTCTTCAGCGAAAGCCTTTCGCGGGTGAATTCTTTGGCATCCCGTTTCAGGCAATTGGACACTATCTCGCCTGTGGCATTGAACCGGAAGGTCCAGGCCGTGCCGAGCGTGATGATTATCGTGGAAGCCTCGCGGAAGAAGGCCGATGCTTCGGCAAGGGATTCATTGGCATTGACAAGAAACTCTGCGCTTGTCGCCCTTGCGGCCGCGGTGTGGTGGCTGAATGAACAGACAAGCTGCGATCCGGCGCCCATCTGAACGCACTCGTCTTCGCCGAACGGAACAGCAGAATCCAGCCTCCGAACTGCATTGCAGACGGAAACTGGATTGTACAATGTTCCAAAAGGATTGGTGCAGGCCCGGAACCCCATGTTCTTCATTATGAGGCCGATATTGTCGGAAAAACAACTGCCGAGCAGCAGGATGCTGTCATCGAAACTGATTTTTATCTTGCTTTCCGGAATATCCACCGGGGTCTGCAACTTTATCATATTTTGTCTGTTTGTGAGGAAAAGTTACTTTTCCATGGATTCGATTACTGAAAGGTTTGCTTTCCTTACTCTCGCCTCATCCATTTTCAGGACTTTGCGGTCGTAAGTCATAAAGCCGTTCACCTCGCCTTCCACGTCAGTGGTCTGTGTATAGACTGCTGCACTGAAGCCGCTTCTGACCATTTCTTCCAGATCGCGCGCGTATTCCACGTAAACATCTGTAACCTCATCTGAGTTCTTGTACTGTACATAGCCCCAGTTGCGGTCTTTCTGCCACAGATGTCCTTCGAGAGGCAGGCCGATTCCGCCGTATTCACCGAGGACAGTGACATAATTGCTGTCGAAGAAACGCTGTTTAGGACCCGGATATCTGTGCTCGTCGAGGATGTCGCCGCATTTTCTGTGGTTTCCGCCTGAAGCCGAGTTAACAAGTCTGGTAGGGTCGAGTTCCTTGGTGTATTCAGCGACTTTCTCAGTGTCGAACTGTCCCCAGGCCTCATTGAACGGAACCCATACGACTATACAAGGGAAGCAACGTCTGGCCCCGATGATCTCAGTCCACTCCTTATAGTAGTTCTTCTTCCATTCGTCAGGTACAGGTGTGTCTGTGCCCTCGTCCCAATTATTATAGACCCACTTGTTGGTGGAGTTGTCCGCGATACTCGGCATATCCTGCCATACCATCATTCCGAGCTGGTCGCAGTGGAAGTACCATCTTGCAGGCTCTATCTTGATGTGCTTGCGTATCATGTTGAAGCCCAGTTCTTTAGTCTTGACGATGTCGTATCTCAATGCCTCGTCTGTCGGAGCTGTGTAGAGTCCGTCAGGCCACCATCCCTGGTCGAGCGGGCCGAACTGGAACAAAGGTTTTCCGTTCAATGCCATTCTCTTGTAGTTGTGAGAGTCAGTGACCACGGAGATTTCCCTCATTGCCGCATAGCCTTCCACCTGGTCCAGAACCTTGCCGCCACGAATTACTGAAAGGCGCAGTCCATAAAGGTACGGAGAATCAGGAGACCATGTCTTGACTTCCGGCAATGTGATTGTAACCGCCTTGCCTTCAGCTGCTTTAGCGCTTGCGATGACCTTTTCGGCCGGCTTCTCAGGAGAGTATCCTACACCGCCCTCCAGCACTTCTGCCAATATGATGTCGCCTTCGGCTGTTCCTTTTGTCAATGTTTTGACTGTCAATGATTTCGTGTCAATGTCGGCTACTGCTTCATAGCTCAGGAAGCGTGTTTCAGGCACTGTCTCCAGCCATACGCTCTGCCATATTCCGGAAACCGGAGTGTACCAGATTCCTTTAGGCGAAAGCACCTGCTTGCCCCTCGGCTGGAATGACTTGTCGCTGCTGTCTGCGACTTTCACCACGAGCTTCTGCTCTCCTTTCACATTGAGGTATGGAGTGATGTCGAACGAGAATTCCGTAAATCCGCCTGTGTGCGTTCCGAGGAATATATCATTGACATAAACATCTGCTTTCCAATCTACAGCATCGAAGTTGAGCATCGTCCTCATCCCTTTCTGGGCCTTGGCCTGGAACGTGGTGCTGTACCACAGGTTCTCATTTGGCTGAAGGATTCTTCCGACTCCTGACAATGATGACTCGATGGCAAACGGCACGAGTATCTGGCCGTCGTTTTCTGCCGGCTGAGGCTCTCCGCATTTGGTGACGGCATAGTTCCACAGTCCGTTCAATGATTTCCAGTCGCCTCTGACCATCTGCGGCCTCGGGTATTCCGGATGGCAGGATTCAGGAGAAACCTGCTCTGACCATGTTGTACGGATGTTTTCGCCTGCCGGAGCCCAGTTCTGAGCTGCTGCCGACAGCGGTAAGGTCAATGCTGTCGCAATAATTAGTGTAGTGATTCTGTTCATGTTATTTTATTGTGTGTAATAATTTGTATCGAAATAAAATCGAATCCTCTAATTTACGGTTTTTCCGTTAAAATTCGTACATGTTCAACCCTGTCTCTTCGGAAAATTTCCTGCCGAGATGAGCCTTTGACGGTATCACGACCAGTTCACATGCACCGCTTATGACTGCGGAGAAAAGATGCCCGCAGATGGCGGAACAGTCTGAGCGGCCGAACGTTGCGTGAAGATGCAGATACACATTGCCGTCCTTCTCGGAGATGTTTCCGGTAAGATTTGCCATTTCCATCTGCTCCTTGAACTCCATGTCCACATATTTCTTGGTGGCAGGGTTCAGAAAACGCAGAACCACATCATTCACGGCTCCGAGACCGTAAATCTCTCCCGCCAGGATGTTCTCTTTCCTGCAGAATTCGGTCAATGCCGCAGCAACTTCACAATGATTGTCAATGCTGAGAAAATATCTGTCTTCAGCTTTCGTGTACTTGTACATAGTATAATAATTATAGGTATATCAGTATGGCTATCGCTCCGACTGCTGCGGCAATGACTGTTTTTATAAGCTTGACAGTCAGCCAGCTGCGTTTGTTTTCGGCAATCAGCGGCAGGCAAGCGTGCCCGTCCTGGGAAATGCAGTTGGCGAGCAGGACCGGGAACGGAAGAATCCCTGCGGCGAACATTGACACGAAAACAAGGTGCGGACCCGACTCCGGAATCAGTCCGGCAGCGACCGCAATCACGAGCATAAGCCAGATGTTCCCCTTGATCCAAGTCTCGATGTCGATATAGATGGATAATATCCCGAATAGCGCGAGTACGCCGAATGTCCATGCGAAAATCGTAGGCAAATGCCTCTTTATCACGTGCTTCCATACGTGCTCTTTCAGGAAGTGGTGCAGGTTGTGGGCATGATTGCCGTGCTCTTTGCCCTCTTTGTGATGATGGCCGCATTCCTCGTCACCGTGGCTGTCCTCCCCATTGTGATGACCGCATTCCTCGTGGCCGTCCTCCCCGTGAAGGCTGTGCTTCTCCCCGTCGTGATGATGGCCGCAGTCGCAGGAATGGATCTCGTAATTGTCGTCACGGCTCCTGTCAGCGCCGATGTTCATCATCTTGCCCTTCTTCTGCATTGACCCGACAATGATTTCTGTCAATGCGCCTATGCCGATTCCGAGAACGAAAAGCCCGCACATCATCATCAGCGCAGTGCCTGGAAATTTCGCCAGCATTATGAATGCTTCGTCGCCGGTCGTGGCTATCAGCGTGGCCAGCAGCGCGCCGAATCCTATCATTCTGTGAGAGTAGAGTGATACGCCTGCAAATCCGCCGAGGCATCCCGGTATGAGACCGAGTGCCGCAGAGGTTATAATCTGTCTGCCTTTGTGCTTCTCGAGACTGTGAAACATTTTTCCCTGAGTGCAGACATTGAAAATCTCTATCAATGTCATCATCAGTATTACGAGAGCGCAGATTTCTATACTTTCCTTGAATGCATCTATGAGTGCGTCAGGTATATCGTGTGGCGTGTGGGGAAGTTCTCCGTGGATGTGTAAAGGTAAGATGAACATAGGTTTATTGGTAAATGGTTCCCGCGATATAGAGGCTTATGACGGGCCTGAGCGGTGAATTGGTCGTCAGAATTATAGCTGTTTCATTGTCCCCGACAGGAAGATTGCCCGTGTCAAGTGTGCATTTGAAAGAATTTTTTCCGCCGGAAGGTGTGTCAATGAACTCTGCCGGCACTTTCACACTGTCGTTTTCCGCATCGCATTTGTAAATGTGAAAACCGCTGCCACCCATATTCTTGTAGGAGAATGTTGCTGTGACAGCAGTGCCTTTGCGGACTTTTCCGAAATGGTAAGTGCTCGCGTCAAATATCGGCTGGGCTCCGTTTTCCTGTTCCTCGGCTGTCCAAGAAGAGAAGTCTTCCTTCGTGAAAGCCTTTATGCTCAATGCTTTATGTGGCTGACCGTTCACTACGGGTGTTGCGAAATAAGTGTTTCTGCCCCACCTTGACCTGTCTGCCGTGACGATGTATGTCATTTTAGCAGTGGCTCCGGCCGGTATCGGGTTCGGCGAAATGGAGACTGAAAGTCCCGGCGACACTTTCGTAAATGAAATCCTGGCAGGGGAGTTCCCGACATTGGCCACAGTCACGCCGTCGCTTTTCTGGCCGCCCTGAGACAGGTTTCCCAGCTGGAAAGAGGATTTGCGCAGGGCCAATGTTCCTCTTCTTTCAGGATATAATTCATTGAGCGACAGTTTCTTGGCATGGACTATCCCTCGAAGCCTGAGTATCACCGGCTTCTTTACTCCAGAAATATATACTGTCAATGTCTTGTCGAAAGGGTAGGGGCCTTCGTCATTGGTGTAGGTGGCTGAAATGGTGCCTGACTTTCCCGGCAGAACCGGTTCGCGTGTCCATTTTACCCTGGTGCAGCCGCAACTGCTTACTACATTGTATATGACAGCCGGTTTGGCAGATATGTTGGTCACCGTGAACGTGCAGCTCTGCTCTCCCTGTCCTACAGTGAGGTCGCCAAAGTCGTGTATGGTCTTGTCGAAACGCACAATCCCGTCATATTCAGTGGTTTTGCCGTCAGTTTTCACCTGAGCGTACAGAGCCGCCGAAAATAAGGCTGCGGTGATAGTCGCAGCCAGATATTTGTAAATTTTCATCATTGCGGCTTAAGTTCCTGCAAAAATCTAACCACTATTGATTATTTGACAGATTTCACATACATTTGCATTCGTATAAAAGCAACAACCAAAAGAATTTTAATATTATGGCTTACAAAATTTCTGAATCAGAGTGCGTAGCTTGCGGTACTTGCATCAGCGAGTGCCCTGCAGGTGCTATTGTAGAAGGCGATGTTTATCACATTGATCCGAACCTTTGCCTTGATTGCGGCACTTGCGCCGGTGTTTGCCCTATGGGCGCGATTCATCCGGGAGACGAGTAGTACGCGTCTGGAATCCGACACGAGAGAGACCTGAGGCTATGATGTCGTCGGCCTCTCTCTCTTTTTTGTGCTCTAAAATGTATTGAATTTAGAAAAATATTCATATATTAACGACTTGTTTGATGGTTAATTACTTAATAATTAGATAATGAAACTTTCTATTTTTAACACTCTCCGTGCGGCAGCCTATGCAGTTGCGGCCGGACTCTTCGTTACTGCGGCAGTAGGATGCGATCCTTCAAGCAGTAATGACAAATCACTTTCAGTTTCTGACAGGTCAGTCATTCTCGATGGTGAAGGCGGCTCTCAGAAAATTTCAGTTTCAGCAAACGGCGTGTCATGGATTGCCACAGCTGCTGATTCTTGGGTGAAGGTAACTCCTCAGTCAGGAACCGGTGACTCATTTGTAGTAGTTTCCGCTGAAGCGAACAATACGGCTGAAATGAGAACTTCTTCCATTACTTTTGAGGCTCCAGGCGTAAGTCCGGTTGTAGTTTCAGTTCTTCAGAACGAAGGCTCAGGCTCTTCCGTCAGCGGCTCCGGCTATGAGGTAAAGAGCGTTATGTTCGCTTACTATGGTGACGGCCTTAACACTGGCGGAAAACTTGCTAATGTTGCTGTCTGCCTGTTCAATCAGGTTCCTGATGAGAAAACCGGTAAATTCCAGAGTTATCCTCTGAAGGTCGTTGAACTTGTTACCAGTGTGCCTTTCAGTGATGACTACGAGACTGCTTGCAAGTCAGTTCTCGGTCATTCATACAAGACAAGCAAAACCGATAAGGAATATACTATCAATATCGCGAATTCATATTATGCCAATATGATTTCTGAAAGCAATACAGATGAGAAGAATGTCGTTTCCGCTGAGCTTACTGTATCTGAATTCCAGTCGAACGGTACTGTTAAAGTTTCCTACAATGTGACATTTGATGACAAATCCACAATGAGTGGAGTGTTTGAGAGTGACAAGGTTTTCCTTGCTGACTACAGCAAGGCTGCTGACTCTACATTGGAAAGTGACATAAATCCTGTATTTACAAGTGCGAAGGCAACAATATATGAGATGGAAAAAGTAAAAGAATGTGCATTGGCTCTGGTTGATTTTACAGGTCCTACTTCTGATGGCCAGGATGTTCTTGCTCTTGGTATTTATACTGATTATGCGGATCTTACTACACTTGATCTTTCAGGAACATATCCTTGTATAGCTGATAATGCTGATCTTGTACCGAATACTTTTATTCCTGGTGCATTGAAAGATACAGATGACGGTAAGGTCAGACTGATTCCGACAATCTACTATCATAACACATCTAAGGGTGTTACCGCGTATGCTGTTCCTCATTCTGGTTCAGTAGTGTTCGCTAAATCAGGTGAGAAATATGATGTAACATTCAATTTCAAAGATGGCAACGGCTTCGCTATCTCCGGTAAATGCACTATCAGTATCAGTGCGTCAGTCGGTAAACTCGGCACGTCTTCAGCAAGTCCATACTCAGTGAAGGTGGCTGATTTCGCCCGCAAATCTAACATCGGTGTTGCCAAACTCCCTTCAGTGAAGTTCGAAAGACTCTAATCAGAATACGTCATACGGCTTCGGGCCAGTCTTTTTGGCTGCCGGGCTTAAATATCCACAAGGTCGATCCGTAAAAGATCGGCCTTGTTTTTTCTGTCTAGTCCTGAAAAAGTTTACCGATGTTGAACACGATGCGCAGCGCGTAATCGGCTATGTATTAGCATTTTAGGTGTTTTCAGAGTTGCCAAAAATCCAACTCTGATTTTGGTTAAATGCTTGATATTCAGTTATTTGCAGGTTGCGCTACATGTCGTCATCAGACGACCGACCGGGTCCCCGGGTATTTGCGGCAGCAAATACGTGGAGGACGAAAAGGCCGCGCGGAGCGTCAGGGTTTGGGACAGAGTCCCAATAAAAAACAAGGCTGAGGGCCTGGTCCTCGCGGGGGCTTCTTGCTGCCGCACGTGCCATCTCTGCGTGGCTTTCCATCGCCGCAGTGGCTTTCCCTGCCCGCCAACTCCGGCCCGGCATCTGATGATGCCTTGGTAACCCTTCGGACTGTTCGTCAAGCGCGAATAGACTCTAATAGGAGGAAAGCACTAAACCGCCCTGATAAACGGAACCAATGAGCATATCCCTAAAGTTTAAAAATATCTGTAATCTATTGACCTATAGCTTATTATGTGGGTTTAGGCTGGTATCCAATGATGCTCACTCCCATAAAATAACAGGGGGATGAGCATCTTTCTGTTTGGGCTATAAGTTGCGTAACTGATTGTAGGATAACGGATTGGATAGATGTTTGCACTATTGTCGATATGCTCATTGGTACGAAAATAACTCAGGATAAACATTCATAGTTCCAATCAACTACTACTCCTATTTACAGCCAACATCTTGTTCACAGCAAACATCCTGATTTTTCCTTTACAGCCTACGCTGTGATTTCTCAGGCAGGTGAATTCACAGTTACAACATTCCCCGGAGCAAATCTCTGTCTATTTGAATAATCCTGGACAATGTCGGCAGTGATATTCCATAACGCCGTCTCATTATCGATGCTAAAGATATTCTTTCTTCTACCGACAACTGCATAATACTTTTCTTTCCGTATTTCTCACGAATAAAGATATCTCTCGACGCACAAAGTTCATCATCACTGTACCGGCTCTTGGTTAATATCCCAGTGTCAGCTTCAAGTTCTGCATCATTGTTTTTAAGTATGTAGTATAGAAGCTGCATAGGTCGGACGAATATTGTCTCAACTGTCTTGTAATCAACATAGTCGCCGGGGAAAATCATACCATTCATATCTATACGCCATTCAGCAGGAAATTTACAACGACTTCCAGTTATTTCTCTCATTTTGACGACAGGCAGACTTGATATCGGTGTATAATTATGTAACCCGAATGAGCGTGACGCAAAGTACAAATTTGTGGAACTCCACCTGTATTCTCCAGGCATAATCTGAATACCGGCAGACATCGGATTCCTTAAAACATAGGCGATGGCGCGGACACAATAATTAGGATCTGACATTTCTTTACACCCAATATCAGCCCCGTTCAGATTACGTTCCATTCCATATTTATTCTTCAGGTATTTGCCGATAAGAAGTTTATAGTGTTTCATAAATGATAGTCCATCGTCTTTTTCGCAGTCGAGAATAAAGTGAATGTGATTATTCATAAGACAGAAAGCAAGAATCTTGACATCTATGTATTGTATCTTGCAGATAGCAATGGCGTTCATTCCATAGATATAGTCTTCGTTAGATGAGAAAATGATGTTTTTCAACAATCCGTTTGTGCAAAAATGATAATACATTGTTTTTTACGCAAAATAAGGAAAAACTATCCGTGTTCAGAAAATGAAAACGCATTATTTGAAAAAGTTGCCTTAGGTGTACGTTCAAGGCTGGTTTTATTCGATGGGAAAGACAATATTTGCCGCAAATATAGTCTTTTGTACGCTCAAGGGAAATTATTTGTAGTATGCAGCTAACAATAGGTCAATTTCGGAAAAAGTTTATTCTTTCGCGTAGAGAATGGATTCAGAGTGTCCTGTGACTAAGAGCCGGACAGCGGCATAGTCCGCGGCGAATTGCGAAGCACCTGAGCAGAGCGGGCTTTTGCCGCTGCCGGCGCTCACGCGTCAGTTGCCAGAAACTGGCGGGCAGTGACAGCCTTGTGGCGATGGAAAGCCCGCAGTCCCTGATGTGGGGGCCGACTAAAAAGTCCCGAAGTGACCGCGCTGGGGCGCGAGATACCCCTAATTGGGGTCGCAGACGTTAATCTGCGGGGGGTAGGAAGTCCGGAGGAGGGGGAACAAAAGACTTTTTGGTCACCCTCATGGGGGATTAAATAGGCTGTCGTTTCAGTTTGCGAGACCTTCAGGTGTTACTTGCAGTTGTCGGAGTTGCTCTGGACGCGATATCTTTAGGCAATTTTCGCCGCTCACAGCGCGCACGCTATAGCCTTCACCGTCAAGTTTTGTCCGTCCGTCGAAGAGTAAGCGTAGCCAGCAGTTGCAGTCTTGACAGTTCGTAAGCGTCTCTGCTGAAAACGGAACCAGTGAGCATATCCCTAAAGTTGCGAAAATGCTTGTATCCTATTGAATCATAGGCTGTTATGTGGGTTAAGGTTAGTGTCCAATGATGCTCACTCCCATAAAATAACAGGGGGATGAGCATCTTTCTGTTTGGGCTATAAGTTGCGTAACTAATTGTGGGATAGTGGATTGGATAGGTGTTTGCACTACTATCGATATGCTCATTGGTACGAAAAACAACTCAGGATAAACGAGATGATGAGGAACAAGAGCGTGAAAGATCCTTAAGCGAAGATTGGTGGAAAACGAAGATTGGTGAAATGCGAAGATTGGTGGAAAACGAATATGGGAGTCCAGAAGGAACGACGTTTCGGCGGATGAATGGAGCGAAACAAAAGTCGTCAGAAAAGAGCAAATATGGGAGCGAAAAAGTAGTCTGAAAGGTAAATGTGGGAGTAAATCAAAAGTCGTCGGAAAGACAAATGTGGGAGCGAAACAAAAGTAGTCGGAAAGGCAAATGTGGGAGAAAATCAAAAGTCGTCAGTAAAAAAAAACGAGGCCGACCCAAAGGGTCAGCCTCATTCGATTTATGTTCTTCGTGCCAAGTGACCGATAAAGATAACCGAATCCTTAGCCGAAAAGTGATTACAACTGTGGACCAGCCTTAACGAGAGCCTTGCCTGCGCGGTTGCCTTCGTATTTGCCGAAGTTCTTGATGAACCTTGCAGCGAGGTCTTTAGCCTTAACTTCCCAGTCTGCAGCATTTGCGTATGTGTCGCGAGGGTCGAGGATGTGAGTATCAACACCCTTGAGTTCTGTAGGAACTACGAAGTTGAAGTAAGGGATAGTCTTGGTAGGAGCGCTGTCGATGCTGTGATCGAGGATAGCGTCGATAATACCACGGGTATCACGGATAGAGATACGTTTTCCAGTACCGTTCCAGCCAGTGTTTACGAGGTAAGCCCTTGCACCGCTCTTCTTCATGTGGCGAACGAGCTCCTCAGCATACTTTGTAGGATGGAGTTCGAGGAATGCCTGTCCGAAGCAAGCAGAGAATGTAGGAGTAGGCTCGGTGATACCGCGCTCTGTACCTGCAAGCTTAGCTGTGAAACCTGAAAGGAAGTAGTACTTTGTCTGCTCAGGATCGAGGATAGATACTGGAGGAAGTACTCCGAATGCATCAGCTGAAAGGAAGATAACCTGTTTTGCAGCTGGAGCATGTGATACAGGACGTACGATGTTGTGGATGTGATAGATAGGGTAAGATACACGAGTATTCTCGGTAACGCTCTTGTCTGCGAAATCGATCTTGCCTTTCTCGTCCACTGTCACGTTCTCGAGGAGAGCGTCACGGGTGATGGCACCGTAGATATCCGGTTCTGACTCCTTGTCGAGGTTGATGACCTTAGCGTAGCAACCACCTTCGAGGTTGAAGATACCGTTGTTGTCCCAGCCGTGCTCGTCGTCACCGATGAGGAGACGCTTAGGGTCTGTAGAAAGGGTAGTCTTGCCAGTTCCTGAAAGACCGAAGAAGATAGCGGTGTTCTCACCGTTCTTGTCGGTATTTGCAGAGCAGTGCATAGAAGCGATGCCCTTGAGAGGCAGGAAGTAGTTCATCATAGAGAACATACCCTTCTTCATCTCACCACCATACCAAGTATTGAGAATAACCTGCTCGTGTGATGTTACATTGAAGAGAACAGCAGTCTCTGAACGGAGACCGAGCTCCTCATAGTTCTCAACCTTTGCCTTGGCTGCGCAATATACTACGAAGTCTGGCTCCTGATCGAACTCTTTCTGGTTCTTAGGACGGATGAACATGTTTGTAACGAAGTGAGCCTGCCATGCAACTTCCATAATGAAACGAACCTTCATTCTGGTGTTCTCGTTTGCACCGCAGAAACCGTCAACTACGAAAAGTCTCTTGCCGGAAAGCTGTTTTACAGCGAGCTTCTTGCAGGCTTTCCAAGTCTTCTCTGAAGCAGGATGGTTGTCGTTAGGATACTCTGGAGTGTTCCACCATACGGTGTCCTTAGAGGTCTTGTCCATAACGATGTACTTGTCCTTAGGAGAACGTCCGGTGTAGATACCGGTCATAACGTTGATGGCACCGAGTTCGGTCTCCTGACCTTTCTCATAACCGGTAAGCTCCGGTCTTGTCTCTTCGTTGAAGAGAACTTCGTAAGATGGGTTGTAAAGGACTTCTTTTACACCTTTAATTCCATACTTGCTTAAATCCAATGTTGGCATAATGTAAATAATATGTTTAAAATATTATAACTGATTTCTTTTTTCAAATCGCCTGCAAAATTAAGACAATTTTATGATTACTGCCACATTTGCAGACTTAATTTTTCGTATTTTTGTAAAAATTCCAACCCCAAACGTATGCAAAAAATTTGCCATATGAAGAGGATAAGGAATATAAATTGTTTTACCACGACTTTCCTAAGTAATAATATATTATGGAGCCGATAGACATACTTGAACAATACTGGGGATATTCCTCGTTCCGTCCGATGCAGGAGAATATAGTGCGCACGGCATTGTCCGGAAAAGACGTGCTTGCCATCCTTCCTACAGGCGGCGGAAAATCAGTCTGTTTCCAAGTCCCGGCTCTTATGAAAGACGGCATTGCACTGGTCATTACACCGCTTATCGCACTTATGAAAGACCAAGTGCAGAACCTGAACGCCAGAGGCATCAAGGCCGTAGCCATCTATGCCGGAATGACCCGCTGGGACGTGGACCTCGCCCTTAACAATGCTGCATACGGTGACGTGCGCTTTCTGTACATATCCCCTGAACGCATTGGCACGCGACTCTTCCAGTCCTACATCCCGGTCATGAAATTCAGTTTCATAGTCATTGACGAGGCGCATTGCATATCCCAATGGGGCTACGACTTCAGACCAGACTACCTGAAAATCGGGGAGTTGCGCGATCAGGTGGACGCGCCGGTGATAGCATTGACAGCGACAGCGACGCCGGAAGTGGCCGACGACATCATGGAAAAACTCAAATTCCGTGAAAAGACATTGATCCGAAGCGGCTTCGAACGCCCTAACCTTTCATATATAGTGCGCAAATGCGAAGACAAGATGGGCCAGATGCTGAATATCTGCAACGGCGTGAAGGGCACCGGAATCGTTTACGTCAGAAGCCGGAGCAAGACTGAAGAACTCGCAGCCGCGCTTTCAGCACACGGAATCTCAGCCTCATTCTACCACGCCGGACTGGGCCACGAACTGAGGATGCTCCGCCAGGAAGAGTGGAAAAGCGGAAAAACCAGAGTCATGGTCTGTACCAATGCATTCGGAATGGGAATTGACAAGCCGGATGTGCGCTTCGTCATTCACGCAGATATGCCCGATTCTCCGGAAGCATATTTCCAGGAAGCCGGAAGAGCGGGACGTGACGGCAAGGACTCATACGCCGTGCTGTTGTGGAACTCTTCTGACGTGAAGAGGCTCAGGCAGATAGAGACAGTCTCGTTTCCGTCATTGGAATACGTGGAGGACATATTCCACAAGGTGTTCGCGAACAGCAATTTCGCTTACGGACAGGGGCTCGGCTGCCAAGTGCGGTTCGACCTCATAGAGTTCTGCAAACGGTTTTCGCTGAACCGTTCCTCTGCCTACTACGCGGTCAAATATCTGGAAAGAGAAGGGCATTGGACTTATACTGAGGATATTGAGGCCCCGACAAGAGTCCGCATAGCCGTAAACAGGGACGACCTGTACGATGTGGAATTCAGCGACAGGGCGATGCTCGACGTCCTGGAAGTGCTTATGCGCCGCTATGACGGAATATTTTCATTCTCGGTTCCTATCGAAGAAGACTATGTCTCCCAACGATGCGGAATTTCGGTCCCGAACCTCAGGCAGACATTGTACAACCTCTCACTCGAGCACGTGATAAAATACATTCCGGGGCAGCGTGCCGATGTGCTGACCCTTCACAGTGAGCACCTTACGCCCGGCAACGTGAAGCTTTCCCCGTCCCGCTACCAGATGTTGAAAGAGACTTGGCACAAACGCATGGAAACCATGGTGGAATACGTGAGCGAGGAGACTACCTGCCGTTCTCGCTTTCTGCTTGCATATTTTGGTCAGACAGAATCCACCAACTGCGGCCGTTGCGACATCTGCCGCGAAGGAAAAGCCTCTGAGGACGCTGCCCGGCCATCCGGCGGTGCCAATGAAAAAGTCAATGAAAAAGTCAATGAAAAGAATTCGACTGCCGAGGCGCTGACTGCTTTTGTCAATGAAACGATGCATGGCACCTACACGCTCCGTGACATCAATGCCAGATTTGCTGATCCGTCAGCATCCTATGCGCCTGATTATCTGACCATTCTGCGCGAACTCATAGACTCCGGCAAGGTGCCTCCCTACAAGAGCTGACAGGCGCAGAAGGATTCCGTAAGGAAGAAATGCAGTCCGTCACAGAACCCTATCCCTCGATGACAAGCCCGTCGAAAGCCGGCTTTATGTCAATGTCGGGAGCAATCTCCCTCAACTGACCGCAAAACTCCGGATATGTAGGAAAAGTATGAGACAGATGAGTCAGCCAAGTGTGCTCTGCTCCGATTTTCCTTGCAAGGTCAATGGCTTGATACAGAGAGAAATGCGAATGGTGAGGCTTGTAGCCTACCGTATTGAGCGTAACATGCTTCAGCCCTTTCAACTTGCAGAATTCGCTCTCCGGCAGCAGACTCATATCCGTTATATAGGCAATATCACCGAAACGGAATCCCAGGACCGGCATCTTGTCGTGCATTCCTCGGATCGGAATGATCTCAACTCCCTTTCCCGTAGGAGAAGAAAGCCCTCCGTGAAAGTCAATGTCATCTGCGACACAGGCAGGCGTGGCATTCCTGTTGTCAGTCGGGATATGGTTCCCGTCCGCATCTACATAACAGTAGCCGACATCATGCACCCAGACCAGCTCCCTGTCATCATCTCCAGGCTCCACGAAAAAAGGCCTCTCATCTATCAGATGCACGTGCCATTCCGGAGCGCCAGGATATTTCTTCTCAGTGAAAACATAGTCGTAACTCTCTCGGAGTGAGTCCAATACCGGCTCTTCGCAATATATCTCGGCAGCACTGCGGTCGATGTAGTTCAATGACCTGACATCATCCAGTCCACCCGTATGGTCCCTGTGGCTGTGCGTGAGCAGTATCGCATCCAAGTGCGAAACCCCCTGTCTGAGCATCTGCATCCTGAAATCAGGACCCGCATCCACCAGGATAGTCAGTCCGCCATACTCCACAAGAGCAGCTGACCTGAACCTTTTGTCATGCTGGTCAATGCTTTGGCAGACAGCGCATTTGCACCCTATGATAGGCACACCCTGCGACGTTCCTGTGCCGAGAAAAGTCAGCCGCGCCTTCATAAAGTCACCTCCACAAGTTTTCCAGCGAGCGATTCGTCCCAATTCCGTTCCACCCTTATATAGTTGCCGGTGTAACCGCTCATCTTCCCGTCAGTGCAGCTCTCCTCGAAAAGCACCTTCTCCTTCACACCTTTCTGAGACTCAATGAATTCCTCATTCAGACTGCGGCACAGCCCCTCAAGCATCTCCACACGTTTGGTCTTGACGCAGTCCTGCACCTGGTCCTTCCGCATTGCCGAGCGGGTCCCGGCCCTTCTCGAGTAAGGGAAAATATGTATGAACGCAGGTCTGATCCTGTTTTTGAGGAAGTCGTACGTCTCCTGGAACAGTTCGTCAGTCTCACCGGGCAGACCGGCTATGACGTCTATTCCGAAGAATACCGAAGGCTTCAAACTGCCGTCAGGATATGTCTCGCCCGGCTTAGGATTCATCTTGCTGCGGATATAGTCTATCTTCTCCGCGAAAAATTCTGTGGTATATTTCCTGCCCACATCCTTCAGAATCGTGTCGCTGCCACTCTGAAGCGGAATGTGGAAATGCGGCTGGAACTTGGTCCCTGACGCGATCCAGTCGATGATGTCCTCAGTCAGCAGATTCGGCTCAATCGATGAAATCCTGTATCTCTCAATACCTTCCACCGCGTTCAGCCTCTTCAGCAGCTCCAGGAAGCTCTCCCCGCTTTTCCTGCCGAAATCACCGGTATTGACCCCGGTCAGCACAATCTCCTTCACACCTGCGGCCGCAATCTTTTCAGCTTCGCTGACAGCCGTGTCAATGCTTATGCTCCTGCTCCTGCCACGTGCAAACGGAACAGTGCAGTAGGCGCAGAAATTGTCGCATCCGTCCTGCACCTTCAGGAAAGAACGCGTGCGCTCCTCGCCGCTCGAGTAAGCCGCGAAAGTGGCGCTGTCGGAAGGCATTGTCCTGTACTCATTTTCAGCCGGTACGGCAGAGGCTTTTCCGTCAATGAGATCCAACGTCCTCTTTACCAGCGAACTCTTCTCATCTGCGCCGAACACCAGGCTGACGCCTTCCAGGGCCTCCACTTCCTGACGTTTGAGCTGGGCATAGCAGCCTGTCACGACAATAGTCGCCTCAGGTGCGGTCCTGTGGATCTTGCGGATGATGTTTCTGGATTTCCTGTCGGCATGCTCCGTCACTGAACACGTATTTATAATATATAGGTCAGCCTTGCTGTTCCATGGAACGGATTCGTAGCCGGCCCTGATGAAATTTCTTTCGTATGTGGAGGTCTCGGCATAGTTCAGTTTGCAGCCGAGAGTGATATATGATGCTTTTTTCGTCATAGCAGTATGTCAATGTCCTAAAAGGGATGCCTCAATGTCCTAAGATGAGGAATACGCATGGCCTCTTGCCTATGACCTCGTTCTTGCCGGCAGCGAATTTCTTCCACTCCGCAATAGTCTTGGTCCGGATAAATGCGTCAGGCATAGTGATATTCGCCGCAATACACAACTCGGTACTGTTCTGGCAGATGTTCAGTATGTCGGCAAACAGAGACTCGTTCCTGTAGGGCGTCTCTATGAAAATCTGCGTCTGATGCTCTGAAGCAGAACGCCTCTCAAGCGATTTCAGCGCCTGTCTCCTCTCGTCAGTCTTGGCCGGAATGTAGCCTGAAAATGCGAATGTCTGCCCGTTCAGTCCTGAGGCCATCAGTGCCAGCATCAGGGAGGACGGCCCAGAGCACGGCACCACCTCTATACCTTCTTTATGGCAGAGACTTACAAGCTGGGCACCGGGATCAGCCACTGCAGGAAGACCGGCTTCTGTAATCAGGCCGACGTCCTTCCCGTTTTCAAACAAGGTCAGCAGAGCCCTTACCTCGTCAGGCTTGGTGTGCTCGTTAAGCTCGTGAAAATCAAGTTCCTGTATATGTCCTTTCAGCCCTGCAGCCGACAGATACCTTCTTGCTGTCCTGGTCGCCTCCACCACGTAAGTGTCCAGTTTCGGCAGCATTGACAATACTCCTTCCGGTATGACTTCCTTCGGGTCGTTCTCCCCGAGCGGTGACGGTATCAGGAACAGTCTTCCCCTGTCATTTTTTCTTTCCATTTGTTCTCTTTTTCTTAGGCTCCTGAGCCTCTATTTTTATTTTGACTTTTCTTTCGTTCTGTATCTCCTGCTGTCTGGCAGCCTCCAGTTCCTGCTTTCTTTTCTTGCTGCGGAACAGGTTGCGCAGGAATTCGCCTATGGAATCGTACTCTTTCTGGTAGGTCAGACCGACTCCGTTCCTCTGCGAATTGTCCAGATAGTTAGTGTACTGGTCCGCCGAGTGCGAGAACAGGTTCAGCCTGAGCGCGCCCGGTTTGTCGAGTTTCACGTCAATGTCCAGGTCTCCCACGACCTCACTTCCGGATGTGTTGGAACTGTACTGCCGGTTGCCGATGGTGCCGTTCACGATTACCCTGTTGTTGAACAGTGCCGTGGACAGTGCCACGTCGAAGATGTCGCTTCCGCTTGCATTCTGCTGATAGTCAAGCCCGAAATCGACCGGAATGTTCAGTTTCTGCAATATGTTGTTCAGCTGTGCGGACATGATTTCCGAGACATTGGAATAGAGCATTGTTGAAGACGTGTTCGTGATGCCCGACTGTTCGTCCGGCAGGAAACTGTTGCTGATGAGCAGTGCCAACAGCTGTTTCTGGACCTTGTCCTGCGTGTTGAGGGCACTCTCCACCTTGTTCATTGTAGTCGGGTCGAGGTCCGGGATGTTTATTGAGAAGCCCAGTCTCGGGTTGCGGATCTTGTCGGTTATGGAAATGCCGCACTCGACTGTCCGCCTTGCCGTGGACGTGGTATCAGCGATAAGCGTGCCAACAGAAGCCTTGGTCTTGTACAATGCATTGATATTCAGATCGCTGTCCATAACGTCTCCGTTGAATCTGACGGAGCTGCCGTTCTGTATGGAGAAGTCCCTCTTGGCGATGCCCAATGCGACGAAATGATAGGTTCCGCTCGTGATGATGTAGTTTCCGTTTATGCTGAACGCCCCCGCCGAAGGCCTGATGTCCAGGTCAATGACTCCGTTTCCGTTGCCGCTCAGGATGTTGCCCGCGTCTTTGTCTATTTCAATGCTGGCAGTAACGTCCGGTGTGGCATTGATATGAAGCCTGATGCCGAGGCTGTTGGCCTGTTTCTCCTTTTCGCGCAGCCTTTCCATCATCGCCTCGTAAGGGTCAATGAAGATTTCCCTGTACGGTTCCTTGAAAGTCAGCAGGTTGGACTTGCCGCTTGAGGACGATGAACTTGTAGGGATATGGAATTCGCCACGTCCGGCGGTTCTTGCATCGGCTGACAGCAGGATCGAGTTGAGCGGTCCGGTGACAGACAGGTTTCCGGTAGCGGAAAGGCCTCCGTAGAAGAACGGGTTGTCCTTCTCGGCGAGGTTCAGGACTTCCATCTCGTTGAAATGTATATTGGTGTCGAAAGTCATGTCTCGGAAATGGTTCCAGCTGATGCCGCCGCTCACCGTACCTGTCTTGCCGAATCTGTCATTGACCTTTACGTTCAGGAATTTCACGCCGTTGCTGTCCAGTGATACCGGGCCGTCAGTGATGTAACCGACATTGGTGAAGTCCACTTTCAGCAATGTGTTTTCCAGCCTGAGGTCTTTGCTGCTGATATCCAGTGCGTTGTACGGGCCGCTGAAGGCGATGTCTCCGGATATCTTGCCGTCGATTTCGCTGAACAGGGAACTCAGGAAAGGCATGGCATATCCTGCATTGAGGCCGTCGAGCGAAATGTTTCCCTCCACCTGCCTGCTTGACGGGTAGAAATTGCCGAAGGCGTCGAATGTCTTCTTTCCGTCCAGCAGGTTGCGGCATACGTAGTTGAAGCCCTGCCTGCCCTCGTCCCAGACTCCGGCCACCTTCACTTTCCCGGCTCTCTGGCCGCCGAACATGGTCGAATCACAGGTGAGATTCAGCAGGATGCCGGCTTTCCGGATGCTGGACGATGTCACCATGGCGCGCCCGGTCAGCAGTCCCTGAATGTCCATTTCCCCGTTGCCGGTGAAGTAGTTGGTCAATGAGATGTCGAACTTGTCCAGACTCACCCGGAGCGTGTCCGGTTCTGCCGACGACCAGCCTCCGTCTATATTGATCGCCTGGTTGTCCCCGACAATCCTGAGCGAATCTACCTTTATATGATTGTCGTGCAGGTCAATGTCGGATGACGCGATGTTCCACAGCTTGGATTTGAGGTAAATGTATGACGGTCTGAACATTGTCTTCAATGACAATGAATCGTCCTCGTCTCTGTACAGCATTCCGTCGAGGAAAAGCTCGCCGCGGCTGGCGAGTTCCTCTTCATTGTCATAACTGATGCCCATGCGGAGAGAATCATTGTCGGCAATGAGTTTTACGCTGGACTTGCGCATCAGTGCCGGTCTGGCCATAATCTCGTCGGCGAGAAGGTCTCCGCTCAGTTTTCCGTCAGCGTTGTTTATCCGTAACTTGATGTTCTTCAGGTATTTGTCTCTTAATGCTATTCGTCTGGAGTTCAGCGAGGCGGACATTTTTCCGTCTCTGTCAATGCCGAGTTTCAGGGCTGTGCTGTCGGCCACATACACTCCAGGTGCGAAAAATGAAAGCACGTCCCGGGTGTCGTGGAGCCTTAGCGATACATCGTAGGAGTTGCCGGTCCAGGTTTCTTCGTTTTTCCGGTACAATGACGGGAGTTCCCGTCTTGTGGTCGCTGTCTGCAGATCCCGGATGAAACTGTTGAAGAAGCGGCTTCCCACGAAGGAGCCGTCCGCGAATTTGGACTTCAGGTTTACACGGTTCACGTCGTCGCTGGCGTGTGAGGAAATCTCGATGTTCCCCACATTGTGAGCCCCGTGCTCGTCCTCAAGCACCATATTGTCAATGCGGATGTTTCCCAGGATGTCTTCTCCGCTGACTCTCGTGAAGTTGGCCTGAGTGCGCAGGCTCATGCGTGATGTCTTTCGCTTGTCTATGTTGAGGGCATGCAGGTCTGCATATCCGAGGTTTGCATAGAATTGATACAGAGCGTTTTGCGTTTTGGATGACAGCGAGAATATACCCTGGAACAGGAAGCTCAGGTTCGGGTCGCTGCATACGATACGTCCGTCGAAAGCGCTTTGGCTGAATGTGCCGGCTGCAGCGATGTTGGTGTATTTGTAGCCGAGCACGTCCAGACCGTCCACTTTAAGCGAATCTATGGTTACACCGAGCGTGTCCGCGGAGATGACGGCGGAAAGTCCGGTTCTCATGTCGCATTTTCCTACCGGAATGCCCTCGCCTAAGATTCTGCTGATGTCCAGGTCTTCTGTTGATATTGCCCCTCCGAGCGTCAGTGGACGGAACTTGTCGATGACATTTCGGATGTCTGCATCTGCATTGACCTTGCCGAAGCCGGAATTGAGTGTTCCTCTGACTTTCAGGCGGTTGAGCGGTCCTCTGACTTTTCCGTGGAATGAGACTCTTTCGCCTTTGCATATTTTGCGGATGTCCAGTTTCACTCCAGGCGCCCATCCTTTTATGAATACTTCCAGGCCGCGGGATGTGAAACTCAGTTTCTTCACGGCTGCTTCAGTGAGCATTGTCCTTGTGTCCGGGATGCCGATGAGTGAGCCGCTGAGTTCTCCGGAAATGCCTCGTCCCTTATGCCCGTCCCAGTCCACGAAGCCGTCCGCGTCGCATGTTTCGAATTGTATATCACTGAGTTTCAAATCATTGACATAACCTGTCACTTTTCCTTTTATCTTGGCGCTCATACGGAACTGGTCGAGTGCAGGTGCGAAATATTTGAGCGTGCGCAGGCTGACTGTACTGCTGCTGATATCGCCTTCCATCCTTACCTGGCTGATGAATTCAGACCAGGCGTCGGTGTTCTTGTAGAGCAGTTTTATGGACGGGATGTCGATGTTGGACCATCTGTCGATGAGTCGGAGGTTGTCCACTATGGTCTTTCCTCTGCCTACACGTGCGTCTCCGGCAAGCAGGAAGCACTGGTACCCGCTTTTTTCGGTGAATGACATGCGGTCGCAGGTGCCGTACATGATGCCGCCTTTCATCCTCAGTCCGCGTCCTTTCAGGTTGATGTCTTGGACGTCGAGGTCAAACCAGTTCATCGAGCCGTCCGGAAAATCGGATGCGTCTTTGCGGAAGTTCCTCATTCTGAATGACATGTTCTCCAGCTCCACGTTGCCGATGCTGAAGATTTCCTTCTCTGAAGGCTCTTTGTCCTTTCCTCCGCCGAGTTTGAAGATTCTCTTTATGTTGGTGGTCCCTGAGGTGTCCGCCTCAGGTGCGCAGCCCCTGTTTTCAGGTTCTACAGTCAGGAAAAACAGTCCGTCAGTGACTTTTGCGGAGGCAATGCTGATGCTGCCGCCTTTCAGTATGCTCCTGATGCTGAAGTTGGCGGTGACGTATCTTGCCCTGAACAATGTGTCCACCACGTCGAGTGAGTCCCTGAACGGGTCGGCATCCAGGACTACGAGGTCGCGGAGTACTATCGCCTTGAACGGGTCGATGTGGACTTTGCCTACGCTGATCTTGCCATTGATATGATTTTCAATGCTCTGCAGGGCTTTCTCCGCGAGTCTGGTCTGTACGGCAGGAGTCTGTACGGCAATCAGGGCAGCGAAAAATATCGTTGCCGCAATGACAGTCATATAGTAAAATATCTTGGCCGCATTCCGCATAACTTACAAATTTAACAATCTTTTCTTAAATTTGCAGGTTGAAATGAAAGACGATTGAAATACGATGGAACGATCAGATATAATTCTCGGAATAGAGTCATCCTGTGATGATACATCCGCTGCAGTTATCAAGGACGGATATCTTCTGTCCAATGTCATTGCAAGTCAGCAGGTTCACAAAGATTATGGCGGAGTGGTGCCTGAACTTGCCTCCAGAGCTCACGAACAGAACATTGTCCCTGTAGTAAGCCAGGCATTGGCAAAGGCCGGCGTGAAGCCGGAGGAACTTACTGCGATAGCGTTCACCAGAGGCCCGGGCCTTCTCGGCTCGTTGTTGGTGGGCACTTCTTTCGCGAAGGCGTTGAGCGTGTCGCTGGATATTCCGATGATTATGGTTAACCACCTTCAGGGGCATATCCTTGCCGATTTCGTGAAGCAATACGACAAAGAAAACCATCATCCTGAGTTCCCGTATCTGTGCCTTCTGGTGTCTGGAGGCAATTCCCAGATCGTGAAAGTGAACAGTCCGCTCGACTATGAAATTCTCGGCCAGACCATCGACGATGCGGTGGGCGAGGCTTTCGACAAATGTTCCAAGATGATGGGACTCGGCTATCCGGGAGGCCCTGTAATTGACAAATTGGCTAAACTCGGCGATCCCGACAGGTTCAAGTTCGCCAAGCCTCATATCCCGGGGCTGGACTACAGTTTCAGCGGAATCAAGACGTCGTTGCTCTATTTTGTGAGGGACGAGATGGCCAAGGACCCTGATTTTATGGAGAAGAACAAGGAGGACATCTGCGCAAGTTTCCAGAAGGCCCTCATTGACATACTCATGGACAAACTCGTGAAAGCTGCGAAATTGACCGGAATAAAGGAGGTTACCATCGGAGGCGGCGTGTCTGCGAACAGCGGCCTGCGCGACAGGATAGTTTCCGAAGGCCAGAAACGTGGCTGGAATACGTATCTTCCTGAGTTCAAGTTCACTACGGACAATGCAGCTATGATTGCGATAGCCGGCTACTACCATTACCTTGCCGGAGAGCGCACTCCGCTCGATGTGGCTCCGGTTTCCAGAATGGCAGATTTCTGATTTACGAATAATACGATAACAAGATGATAGAATTTGAAGTGTCCTGCAGAATGGGACGAGAACCGAGATTGGATGATATCAGGATGGCTGCGGCAGAGGCGTTGCGCCTGAAGCCTAATGCCGTGATCAATGTCATTGACCCGACAAAGTCTTACCAGCCTACTATGGTCAATGCTGATGCGCATTGTCATATAGTCCACAGGTCGATAGACGCAAGAGGCGATGTGAAAGTGCGTTACAGGGTGGAGGCCTACCGTAAGGATGAACCTTATGAGGAATATCACCTTCCTGAATACAAGGATGTGCACGACGCTGAGCCTGTGATTGTGGTGGGCTCTGGTCCTGCCGGAATGTTTGCTGCATTGAAACTCCTTACATTGGGTCTGAAACCGGTGGTCCTGGAGCGCGGAAAGGATGTAAGCGGCAGAAAACCGGACATCGCGAAACTCTCCCGCAAGGGTATCGTGGATCCTGATTCCAATTACTGTTATGGTGAAGGTGGCGCCGGCACGTTCTCGGACGGCAAGCTGTTTACACGTTCGTCCAAGCGCGGGGACAACAGGGAGGTGCTCCATCAGTTCGTCAATTTCGGGGCTGATCCGTCTATTCTCATTGACGCTCATCCTCATATCGGTACGGACAAGCTTCCTCGACTGGTGGCAAATATCAGGGAATGTGTGCTGGAGCATGGTGGAGAATATCATTTCCAGACCCGCGTGTCAGATATCTGTCGAGGCGAAGACGGTGTGATTACAGTGACGGCTGTGGATGACAGTGCAGAGGCGTCAGGCAGCAAGAAGACGTTCAATGCAAAGGCAGTAATCCTCGCTACAGGCCATTCAGCAAGAGATATTTACGAGCTGTTCGACAAGAAGGGATGGGAGCTGCAGGCCAAAGGATTTGCAATGGGAGTGCGTGTTGAACATCCTCAGGATTTGATAAACACGATCAGATACCGCGGACAGTGGGAGCCCGGTATGCCGGCTGCCGAGTATTCTTTAGTGGAGCAGGTGGATGACAGGGGAGTGTTCTCTTTCTGTATGTGTCCGGGCGGAATCCTGGTTCCGTCATCTACGGAGGACGGCTATACTGTGCTCAACGGCATGTCCAATTCTGCCCGCAATTCCAAGTGGGCCAATGCAGGTGTAGTCGTTTCTGTGGAGCCTGATGATGTGCCTGAAGAATATAAGAAGTACGGTACTTTCGCATTGCTGAATTTCCAGCACGACGTGGAGAAGAAGATGTATGATTACGCTGCTGCCCACGCTGTTCCGGATGAAAACGGGGAAGTGAACCGCTTCGCGGCGCCTGCCCAGAGGATGGTGGATTTCTGTGAGGAACAGATGTCGGAGGACCTTCCTGAGACTTCTTATCGTCCGGGAGTGGTTTCTGCACCATTGTACGAGCTTCTTCCTGAGTGCGTGGCATCCCGTCTCCAGAAGGTTTTTCCGCTGATCAACAATAAGATGCGCGGATATTATACGGAGGATGCGCTTCTTTTGGGTGTGGAATCCAGGACTTCTTCTCCTGTCAGAATCGTGAGGGATGCCGATTCGTATCAATGTCCTCAGGTGCCTGGCCTTTTCCCTTGCGGCGAGGGTGCAGGATACTCTGGAGGAATCGTTTCTTCCGCCATTGACGGTATCAACTGCGCAGTGGCTGCGGCGAAGCTTCTTGCATAACAACATTTTGGGCGACCTGTCTGTCCGTGGCTGATTTTCAATGGCATTGACAAAATGTCAGTCTTGTACGATGGCAGACAATTTGCTGAAACAATAGCGGGCAGTTTGTTGATAACCCAGCACAAACTGCTCGTGTAACATGTTGTGGGTGATTATAATAGCGACTCTGTGCGGGTTGTTTTCGAAGAAATATAAAAGGTTGAAAAGATATGAAAAAGCAAAAAGACGAAGAAATAAAGAAGAAAGAAAAGCAGGCGGAAAATGAATGTCAATGCGAAGGCACTGACAAAAAATCCGATTGCCATTGTGACAAACCGGAGGAAGAGGAGTCCTGCGGAAAACATTCTGAATGCAAGGAATTGACAGAAAAGCTGGAGGCTGCCCAGAAGGCTGAGAAAGAGGCATTGGACAAGCTCGCCAAGGAGAAGGACGACTATGTCCGTCTGATGGCTGAGTTCGAGACCTTCCGCAGACGTTCGGCTGAGGAGAAACTTGCATTGGTTTCATCGGCTGCATCCGATACCATCAAAGGTCTGCTTCCTGTTCTGGATGACTGCGAAAGGGCAATGGAACTGCTCCAGAAGTCCAGCGATGAGGCGGCCAAAGAGGGGACCGGACTCATATATGACAAGTTGATGAAATATCTGAAGAGCAAGGGGCTGGAGCGTATCGAGGCCAAGGGACAGAAGTTCGATACTGATTTCCACGAGGCTGTGGCTCAGGTTCCGGTAGAGGAAGAGGACAAGAAGGGCCTGATTTACGATGTGATCGAGACGGGTTACACGCTGAACGGCAAGATTCTGCGTTACGCAAAAGTTGTAGTTGGAATATAGTCGGTCCGCTCTTTCGTGATAGAGGGCGTTTTGCTTGTGCTCTAATATAGGAGATGTAAGGAATATGGCAGAAAAAAGAGATTATTATGAAGTGCTCGGCGTTCCGAAGAATGCCAGCGCGGATGATATAAAGTCGGCCTTCAAGAAGATGGCATTGAAATGGCATCCGGACAGATGGGTCGGCGGTACCGATGCGGAGAAGAAGACCGCGGAGGAGAATTTCAAGGAGGCGTCCGAGGCTTATGAGGTCTTGAGCGACCCTGACAAGAGGGCAAAATACGACCAGTTCGGATTCAATGCTCCGTCCGGCGGCTTCAGTTCCGGCGGTTTCGGAGGGTTTGATATCAATGATATTCTCAAGGACCTGTTCGGTGCCGGGTTCGATTTCGGCGGAGGCAACTCCGGCGGCTTCGGCGGGTTCAGTGGCTTCGGCGGTTTCGGTGGTGGCCAGAGGGCCCAGCGTGTGCCGCGTGGACGTGATATCCGTACCAGAGTGAGACTTACCTTGGAGGAGATCGCGAAAGGTGCTGTGAAGGAGGTATCTATCGACCGATATGAACAATGTCCTGACTGTGGCGGTAAAGGTGCCGCAAATGCTTCTGACATACAGACTTGTCCTGTCTGCCATGGTACAGGCCAGGAACAACGGAGGGTGAGAAGCATCTTCGGTGAGACTGTTACCTATACTACATGTTCAAGATGTGGCGGAGAAGGCAAGATTGTCAGCAATCCTTGCCGTTCCTGCGGCGGAACCGGTCTTGTGCGCAAGAGAGTGACTATCAAGGTGAATATTCCTGCCGGTGTGGAGGATGGTATGCAGCTCACGCTTCAGGGACAGGGACATTCTGCCAAATCCGGCGGCGTGAACGGAGACCTGCTCGTGGTCATTGAGGAGATTCCTCACGATTCTCTCAAACGTGACGGCAAGAATCTGTTCTACACCAAGATAATATCAGTGACTGACGCCATTCTCGGTGGTGAGACCACCGTCCCTTGTCTTGACGGCAATTACAAGATCAAGATTGAGCCTGGTACCCAGTCCGGCACGATTGTCAGACTCAGAGGCATGGGCCTGCCTGCTGTCAAGGGATATGGCTCAGGTGTTGGTGACCTGTACGTGAAGTACCTCGTATGGCTGCCTAAGAAACTCAAGAGTGACGAGAAGGCCGCACTTGAATCAATGCGCGGAAGTGACTCCTTCGTGCCTAATCTCAGCAGGGAAGACAGAAATCTTTTCGATAAAATGAAAGAAAATTTCTAAAATAATACATCAATATTATAATATCGAGTTCCCAGATCACTGTAATGGTGATATGGGAACTTTGATTTTAGCTTGCTTTGTAGTTTTTGTAGTTATAGCATTCGTGTTCTCATTGTAAATGATTTCGCAGTGTGTTTGATTATTGCTATATTCGTGATAAATAAGAGAAGTGGATATGACGCGAGAGGAACTTATAGCGAAGATTCAAGACATCGAATGGGATGACTTTGAGGCAAAGGAGGCTTTGAATGAGCTCCCCAAGAATATGTGGGATACGGTGAGCGCATTTTCTAACACATCTGGCGGATGGGTTCTGTGTGGCGTTGCACAGAAAGGAAAGAAGTTCGAGATCCTTGGCGTGAAGAATGGAGAAAAGATTGAGAATGATTTCCTTACCACACTTCGAAACAAAGACAAGTTCAATCACATTATCCAGTGCCGTCCGGACAAGATTACTGTTGATGGTAAACTGGTTTTGGCGTTCTATATTCCTTCGTCAGAACTGAAACCTATCTGGTACGGTTCTCCCAAGAACACGTTTATCCGTAGCGGCTCCGGTGACCAGCGGGCTACAGATATGGAAATTGCAGCTATGTACCGGGACCAGGCATTTGGCACGCAGTCGGAAAAAACGGTCGAAGGACTGACTGTTGCTGACCTTAATGCGGCATCATTTGCCTCGTACAGACGTTATATCCAGACGTTTAATCCCGAGTTCCGGGCAAATAAGTTTGATGATGAAGAGTTCTGTGAATATACGGGCATTACCCGTGACGGCGTACTTACCTATGCAGGCTTGCTGATGTTGGGCAAAAATGAGATGGTGCGCAAGTATGTGAACAATTTCTGGGTGGATTACATTGAGATTCCTGGCAATTCGTATAGTGAAGCTGCGGTACGGTTTTCTTATCGGCTTCCGGAGTTGGATAACATTTGGGACTGCTACGAGGCTATCTTCCAGCGCCTGAGACTTCACGTGGATGCAGCACCGTTCTCGCCCCGGTCAGACGGCTTTGCACCGGAAGATGAGTCTCAGTTGTATTCTTTGAGAGAAGGTCTTGTCAACATGTGCTCCCATGCCGATTACTTTTCTCCGATGCATCCTACTGTACGCGTGTTCGACAATCGCATCAGTTTCCAAAATCCTGGCAAAATTGTCGTTGATATGGTGCACCTGCGTGACCGTTATCAGTCGGCACCGCGCAATCCTTCTCTACTGAAGTTGTTCCGATTCACGAAGATTTCGGACAATGCTGGTTATGGAATGGATAAGATCTACTCGTGGGAACGGCTGACAGGTGAGAAAGTTGAGGTGGTGACTGACGTAATGTGTTCCGAAGTAACTTTCTGGCGTCCGAAGATCGGGACATCCATCAAGCGGAAAGAAGATGGTAATGTGGGTAGTGCTGCGTCCGAAACTACCCAGAAAACTACCCAGAAAAATAATGTGGGAACTACTCGGAAAATGAAGGACAAAATACTTCGTATTCTGAGCTCCTCACCAACTCTAACCATTAAGGAAGTTGCTGATTTATGCGGACTTACATATGATGGTGCCAAGTATCATTTCACGGCCTTGAAAAAGTCTGGCGAATTGGAAAGATCAGGTGGCGACAAGTGCGGTTTCTGGGTAGTAAAGAAGTAGAAAACTACCCGGAAACAGCAACACTGTAACCATGTGAGGTGCTATTGAAAGCTTCGGCTTCTTATCTCTTGTGAAGATGCCAACTTTCTATAAACAATCACAATATTAACAGTTACAGTATGATTTACGGTTACATCAGAGTCAGCAGCGACAAACAGACTGTTGAAAATCAAAGATTTGAAATCAATAATTTCTGTTCACGTGAGGCGATGAGAATTGACGGGTGGATTGAGGAGACCATCAGCGGTACGAAGAGTTACAGCAAGCGGGAATTGGGAAAACTCCTTAACCGGGTGCGGAAAGACGATTTGATTATCTGCGCCGAGTTGTCCCGGCTGGGGCGCAATCTTTTTATGATTATGGAGATTCTCAATATCTGTATGACGAAAGAGTGCCGGGTCTGGACCATCAAGGACAATTACAGGCTTGGTGAGGATATTCAGAGCAAGGTGCTGGCTTTTGCTTTCGGCCTTTCGGCAGAGATTGAGCGAAATCTTATCAGCCAGCGGACGAAGGAGGCGCTTGCAAGGAAGAAGGCGGAGGGCGTGGTTCTTGGGCGTCCTGTTGGAAGGAAGACAGAAGAGTGCAAGTGCAAACTCTTTCCCAAGCGGATGCTCATAGTGGAGCTGCTAAGGGCAGGAGTTTCTCAGCGGAAGATTGCTAAGATTTGCAAGGTCGATCGGAACACTCTGGGAAGGTATATACATTCGTTTCTGAAACTATAGGAGCGATTATGTGCAGACGCACATACAGGTTTCATCCTTCAAAACCGATGACACATGGTCTATCTTGAGCGAAATTGAACTCAGCATAAAGCGCAAGGTCGAGGACGCCGGTGTGCCGCTCAAGAATTGGAATGTTGAAATGTATCGAGGCATTCTTACAGGTTACAATGATGCGTTCATTATCACATCCGAGAAGCGAGAAGAGATTTTGTCGAATTGTGCAGATGATTCAGAGAGAGAAAGAACGGCAGAAATCATACGACCGATTCTCCGTGGCCGGGATATCCGCCGATACGGCTATGAATGGGCTGATTTATGGCTCATTAATACACACAATGGGGTAAAAGACTCACTGGAACGAGTACATATAGAGGACTATCCAGCTATTAAGCAACATCTTGATTATTATTGGGATAAGATAGAGTCCCGCGCAGACAAAGGCGATACTCCATACAATCTCAGGAATTGCGCGTATGTGGACGAATTTTCGAAGCCAAAGATTATTTACCCTAACATGACTAAGTTCTTGCCCTTTGCCTATGACACATCCGGCTTAGTCACGAATCAAAAGTGCTTCATTATCACGGGAAAACGGCTTGCATTTCTCACGGCTTTCCTTAATTCCTCTCTATTCAAATTCTGTTTTGCCGACAAGTTCCCCGAACTCCAAGGGAGGACCAGAGAACTCAGCAAAATTTTCATGGATGAGATCCCTGTAATGGAGGTCAGTGATGATGATGAATTTCGCTTTGTAATGCTTGTTGAGGCAACCCAAAGGAATATCTCAAAGGAGAAACTCTTGGAGATTGATAATGCCATTTTCGATCTGTACAAACTCACCAAGGAAGAGAAAGAACATATCGGCTTTATTGATTTCGGAGATATGCAATCTCTGGCTCAGTAAAGTCAAACATTGATTCGATAATCTCTTCTAATCGCTTGTCCTTCAGTTCGTCTGGTATATCAGAGTTGAAAACATCCTCAATTGATGCCACAACCTCTTCCCGAGGAAGAGGCACAGGAATCTGCTCTACAAACATGGGCTTATACTCAAAGAATCCTCCATTTCTGACCACGCCCAGATTCCGAATGTAGTAGTCGGCCACCTTTGAGTTTAGCATTGTCAACAGATACTGACTCCCCGGCACAATCATACATGCAGGGGCGTTGATAAACATGTTTTCTGGAGCCATTGCATAGCTGCCCCTGGTATTGAGGTTCCCCCAAACTATCTTTGGCTTCGAAAATTCGTCCCAATAACTGATGCTATCCTGTGTTTCAAACCATTTATTGTTTGTTTTCTTGCGAGCTTTGACTATCTCACCATCGATGATGTACTCTTTCCCGGTTTGCTCTAAACGTTCAATACCGAACGACAAAAGGAACTCTTTAAGTGTCGGATAATTATCAATGTCATACTGTCTGGAGGGGAATGTCGCTATAATATACAGTTCAGCCCACTCATAGCAGTAGCGTTTTATGTCGCGTCCCCTCAATATCGGTCGTATGATTTCCGCCGTTCGCTGACGTTCCTCCTCAGTTTGGCAGGCACTCAAAATTTCATTCCGCTTGACCGAATCGATGATGAAGGCGTCGTTAAAACCGGTTTTGATGCCGTAATTGATCTGGATATCCCAATCTTTCAAGGGAGTACCGACGGCTTCAATCTTCTCCTTAATGGAACGCTCAATTTCGGATAGGATGGACCATGATTCAGATGAGGAGAAACTGGAGGAAACCGCGTGTGTCTGCACGTAATCGCTCAATTTGCTTACATCAAAACCATCTTCAACGGAGCAAGAGATTGTATGCCCCTGGTTGCCGCACTTCTCCAGCGACAGAATGTTCACCAAGACTGTAGCCGAGTCAAATATCTTGTTGTTAGCGAAGTCAATAAGCAACGTTGGATTGTACTTGGATGAAAGATGCTCGCGCAAAGACTTTCCGTAATTCGCTCTCATCCACTTATTTGATGTAATGAACGACAGCAGCGCCCCAGGCTTCAGGAGTTTCATTCCCATCTCGTAGAATAGACAGTAGATGTCGCCAGTGCGCTCATAGGTCTCGTAGTTCATCTTCTGGAGGGTATCTGCATCGGTGTCCATCTTCTGGAGCTGGATGTACGGCGGGTTGCCAATCACGCAGTCGAAGCCAACGAAGCGGCCATCCTCATCGAGGACTTCCGGGAACTCGATGCGCCATTCAAAGGCGCCTACGAAGATCTTGTTATCCTTGATTTCATCCACCACAGCCTGTATCTTGGCAATCTTTGCTTGCAGGTCCTTGGCCTGTTTGTCGCGCTGGGCCCGCTCTTTTTTGCTGATTTCAAAGAGCTGGGGCGCCAGAAGGTTGTCCAAATCGGCGTTCAGTTTATTCAAGCTAACCACTTTGGGGTCTTTTAGTCCAATCTGGGTGCGGAGATTCTCCTTGATTTGGCGCAGGTAATCCTCCAAGTCGTGCTTCTTCTCTTTGCTGTGTGCGTTCTTATAGTCGCTCACAGCCTTGCGGTAAGCGCTGATGGAAATGCCGCTCTTTCGGAGGATTTCGGAGATGTCCTGTCCAAGATTGAAACGGTGCAGGAGCGAGTTGCCTACCTTGATGTTGATGTCAATGTTGGGCAAGGTTTCCAGTTCGGTGTAATCGCTTTCTTTTGTATAGTAGGCGTTTTTCAGTAGCTCTATCCATAGTCTGAGGCGGCAGATATTGACAGCGTTGGGGTTGATGTCCACACCGAAGAGGCAGTTTTCGATGATTTTGCGCTTCTCGTTGAAGAGGGTTTCCTGAATACGCTGGCTCTCCTGGTTGCCGGGAATATAGCTTACAGGGTTGCCGTCTTCGTCGGAAATAAGTAGTTCATCGTTCTCTATGTCAATGCTGTAGTCCTGTTTCTTGATGCGCTTGCCGGAGCCGTCGATGAGGATGCCGAGGTCGTATTTGGTGTAGATGACTTCGTTGAGGACAGATACCAGGAAGTGGCCGGAGCCAACAGCAGGATCGCAGATTCGGAGGGAATCGATTACAGCATTGGCCTGGACATAGTCCTCGATGTCCTTGTTTTTCAAGGCCTCATAGTCCTTGCAGGACCATCCCATTTCCTCATTGAAGCGGCGGACGACGGTCTGCTGGATGGCTTCGCGGCTCATATACATAGTGACGGCACCGGGGGTGAATACGGAACCGTCGCGGTGGCCGTTGATTTTCTCGAAGATGAGGCCCAGCACGGAGGCGTTGATGAGTGTCTTGGCCTGTTCCTGTACTTCTTCGGAACCCTCGCTGGAGAAGTCGTAGGCATCAAGGAACTCCAATAGGTAACGGAGCGTCGGGAGTTTGTCGTAACGCGGCTTCTGACCGTCTTTGAGCACCGTGCCGTTGAATAGGGGCAGTTCGCTGTTGTCCAAACTGCTGATGCGGATGGTCTGGCGCTCCAGCGGGCTAATCTCAAAAAGTGAGCTGTTGAGGTAGGGGACTTTACCGTATTTGGTGTTGATGCTTTCAGACCGATCGGTAATGCGCTTTGCAAGAACCTGAAAGAATAGTTTATTGAGCTCATCGTAGTCTGGAATGACAAATGGTCGCATAAAGGCGTAGCTCTGGTCGCCTTTATGATACTTGACCAGCTGGGCCTCCAGAAGTTTGAGGAAGAGTATTCGGTTTGCCCATCCGATGGTGAGCGCCAAGGCTACGCCGAACAACTGCTCCTGTCGATTTTTCCCAAAAGAGTAGCGATCTTTCACGTTGTCAAGCCAATCCTCGCTGTCGAGGATGGTGATGGTGTTTTCAAGCAAAGAGGCCTGATTGCGCTCTACCTCCTTGCGACGGGTGATGATGTGCTTCTTGCTGTCTTTCTCCACCACTTCCTCCAGTCCGATGATATAGAGCAACTCGCTATAGAACTTGGTGTTGAGAGAGTTGCTGTCGTTCTGGAAACGCTTTTTCAGTAGATGTTCAGGGCTGAAGAATTTGAAGAGTTCGATGATTCGCTTGTCATTGCCAGTGTCGAGGAATTGTTTGTATTTGCGGATGTCGAACCATGTGTAGGTAATCTGGTCCAGGACATTGGCGATGAAATCAGCTGCAATTTCCTTATAAAAGAAATCGGTTTTTTCGGAGGTAAGGGCACCGGCGTTAAATTCCTCGAAGCGTTTGATGAGCTTTTTGTTTGAGTAGAAAATGCGTTCAAATTCATGAGCGTCAAAGACAAAGTACTCATAGACATTGGTGACTATCAGTTGTTTGAGCTGGATGTTCTTTTTGATATGTCGCTCACGAAGGTAGTAAAGCAGGAGTTCCTGTAGAGCCTTGCGATTGAGGTCCTCCTTTGTAATCATTTCGGTTGCGTTGGTGGGCTTCTTTACTTCGATGATAACGCCAACCGGATCTGTAACATTGACTCCCAGGTGAATGGCACAGTCTATATCCCCATTGGGAGAAACCTTATAATTCTGGCTGTAGAACGTGAATTTCAAGAAGTCCATCAGGTCTCCTTTGAGCTTTTCTTCCGTATCGATGGAGGAAATCTGCTTGTAGTAGTTGCTGAGTTGGGCTTTGAAGATGTTAAAGACTGGCCGTTCCACAGGGACCTGGCGATATGCTTTATTAAGCGACTTTGCTATAGTTAACTCTGCCATATTATTTTGTTTCAGTGGGATCTTTTTTCAAATTTAATGTTTTTTTTGACAAACTTGGCTGAACGTGTGTGATAATAAACAAGGTGAGGAAAGGCCGTTGCACTTGAATCAATGCGCGGAAGTGACTCCTTCGTGCCTAATCTCAGCAGGGAAGACAGAAATCTTTTCGATAAAATGAAAGAAAATTTCTAAAATAATTTGCAGATTCAAAAAAAGTGCGTACATTTGCAGTCCCATTAACGAGGTAACCTCTTACTTGTCGTTGTAATTCAAGTAACGTTGCGCAAAAATTTTTTTAGAAAATGGATTTGATTAAAGTAGTAGAGCAGGCATTTGTAAACGACAAAGCTGCATCTTTCCCTAAGTTCAAAGGTGGTGATACCATCACCGTTACTTATAGGATTAAAGAGGGTGATAAAGAGAGACTCCAGAAGTTCAGAGGCGTAGTTCTCCAGATCAGCGGTGCTACCCCATTCACCAAGACATTCACTGTCCGCAAGATTTCAGGTGGTGTCGGTGTAGAGAGAATCTTCCCGTTCCAGTCTCCATTTATCGAGTCAATTGAAGTCAACAAGGTTGGTCACGTTCGCAGAGCGAGAATCTTCTATCTCAGAAAGCTTTCTGGTAAGAAGGCCAGAATTAAGGAGAAGAAGCTTGTGATGGTTAAGGAAGAAAACGCACCAGCAGAAGCATAACAAGGTCTTAGTACCTGGTATGGTCCCATAGCTCAACTGAATAGAGCATTTGACTACGGATCAAAAGGTTATAGGTTTGAATCCTATTGGGATCACGAAGCCTCGGAGTTTTATTCCGGGGCTTTTTCGTGTTTCTCCGTCACGAACATACTCTAATGAGGGACCAACGGGTCAACGTAAAATCCCGGTTGGTTTGCATTTCATAGTGCGCCCGAGGCACAAAGCAAGCGGAGCAGCCCTGGGCCGAGCTGCGCAGTTTGCTTTGAGCAGCCGGCCGGCGTATTTGCCGGCTGCGGTGCCGTGTGTCAGGCAAGGATTGACAAGGCATCATCAGATATCGTGCAGGACATTCTCTTGTCGATGGATAGCCAGTCAGCGACATAGCCCGCGGCGAATTGCGAAGCACCTGGGCGGAGCGGGCCTTTGCCGCTGCCGGCGTGATTTCGTGACACGATTTCTTCTGAAGAACCTTGTCTCCATCTGCGTGATTGCCTTTGACGTGAACTTCATAGAGGATAGAAAGATCGTCGCCATAGGTGATTTCTGAACCAATGAGCATTCAGACGAACCTAAGAGTATCCACATAACGAACTGATATCCAATTGATTATACCGATTTAAAGCAGAATGTAAATGTGCTCATCACCCTGTTTTTTTATGGGAGTGAGCATATTGAAAAACAAGCTTAAATCTATATAATAAATTATAATTCAATAAGTTACAAGTGCTTTTATGGCTTTGGCGATATGCTCATTGGTTCGAAAACATCACCGCAAGCAGATATAATAAAATTCGTAATAGCCGGCGGAAACCTGTAACCTTCTAATAACACCGACACCTTTCCCTTACCTAAAAAGCATTTGGTTGGCGCGTAGGAGCGAAAAATCATTCTCGCGTACCAAAATTTCATTTCAATCAACATCAACACAAGAAAGCCGCAAAAGCCAATCATGTGTGCCGACCGGTCTGTGACACGCAGTCCATTTGCATGCGGGATTACCAGCCGTAGATGTTCCTGAGGATCCACCAGAGGATTACCAAGATGAATATTGTAATGATTATCGCCTTGTGGCACACAGCAAGATATAACTTCGGGTGCTTCTTGCGTAGAAGATATGCGGTTATCAGAACTATGATGTACGGTATCATAAGTACCATGAACGCATTGTACCTGAATGCTGCGGAAATGTCGCCTGTAAGCAATGAATGTATAACCCGCTGTGAACCGCACCCGGGGCAACGAAAACCTGTCAGCAGCAGAAACAGGCACTTGGGAAACAAGTTGCTTGATTCCGGGCTGACTGTGGCATAGATGTTAACGAACAGTCCTGCCAGCAGCAGTGTTGCCAATGTCAGGACTGTCTTTCTAGTACAATGAAACTCCTGCAACTACAACAATGATGAAGTATAGTGCAACCCATACAATTCCGCAAATGAGAGCAATCTGGCTCCATTTCTTGGCATCTGCACTTGCCTGAACCGCTCCTTCGTAGTCACCCGCCTGGTACTTGGTTGATACTTGAGCTGCTTTTACAATTCCCGCTATACCGAAAGGAAGACAGCAGAACAGTGTCGTTAGAATCGCATAGACAAGATAGTTGTCAGGACAAGGTTTGGAGTTCGGCGTCGTAGCTTGTGATGGTGATTGCGGTTGAGGTGGCGTCGATACAGGCTGGGTCTCGCTCAGTTTGTATCCGCAATTAGGGCAGAACGTAGTTCCATCTGCAACTTGCGCTCCGCATTTTGGACAAAAGCTCATAGATTTTTGGTTATATTTATTTCAGTGTATTGCCGTTACCGTCGCGGTAGGTGTTGGCGGCTATCATAATAAGGTCAATGATGGTCCAGACTCCGCAACCGCCGAGCGTTATAAGCATCAATACACCTGTAACTATGTTTCCGGTATAGAATCGGTGAACGCCCAATGAACCTACCAGAATGCAAAGAATCAATGCGATAAGCCATCTGTCTTCATTGGTTCTGTTTGAAGCCGGCTGGTTTTGATAATTCGCGATTTTAAGTGGCGCTCCGCATTCAGGGCAGAAATTAGTTTCTCCTGTAACAGGTTTTCCACAGTTAGGGCAGTAGTTCATAAAGTTTTACGTTTTCTCCACAAGATAGCAATTGTACAAATAATTTCCAATATAGTTAGGTGTGGCTGACAGAGAAAAGCTGAACAACCTGGCTCTACGTGTATCGTCTAAGGCGTTGATACATAGCATGTTGGCAAGAAATGTCAAAGGCAGGTTGCATGAAAAAATGGGTAACCTGACTTTCAGGTATCCGCGTAAACTGTTGATAATCAGCAGTATTGCCAAAAGTTCGACATGCAGGTTGTTCAAAAAATGCAAGGCAGGAAGCACTATTCGGCAGAATAATGCAAGTGGGGATGCAACAATGCTTATGTGAGTTGCATCTCTATATGGATGGTTGATGGGGGAGACTGTCTGAAAAGTCAAATATTCCTCAGTGAGAATCGAAAATCCGCTTCTGGCCTTGTATAGGGGTATGGAGTATTTCAGTCTCGCGAGGACTTTTCGGACAGTCTGGAGAATTGGCAGGGAGTTGATTGGTTATAATGAGGAGGATTGCTTGACAAGGAATCCTTAAACAAATATGATTTGATGCGAAAATTTACATTGGCGGCATTGACCGTCTTTTTTGCTGTCAGTCTTTCTGCGCAGAACAAGTGCACAGTCAGCGGATATATCCGGGATGCAGCTACGGGGGAGACGCTCATCGGAGCGGGAGTTATGGTGATGGTGACGGATGCTGCGTCAGGGGGGAAGACCTCAGGAATATCGTCAGGGACGAAAGCCACAGCGGCGACACCCGCGGCAAATGCTATAGGGGCAATGTCCGCTGCGAGTGCTTCAGGTACAAAGTCTGAGGAAAAAGCCTTAGCGACGATACCAGGGTCAAATGCCTCAGCGGAAGCAAAAGCCAAGTCATCGATGGCAAACTCGAAAATCATTGGCGCCGTCACCAACGAATTCGGATACTATACAATCACAATCCCGTGCGGAAACATTGACCTGACATATTCTTATGTCGGATGCGCAGATGTAAAACAAAACATTGACCTTCAGCGAGATACGGTTATAAATATCTCATTGCTCCAGGCGGCTTCACTTAAGGCCTCGACTATTGTCGGCCGCAAGGACGCCGGAATTCAGTCCACTTATATGGGCGCAATGGAAATCCCGCAGGAGATGATCAAGAACATGCCGGTGGTGCTGGGCGAACCCGATGTCATCAAGACCATTCAGCTGATGCCTGGCGTGCAGGGCGGCATGGAAGGATTTTCCGGAATTTATGTGAGAGGCGGTGGCGCGGACGAGAACCTTATGATGCTCGACGGAACGCCGCTTTACAATGTCAGCCATCTCCTCGGCCTGCTGTCGGTATTTACACCGGAAGCGGTCAAGAAAGTCACATTCTACAAAGGCTCCTTCCCGGCAAGATATGGCGGCAGAGTATCCAGCATCGTCGATGTCAGGACCAATGACGGAAATGCCAAAGGATTCCACGGCTCGGTATCAGCAGGACTCCTTTCGGAAAAACTCCACTTCGAAGGCCCTATCGCAAGTGAAAACACCACATGGTCCTTCAGCGCACGCGGAATGCACACCTTCCTGTTCGACAGGTTGATAAAGGCTTTCGGCAGTCCTGCCAATTATGCCTTTTATGATATCAATGCCAAGGTAACACACCGTTTCAGTGACTCTGACAAACTGTTCGCCGGATTCTATACGGGACGCGATTATTTCAGATACTCCGATTCCGACAAGTCCAGTTCGAGGTATTATGGCCCTGACTATGAACCATATACGAAGTACGAAGAGGAGAATACGAAAATGAACCTCAAATGGGGCAACACATTGGCCTCGGTAAGGTGGAACCATGTCTTCAACAGCAAACTGTTTGCAAATACCTCGGTTTCGTGGAATACATACAAGATGAACATGGTCACCAATACCAGGGAACTTCTGAAGTCCGAGACGGAGAACTACGACAAGCAGTACAGATATTCCTACACGTCAGGCATCCGTGACCTGGGTGCAAGGATAGATTTCGACTATATTCCTGCGCCTACCCATCTGATAAAATTCGGCGGCGAATTCGTGAATCACCTTTACCGTCCGGAAGTGGAGAGGTCGCGCAGCATCAACAGCATTGGCGGGAATAAGGAAACAAGCGACAAGGTGAACGACGCCAGTCCGAACCTGTATGGCAATGAACTGTCGGCCTATATTGAAGATGATATGACCTTCGGCGAGCATTTCTCGTTCAATCCCGGATTGCATCTGAGCCTGTTTCTGGTCAATGGCCGTACATATTTCTGTCCGGAACCACGTGCTGCGGTCAAGGTCTCATTCGGCAAGGGCTGGGCTGTCAAGACAGCGTATTCAAGGATGTCGCAATACGTGCATCAGCTCACATCTGGCAACCTGAGTCTCCCTACTGACCTCTGGGTGCCTATTACCAAGAACATCAAGCCGGTAACGTCGGACATCGTCTCTCTCGGCACATATTACAGCGGGCTGAAAGGATGGGAATTCTCAGTGGAGGGCTACTGGAAGCAGATGAACAATGTCCTTGAATATAAAGACGGCAAAATGTCATTCTCCTCAGCCGCTGACTGGGAGGAGAACGTGGAAATGGGCCAGGGCCAGTCGTATGGCGTGGAACTCTATGTCCAGAAGACACTTGGCCGCACCACCGGAACAGTCTCATATACATTGTCCAAGACCGACCGCATCTTCCGCGACGGCACCATCAACAACGGAAAACGCTTCCCGTTCGTGTATGACCGCAGGCACAACTTCTGTGTCAGCCTGAATCAGAAACTCGGTAAAAGAGTGGACCTGAGCGCAATATGGACCATCGCCTCCGGAAACTGGATGACGGTTTCCACCAGATCTACTCTCACGCTTTCGCCGGACGGAAAGGGAATGTCGATGGTGGACTATATTTCAAGCAGGAACAATTACAGGCTTCCGCCGTCCCACAGGCTTGATTTCAGTGTCAATATCCACAAGAAGAAACGTCATGGCGAACGAATCTGGAACTTCGGAATGTACAATGCCTATGGCGCCAAAAATCCTAACTGGGTAACTTTGGACAGCAGGGAAGTGAAGAACCCTGACACCGGAAAAACCACGTACATCCCGGCATTGAGCAAAAAGACCTTCCTCTTGTTCCTTCCTTCTTTCAGTTACACATATAAGTTCTAGAAATCATGAAAAAGTCAATATTGATAATAATAGCGGCAATGATGTCGGCCGCATGTGAGGAATACATTGACCTGCGCAGGGAGGGCCCGGAGAAGATGCTCGTGGTGAACGGAAATCTGGTGGCGGGCGACACGCTGCATACGGTTTTCCTTTCATGGGGCATGTATGACGATGTGAAACCCGTCGAGGCTGCCCATCTGGACTGCTACGTGAACGGCAAACTGGCGACATCTACGGACAAGGTGACCGAGCCGGACCGGTTCTCGTACTATGCCAATGCCATCCGGTTCAAGGCTCCTTTCAATGCCGGTGATGAGGTCAGAATCACGGTCGATGCCGGCGACGCCCATGCCGAGGTGACCGGTGTCGCTCCCAAGGCGCCTGTTGTCAATGCCGTGGACACGGCTTCATTCATGGCGAAGAACAAAGGAGGCGAACTGACAGGATTCTATATGACCAAGGTCCATCTGCAGGACGTTGCCGGAGAAAGGAATTTCTACCGTATGGTAATGTCTTATGAATCAGAGTACAGGGCTTCAGAAGTACCGTCCGGCAGTCCATACAAGGAAGGCCAGTTCTTGTGCAGGGCCTCCAGGGATATCGTCTTCGACAACAAGTACGAGAGCCTGCTGTACAGGAATCTGAAAACAGGTATGGAAGACAATTCCAGTGACGTGGATAATTATTATGCCAATGAATATAACTTGTTTACAGACAATACTTTCGCTGACAGGGAATATACATTGAAACTGGCTGTGGAAAAGACACTTCTGCATAATTATTATCCGAATTCTTGGTCGCGTGACGAATATGTGCCGGCAGAATACGGGAAAATCTGTTTCCGTGTATTGTCAATGTCCCGAAGCACCTATACTTATATGAACGACTACGCATTCGACAATTCGGAGCAAGGCTCCTGGAACTTCATTGATGAAATTCCTTATCCGAGCAATGTCAGCGGCGGTACCGGCATGGTTTCGATTATGACTCCGTCGGATTTCTGTATTGATCTTAAAAAAAGGTAACAACAATGAACAAGATAAATTTTGCGCTTGCATTGGCATTGACCCTTATGGCCGCGATAGCGTGTGACAAGGTTAAGGTCTCGTATGATATGACGGAGGCGGCACGTGCCGCGATGGACAGGCTTGTCGGTGAGTATGAACTCGTCGGCGCGGAATGGGACGGGGCACCGGTGGACCTGAATGGCGACGGAGTGGCTTCCGCTTCGATTTTTGATGAATTGAAAGAGGTGCCGGACCTGACAGATGAAACCGGAATAGAGATAGACATGACGGTGCCGTATCGTACCACCGTGAGAATCAGTCTGTTGATAGAAGATATCTACCTGAACACTTCAAGTGCGTTTTGGAACAAGCGTGTTTATACGCCGACATTCTCCGTGGACTCGTCAGGGAATTATGATCTGGGCATTGACCCTTATGCTGGGAAAATATCCGATGACGATCGCTGCCAAGGCTATTTCTATAAGATGAATGTCCGGCTGGAGGGGGATGATATCCTGTATCTTTCGGGTTATTCGGTGTTGCGTGACGAACGCTCCTCCCAGCCTGTGACAGGAACCCTCACTTACAAGTTCAAGTGCGTTTCCGGCAAGGGGAAAATTTCACGTCCTCAATAACATTCTGACACGCCGGAAACCGCCCTCAGCAAAAACCGGTACTGCTGGAGCAATTCTCAAATTATTTCATTAACTTTAAAGGTTGTTTTTTTAGAGAATGTGCTGTGTTTTACGTTAGTGAAATAAAGAGAGAGGCTCCGGAAGTGTTTGCGACGCCGTTGCAGAAGAAGGTGTATGAGACATTGGCTCAGAACAATATACCTTTCGGACGGGTGGATACCGATCCGGGAATAACGATGGAGGATTGCCGAAATATCGATGCGGCAATCGGGGAGAGGATAGTCAAGACCGTGTTTCTGTGCAACCGTCAGCAGACTGTTTTCTATTTGTATGCCATGCCTGCAGACAAACCTTTCATTACCAAGGATTTCGGCCATGCTCTTGGAATCTCAAGAGTCTCATTCGCCTCAGGCGAAAAGCTTATGGAGATAGCCGGGACTGAGCATGGCGCCACTACGGTCCTGAGCGCCTGTCTGGAATCTGCAAAAGACGTGCACATCATCATTGACAGGCAGGTTCTCGAAAACGGCCATTTCTGCTGCACGGACGGCACTGCCACCTGCTTCATCAAATTGGACAAATCCGATCTGCTGGACAAATTCCTGCCCGCCTGCGGACATGTCCCGACGATAATATGACACCACTAAACTGACAGACTGATGAATAACGGAAAAAAACTTGTAACAGCGGCAACTGCGGCACTGAGCCTGTGCGCCTGCGGGAAACAGGAAGTGAAGAAACCCAATGTGGTTTTCCTGCTTTTCGACGACCTCGGATATGGCGACTTGGGATGCTACGGGCAGCAGAAAATCGAAACACCGAACATAGATGCATTGGCCTCGCAGGGGTTGCTGTTCACGGATATGTATTCAGCAGCGCCGCTCTCGTCTCCGTCCAGATGCTGTCTTCTTACGGGCAAGCATATGGGCCACAGCCAGATACGCGCAAATGAAGAACATTATGTCCCTAAAGACAGCCTCGGATGGAACGGAGTGTTCCTGAATCCGGAAGAACAGGGTCAGTTTCCTCTCGAAGAAGGAACTCAGACGATTGCGACAATGCTGCAGTCGGCCGGTTACAGGACAGCAATGGTGGGAAAGTGGGGACTTGGCTTTCCGAAAAGCGCATCTCTGCCGAATACAATGGGGTTTGACTATTTCTATGGATTTAATTGTCAGGCACTTGCGCATTCATACTACCCTGTGAAACTATGGGAGAACGGCGTGGAAGTCGAGACTGGCAATGACCTCGTCGTGCAGGGTTGCAGATTTCCTGACTCGCTGGACAGATACGATCCGGCCAACTACGAAATATACGGAGGAAAGAATTACAGCTGTGACCTGATGTATGACAAGATGGCCAGGTTTGTGGAGGACAATGCCTCCTCACCGTTCTTCCTGATGTGGACTACAACTGTCCCGCACAGCGCAGTCCAGGCACCGGCCGATGAGGTGAAGTACTATGTGGACAAACTCGGAGACGAGGAACCTTGCACAAACCCTGGAATGTACCTTCCGAACAGATACCCTCACGCGACCTATGCTGCTATGGTTACCCACATTGACACGCAAGTCGGCAAACTCGTCGAGAAACTCAAGGATCTCGGAGTCTGGGACAACACCATATTTATCGTATCTTCAGACAATGGCCCGGCAAGCAACGGTAACTCTCCGATGGAGTATTTCCAGAGCGGCGGCCCGTTCAAATGCGGTAAGGGCTGGGGAAAATCATCATTGCACGAAGGCGGAATCAGGATGCCGTTCATCCTGCACTGGGGCAACAACAAGAATTGCGGACGTATAACACGCATGTCCAGTTTCGCCGACCTGATGCCTACATTGGCTGAAATCGCCGGGGTCAATGCCCCTGAGAATGACGGCGTTTCATTCGCGCCGACCGTTCTGGCGGAAACTCGTGGCGGACAGCGTTATGCCAAGGCCAATGACATGATCTTGGCACCGCAGCGCGACCACGAATACCTTTACTGGGAATTTCCGGCATCCAAGGGCTGGGTGGCAGTCAGGATGGGAGAATGGAAAGGCATCGTGCGCAAAGTCCTGAAGGGCAACTCCGAAATGGAACTGTACAATCTCAATGAAGACCCGCAGGAGCAGAACGATGTTGCTGCTTCGCACCCTGAGATAGTCAGGTCAATGTGGTCCGCAGTCAGGGACAGCCATTGTGATGCAAATCCGGAGGTCCCTAAATTCTGTATGGATATAAACTATCCTGATTCGCTTTAGGCCTTATGAGACTGTTCCGGTTCATGTCTGTTGCAGTCCTGCTGCTCGCTTTCGCCTCGTGCACACACCGCACGGAGACGGAAAAGCCTGGCAGCGTACTCTATCGGATAGACACGTCAGGAACAGGGTACAGGATATGGACGTACCACCCGGACGGCAGCATTCAGGACAGCATCACATTGGACAGAAACCTTAAGAGAATCGTATGCATGTCCTCCAGTCACATCGCCTGCCTTTCAGCGATCGGATGCGACAGCCTGATATGCGGTGTCTCAGGTATAAAATATATTTCTGATACATTGATACAGAGGCGTTTCGCCGAAGGCAAAGTTGCTGATGTCGGTTCGGATGTGGCGGCTGACTATGAAAGGATATTGTCAATGTCGCCCGACCTCGTGACGGCCTACAGCCTGCCGGGTTCCGACTTTGTGAAAAAGCTCCGCTCGTTGGGTGTCAATGTACTGGTGCTCAATGATTATCTGGAGAACAATCCGCTCGGACGGGCTTCGTATATAAAACTTTTCGGCGCATTGACAGGAAAGACGGCTGTGGCAGATTCTTTATATGAGGCGGTCCGTGCAGATTATGATTCGCTCTCTGCTATAGTGCAAGGTGCTGTAAATCAGGATAATGAGAGAAAGAAAGTCCTTGTCAATGTCCCGTATTCAGATGTCTGGTACATCCCGGGCGGCGACAATTATATGTCCCGGCTTATACGTGATGCCGGGGGAGAGGTGCTCGGTGCCGTTGCTGGAAAATCCGAGTCCGGAACTGTTTCCGTGGAGCAGGCATATCTGCTGTCGAAAGATGCGCAGGTGTGGCTGAATACAGGGTGGTTCGACTCTCTTGATGCCCTGTATGCCTCGTCACCGGTTTTCGGAAAGTTCGGCTGCGCTGACAATGTATATAACAATACTTTGCGTACTACGCCGGGCGGTGGCAACGACTTCTGGGAAAGCGGAGCGGTCCGTCCTGATCTGATTCTTTCAGATTTGATAAGAATCCTGCATCCGGGACTGATTCAGGATGCCCCTTTGCACTATTATAAGAAATTGGCTAAACAGAATTGATACGATGCGAGATATGAAAAAGTTTGACGGAAAAGTCCAGATGCTGGACGCGGGAATGGTATTGTTTGAAACCAAAAGCGACTTTGGAGACACTTTAGGACAGGTGAAAGCAGAAATGGAAGTCTATGGCAAGGTGCTGAAGCCGGCTGATCTGTCTGAAGCGGAACTTCCGGAGTCAACAGGCGAGTGCGACCTGTTTCTGGACTGGTCCAGCATTTGGCGGGTGCGATACATCTCCTGTCATCTGGAGAGCGCCGACGGTGGTGAGTCTGATCATCACCGTTATGCGGCTACATTCAAGGAAGGCAACCGCAGCACGATGCTCAGGGGAGTGGTGATAGCTGTGCTCCTGGCCGGTTTCGTCCTGGATATAGTATTCGTGCACGGTGTGCTGAACACCATCTGCGCAGTGCTTTTGGCTGCATTGACAGCATATGTCTGGATACTTCCGAGCCGCAAGGCGCAGAGGGTAGTGAAGTCTCTGATGAAAGCTTTGAAGCGATAAGAGCAGCGCCTGAGAAGCTGTTCTGAAAAACTAAAGCGACAGTGCAGCGGACCTTCCGGCAAGATAACCGGTAGAGAAAGCGATCTGAAGATTGTAGCCGCCGGTATCTGCGTCAATGTCAAGCACTTCGCCGCAGAGATACAAACCGGGGCATTTTCTGGAACTGAGCGTCTTAGGCACGATTTCATCGCAGGAAACGCCGCCTGCCGTGATGACGCAGCGCTCATAGCCCACATATCCGGCTATGTCGAATTCCCAGTTGCGGATAGCATTGACAAGAGCACGCATCTTAAGCGTCTCTTTACCTTTGCTTCCGCTTATTATTTCGGGATGGCACTTCATGAAACCCGGAATTATTTCCCATGGCATCAGTTTGCCCAGAAGCACCTTGGCCGTCTGCCGTACGCTTTTGCCCTTGCTTCTCGGGTCCGCCCCCACTTCTTTCCACAGTTCGGCGACTCTTTTCTCGAACTCCTCAGCAGGCACTCCGCTCTTCAGGTCCAGCGCCACTTTCACCTTGCTGCCGTTCAGAATCGCCTTCACGGCGTTACGGCTTATCGCAAACCCTGCCGGGCCCTCGAGACCGCCGTCAGTAAAGTCAATGTCGCCCTCCATTTCCTGAACCTCACTTCCGTTCACGAAAAGTCTTATCCCTATGTTTTTCAATGAATTGCCGCACAGGGCAGCTCCGGTTTCGGAAAGCGCGGAGCTTCTGTCCACGTGCCCTTTAAGTTCAGGACTATTTTCCTCCAGCGGAAGCTTGTACTCTTTAGGAACAAGTGCCGTCAATGAAGGGAAACACTGTTTTATGCTATGTCCGAGTGACTTGGCGAATGTATATCCGTCGCCCGTAGAACCTGTATTCGGATATGAGAGACCTCCAGTGGCGATAATCAGCCTGCATGATGAAAAACTCTGGCCGTCAGCGGTTTCCACTGCGAAGATACGGTTTCCGAACTCCTCTTCCATGCGTACTCCGGTGACTTGCGCATCTGTCATAACCCTTGCGCCAGCATTCCGTGCCGCACTATAAAGCGCATCCACCACATCCATGGACCTGTGCGAAACCGGAAACGCCCTGTCTCCACGTTCCACCACCGATTCCATTCCGTTGGCATTGAAAAAATCTATCAGCGCATCGGGAGGGAGGCTGTAGAATGCCGGTCTCAGGACATTGGAATTAGACCTTACGTGTGAGGAAAAATCGCTCCAGCCCTTGACATTGGTAAAATTGCATCTTCCCTTGCCGGTAATCATTATCTTTCTGCCCGGCCTCGGCATTTTCTCGAGGACCAGGACAGACGGGCGCTCTTTCGATGCGGTTCTGGCCCCGTAAGCGGCCATAAGACCTGCCGCGCCGCCACCGATAATGATGATGTCGTAATGCATAACTACCTGATGTTGAAGTCAATGATCTGGTTTTCGCAGAATGTGCCCTGGACATTGACAGTACCCTCTTCTCTCGACCACAGATGGCTGCGTGACGAAAGTTCTACTGCCACAAGGTCGCCGGTCCTGAGATAAATTCGGCCGGAAGCCTCCGTAAGAGCCGCCTCCAAACTGCCTGTCCCGCTCGCATTGATCCTGAAGATCTCATTTCCTTCCCGCATCAGCACGAACTCGTTTTCGGTATTCTGCGCAACGCATTTCTGATAGAGAGGCGCCGGCAGGAATGATGTATGGTCAATGCAGGATGCGGCAGCAAAGTCTTCACTGCCAGTCCCTATCAGATTTTCAGGATAGAGCAGCACGCCGAAGTTCACACTGTCGTAATACCGGTCAGCGAACCTTGTCCCGATGCATTTTCCCGGCTTGCACACTCTTGCGAACATTACCGGAGCAAATGTCAGGGTGTCAATGAAATCCTGAGGAAAAACGTCTTCGTTGTCCTTTTCCCAAGTCGTGTCCGGCCTGACGATGATATGGCCTGAAGCGGTCTTTACGATGATGTTCATGTCCTTTGAGCGCGAGTATTGAGGCTATTTGCCCTGTTCAAATTTTCCCTTCAGTTTGCTAAGTGCATCGTTAAGAGCTTCACCTTCAAGTGGTTTGCTCATAGCCTCCTTCTTTTCCTGCTCGAACCGCTCTCTCAAGCGTGCGAACTGACGCTTGGTGTCCATCGTGAACTCGCCGTTTTCAATCCATGCGAAATACGCCGGCTCCACCTCAAACACCTCTTTGGCAGTCTTGCCGCGGTGCTTTCCGAAACTGATGACCGGCTCGTTGTCTTTTCCGAGCACAAGTCTTCCGGCATAGTCCACTGTGCGTGGGCGTCCGCCTACTGATGAAAGAAAGTCCACATTGTTCTTGAGCGGAACTTCATGGAATTTGTCAGCCTCCTGGTACTTTTCCAGCTCACCTTTGAGAACTTCATATGTTGCCAATGTGTCTGCTTCCGCAGAATGGGCATTTTCGAAATCCTCACCGCCGCAGTAGAAGCGGTAAGCGGCCTTCAAGTTCCTCGGCTCCATATAGTGATAGATCGTCTGCACGTCCACCATCAGTTTCGAATGCAGGTCAATGTCGATTGCCTCCAGGGTCTGTCTGGCTTTGGCTTTTTTCTCCTCGCTGCATTTCGGGTCTTTCAGCCTGCTGTTGCAGTATGCTCTTACCCTTTCGATTTCCTCAGCCAGCATGGGGAGGTCGAATTTGGTGGAATTGTAACCTGCCAAGTCGCTGTCTTTCAGCCAAGAAACCACTTCCGGAGCTATCTCGATGAACTTCTTTTCACCTGCGACATCCTCGTCCTTGATGCCGTTCACCTGGCTGGCACCCGGATCGATGCTCTTCTGCTTTCCGGCAGAGTAGTCCCACGGACATACCCGCCATGTCTTTACCTCATGATGATGGTCCGGAAATACCTTGACGAAACTGAGTTCCACGATGGCGTCAGACACGATATTCAGTCCTGTACTTTCAATGTCGAAGAACAGGAGCGGTTTTTCAAGATTCAGTTCCATTTTACTTTACCATTATAGGCATTACGATACCGAATACTTTCTCGGTCTTCAGTTCTTCTTCAGAAGGCTGGAGAAGAGCGGATCTGCGCTTGTCCACGAACTTCATGACAACCTCGTCGCATGACATGTTGGAGAGCATCTCGATGATGTGGGTGGATTTGAAGCCGATGGTAAGCTCGCTTCCGTCATATTGGCAGGAAACCTTTTCGTGTGCTGCGATCTCAAATCCAGGATCCTGCGCGGAAATCTCCAGAGAGCCCGGCGTCAGGTCGAACTTGATGTGGTTCGAGCCTTTCGGAGAACATACGGAGATACGGCGTACCGTGTTCAGAAGCACGAGCCTGTTTATTCTGAGGATGTTGGAGTTGTTCTGAGGAATGATGGTCCTGTAGTCAGGATATTTGCCTACAACAAGGCTGCAGATGACCGTGGTGTTGTCGAATCTGAAGATTACTGTCTTGGAGTCGAACTCTATGGTAATCTCCTCCACGTCTCTGCCTATTACTGATTTCAATATGGCCGCGTGTCTCTTGTTCAGTATGAACGAGCAAGGCTCCGCTGCCTTCACGTCGTCCGCCGTATAGCATGTAAGTTTCTGAAGGTCAGATGCTACAAGAGTAGTTGCCTCCGGCTTGATGTCGAAGAATATTGAGTTCATCACCGGACGGTTGTCCTCGTCTGAGGATGCATAGATGGTCTTGCTGATGCCGTCCACGAGGCTTGCTCCTGTGAATACCACAGTCTTGAAGCCCTCTTCCACGCTCTTGCATTCCGGATAGTCGTCCGGGTTGAAGAAAGGCAATGTGGATGAACCGCTCGACCAGATACATTCGAACTGGTTGTCGCTGATGGTCCTGATGGTGAGCGGCTGGTCAGGAAGTTCCCTCAGGAGGTCATTCAACTGTCTTGCCGGCACCGCGATTCTGCCTTCGTCCTCTGCGCCTGAAGTTTCCACAGTGATGGAAGTCTTCATCGTGATTTCCTTGTCAGAGGCGGTCACTTCGAGGCTGTTGTTCCCCAGTACGAAAAGGTAGTTCTCAAGTATTGCTTCATTGGTCTTGGCAGGAATTGCCTTGGATACGGACATGAGTCCTTTCAGCAGTTCTGAGCTTGATGTGACAAATTTCATATACGTGCTATTTTAATTATCTTTTAATATGTGTCAGCCGTCATTGACCTTCCTTCTCAGGAAGAAGGACAGGCTTCTTACAAAGGTAGGTAATTTTCTGGAATTGTGGCATATATTTTGATTTTTCATCTGCCCGGTTACGGACATCGTTGCGGTTTTCTCTGCAGCGTGTCTTTGAATGTGAAATTTTAAAATTCAATGAATATGAACAAATCATTGCTAAATCTTCTGGCGTCAGTCGGTGTTGCCGCGCTGACAGCATTCGGCGTAGTCAAGGCTTGTACACCGAAACTTGTATCCGAAGGTGAGACCGCTGCATTGGCAGCAGACGGCTCAGCATACAGAACTGTCAATTTGTCAGCGACGGAATATCCTGATTTTACTTATGCGGCCGAGTCTGCCGTAGATGCTGTGGTCTATGTGAAAGTGACCATACACCAGCAGACATCCGCGATTTCAGATCCGTTCTTCAAGTTCTTCTTCGGTGACCAGATGGCTCCGCAGTCCAGAGACCAGCAGGCGAGCGGTTCAGGCGTGATCATCCGTGCGGACGGTTATATCGTGACCAACAATCACGTGGTGGACGGCGCTACCAAAGTGGAAGTCACATTGAACAACAACAAGACTTATCCTGCAAAAGTCATTGGTACAGACCCTGCTACGGATGTTGCAATCCTGAAGATAGATGCGGAAGGCCTGCCTGTCATTCCTTTCGGCGACTCTGACAAGTTGAGACTTGGACAGTGGGTGATCGCCATCGGCAGTCCGTATGACTTGCGTTCTACCATTACGGCCGGCATTGTCAGCGCCAAGGGCCGTCAGATGCCTCATCCGCAGGGTGAATTCAAGATTGAGTCGTTCATTCAGACAGATGCTGCCGTAAATCCTGGAAACAGTGGCGGTGCGCTTGTGAACCAGAAGGGCGAACTTGTAGGCGTGAATACCGCAATTATCTCACAGACAGGCTCTTTCACCGGCTATTCTTTCGCAGTGCCTTCAAATATCGTGAGGAGGATTGCTGAGGACCTGATCGATTTCGGAAGTGTCAAGAGAGCGTTGCTCGGAGTGTCAATGTCACAAATTGACGACAAAAGAGCTAAAGATTTGAAACTTTTTTCTCCAAAAGGTGTATATATAGAGGAGGTCGTGAAAGGAGGAGCTGCTGACAAGGCTGGAATTCAGAAGGGTGACGTCATCGTCGCAGTGGATTCCACAGAGATTACCACTCCTTCTTCTGTGCAGGAAAAAGTCAGCTCGTACCATCCGGGAGACAAGGCTGAAATAACCATTGTCAGGGACGGTAAGGAGAAGACGGTAGAGGTTACATTCCAGGGTACATCTATGGAAACCGGCTCCAAGGACGATGACGGCTCGGTGGCATTCTATGGCGCCAAGTTGAAGAAACTGTCCGATGAGACGAGAAGCCAGTTGGGACTCAAGAGAGGTGTGGAAATAGTGTCTGTAGGACCGGGCAAGGTACAGGATGCAGGCGCTGTGGAAGGCTTTGTAATCCTTTATGTCAATGATCAGCCTGTCAGCGACCCTGAAGATGTAATCAACATAGCAAAGAAGGCGAAGAGGGCTATCTATGTCGAAGGTGTTACCAGAAACGGCAAGGCGTCCTACTTTGCGTTCGGCAAAGAGTAAAAAACGTATATGAGACAACTTAAAATTACTAAGTCGATCACCAATCGTGAGAGTGCCTCCCTGGACAAATATCTTCAGGAGATCGGTAGAGAGGAGCTGGTTTCGCCGGAAGAAGAGGTGGAACTTGCCCAGAGAATCAGAAAAGGTGATCAGAGAGCATTGGAGAAACTTACAAGAGCGAACTTGAGATTTGTGGTTTCTGTTGCGAAACAGTACCAGAATCAGGGCTTGAGTCTCCCTGACCTTATCAATGAGGGAAATCTGGGACTTATCAAGGCTGCTGAAAAATTCGATGAGACGAGGGGATTCAAATTCATCTCCTACGCCGTATGGTGGATCCGTCAGTCGATTCTTCAGGCATTGGCTGAGCAGTCCCGAATCGTGAGACTTCCTCTGAACCAGGTGGGTTCGCTCAACAAGATAAACAAGGCGCTGTCGAAATTCGAGCAGGAAAATGAAAGGCAGCCGTCAAGCGACGAGCTTTCAGAGATGATCGATGTCCCTAAGGACAAGATATCTGATACGCTCAGAGTTTCAGGAAGACATGTCTCGGTGGATGCTCCTTTCGTTGAGGGAGAAGACAACAGCCTGCTGGATGTGCTTCCTAACACAGATTCTCCAAGTGCTGACAGAGGACTGGTGAATGAGTCTCTCAATACTGAAATAGAGAGGGCTCTGTCCACATTGTCCAGCAGGGAGCGTGAGATCATCAAATCTTTCTTCGGAATCGGATGTCAGGAAATGACGCTCGAGGAAATCGGAGAGAGGTTCGGCCTCACAAGGGAGAGAGTACGTCAAATCAAGGAGAAAGCTATCAGAAGGCTCAAGAGTCCGTCAAGAAGCAAACTCCTCAAAGGGTATCTTGGATAATTTTAGGTTTGCTTTAAGATGACACCGGAATCATTTATTCAGAATAAGGCCGCTGAGGCCATAAAAAGCGTTTACGGAGCAGATGTCGATGCATCTTCCCTCCAGATACAGGTTACAAGAAAAGAGTTCGAAGGCGACTACACGTTAGTTGTCTTCCCTCTTTTGCGTATTACACATGCTTCACCGGACAATACCGGAAATGCGATAGGAGAGTGGCTCAAGACCAATGTTCCCGAGATTGCAGGCTACAATAGCGTGAAGGGCTATCTGAATCTCCTTTTCTCGCAGGTTTACTGGAACGAGCTTTTTGCTGAAATAGCTTCAGCAGAGAATTTCGGAACCCTGCCGAGCACAGGAAAGAACATTATGGTGGAGTTCTCTTCCCCTAACACCAACAAGCCGCTTCACCTCGGCCATATCAGGAACAACCTTCTCGGAGATTCTGTCTCGAGATTGTTGAAGGCCTGCGGAAACAATGTCATGAAGGTGACATTGGTCAATGACCGCGGCGTCCATATCTGCAAGTCGATGCTGGCCTGGCTGAAGGCCGGCAATGGCGAGACACCTCAGTCTTCCGGCAAGAAGGGCGACCATCTGGTAGGCGACTGCTATGTGATGTTCAATGACATCTACAAGAAAGAAGTGGATGCTCTCGTAAGCGGCGGAATGAGCAAGGAAGAAGCCGAGAAAGAGGCTCCTTGCCTGAAAGAGGCTCACGAAATGCTTGTGAAGTGGGAGCAGGGCGACAAGGAAGTGCGTGATTTGTGGAAGAAGATGAACGGATGGGTTATGGAAGGTTTCGATGAGACCTACAAGGCCCTCGGCATTTCTTTCGACAAGACATATTTCGAGTCAGATACGTATCTTCTCGGTAAGGAACTGGTGCAGAAGGGGTTGGATATGGGCGTTTTCGTGAAGGACCCGGACGGCTCAGTCTGGTGTGACCTCACTGCTGACGGCCTTGACAGAAAACTTCTTCTCCGTAGCGACGGAACATCAGTGTATATGACTCAGGACTTGGGAACAGCAGAGAGACGTTTCTCAGAGTATAATCTCGACGAGCATGTCTATGTGGTAGGAAATGAGCAGAATTATCATTTCCAGGTGCTCAAGCTTATTCTCAAGAAACTCGGCTTCAAATGGGCGGACGACATTTTCCACCTTTCCTATGGTATGGTAGAACTGCCGGAAGGAAAAATGAAGTCAAGAGAGGGAACTGTGGTGGATGCCGATGACCTTATAGAGAAGATGTACGAGGAGGCGAAAGCTACTTCTGAAGAGTCAGGAAAGCTTATGGATATGCCTGAGGCTGAGAGAGATGCACTGTATCACTCCATCGGTCTCGGAGCATTGAAATACTTCATCATGAAGGTCGATCCGAAGAAGACGATGCTCTTCAATCCTAAGGAGTCCATTGACTTTAACGGTAACACCGGTCCTTTCATCCAATATACTCATGCCCGTATCAAATCCATTTTGAGAAAGGCTGATGAGCAGGGTGTCAGCCACGATGCCGCTTCGCTCAGGAATGACATTGCCCTTTCTGCGAAGGAGGTCCGTCTGGTCAAGATGTTGAACCTGTATCCTGCGAAGGTGGCGGAGGCTGGAGCCGAATATTCGCCGGCAGTGATCGCGAACTATGCTTATGACCTTGCCAAGGAGTTCAACCAGTACTATCACGAAACCCGCATTCTCCAGGAAGAGGATGTGCTCGTGAAGAATTTCAGGCTGGTCCTCATCCAGACTTTGGCGGATGTGCTGACGAAGGCAATGGGACTGCTCGGTATCGTACTTCCTGAAAGAATGTAATTTGACAATATGGCTGAACAGAAGGAAGCATATATGTTTCCGACCTCTGTGAAAGAGGTGGAGGCATTAGGCTGGGATTACATTGACGTTATCTTGTTTTCCGGTGACGCTTTCGTGGACCATCCTTCTTTCGGAACTGCATGTATAGCGCGTTGGCTTCAGAAATGGGGCTGGCGCGTTGCTGTTGTGCCTCAGCCGAACTGGCGCGACGACCTGCGGGATTTCAAGAAGTTGGGTGCGCCGCGTCTTTATTTCGGTGTCAATGCAGGGGCCATGGATTCGATGGTGAACCACTATACGGCTTCCAAGAGGCTCCGGCACGATGATGCCTATACCCCTGACGGGAAGTTCGGACAGAGGCCGGATTACGCAGTGACTGTCTATACCAAGATCCTGAAGAAACTGTATCCGGATGTGCCTGTGGTCATTGGCGGAGTCGAGGCTTCGTTGAGGAGGCTAACCCACTATGACTATTGGAAGGATTGTCTGATGCCTTCGGTACTGGTGACAAGCGGCGCGGACTATTTGTGCTACGGGATGGGGGAGAAGCCGATGCTGGAACTGACCCGCGGTATCGAGGCGGGCAGAAGCCGTCACGATATGCACAAGATTCCGCAGATAGCGTTCTATGTGAGCGGAAAGCCTAAGCCCAAGGAAGGGGTGCTGATTCTTCACTCCTTCGAAGAGTGCAAGAGGGACAAGAAAGCATTTGCAGAGAACTTCCATCATATTGAGATTCATGCGAACATGATGCATCCTGATACCTTGTTGGAAGGTACCGGAGACGGTTATGTCCAGATCAATCCGCCTTATCCGCCTTCGGACGAAAAGGATATGGATTCGTTCTGGGACCTGCCGTTCACGAAGATGCCTCATCCTCGCTACAAGGGCAAGAGAATTCCTGCCTACGATATGATCAAGTATTCCATCAATACTCATCGCGGATGCTTCGGAGGTTGCAATTTCTGCACGATTGCGGCGCATCAGGGCAAGTTCATACAGTCGCGTTCCGAGCAGTCCATATTGAAGGAGGTGAAAGGTCTTCTGAAAGTTCCGGGATTTGCGGGCAATATCTCTGACTTGGGAGCGCCTACTGCGAATATGTACGGTATGAGGGGAAAGAATCCGGCTCTATGTGACGTGTGCAGGCGCAAGTCGTGTCTTTTCCCTGCTCCTTGCCCTAATATGGACAGAAGCCACGAGAGGGTGCTGAAACTCTATCACGACGTCACTTCAGTCAAGGGAATCCGTCATGCGTACATCGGCAGCGGCATCAGATATGACTTGTTCCTGTCGGAAAACGGCTTCGTGGACAAGACTTCATATCCGTATCTGAAGGAACTGATTCTGGACCATACGTCCGGCAGACTCAAGGTCGCTCCTGAGCATACTGAGGACAATGTCCTCTATTACATGGGCAAGCCGTCGTTCAGGCTTTTCTGCCGTCTACGCAAGGAATTCGACAAGATCGCTTCGGATGCGGGGCTGCGTACCGGCATTGTCCCGTATTTTATTTCTTCGCATCCGGGATGTCATATGAGCGATATGCAGAAGTTGGCTTCGAATCCGGCATTGAAGGGAATCTATATGGACCAGGTGCAGGACTTCACGCCTACTCCGATGACGACTTCCTCGGTCATGTTCTATTCCGGACTGGACCCGAGAACGATGAAACCGGTCTTCGTGGAGCGCGATCCTGACAAGAAAAAGATGCAAAAATCATTTTTCTTCAAAAAAAAGTAAGATAACATATTTGTATTAGAAAAAATTGTCCTATTATTGCATCGCGAAATAAGAAGAACGAAAGACTATATAAAAAGTAACGGTACAAATAATATGGCGACTAATCAGAAAAAGAGAGCGGTTGTGAGCTACGAGAAGATGTCCAAGGAGCTTGCGGCAGCGTTTGTAGAGAAGTATCCGAAGGGTTTCAGTGACTATCTGCCTGACCTGATAAAGTATGACAAGCCGGACGGCACATGCTTCTATGCTGTGACTGTCGAAGTTCCGGATGCTATCTATCTTGTGAAGATCAAGATCAAGACGGACAATCCTGACGACATCGAGAAATGGCTTGAGGAAGATGCCTCAGAGGATGGAGATACCACGGCTCCAGATACAGCAGGAGGTGAGACACTGCCGGATGACAATATCTCCCAGTATTCTTCCAGTGATGATGATGCGTCTGACGCTTAGGAAAAGTACAATGAGAGTTATGCCGGGAACGAATTCTTCGTTTCCGGTTTTTTTTGTCATCGCTTTTGTGTAAGTTTGTACTGATGATGAAATGGCTGACAGAATTTAAACTTTTTTTGAGAGGCTTGCCCGAAAAGAACAAGCTTCTTCTGTTGTCGCTTGTCGTGGGTATAAGCAGCGGTTTGGCCGCTGTGCTGCTTGAAACTCTCGTCAGGGCCATTCATCGTGGCCTGACCAGCTGGTTTGACAGTGCCGGGGACAATTTCCTGTACTTGGTTTATCCTGGAGTCGGAATGCTCCTGTCGCTTCTCATATTGCGTCTTGTAATCAAGGACAATATCGGTCATGGAGTGACCAAGGTGCTGGTGGCCGTATCCAAGAACGAGTCCAAGATCAGACCCCATAATATGTGGTCATCCATATTGACCAGTTCATTGACCATCGGCTTCGGAGGCTCGGTCGGTGCGGAAGCTCCTATCGTATATACAGGCGCGGCGATCGGCTCGAACTTCGCGCGGTATATGGGGATGTCCTACAGGAACATTACCATATTGCTGGGATGCGGTGCGGCCGGTGCAGTGGCCGGAATTTTCAAGGCGCCGCTTGCCGGTGTGCTCTTCACATTGGAAATTCTCCTTTTCAATATATCCATGACGTCAATGATGCCGCTGCTGCTTTCTACGGTCTCGGCCACGATGGTGTCATATATTTTTCTTGGCGACAGCCTTCCGTTCGAGTGCACATTGACCCCGTTTGAAATCCATAACGTCCCGTTCTATGTGCTCCTCGGCTTTTTCTGCGGACTTTGTTCATTGTATTTCCTCAGAACCACGCTGAAACTCGAGGACAGGTTGGGAAAGATGAAGAATCCTTATGTCAAATGGGCGTTCTGCGCCATTGGTCTTGGACTTCTCATTTTCCTGTTCCCGCCTTTGTACGGTGAGGGCTATGACGCGCTCGGTCCGCTCCTGAACGGCCAGCCTATTTCCTATGACGGGGAGACTGTACTTTCTTTCATGCTGCACAAGCCGTGGCTGGTCCCTGTATTCTTTGCATTGATACTTTTTCTCAAGGTCTTTTCAATGACATTGACCAATGCGGGAGGCGGTGTCGGCGGTACTTTCGGCCCGACATTGTTCGTGGGCGCAATCGCCGGTTTCCTGCTTGTGAGGGTTACCAATCTTCTGATGGCCGGGACTGAGTTTGTGGTTCCGGAACAGAATTTCGTGCTGGTGGGTATGGCCGGACTGATGGCGGGAGTGATGCAGGCCCCGATGACGGCAATCTTCCTTATCGCCGAAATATCAGGCGGTTATGAACTCTTCATCCCGCTTATCATTACATCTACCATAGCGTTCGGAACTATCCGTCTCTTCGAGAAATACTCGATTTATACGAAGCGAATTGCAATGACGGGTGATCTTCTCACCCACGACAGCGACCAGGCTGTGCTTACGCTTCTGAAGATTTCCGATGTGGTAGAGACGAATTTTACACCGGTATGCATAGATGCTACGCTCGGCGAGTTCGTGCAGGTGATTTCCAGTTCGGCGCGCAATATCTTCCCTGTGATAGATTCACGGGGGCATCTGCAGGGCTATGTCTCGCTTGAGGATGTCAGAAAGGATATGTTCCAGACGGAGCTGTATGATAAGATGCACGTTTACAATTATATGAAATCTTCTCCTGACTATGTCTATGAGGGCGAGAAGATGGACAGTGTGATGAAAAAGTTCGAGAATACGGATGCCTGGAACCTGCCGGTCGTGAAGAAGGACAGGACTTATGTGGGGTTTGTTTCCAAATCCAAGATATTCTCCGCATACAGGGAGGAATTGAAAGAATTGTCTCAAGATTAATAACATAGATGAAATCCATTTACATTGATTTTATAGCAGAAAAGTTGCTGGTCAAGGACTGGCAGGTGGAAAATTGTGCTGCTCTTTTCGAAGAGGGATGTACCATACCGTTCATCAGCCGTTACCGTAAGGAAAGGACCGGAGGCCTTGATGATGAGCAGGTTGCGTCTATCAAGCATTGGACCGAAGTCTTCTCGGACATGGAGAAGAGGAAGGAGTCGATACTCGCGACCATCGATTCTCAGGACAAGCTGACGCCCCAGCTGCGCTCCGCGATTGAGAATTGTGTCAATGCCAATGAACTTGAGGACCTTTATCTGCCGTACAGGCCGAAAAGAAGTACTCGTGCCACTGTGGCCAAAGAAGCAGGGCTGGAGCCGCTCGCGGACAAGATGTATGCCGTAGAGGTCCGTAATCTGCAGGCAGAGGCTGCCAAGTATGTCAATGACAAGGTGCCTGATGTTGAGGCGGCATTGGCAGGCGCCCGCGATATCATTGCCGAGAGGCTTTCGGAATCAGCCAAGGTCAGGGAGGCGATGAGGTCGGTATTCCGTACAAGGCGTGTGGTGTCAAAGGTGACCAAGGCCGGAAAGGAGAATCTTGAGTCCCAGAAGTTCGAGAACTATTTCGATTATGCGGAACCGCTTTCGAGAATTGCGGCTCACAGGCTTCTGGCGATATTGAGAGGTGAGTCGGAGGGATGGCTGAACGTGAAGATCGACGCTGATCCTGAGAAATGCGGAAACAAGATATATTATGACTTCTGTCAGGAGCGCAGATATCCTGCCGGTGAACTTGCACAGCAGATCCGTATGGCTGTAGATGATGCCTACAAGCGTCTTATAGAACCGTCAATCACCGGTGAAATACTGAAGGAGTTCAAGCTGAAGGCTGACCAGGAGTCTATCCGTGTTTTCGGAGAAAACTTGCGCCAGTTGCTTCTCGCTGCACCTGTGGGCCAAAAAAGAACAATGGCGATAGACCCGGGATTCCGTAACGGATGCAAGACGGTCTGTCTGGATGAGCACGGAAATCTTCTGCATCACGAAATCATCTATCCTCATCCTCCGCAGAATGAGAAGATCAAGGCTATCACATCTATATCATCGATGCTGGAAGACTATGGTATCCAGGCGATTGCTATAGGAAACGGAACAGCGAGCCGTGAGACTGAAGATTTTATAAAACGTGTGCCGCTGCCTGACGGATGCAAGGTGTTCGTGGTCAGCGAGGACGGGGCTTCCATTTACTCGGCGTCGGATGTTGCAAGAGAGGAATTCCCGGATGAGGATGTGACTGTGAGAGGTGCAGTGTCCATCGGAAGGCGTCTTATGGACCCGCTCGCGGAGTTGGTGAAGATTGACCCCAAATCGTTGGGAGTGGGGCAGTACCAGTATGATGTGGACCAGTCTCTTCTGAAGGAAAAACTGGACAATACTGTGGAGAGCTGCGTGAATACTGTAGGTGTGAACCTGAATACGGCGAGCAGTTATCTGCTCAGCTATGTGTCCGGAATCGGTCCGGCATTGGCCTTAGCCATCGTCAAGACCCGTTCAGACAAGGGCGGTTTCCGTTCCAGAAAGGACCTGATGTCTGTACCGCGTCTCGGGGAAAAGGCTTTTGAACAATGTGCAGGCTTCCTCCGTATTCCGGGTGCGGAGAATCCTCTCGACAACTCGGCTGTGCATCCGGAGTGCTATCATATCATCTCGAAAATGGCTTCCGATCTCGGTGTCACTGCTGATCAGCTTGTCGGAAACCAGGAGCTATGTTCCAAGATCGAGCCTGAGAAATATGTTGAGAAGGAATTCGGCCTGCCTACTGTCAATGATATTGTCAAGGAACTTGCGAAGCCTGGACGGGATCCGCGTGAGGCGGCGCAGGAGTTTTCATTTGCAGACGACATACATTCGATAGAGGACCTGCAGGTCGGAATGGAGGTTCCGGGAATTGTTACCAACATTACTGCATTCGGTGCCTTCGTGGATTTGGGTGTCCATGAAAACGGTCTGATCCACGTTTCTCAGATGGGCAGAAGAGATGGTAAGATCACATTGAAACTGCATCAGCACGTGACAGTGAAGGTTATTGGTGTGGATTTGGACAGGCGCAGAATATCCCTCAGATTAGTAAGATAATCAGCAGTAATTATCACAAAAATTAAGAAAATATAGATTTTTCCTTTCAGATTGTTCTGGATTTGCTTGAAAACAATTATATTTGTAATGTAATTGTAATAAGATGGCTGAAGGAACAACGAATGGTAAAGCAGGAATGGTGGGAGTATATCTACTTTCGCTTCTTGCTATATTGCTTTGGGGAATGTCGTATTTGTGGAGTGACTCTCTGCTTGCTCTCGGCATTCCTGTGGAATATATCGTATTTGCCAGAATAAGTATCGCCGGTGTGGTGCTGCTTGTTTTCAACCTTGCTACCGGACAGGATATCCGGATGCAGAAGAAGCATGTGCTCAAATTCATCCTCATTGCGTTTTTCGAGCCGTTCATCTATTTCGTCTGCGAAACTTACGGTATCCGCTTTACGGAGTCGCCGACCATCAGCTCTCTCTTGATTGCTGCTGCCCCGATTTTCTCTGTTATTGCAGGAATGGCGATTTTCAATGAGAAATTCTCATTGTTCAATATGTTCGGCATCCTTGTGTGCCTGGGCGGTATCGTTATGGTGACTCTGTGCTCTGAGTCCATGGGTGAGCACTTCGTCTTGGGTATTGTCCTGCTCGTTGTCGCCGTGCTTGCGGAGGTGGGACACGCGTCATTGACGAAATATCTGACAGATTCTTATTCTCCGTCAGTCATCGTGATGTATCAGTTCCTCATCGGTTCGGTGTTCCTTTTCCCGTTGTTCGCAGGCCCGGGCCTGAAAAACTTCGATGCAGAGCTGTATCTTTCGTGGGACGTCTGGAAGCCGATTCTCTGTCTTGCTGTGCTGTGCTCAAGCATCGCTTTCGGTCTGTGGGCCAATACGATAAAGCATCTCGGTGTAGCGAAGTCCAGCATATTCCTGTCCACGATTCCTGTATTCACGGCATTGGCAGGCTGGATTCTCGGCCAGGAACTTCTCACTCCGCTTCAGTGGGCCGGTATTTTCGTGGCCTGCATCGGAGTCGTATTCTCACAATACACGAAGTCCAAGCCGAAATCCCTTTAACGGTTTCTGAATTCAAGTCTCTGGCCTGCAGCCGTTTCGGTGATGAGGTGGCCGTCCTGAACAGTTAATGTTCCGTTCAGATACACGTCCTCCACCATGCCTTTCAGTCTGCAGCCTTCATAAGGGGACCAGCCGCATTTGTAAGCGAGTCCGGCATTGCCTTCGTCGCTGCCACCGACTGTAAATTCCTTTTTCGGATCAATGATGATCAGGTCAGCCTTGTACCCTGTCTGAATCTTTCCTCTGCCTACGATTCCCAGCATGTCTGAAATCTTTTCGGACAGTACTGACGCTATTCTGGTCAATGGAATCTGCTCTTCATCTGCAACGGTAAGCAGCACGGCGACTTCCTGCTGTATGGAAGGCATTCCTGATGGGCAAGTGAGATATGGCCTCGCCTTTTCTTCCTTCAGGTGTGGAGCGTGGTCTGAGCCGATCGTGTCTATCACGCCGTCTTTCAATGCAATGCGCAATGCAGCCCTGTCCGTGGCGGTCTTTATTGCCGGATTGCATTTGACACGGCTTCCAAGCCTGTCGTAATCTTCGTCGCAGAACCAGAGGTAATTGGCTGAGGTCTCGGCTGTTATCTCAGGATTGTATTGCTTGGCCGCACGTATCATTTCGACTTCTTCTGCTGTGGAGACATGGCAGATATGGAGAGCGGTACCGTGCTTCATCGCCAGTTCCAATGCCTTGATCGTGCTGCGTATGCAGGCTTGTCTGCTGCGTATGTTCTCGTGCTCTCTCATCGGGATATTCTCGCCGAATTTCTGCTTGGCATCGGCAAGATTCGCCTTTATGATGGCTTCGTCTTCACTGTGAATGAAAATGCGTGAGCCGCTTATGCTGAACAGTTTGTCGAGGGTTTCCTGCCTGTCCACAAGCATATTCCCTGTGGATGAGCCCATAAATACCTTTACGCTTGCGAATGCCCTGCTGTCATGACAGCGTTCCAGATATTCCTTGATATTGTCTGCATTGACATTGTCTGCTCCTATATGGAAGCCCCAGTTTGCATGGCAGCGTCCTTCAGCGAGGCTGCATTTCTTTTCAAGTTCTTGCAGGCTGACAGTCGCGGGAACTGTGTTCGGCATGTCTATGAATGATGTGACACCTCCAAGCAGTGCTGCTCTGGATTCTGTCGCCATGTCTGCTTTCTGCGTCATTCCCGGTTCACGGAAGTGCACATGTGCATCGATGGCCCCGGCCATCAGGAACTTTCCGCTCAAATCCCGTGTGACATCTGCATTGACCCTGCTCTGAAGAGTCTCCGGGCCGACCTTTTCGCCTTCATATTCTGCTAGTCCGTCTTCATCGAAGAACCAGACTCCTGCGATTGTCTCTCCATCAATCAGGAGCGCCCCTTGTCCGGCTTTTTCTGCCGTGACAATGGACGCTCCTGTCAGAAGTACTCTGTTCTTATTCATCTTATTCAGTCTTCTTGGCGTGAATCTTCCTGAACCTGAGCCCGAGGACTCCCCAGAATGCTTCACCGAATATGCCGCCGCTCATCTTGGATGTGCCCGCCTTCCTGTTCACGAAAATGATCGGAACTTCAGCGATCTTGAATCCAAGCTTGTATGTGGTGTATTTCATCTCAATCTGGAATCCGTAGCCTTTCATTCTTACATCATCCACGTCAATGGCTCTCAATACCTTATTGCTGTAGCACTTGAAGCCGGCCGTGCAGTCATAAACCTTCATGCCGAGTACCGTGCGTACATATACAGATGCGTAGTAGGACATGATGATTCTGCCTATAGGCCAGTTGATTACGCTGATGCCGTCGCAGTATCTGGAACCGATGGCGAGGTCAGCTCCGTCCTTGCATGCTTTGTAGAGTCGTGGCAGATCTTCAGGATTATGAGAGAAGTCCGCGTCCATCTCGAAGGTGTAGTCGTATCCGTTTGCAAGCGACCATTTGAAACCAGTGATATAGGCGGTCCCCAGTCCCTGTTTGCCTTTCCTTTCAATCATGAAGAGCCTTTCGCTGAATTCGGTCTGCAGGCCCTTCACGATGGCTGCAGTGCCGTCAGGAGAGCCGTCGTCTATGATAAGAATGTCGTACCCTCCTTCCAGTGAAAACACCTTGCGGATAATCGCCTCGATGTTCTCCTTCTCATTGTAGGTAGGGATAATGACTATTTTTCTGTCTTCCATATTGATTATTTTTCAGATGTTTTCATCATTTCCTTTACGGCAGTCTCCAGCTGTTTGTCTTCGCCTCTGAGAACTGATGCAGGGTCGTTGTAAACAAGGATGTCAGGCTCCACCTGATGATTCTCGTTGTAATGGCCTTCCTTTATGCACCATGAGCCGACCTGAGGGATGCCGAACACGATATTGCCGTTAATCTGCGTTTCCCACCATACGGCAGTCATTGTTCCTGCTACAGGAGTTCCCACGAGCTTGCCGATACCCAATGACTGGTAAGCGTAAGGGAAGCCGCAGGCGTCAGAATAGTTGTCCTCGCATACGAGAATGCAGGACGGTTTTACCCATTTGCTGTAAGGGTCTGTGCCGATGTACTGGCCCCTTGGCTGGTAATTCACATAAGCCTTTCCGCTGAGGAATGTTACCAGGTCATCGTGAAGCCATCCGCCGCCGTTGTGACGTGTATCCACTACGAGAGCGTCAGCAGTACGGTATTTGCCGAGAGCCTTGGAATATACCTCGCGGTAACTTGGCGAATTCATGCCTTCTACGTGCACGTAGCCCACTTTGCCGCCTGAAATCTCTTTCACCTTGGCCTCTCTCTGCTTGACCCATCTGTTGTACATCAGCTTGTAGTCGGTGAATGCAGGCTCCACGAAAATCTCCTGCTCTTTCTTTCCGCCTTTCTTGATGACGATGGCTGTCTTCTTGCCTGCCCTTCCTGTGAGCAGCTGATACCAGTCTTTGCCGGCCTTGATTTCCTTGCCGTCGATAGAAGCGATGATGTCGCCCTCCTTGATCTCAGGATAAGCCAATGACAGTGCTCCGTCAGGAAGTACTTCCTTGATCTTCAGACCGTCACCTTCGTAATCCTCATCGTAAAGAACTCCCAGATTTCCCATATTCAGGCCTGACCTGTACTGGAAACGTGCTCCAGTATGCGATGCATTGAGTTCTCCGAGAATCTCCGACATCAGTTCCTGGAAATCGAAATTGTTGTTTATATAAGGGAGGAATTGTGAGTAGTTCTCCTTGTAGTATTCCCAGTCCACTCCGTGCAGTTCAGGATCGTAGAATTTCTCCTTGACCTGCTTCCACATATGGTCGAAAATGTATTCACGTTCTGCCTTAGGCTTGAATTCATATTCGCCTGAGTATGTGATGGTCTTGCCCTCACTTCCGCTCACGCTCATCCTGCTGATGCCGCCTGCAGAAGGTATGTAGATGTAACTCTCGTCAGATGAAGGGATTATATTGCCCATGACACCTTTCTTGAGGACTTTTACATTGCCTTCCTTCATGTCGCGGACACAGAGGTCGTAACTGCTTTCCAGACGTACTTCGTAGAACAGTTTCTTGCCGTCCTTGGAGAGGTAGTGGTCGCCGAGACGTCCTGAGAATCTTGTCAGCCTGAACGTCCTGTCTGCTCTGTTCTCCAGATCGAGTTTCAGTTTTGCAGGCTTCTTCTTGTCCGTGCTGTCCTTTTTCTCGGCCTTCTCTTCTTTTTTCGCCTTCTTGTCGTCGCCGGCCATGAGTTTTGCGATTTCATCATCTTCCTTGTCTCGGAGGAACTCAGTCATTGCCTTTGCGTCGAAGAACATGATGTAGATGTCTGTCTCAGCCCCCCAGCTTCCGTGACTCCTGTATCCGTCCTTGTCGGACTGCCATACCATGGCCTTGCCGCCGAGAGCCCAGCGGAAGGCGCCGTCATTGTATCCGCTCTCAGTCAGGTCAGTAACTTCTTTAGTGTCAATGTCAATGAGAGCGATGTCGCAGTTGTTCCATCTGCCTTCAGCCTCGTACGTGGACAGAAGATAATGGCTGTCAGGGCTCCATTCAAAAGAAATGTCGCCGTCTGAATATGAATAGTTCACGCCTTTCAGAAGAGAAATGGTCTTGCCGCCTTTGGTAGGCTTGATGACAAGTTCGGTCCTGTCCCTGAGGTATGCTACATATTTGCCGTCAGGAGATACCTGCGGCTGGAAACATGTTTCACCTTTATCGGAGAAAAGCTCTTCCTTGAATTCTGTGGCATAAGCGAATCTCTTGTCTTCTTTGTTCACAAGCGAGGTTCTCCAGATACCCCAGTTTCCGTCTCTTTCAGCCGCATAGTAGATTGTCCTGCCGTCTTCTGAGAAACTTACTCCTCTTTCCTGAGTGGCGGTGTTGGTGATTCTCTTCGTCGTTTTGTAGTCGGCTGAGGTTACGAACACGTCACCTCTTATTACCAGTGCAACCTCTTTCTGGTCAGGAGAAACAGCTATTGCAGATGCTCCGCCTGATAATGTAAGTCTCTCAATATCACGCTCATCCTGGTCTGAATACACTGAAATGGCCACCTTCTCAGGCTTGCCGCCCTCCTTCAGCGTATAGAGACTTCCGTTATAGGAGTAGGTCAATGTCCCATTGTCAGCGACAGAAAGGTATCTTACAGGATTCCTGGTCTCGAATGTCAGCTGTACGGACTTTTCAGGAGCGGAAATGGAACTCTTGTAGATGTTCATGGCCTTTCCGTCACGCTCGCTCAGGTAATAGAATGTGTCTCCGTCTGGGCCGAAGACAGGGTTTCTGTCCTCGCCTGCATAGTCGCTGAGTTTCTTGAACGTGCCCTCTGCATTGATGCTCAACTTGCCTCTGGCAGAATTGCCTCTGTAGAGCCAGATGTCTCTTGTCACTGCTGAAGTGTGGTGTTTTCTGAACTGGTCCTCATATCCTTTCCAGTCCTCGTAAAGGATGTCGCCGTTCTTGTTTATGCTGATTTCTGAAATCGGCAGTGAAGTGATCCTTACAGGTCTGGAGCCTTCTGTATCAGTATAATACAACTGTGCTTCGCCAGGGAATCCGTCGAAAGTCACGTCCTGCTGGATATTTGCGGAGAAGATTATCTTTCCGTCAGGAAGCACGGCACGCAGAGTCTCGTGTCCCGGGTGGAATGTCAGCCTCTTGGGGGTTCCGCCATCGCAGGAGGTGATGAAGATGTCCTTGCTCTTCTCGCGGTATGATGTGAACACGATATTTTTGCTGTCGGAGGTCCACATCGGCTCAGAATCATAGGCATTGTTTGTCGTAATCTGCAACGCCCTGCCTCCGGTTGACGGGACTACGAAAATGTCTCCCTTGTAGCTGAACGCTATCTTGGAGCCGTCAGGGGAGATGCTGTTCTTCCTGATCCATTCAGGAGTTTCCTGACCGCAGAGAACGCCTGCAGACAAGGAAATGGCCAATGCCAATGTCAGTATTCTTTTCATATATGTCGTTTATTATATTCCATCTCGTAAAAATAGAAAGAAAAATCTGTATTTCCCATCATTTTCCGTGTATCCTTGCCGCATATTTGCCCGGAGTTTCACCAAATGTGTTCTTGAAGACAGTGATGAAATACGCCGGAGTCTGGTATCCGCATTGTTCAGCAATGTCAGAGATTGGCATTTCTGTGTCTTTGAGCAATGCGCAGGCTTTTTTCATCCTCAATGTCTTGATAAGTTCAACTGGTGATTTCCCGGTTATGTTCTTCAAGCGCAGATGAAGATTTCCTCTTGAGCAGCAGCTTCCTTCCGCCAAGTTTTCCACAGTAAATGCGGCATTCCCGATATTGGCTTCTATGCAGTTGATTGCGGAAAGCAGGAACCGCTCGTCATCATGCTTCATGTTATATGTGGAATCCACGTACATCTCGATTTTGCTCTTCTGTACCTTCTCCTCGTAGTTCTTGGTGAGCTGGGCGATTTCCACATCCTTCATATTCTTTACTTTACGGATGTACCACAGTGATAGGGCGCTGATTCCGGAAATTACCAGAAGCAGTGCCAGAATTTCCGCAAATGTGCTTTTGTACCATATCGGCCTTACCCTGATTTCCAGTCTGAGCGCGTGTTCGTTCCAGATGCCGTCGCTGTTCGCTGCTTTCAGAAGGAATGTGTATCGTCCTTTGGAAAGATTGGTATAGGTCGCTTCCGTGCCTCTGGCGTCATTCCAGTTCTTGTCAATTCCTTCCAACATATAAGAATATCTGCAACTCTTTTCCGAAATCATATCAGGACACGAAAAACCTAAGGTCAGTGAATTCTGCCAATGTTTCAAGACAATTTTTTCAGTAATGCTGATATTCTTCTTGAGTATCCTGGACTTGTCTCCAGGCTTGATTTCCATGTTGTTGACTATGAGTCTGTCGATAATAGGCCTTTTGGCTATGGTGTTTGGGACAATGTCTTCCGGATTGAATACCTCCATGCCGTAAATGCCTCCGAAATACATTCTTCCGGTCGTATCTCTTGTGTGTGCGCCTGTACTGAAAAGATCGCATCTGATACCGTCATCGTCTCCGAATCGTCTTATTTCACCCTTGGATGGAGCATATCTGTAAAGTCCGTCATCTGAACTGATCCATAGGTTTCCGTCATTGTCCTCCTCGATTCCTCGAATCGTACTGTTCTGGAATCCGTCCGGATGCTCAACTGTCCCTTTTCCGGTTTTTTCGTCAATACAGGCAAGACCGTCGATGGTTCCGATCCATATTTTCCCGTCGGATGACTGGTAGATGCACTGCGTCTGTACAATATCATTGAATTTGTAGCCGCCGGTCTTGTCCAGAGTGTTGTCCTCATTGACAACATATTTGGAAAGGCTCTCTTTGGCCCCGATCCAGAGCTGGTTGTCCTTATCCTTGCACAGCGACAGGATTCGTGTCAGTCTTTCGGGACTGGTGTATTTCAAGTTGATTTTAGCGGAGGCATTATTATCAATGTCATAGAGGTATAGCCCTATAAGTGTGCCTAGCCACAGTTTACCGTCATTGGCCGGGGTGATGCACATTATATCCAGCGGTGCTTTCAATTTTCGTGTCGTTCCTTTTTCTATATCTATCTCATGCAGGCCTTGAACCTCTCCTCCAGCGTATGCCTTTTTCCCGTTCCCGCTTACCTGGACACTCCGCATATTGTTGAGAGCATAGTGTGAAACCTTTCCGGTTGGACCAAAGCGATAGAGTCCGTCGTTACGCGTGCCTACCCAGAGTGCGCCGAAATCGTCATGTTTCAATGTGGTTATGATCTTGTCCTGAAGCTGGAACCTGTCCTGGGCATAAGAACGGAATTTGTCACGTTGTTTGTGCCAATACATTGCTCCGCTGTACTCTGTGCCTATCCATACGCCTCCTGAAGAATCTTTGAACAGACTTCGGATATTATTGTCAGGCATGATTCCCGGAGCATATCGGCTTATCTTGCCGTCCTTGTCCATAATCATCACTCCTTCAGATGAGCCGATCCACAATTTCCCGTCATCATCATTGCAGAATGCGAGTACTTCGAGCCATTTGTCGCTGCCCGTGTCGATTTTCGAGCTGGTGCTGTTTTTGAAATCGACCAACATCAGGCCGTTGCCTTTGGTGCCCACGTAGTATCTGTCGTCTCCTGCCGGATATGGTACGATTCCGAATTTCGGCAGTTCAACCGGTTCGAAGTTGCGTATGAGAGAGTCGCATGAAAATCTGAGAGACTCGATGGCCTTGTCCCTTGTGCAGACTATTATACGGTCACCGTCCTTGCAGATTGAGTAGTAGGTCAATGATTTGCCTTCCAGTTTGATCTCTTTGGAAGAGTCAGTATCCAGGTCATACAGGAATGTGGCATGCCGTGTGGCCGCAAGATACTTGTTGTCAGCTACTTCCATTACGCATTCTACTGTCACAGCGTCCTTGATGCTGATTCTTTGGAAATCATCGGTCTCCTCTCTATAATAGGAGAGTCCTGAGGAAGTGCATACCCAGAGTCTTTCCTTCGAGTCAATGAACAGGTCATGGACATTGTTGCTCTTAAGACTGTTCTTGTCATTGTGCCGATGCCTGTAAATCGTGAAGTCTGTCCCGTTGAACCTGTCGAGTCCGTCAGCTGTTGCAAACCATATGTTACCGGATGAATCCTGCTCAAAGTCAACAACAGTATTATATGACATCCCGTTTCTGACGGAAAAATGGGTGAGCCGCTGGCGGATAAATGAGTCATGGCCTGATGCTCCACATAAGTAGATCAGAAATAGTGTCAATGTCAAAAGTGGTCGTTTCATTGTGTATCGTTTTGGCCGCTCGCGGGCTGTTTTAGCATTATTGATACAAATTTATAATTTTATTTTCGATTTGTTGTGACAAAATTGAAACAGAAGTCTTCATAATGCGTATTAACTTTGTAGGGTGCGTGATTCAGTAACATGAAAACTGCAAATTATAAGAACTAATACCAATTATAGTCACTATATGAAAATCAGAAATTTGTTATCCTTGTCAATGTTGGGCATAATGTTTATGTTATGCTTGGATGTTGTTTGTCTAGGAGCGGAAAAGCAGAAGAATTCTTCCCGTATTCTATCATTGAACGTCGGTGGCCCTGCAAGAGAGGTTGTTGAAACTCCGCCATTTACGGAAATCGAAGGCCTTCATAATGTGAAGATCTCAGTATGGTTCCGTCCCGATGCCGGTTTTGATGATGTGCTTCTTTTCTCTGTAATCAATGGTGGAACCATTACTTCTGCCACTCTTGACGGAAAGACAATTCCGGACAACCTTATAGAATATATAGTCAACAGCGCCAACCTCCGTTTGACCAAGGACATGCTTCCGCGTCCATCCTCGAAGGCGAAACAGCATAAATGGCACAAATTGGAATTGAACGTAAGGAATGCATCCAATTCTTCTTGTCTCAAGTTGGCAGGAGCGTCATCCGATTCCTCAAACCACGGTTTCTTTGTGGACTCTATAGAGGTGAACGACATGGGGGAGGTGCAGCGTTCTACGCTCCGTGTTCTTTACTGGAATATCCAGAACGGAATGTGGACGGACCAGCCGAATGGTTACAAGAACTTCATCGCTTGGGTGAAAAAATATGATCCTGACGTATGTGTATGGTGCGAGGCGGCTTCCATATATAAGGATCATTCAGGACAGAAAGCTCCTGCAGAGGAAAAATATCTTCCTGCAGGATGGCCGGAGCTTGCAGGAAAGTATGGTCATGCCTATACTGCAATCGGCGGACATCGTGACAACTATCCGCAGGTGATCACTTCCAAGTATCCTATTGAAACACTCCTCAAGATTACAGATACTGATCAGCCTGGCAGACCGGTATCTCACGGTGCTGCTGTACAGCAGGTGGATGTGAACGGAAAGAAAATCAATTTCATTACTTTGCACACTTGGCCTCAGCAGTGGTGCTTTACCGCTGCACCGGATGAAAGGAAGGAAAGCCGAGCCAAGTTTGAAGGAGACAAGTATCGTGAATTCGAGATGAAATATATAGTTGACCACACTGTCAATGCTCCTGAATTCTCTTCTCAGACGGAATGGCTTATGATGGGTGACTTCAACTCTCCGTCAATGCTTGACGAGTGGCATAACCGGATGCTCGAGAAAACTCCTACCAAATATCTCTGCCAGAACGTAATCAGGGATAACACCACTCTCGTGGACATTATCGGCAATTACTATAAAGGATACTTCATGAGTTCTACAGCAGGAGGTTCACGTATCGACAATATGTATGCTTCACCTTCGATGTATTCGAAGGTCAGGAACGCCATGATAATGATTGACTCCTACACGACACTCAGAGCGGACAGCACCTATCCGTCGGGCTTCTATCATCCGTCTGACCATCGACCGATTCTTGTTGACTTCGAGTTGTAATGAAGTTTGATACAAATTTATAATCCGATTGCGACAAAATTTAAATCGATTTGAGATATTGCGTGCTATCTTTGTTTTGTCCGACAAACGGTGTGTTGCCGGACATTGGACCACAAGAACTAATACCAATTATTATTCACATATGAGAAACAGAAAAATGTTATCTATTCTGAGCATGATGTTCATATTATGCTCAGTAATTTCCTGCAAAGGAGATGACAAACCAGGTACTGGTGTGAATCCGGCTGACAGGGATACTGCTCCCGGAGAACCTATTTCCATCGTTGACGGAAAAGTAAGGTTCTACATTGACATCGATACCGATGCGGCACGAGTGAAGACAGGGGTGGCAGCCTCTGATCTGCTAAGTGCAGCTTCTTCGGTTTATGTAAACGGAACCAAGTATGATGTGGCTTCTGATGAGAGCGGAAATTTATATATTGATGCTCTTGCCAATGCACAAGGAACTTATACAGCTTCTCTTGCTTTCGAAGATGGGACCAGGTGGTTCGAAACTTCTCCGACCATCAACCTTGCGGTTCCTGCAAGCCAGTTCGCCTCTGACGGAGCGATGAAACTTCTTCCTATGTTTGCAGACTACAGTGAAGCAACTGGCAACAAGCTGTTCATGAAGGATGCAGTCGGAATCCTTTCCCTGCATATCGGCGGCTCTGCCAAGATTGCATCTGTAAAACTTCAGAAAAAGGTTCTGACATGGCCGGACTCTTCCTGAAGACAAAAGAAGGGTTGGAGCCATCCGACACTACGGCTAACTTCGTCACATTGAACTGTACCAATGGAGGCGAATTCGTTTCCGCTGGTTCGGATTTCAATATGATGCTCAGGCCGGGTAACTATTCAGGAGCAGAGCTCGTCATCTGCACTGACGACAACCGCGTGATGAGGACGTCTCTTGACGTTGACGTAAAAGCCAATGGCTTCGAGGCCAAGAACATTGACTTCAAAGCTGATGACAACGTGCTCTGGTATGACGGCTTCGACCTCTGTACTTGGGGTGGAAACATCATGGGCGGCTCGCAGGCGGCAGGAATGTCACCGTCATCTGCTGCTGTGACTTCAACGGGTGCTGCAAGTGGTGCGGACAGGCTCGGAACTGACTATGCGCTGTCTGCTGTCGCATACAATGTCCCTGGATGCGGCTTTATCCAGAACAACTGGAACAATGCCTCAGGAAAGACTGTGGGCGATGCTCACGACATGTCGGACAGTTATGTCATCAGCAGAAATCTTACCGGATACACATACCTTTTCAGATCTCAGGAATTCCAGGGAGTCATGGGCGTATCCTACGGAACTACCGCGAGAGGTATTATCGCGACACCTCGATTTACAGCCATAAATGGGTTCCGCAATGTGAAGATTGTCGTAAGATTCTGCCCGAATGCGGGTTTCGACGACTTGCTTCTTTTCTCTGTCATCGATGGCGGAATGATTACTTCAGCCTCTCTTGACGGAAAAGCTCTTCCGGAGGATCTTATAGAGTACGTGGCAAACAGTGCCAATACCCGTTTGCTCAACGACAGGCTGTCGATTCCTGCATCAATGGCGACACCGCAGGAATGGCATACATTGGAGTTGAACGTCAAGAATGCGACCAACTCTACATATCTTTGGTTCGCCGGTGAATCTGCGACTACCGGAAACCACTGCTTCTTCGTGGATTCAATAGAAGTGACCGACCTTGGAGAGTCTTTCAAGAAATCCGGATTGAGAGTGCTCTATTGGAATATCCAGGACGGCATGTGGGCAGACCAGCCTAATCAGTACAAAAACTTCATAGAGTGGGTGAAGACATATGACCCGGATGTTTGCGTTTGGTGCGAGGCGGCGTCCATATATAAGGATTACTCGACAGTCTCAGCCCCCGAAGCAGAGAGATATCTTCCGAGCGGGTGGCCTGAAATCGCCAAGAAATATGGACACGAATACTCCGCTCTCGGCGGCCATCGTGACAACTTCCCGCAGGAGATTACTTCCAAGTATCCGATTACCACTCTTTTGAAGATTACAGATACTGACCAGGCAGGCAAACCTGTATCTCACGGAGCAGCCATTCAGCAGCTGGACGTGAAGGGCAGGAAGATCAATATCGTGACTCTGCATATGTGGCCTCAGGAATATGGCTATGGCGTTCCAAAGGCCGGGCAGGATGCCAGCAAAGCCAATAATGAAGGAGACAAGTATCGCGAATTCGAGATGAAATATATCGTTGACCATACTGTCAATGCTCCTGAATATGCTTCTCACACAGATTGGCTGATGATGGGAGACTTCAACTCCAGGTCAATGGTGGACGAGTGGTATTACAAGTATGCCGACACCAAACCTACCAAATATCTCTGCCAGAATGTGATCAAGGACAATACCTCGCTTGTGGATATTATAGGAAACTTCTATCCTGGATGTTTCGTATCGACTACCGGTGGAAAATCACGTATCGATTATATGTATGCTTCCGCTTCCATGTATTCGAAGGTCAAGAATGCCATTACGATAATCGACACCTACACAGTGCCGGTGAAAGACGCCAAGTACAATTCAGGCTTCTACTTCCCGTCAGACCACCGTCCTATACTTGTTGACTTTGAACTATAACCAATCAATTGAATTATGTTGAACAGAAACTTAATGCGGCTGTCCGTCCTCCTTTCTGTCGTGACCATGTCCGCATGGTCATGTGAGAAGTCGGACTCCAACGGGCCGAGAAAAGAGTACATCGAGGTGTACTTGTCCAAAGATGCCGAAGAACCGGTTACGTCTCTATCTGTGCCTTGTGCTGGAGGCGAATTCAAACTGTATGTGAAAACAGACGTTGACTTCAAACCGGATTGGCAGGATGAGATAGCCTCTCCATGGGTAAAAGTGGCCAATGTTGAGAAAGATGGCGATTGGAGCGTAATCAATCTCAATATTCAGCCGATTTCTGAAAAATGTTATTACACAAGACGTACCGGCACGCTTTTGCTAAAGGTTCCGGAAATGGACTTCGGCAGCTTTATCACTGTAAACCAGGGGCTGATCGCAAGATTGTCCGCGAACTTCAGCTGGATGAAATATGGCTCTGCCAATCCTCTTTCCCAGGTAGGAGAAGTGCATATCAGCAAATGGACAGGAACATCTCAGAAATGGGAGTCCACAGTTTATGAAGAAGGCGTTCAGCCTGCCTGCTTTGGAAAGTATGGCTGGTTCTATATTGGCGACGAGAGTGGCCACAAGGCAGATATCATGACTCCTTTCATGAACGGTATCCAGGCTGACTCGTTGCTCATGGTCTCTTTCAAGGCTGTTGCCTATACATCTGAGGCAGGAGTCAAGGATGCGGCAAAACTCAGATTCGAAGTGCTTGGCGGAGGCGTGATCCAGGACTTTGTAGAAGAAGGCAGGACCAGTATGGACATTGACTTGCAGAATTTCAGCGTTGAGGATCCTACGACCATTTCCACTACTATGTGGGACAATGAAGTCTGCGCCTACAATATTTTCCTGATTGCGACCGAAAAGAGTCCGTTTACCGGAAACACAAGGCTGCGTTTCACTACTCTTGATGGAGAAGGGAAACCGAACAGGGTTGCCATGGACAACATATATGTCCGCAAATATGTTATAAACAAAAATGTCCAGGACGAAGACGTGTTTGCTGCGAACGGCGGCAGCGGAAAGGATAGGATAACAGTGAAATAATAGACGGCTATGCGAAAATTCAGATTTATGACAGTGGTCATTACGATGCTGACAGCGCTGATGTGTCTGTTCTCGCAAGAAACGACCGCTCAAAATACAAATAAGATAAAGGTGTCGGGAGTTGTTATGGACTCTTCCGGCGAACCATTGCCCGGCGTAGGCGTCCTGATAAAAGGGACCAAGACCGGCTCGTTTACTGATGTTGACGGTAAATTCACCATTTCGGTAAGTCCGGACGCTGTTCTGGAAGTATCATCGATGGGCTATGTCACCGAGACTGTGAAAGTGAACGGCAAGACTAAACTCTCGATATGGCTCAACTCCGATTCGACCGTGCTTGATGACGTAGTCGTGATCGGTTACGGCTCCGTAAAGAAACAGGACCTGACCGGTTCGGTTACAAACGTGCAGATGAATGACTTGAAGGCCGCTCCTGCACGGTCAGTGGACAACGCGCTTCAGGGAAGAATCGCAGGTGCCGACATCATGTCCACCTCAGGAGAACCTGGTGCCACGACCACAATCCGAATCAGAGGTTCCCGTTCCATTACGGCATCCAACGAACCGCTTATCGTAGTTGACGGCATCATTGATGCAATCCATGACCTCAATGATATCAATGCTGAGGATATTGCGTCGCTTTCAGTGTTGAAAGACGCTTCATCTACAGCCATTTACGGATCTCTAGGCTCCAATGGTGTCATCATCATCACCACCAAGACAGGAAGCGGTTCGAAAGGAAAACCGAACATCAGTTTCAAGGCTGACCTCGGATTCTCCAAACTCCCTTCGCAGCTGGATATCATGAACGCAAGCGAGTTTGCAATGTACAGAAACGACCTTGCCTCTTTCGGCGCTGACCAGTATCATCCTGGCATCAACATCAATACTCCATTGAAGGACAATGTCTATCCGGATCCGCTGTCAATGACAGGAACAAACTGGATCGACCAGATCACAAGAACAGCCCTGTACCAGAACTATTCACTTTCCCTTACAGGAAAAACTGATGCAGGAAGCTACTACTCTTCATTCTCTTACAATGATTCTCAGGGTATCATTGACGAGAGCGGCCAGAAGCGTTTCACAGGCCGTATCAAACTCGACAGAAAGCTGTTCAAATGGTTGAAAATCGGATATAACGGCTCATATACCTGGAGACACAATGACGAGACCAAGACCTCTATCGGAGGAAGCTCCTGGTGGGGTGCTGCCCAGTACTTGAGCCCAATGCTCAAACCTCAGGATGTGGAGAACAACCTCTACTATGGCGGACAGAAGTACAACAGCCCTCTGGCAGTCCTCAAGCTGAACACCCATTATCTTGAGCGTCATTCCATGAACCATGCGTTCTCCGCAGATGTTACTCCTGTGAAGAACCTTACATTGAGAAGCATCCTTTCATACTACCTGTATCAGAGACATACCTATAGATATTATAGCGGAAGGCTCCCGGCAAAGGCTGAAGAGCAGGGAGGAGATGCTTACAGGGCAGAATGGGACGAGAACTCAATCTCCAATGAGACGACATTGAACTATGTCCTCAAGACCAAGAGCGGACATACGCTTACTCCGATGCTCGGTTTCTCCGCATACCGCTACGCTTCGCACGACTTCACCCTCTCCGGTTCAGGATACATGGATGATGCGGTGCTATGGAACAACATGAACGCAGTGCAGGACAAGCAGACTTACAACGCGGGTACAAGCTACTCCAAGAAGACCAAGATGTCCACATTCGCCAGAATTGACTACAACTACAAATCACGTTACTATATCACGGCGACCGGCCGATATGACGGCGCGTCAAACTTTGCCGCCAACAACAAATGGGCATTCTTCCCGTCTGCCGCATTGCGTTGGAACATCGCCAACGAGCCGTTCATGAAAAATGTGACTTGGATTGACGACCTCGCATTGAGAACCAGTTACGGTGTTACCGGTAACGATGCCATCTCAGCGTACCGTTCTCTTGCAGCCCTCTCCACCACGACCGGCGGATATATCTTCGACGGTTCGCAGCCGGTGGCAGCATACAGGAGCCGTCTTGCTTCTCCTGACCTTACTTGGGAAAAGACGGCATTGGCCAACCTTGCGCTCGACGTGTCAATGTTCAAGGGCCGTCTGAATTTGACTGCCGAAATCTACTCGTCCAAGACTTCGGACCTGCTCCTGTATGTTCAGGAACCGACCCAGACCGGTTACTCATCCCGTCTTACCAATATCGGACGCACATCCAATAAGGGTATCGAGTTGTCTATCGAGTCAATGAACATCGCAAAGAAGAATTTCCAGTGGTCCACAAACTTCACCATCTCGCATAATGCCCAGAAGGTCGAAGATATCGGTTCTGAGGATTTCGTGACAGCGTATTCTTCACCTGGCAACAACCCTTACATGATGTACGGTTACGTGAAAGGCTATCCGCTCAACTCTCTTTGGGGATTCAAATATGGCGGAACCTGGAAGAATGCTGAAGAGATCGAAAGAAACAAGCTCACCAAGACTTACGTGAACTCAGGATATGTAGTCGGCGGTGCAAGATACTATGATATCGACCACAACGGAGTCCTCGACCAGCAGGACCTTGTTTATCAGGGCAATGCGGACCCATATATCTATGGAGGTCTCCAGAACAACTTCTACTGGAAAGGCTTGAAACTCGGTGTTTACTTCACATATTCACTCGGCGGAAAGATCTACAACTACAGTGAGTTCTTCATGGCCGGTTCCACATTCTCGAACCAGTACCGCTATATGTCCAACGCTTGGCATCCGATAAGAAATCCGAATTCAGAGATTCCGAGAGCCGGTTCCAAGGTTGATGCTGCATTGGCAAGTGACTTCATGATCCATGACGCTTCTTACCTCCGACTGCAGAACGTGAGCCTGAGTTACACCTTGGATCTCCACAAGACCAGAATGCCTGTGAGGGACGTCACATTCACAGTGAGCGGTGACAACCTGTATCTTTGGAAGAAGTACAACGGATTCGACCCTGACGTATCTACATCAGGTACATCATCTACTCTAAGGCGACTGGATATCGGTGCATATCCTAAGGCCCGCACAGTCATTTTCAGTATTCAAGTAAGATATTAAGGAGATATTATGAAAAACAGAATCAAACAAATTCTATTTGTCGCAGTTTCCGCAGTGATGACAATGTCCTGCTCCCTGAAGGAGGATACGTCTTCACTCTACACGCCGGAAAACTATTTTGCGAGCAAGGCGGAATGTCAGTCTGCTGTGAACTCCTGCTATATTCCGTTGAAAACCATATACAACTATACATATTTTCTGGCAACCGAGTGTTGCACCGACTTAATGTATTGTCCATCAGGAACATTGGATGCTTCAGTCCAGATTTCTCCGGCCATCCCGCGTCACGGGCAGACCGTATGGACACAGGGTTATCTCGGTGTGCAGAGATGTAATTTCGCCATTGCGGGAATCCAGTCGAGCAAGTACTTGGCAGATGAGGAGAAAGTCGATATGCTTTGTGAGGCAAAGACCCTCAGGGGCTTCTTCTACCTTACATTGACAAACTTCTTCGGAGATTGCCCGTTCTATTTCGACGATGTTACTGACAATGCTGTCCTCAAGCGCATTGCAAGACTTCCTAGAATGGATGCCAGCGCTACCCGCGATTCAGTCATCAATGACCTGAAGAAAATCGCTCCGCTTGCCGCCCAGACCAGGACAAGCGACAACAAGGGTGCCCGTCTCGGTGCTGCCTGCGCATATATGGTTATCGCAAAATGCGCAATGTGGAACAAGGAGTGGACAGTGGCGCTCGACGCATTGAAGGAACTCGAGAATATCTATGGCGATTTTTCTCAGTATGACCTTGAGGAGAATGTGATGTTCCGCAACAAGAATACGCCGGAATCCATCATGGAACTCCAGCACATCTATGTCCAGGGTGGACTTCAATATACATCCAACCTGGCATGTATCTGCACTCCAAGCCGCAAGAAAGTAGGCGGCGTGGTATTGTTCGACGGTGTTGAAATTCCGGAACTCGGTGACCAGGGAACAATCTGGTCATCAGCAAGACCTAACGTGTTCTTCTGCCAGGGCCTTCAGACAAAGCTCGGCAAGGACAAGAGAAAATCTCTTAATATGGCTTGGGAATATGACGGAAAAGAGTTCAACAGCGTGAACACACGTCCATGGATGGGCCCTAAATTCTGGTGTCCTAACATGCAGAGCAGCCATGACGGAAACAACTACAAGATCTTCAGATATGCTGATGCCCTCCTTATGATGGCCGAATGCTACAATGAGCTTGGTGAAGACGCCAAATCGGTGGAGTATCTGAACAAGACACGTAACCGTGCAGGTCTTCCTGACTACACTTACAGGACCAGCGCCCGTCTTCAGGACGAAATCAGAAACGAGAGGGGAAGGGAACTCTTCGGAGAATTCCAGCGCAAGTTCGATCTGGTACGTTGGGGCATCTGGTATCAGTCTATCCAGGACTACAGCGACTACCAGGCATTGAAGGACAATGCGGTTGCCTGCCGTGAATACTATCCTATTCCGGACAAGGAAGTCGTATATTCAGGCTATGCTCTGGACAACGAAGAATATAAGAGGTATGGGCTCTAAAATATCTGACCGATTATGAGAAAAATATCTATATTGACAATGATTCTGACTGCGGTGCTCACCGTTGTCGGATGCAACAAGACCTTCGAGATGGATCTGCCTCTCGCTGTGAGCAGCAGGGTCATCGATCTCACCAAGGATGCCGGTACCACGCACATCATGATATTTGCGGATGGTGACTGGACTGCAAAATTCACGGAAACTACAGAGTGGGCATCCCTTGACCGTCTTAACGGAAACGGAAACTCGGAAGTTGTCCTGTCATTTTCTGCAAACTACGGCTTGTCCAGAAGACTTGCCATCGCTCTGGCAAAGAGTGAACTTAAAGATACTATCTTTGTAAACCAGGCCGGAATGCTTTCTGAGCCGTCATTGGTCTGGCCGTGCGACAGTGTAGGACTCTGCAAGAATGCCGGAAATGCCACATTGAAAATGAAAACCAACCTCTACTACTCGCTCCAGAATGTCGAAACTGCTGTCGAGTATAAAGGTGAAGCGAAAGACTGGCTTTCAGATGTGACTTTTGACGGAAGACTGATGAAGTTCGCTTTCACTGAGAATTCTTCTGCGGAGCGCCGTAGAGCGAATATCACTGTGAAGGTGGCTGTCCCGGGCAACAGTTCCACTGAGGACAAGACCGAGACTTTCAATGTGACAGTCTCACAGAGCTCAGATGAACCTGAACTTGAAATCGCTGAAGTCGAGACACTTGCAGGAATGAAAGCACAGGCAGCTGTCGAAACTCCTGTGAACTCCGTTTGGGCTTATGCCGACAATCTCAAGTTCACCGTGGATTATACACCTGAAGTGGCTCCGGAAGAAGGCTGGATCACCAATCTGGCATTGACCCCGACTGCATTGACATTCGACATTGACGACAATATGTCGGGCGATGACCGCAGCGCGGTGGTAAAGGTGTTCTTCAATGATGAACTTATTGCTGAAAAGACCTTCAATCAGGATGTGTATCCGGTGATTGTGGATTTCGCGAAACTCAGGACTTATCCGTTGGATGAAGAACTTACCGCGCGCGAATTCATTGACGGCTATGTCGTAAGCGATAATACCAGTGCCAATGTCTGCCTGAACCCTCAGACTAAGCAGTTCAAGTTCGACCTGAACGAAAGCAAGCGTACGATGATGTTCGAGTCCCTCGATGGAAAATACGGATTTGCCATCAAGTACAAGAAACTCGCCCAGAACACATTGCCTCGTTACTCGAAGGTCCGCATCTCTCTGAAAGGCCTGAAATTGAGCAAGAACAATGATCCTGAGTTCTATACCATTACCGGTATGACCGAAGATCATGTCGCTTCTGTAGAGGAGCCTAATCCTGATGCAGTTCCTATGAAGAGGAAGAGTGTCTCAGAACTTACAGATGCTGACATTTATACACTCGTATCACTCAAGGATATGGAAGTCGTGTTCAAGGACGGAAGTTATACAAACTGCACAGATGGTTATTCTATACTTTCAGACTTCAATACGGCAGGAGGCAAATCTCCGAGATGGGATGTTGCTCCGTTGCTTTTGACAGACAAATATGGTCAGACAATATCAATGCTCACAAACTCAATGGTTCCGTGGAGAAGAGATGGAGAAGGTGTGGCCCAGGGGGCAGGTGATTTCAAGGGAATCATCGTTGCGGAGACATTGATCCGCTATGGCGACCGTGGAAGATATCAGATCAGACCTATGGTCAAGAACGATATTGCATTGACCGAAGCGCCGTTCTCCAAGACAATTGTGGAATGGAACTGGAATGATGCGAAGCAAGACTTGATTCCTGAAATCGGTGAGGGTAACATTTCTGGAGTAAGCGTCAAACTCGGTTCGGACTACAATGCTCTGATTTATGCAAATGATCCTGCAAGTCAAACAAAACCGGCAGCAAATAACGTTGGCGGAAAGGGTGTTGTCAATAATCAGTGCGGTGATCTCTATAGCCTGACTGAATGGAAGGTCGGTGCTTCATTCGATGTTGATTTCTCGACAAAGGGAATTTCCGGGACAAATCTTCAGATCGGTTTTGTATGGGGAAAGGGAAAGGGCGCAAATACTAACATTGAAGTCCCTTCACATTGGAAACTGCTTTATTCTGTAGATGACGGTGACACTTTCAAGGAGTTCGTGCCGATGGTGAAGAATCGTCCTATAGTATGGTGGAACAACACTCCGGTCGATGTGACTCCTGGTTATACGGATCACATGTTCCAGCTTCCTCAGGAGTGCTTCGGAAAAGAGAAGGTGATTGTAAGATTCCAAGTTGCAGATAATGTATGCGATATCGATCCTAAGTCCAACTCCACTAACTGGGCAACAGCATTATCTACTGAACAAGGTACGTTTACAACTTCCAAGAACCCTATCCGTTTTGGTTCATTGACAGTCAGATACAACTAAAAATAAAAAGTATGAATAAGAATATCAAATATTCAAGCTTGATATTGGCTCTTTCCGCTTTTGCTTTCGTGCAGTCCTGCGACTACGATGATGCTGCGGACATCGCTAAGGTGGAACTTGGCGCTCCGGGGAAAGAGATCGTCGTCAATGCTTCAGATACCACATTCAATGTCCCGATTCTTTCCAATGCCAAGTATCACTATGAGCTGATGGAAGGAGCGGAGTCCTGGCTGCACATTACCGGTGAGCCGACAGAGACTGACTCCAACTTGACATTGTATTGCGAACCGAATAATGAGTTCAAGAGAAAAGGCATCATCTACCTTATAAGTGATGTGGATTCCCGCAAGGATTCCGTCGTGGTCAAGCAGCGCGGCTGGAAGGTTGCGAAACTCACTATGGAGAACACCTCCATTGTGGCGGATGGCGGATCTGGAACCGTAAAAGTTCCGGTACGTACCAATATCCCGTTCAGTTACATGACCGTGAATACGGAATATGCGGCAGAGGGAGCCACCTGGATTGACAAGATCAATATTACCGATGCCGTGGAGGAGAGTGCCGAGATGGAAATCAGCATTGGCGCGAATCCTGATGCGGAGGCACCTCGTGCAGCCAGCGTGAACTTCTCATTTGTCGATGGATGGGGTGACAAGGTTTCACTTCTTGTAAACGTTCTTCAGAAGAGTGCCAACAACACCCTCGGAAAGGTCCTTTCATTCGACGAGTTCATTGACAAATATGCTACAGGCAAGCCTGTCAATGATTATGTAATCCTCGAAGGTATCGTGGTCAGCAACAAGGCCGGAAGAAATGCCGGTGCCGATGAGCAGAAGACCACTTCAACAGTGGATTACTCCATTTCCGAGAGAACAGTGTACCTCGAAGCTGAAGACGGACACAGGGGAGTATCCATATTGACGGCAACAGCGGACGACAACGTTTTCGACCAGTATGACAAGATACAGATTCTCATGCATGGTACTGTGGCCAATCTCAAGGAAGAACCTCTGCGTTGCGACATTACCGGCGTTACCAAGACCATGGTGACCTCCAGACTGCCTGGCAACAAGTCTTCAGTTCCTGAAAAGGCGATGTATATCAGAGACTTGACCGACAATGACGTATATACATACGTGACACTTAAGGATGTGGAGTTCCCTGTAAGAAAAGGCTCGCTTGTTCCTGTCAATGACGGTTATACCGTGGCTACCAATGCGAACCGCTTCACCCAGTATCCGCGTCTTCTCCGTGACATTAACGGCAATGACATCTATCTCACTACCAATGCCATCTGCCGCTACAGAAGTGACGGAACCCGTCTGCCTTATGGCTCCGGCAATATCTCGGGCGTTGTAGTCCATGACGCTTTCCCGAGAATGGATTGGCGTGACGGTACTGATATAGTAGAGGTAAACGATGATCCTACGCTCGGCAATATCGGACGTTATCAGCTGCGTCATCAGACCAAGGATGACGTGTGGGGACAGATGAAGGACAATTTCGAGGACGGTTTCTCCAAACTCCTTACCGAATACCGTTATTGGGTCCCTAATGAGGCGGATTCCACCATGCGTCCTTCTTACGGAAAGAACGGCTGGATGAACCATACCTATTGCAAGCGTTACACTCATACGGAAGCCAAGGATATGGTCAAAGCCCATTCACAGCATATGGACGGCCGTCAGTCATTCTGCTACCTCGGCCCTGTCGGAAACGGCTCGAGCAAATTCTTCCCGGCAATCGACAAGAAGAAGACCAACAAGAACGGTTGCGGCATCATGATGGATATCGCAGAGGACCGCGACCAGGTTCCGACCCAGCAGTCCCTCAAGGACCTCATTTCCTACAATCCTGACGGTTCCGTAGAGTGGGTCGGCCCTAATTCCAAGGCAACAGCGGCCATCAATGTAAATGGTACAGGCAACAACTCCGGAAAATCCTGGGTTCAGGGCGATGCGTTTACCGCATACGGCAATATCAACTGGTGGGATTATGAACTTGACCGCCCTTATGCATGGCTGTTCAATTTCTCTACTGCCGGCATCTCCACAGGCGTCTTGTCAATGCAGGTGTCAATGATGAACCAGGACCAGAGCTACTACGCGCCTCGTTACTGGAAAGCCGAGTGGTCTTACGTAGATGACATGTCAGCTGAAGCAGACAGCAAGTGGCACCTCATCGGAGAGTTCACTGTTCCTGACGTATCTACATGGTCAAATACATTGATCTCCTCTTCAGTCGGCTTCAAGCAGATGAACTTTGCTCTTCCTCTTGAAATTCTCGGGAAGGACAATGTATATATCAGGATCTGTCCGGCAAATGATATCTGTAGCGACGGTGCAGATTATGCCAATGCCCGCCTTATAGATAAAGAGACAGATTCTCACGTAAGTGTGCTTGAATACTTCGCCATCAGATATAATAAATAATGGTTGGATATAGGTTTTGGCTGTAAGTTATTGATAGTCAAAGCTGCTTGATGTTGTTCCTCCGCAACCTGCCGCTTTCCGGGCGTCGGTTGCGGAGAAATTTTTTATATTGTTGTAGCCTGACAATCAATGATATGAAACGTCTTACCCGCGTTTCGGGCGCGTCCTGAGAGGATTCTGTCGTGTTTCGTAAAAAATATTTTCCGTGATGGAACGTGTGGGGATTCAGTGACTTAAAATGATGCAATAGGGGTGCGTGAAGAAAAAAAAGTGAAAAAAAGTGCGGGAAAAGTTTGCAGGTTCAGAAAAAGTGCCTACCTTTGCAATCCCGTTACGAAACAAGGGCGCCTCACTGAGGGCCTGAGATGAGTTCGGGAGTCAGAAATAAAGCGCCGGAAGGCACTGAGTATGACGGAGTTGATTGAAAAGACTGGAACGAAAGTACAAGGAAGCAAGTACCAACAACACAAAAATCGAGAGCGTTGATTTCTTTAAAAGGAATTGAGAGTGCCGGAGTCGAACTTGAAGAATAAGAAATATACAAAGAAGAGTTTGATCCTGGCTCAGGATGAACGCTAGCGGCAGGCTTAACACATGCAAGTCGAGGGGCAGCGCGGGGTAGCAATACTCTGGCGGCGACCGGCGGAAGGGTGCGTAACACGTGAGCGACTTGCCCGTCACAGGGAGATAACCGGCGGAAACGGCGACTAATATCCCATATGATCCGGTGCTACATGGCGTCGGATTGAAAGATTCATCGGTGACGGATAGGCTCGCGGGACATTAGCTGGACGGCGGGGCAACGGCCCACCGTGGCGACGATGTCTAGGGGTTCTGAGAGGAAGATCCCCCACACTGGAACTGAGACACGGTCCAGACTCCTACGGGAGGCAGCAGTGAGGAATATTGGTCAATGGGCGGAAGCCTGAACCAGCCATGCCGCGTGAAGGAATAAGGCCCTATGGGTCGTAAACTTCTTTAGACGCAGAGCAATAAGGGTCTCGTGAGGCCCGATGAGAGTATGCGTAGAATAAGCATCGGCTAACTCCGTGCCAGCAGCCGCGGTAATACGGGGGATGCGAGCGTTATCCGGATTTATTGGGTTTAAAGGGTGCGTAGGCGGCAAGGTAAGTCAGCGGTGAAAGACCAGGGCTCAACTCTGGAAGTGCCGTTGATACTGTCTGGCTAGAATGATTCCGCCGTGGGAGGAATGAGTAGTGTAGCGGTGAAATGCATAGATATTACTCAGAACACCGATTGCGAAGGCATCTCACGAGGGGTTCATTGACGCTGAGGCACGAAAGCGTGGGGATCGAACAGGATTAGATACCCTGGTAGTCCACGCAGTAAACGATGATGGCTAACTGTCGGGCCTTCGGGTTCGGCGGCCAAGCGAAAGCGATAAGCCATCCACCTGGGGAGTACGACCGCAAGGTTGAAACTCAAAGGAATTGACGGGGGCCCGCACAAGCGGAGGAACATGTGGTTTAATTCGATGATACGCGAGGAACCTTACCCGGGCTTAAATTGCAGATGAATTACGGTGAAAGCCGTAAGCCGCAAGGCATCTGTGAAGGTGCTGCATGGTTGTCGTCAGCTCGTGCCGTGAGGTGTCGGCTTAAGTGCCATAACGAGCGCAACCCTTGCCGTCAGTTGCCATCAGGTAGTGCTGGGGACTCTGGCGGGACTGCCACCGCAAGGTGTGAGGAAGGGGGGGATGACGTCAAATCAGCACGGCCCTTACGTCTGGGGCGACACACGTGTTACAATGGCGGCTACAGAGGGAAGCCACCCCGCGAGGGGGCGCGGATCTGAAAAGGCCGTCTCAGTTCGGACTGGAGTCTGCAACCCGACTCCACGAAGCTGGATTCGCTAGTAATCGCGCATCAGCCATGGCGCGGTGAATACGTTCCCGGGCCTTGTACACACCGCCCGTCAAGCCATGAAAGCCGGTGGCGCCTGAAGTACGTGACCGAAAGGAGCGTCCTAGGGCGAAAGCGGTAATTGGGGCTAAGTCGTAACAAGGTAGCCGTACCGGAAGGTGTGGCTGGAACACCTCCTTTTTGGAGTGAGATCCGACACGAGCTCGCGGTTGGAGTGCAAGGGAAGGAAACTTCTCGAGGTAGAGATCCAGGTATGAGTAGTTCAGTCTTTTTTGGAATACGGCGCACGCAGCCGTGAGAGCGTGACAGTTCATTGACAACATTGAGAGAGAATAAGAGGTAAAGATAGAAAAGAAAATCAGTTTGTAATTTGTATATAATTCGAGAGTTTTTTCGAGTTGCGAATTAGGGACTGCAATTTCATAGGCAAAAACGAGACAAGAAGAGAGTCGCTGGACGTGGCGAGCAACCGCGTCGAGAGACTGTAATTCACGAGAGAAAGAGGAGAAGGGCGAACGGGGGATGCCTAGGCTATCCGGAGGCGAGGAAGGACGCGGTAAGCTGCGAAAATTCACGGGGATTCGCAAACAGGAAGTGATCCGTGAGTGTCCGAATGGGGCAACCCGGCAGGCTGAAGGCCTGTCACCATCTTAGGATGGGGCGAACGGGGGGAACTGAAACATCTCAGTACCCCCAGGAGGAGAAAGAAACATCGATGACCTGAGTAGAGGCGATCGAAAGGGTCGGAGCCTAA
>ERZ857965.132-NODE-132-length-112235-cov-17.706178_pt1 | contig 112235 bp, 115 predicted proteins | sample MGYA00519758_ERZ857965 | MGnify/ENA primary metagenome ERZ857965 (study PRJEB31778, sample SAMEA3449381) | human gut metagenome | biome: human gut; feature: human-associated habitat; material: faeces | place: United Kingdom | collected 2010/2012 ...
TATAAGCTGTGTTTCTTGGATTTAAGTATTTTTCATATTGTGAATTAATTTCTATCTCAATCTTTTTATTACCAGTATAAACAAGTGCATCTACTCTCTTATCTTTAATATTTACGTTACCACTTAATAATTCTGTTTTCTTAATTTCTAATTTATCAATTTTTATTTTAAGAATAAATTCTAGTAGTGCTTTTAATAAATCACTGTTATTTGGATTTAAAAATACTTCTTTAAATGCTCTATCATTTTTACATGTATAGAATTCTTTTTTCATACATTTTCTCCTTTCTGAAGTGGTAGTTTAACATATGAAAAAATTATAATCAAAGCACAAAAAATCCATTTTTAAAACATTCTTAATTCAAAAATTGTATTTTTACTTAAACAAAAATTGAATTTTTGAATGTTTTTTTATGCAAAAATTAAAATTTGGTACAAAAAAAGATATCTTTTAATTTAAGATATCATTGATTATTGAAAGCCATTTTTCTTTTACAGAATCATATGAATAATCTTCTGCATTTAATCTTGCTTCATGACCAAACAATGCAAGCTTTTGTTTATCATTTAATAATTCTAATGCTTTTTCTTTCATTTCTTCTTTATTTCTATTATTAATTATATAGCCGCTAACATCATCTTTTATTATTTCTGTCGCACCTTCTGCTGATGAAAATGCAATTGCAGGTATACCAAATGCAGCTGCTTCAAGTAAAACAAGACCAAAAGATTCTTCATAAGAAGTCATTAAATATAAACTCATATCATTTAATTTTTCTCTAATAAATTCTTTATCTTTGTATCCATAAAGAATGACATTATCTTTTAAATTTAATTCGTTTATTTTTTCTTCTATTTTTGTTTTTTCCTCTCCATCACCTATTATATGAAGAATACATTCATTATCTTCTTTATTTATTAAACTAAATACGTCTATTAAATCTAAAAAACCTTTTTCATGTGATAATCTTCCAATAGAAACTATATTTTTATTTTCTTTTTTAGATTCTCTTTCTGGTATATAATCAACACATAATGGAGAATATAATACCTTTGTTTTACCTTCTACTTTCTTTTCATAGAATTTAGTTAATTTTCTTGAAACAGGCATAAAATAATCTATATTAGTTAATGACTTTAAAACTCTATCTATATATTTTTGATTATTATTATGATGAGCATGTTCTTGTGATATTAAAATTCCATTACCTTTATAATATTTATTTAAAAGTTCAGTTATCTCTACTCTAGTTGAAATAATTAAATCACTATCGCACTCTTTTATATAGTTAATCATTAATTTCTTTTTTAAATATAGAATTTTTATAGATTTAAATCCTTCTTTTATTACTTTAAAGATATTTAACTTTTTTAAAGCACTTTTAAATTCTTTCTTATTAGGTCCACCATTATATAAATACTTGATTTTTATTCTATCATCTAATTTATAAAATGGTTTACCATATATGTTATAGTTTGAAACAATTTCAATGTCATAATTATCTATAAGCATATTTGCTAAATTACTAATCGCAACTTCTATTCCACCATATCCTAAATGTAAACATAAAATTGTAATTTTTTTCATTTTTATCACTTACCTTAATTTTTATCTATAAAATCTTCTACTAATTTTACAAAATTATCATTATTACTTTTATATTTTTTAGGCTTAAACTTATCTATATCTTTTATAATATCACCTAATGAAGAAAAATCATCTAAACATATTATATATCCTTCTTTAGCAAATTCCCTTGCTATTTCAAGTTGATGATCATTTGTATGTTCACCATATTTTTCAAGTCTTGGAGCAGCAATTATTTTTTTATTAAATTTTAATCCTGACATAATAGATCCAACACCCGCATGTGTTATTAATAAATCACATTTTTTCATATAATCATCAAATTTATCCATTGGTAATAATTTATATATTTCCATATTTTTTGATTCAAATTCTGTATAACCAGCTTGTACAATAACTTTTTCTTTTATGTATTTATTTTCTATTGCTTCTTCTATTGCTTCTAAAAGTCTTGGAAATCCCTTATCTTGAGTTCCGAGTGTAACAAATATCATAAGTACCTCCTAAAATATAAATCCACCATAAACGGCTTTTGGATAAATTTTTAACATACTTTTCCATTGTACTATAAATAAATCTGCGATTGGATATATAAGTCTTCCCGTCTGTGTTTTTCTATTTATATTAGCCATTGTCTCTATATAAATTATTTTACTTCCAAATATCTTTCCCAAATAACATATTGGTCCTGCAGTATGAGTTCCTGTTGTTACTATATATTTTGGTCTTATTTTAATAAAATAATATACACTTATAAAACAATTAGCAAGTAATTTAAATGGATAAGTAAGCATATGATCCTTAGTTCCAAATACCATGTATCCCATTTTTTCTTTATATTCATCTTTTAATTTTTTTGTAGAATCAGTTTTTTCTGTTATAAGATATGAATCATATTTACCAAAAAGTTTTTTTAATTGTAATAATTCTTTTAAATGACCACCAGTTGATGAAATAAATAATACTTTCTTTTTTTTCATACTATACTCCTATTTTCTTGTTACAAACTTATATGAATCATGACACATATCTTCTATTGTTTTAGTTGTGACAAATCCAAGTTCATTTTTTGCTTTTGTTGGATCTGAATAACAAGTTGCTATATCGCCATCTCTTCTTGGTGCAATTTTATATGGAACTTTTACATTATTTGCTTTTTCATATGCATGAACAAGATCTAGTACACTGTATCCTGTTCCTGTTCCTAAATTATAAATAAATAAACCTTTACCTTCTTTTTCTAATTTATTAAGCGCAAGTACATGTCCTTTTGCTAAATCAACAACGTGTATATAATCTCTAACACCTGTACCATCTGGAGTATTATAATCATTACCAAATACAGATAATTCTTTTAACTCTTTAGTTGCTACTTTTGCAATATATGGCATTAAATTATTAGGTATACCTTTTGGATCTTCTCCAATAAGTCCACTTTCATGTGCTCCTACTGGATTAAAATATCTAAGTATTATTATATCCCATGAATTATCTGATGCATAAATATCTTTAAGTATTTGTTCAATAAATAATTTTGATGTCCCATATGGATTTGTTGTCCCACCTATTTTACAATCTTCTGTAAGTGGTATTTTTTCTGGATTACCATATACTGTTGCAGATGATGAGAATACAAATTTTTTAACATTATGTTTTCTCATAACATCAAGTAAATTAAGTGCACCTGAAATATTATTTGTATAATATTCAATTGGTTTTTGAACTGATTCACCTACTGCTTTAAATCCAGCAAAATTAATTACAGCATCTATTTTATTTTCTTCAAATACTTTATTTAAAGCATCTTTATCTAAATAATCTATTTCATAAAATTTAAAATCTTTACCTGTTATTTTCTTTATAGCATCTAATGATGAACTTTTACTATTTGAAAAGTTATCTATTACAACTACTTCGAATCCTTCATTTAATAATTCAACACAAGTATGTGAGCCTATATAACCTGCTCCACCTGTTACTAATATTTTCACATTATCACCTCTATAGTAATTATACCATTAAACAGTTAAAAAAACTAGAGTTATCTAGTTTTTAGCATGCTATATATTTTGCAATAAATTTTTGTTATAAACTTATTTTTTTCTATTAATCTTTTTAAAAATGATCTATTTTTAATGTATTCGCTATGTTTATAATCAATATTATTATCATTTAAATATTTAAAAGCATCATCAATAAATTTACTTTGAGTATCTTTATCTATTTGATATCTTTGCTGAATTGTATAATTAAGTAATACAGATACGGTAAGTTCATCCAAGTATTTACCACTTTTATATTCATTTCTTACAATGTCAAGTTGTTTAAATATATCAAAAACTCTTTTATCTCTTGTCGTTGTCTCACTATTTTTGTGTATTGTATAATAATTTAACTGTTCATTTATTTTACCTATTTTTTTACTATTTTTAATTGAAAGTGCTACAAATGATAAATCTTCGTATTTTAAAGTTTCGCTAAATTCTATTTTATTTTTTACAAGCATATCCTTTTTATAAAGTTTATTCCATGGAGCTAAATTAATTTCACATAATATTTTATTATTTTCTTCATAATTTGTTATACAAAAATCTGATAAATTAAATTCTTTTAATTTGTTACCCTCTTCGTCAACATTTACATAATCACAAACACATAAATCCAAATTGTTTTCTTTTGAATAATTGTACATTTTGCTAATAAAATCTTCTTTTACATAATCATCCGAATCTATAAAACAAACATATTCTCCTTTTGCTTTTTTTATTCCTAAGTTTCTATTATAGCCAATTCCTTTATTTGTTTTATTTTTTATATATACTATTTTTTTATCATTATAGTACTTTATTATTTCTTCTGCATTACCAGGGCTTAAATCATTAATAACAATAATTTCATAGTCTTCAAAATTTTGTTTTAATAATGAATCAATACAATTTTTTAAATATTTTTCTGTATTATATACTGGAACAATAACACTTACTTTCATTTTAATACCTCATACTTTATTTTATATAGTATCTTTTTTATTTTTCTTTTAAAATTATCATTTGATAAATAACTAATTATTTTTAAATCTTTTATTTTCTTTATATATTCTTTTTTAAGTTCATCACTTAATGAATTATATTTATCAATAATACTATTTGCGTAAAAACTTTTAACATTTCGGCTATTCGGAATATTATCTAAATATTTTATTGCTTTAGTAAATAAAAATAACATATCATCCATTTTCTTTTTCATTTTTTCTGTATCATTTGATGACATTATGCTTCCATCTCTTTGAACATAGTTATAACCTAAATAATTTATTGATTTTACTTTTTTAGCAGTTGCAATTACTAAAGGAAGTAATCCATAATCTTCATGATAAACATCTTTTTCAAACATAAAATTATTATCTAAATAATATTTTCTATTAATAACATATAATGCAGCCATTTCAATAAATTTATATCTAACTATTTTTTCAAATGCATCTATCCCATTTGTAACGTTAAATCCTTTTTCTCCATAAGGAATAATTTTATCATTAAAAACCATATTTAACTGATATCTAAGTACATCTAAATCATCTATATCTTTATTTATATTTTCAAGTAAATTTTTTTCTACATAATCATCTGAATCTATAAATAATAAATAATCTCCTGTTGCTTTTTTTACACCATTATTTCTTGCTAGACTTAAGCCCATATTTTTTTGTTTTATATAGATTATATTATCATATTTTTTAATATATTTATTTATTATATCTTCTGTTTTATCTATTGATCCATCATTAACAATAATAACTTCAAAATTTTTATAAGTATTTGAAAATATGCTTTTTAAACATTTATCAATATACTTTTCTGTATTATATGCTGGAACTATAATGCTATATTTCAATTTATTCACCTTCTATTAATTTATCTATCATATTAATTTTTTCTTCATTTATTTTCTTAAAATCCACATGTTTAACCTTAAATTTATCTTCTTTTAATATCTTATATACTTCTTCATTAAACTTATCTTGATTTTTTGAAACAATATAACCAAAATTTTTTATATCTATATTTTCATCGCTTACTTCAATAGTTGATATTATTTTCTTATCTAATACAAGTGCCTCTAAAAATGTAACTGGGAATCCTTCATGATCAGATGTTATAGTAATATAATCACTTAATTTTATATATGGATATGGATTAGATTTAAGTCCAAGCATTTTTATATTTTTTTCTAAATGCTTTTCTTTTATTAAATCTTCATAATATTTATAATCTTTTCCATCTCCTACTATAAAAAAGTCAACATCAAGATTATTTTTTTTACAATATTCTACTGCATTAATCATTCTTGATACTCTTTTAACTTCTTCATCTAATCTACCAACAAAAACAATTAATTTATTTTTTGTTCTTTTTTCTTTAATTTTTTCATTTGATAATTCTAGCACTCTTTCATAATTTATAAAATTATTAAGTACTATTGATTTATCTTTAATACATGGCATAATTTCAATTAAATTATTCATTGATTCATTTGATACAAATATTACTTTTCTAAAACTATTTATATCTTGTCCTAAAAAGAAATTAATTGTTTTATCTTTGTCATTAAACTCTGTAACATAATCACCATGAATATAAATCATATTATTTTTTGATGCATATAAACTAAGTAAACTACATGGTTTTGAATAAGTCGCATAACAAATTGAGCAATCATATTTATCTTTATGTAATAATATGAATTTAAGTCTCTTAAAACCATTAACTATTTTTCTATATATTACATTTTTACTATGACTCAAATTATAATTATATATTTTTACATTTTTATTAATCTTAGGAAGTAATTCACCTTTTTTATTTTCTAAAAATAGTGTTACATCATATTTTTCATAATCTAATTTATTTAAAAGTTCTATTAAGGCATTTTCAATACCACCTGTATACATTGTTGTCATAAACAATATTACTTTTTTCTTATTCATATTACTCACCTCTATTTTTATAAAATTGCTCCCAAAGTTTATTACCACTTTCTTTATCGACATATTTAATTATATTTTCTTCTTTTTTATTTCTCTTTTCTAAATATTCATCAAAACTTTCTATCACTCTTGCTGGATTACCCGCAACTACAGAATTATCTGGAACATCTTTCGTAACAACAGAACCTGCACCTATCATTACATTATTTCCAATTCTAACATTTGGAAGTATTATTGTATTACTTCCAATAAACACATTATTTTTAACTTCTATACAACCTGATTGATATTCATAAAATCTAGAAAGTCCCATATTATTAAGCATAAAATCTGATACATCATGTGTTATAAATAAAACTCCACTTGTTACAACTACATTGTCATGAAATTTAATAAGTTTTGGATCTGCTGGTATTTTTCTTGGTTGAAAAAAGAAATTTTTTCCTACTCCTGCAAATACATTATGTTTTACCAAGTATTTAGTTCTTGTTTTAGAATCCAAAACAAGATATAACCAAATTTTTCTTAATTGATCCTTTTTGTATCTTCTCATAATTATTCCTCCATTTTAAATTCATTATAGTATACTACTAAAATTACTGATATAAAGATTGATACTGCTGGTGTTGCAAGTACATGTCCTGTTAAAAATGCACACAATATTGAAATTATTATTGATATTATCATAGATGATTTTTTAATATTTAAAAAATTAGATTTAAATTTTTTAAAATATGATTTAAATATGTAAAATATTGTTTTAAAGTACGTAAATAATATTATTATAAATCCTATTATACCTTGATGTAAAAATATATCTAAATAATCCATCTCAACAAGTTTAATTATTTTACCATTCAAAAAGTATCCAATTCCAAATAGTTTTTGTATGATATTTGAACCCAAATAAATATTGAATGTTTTCTTAAAAAATGATAATCTACTTCCAAAAACAAAATGATCAATATTATGCATAGTAAATAAATCGCTAACATTTTTTATTTTCAAATAATTTAAATGTATAACTAAATTATCATAAAATGGTGTCATAGTAATTAGCTTTATACTCGCAAGTACAAATAATACAAATGCTGTACATAAAATTATAAGTTTCTTATATGATTTATTTTTTATCAAATTAATGACTGCATATAAAATATAATACATAAGTACTATTAGAGCACATAATATTGGAGCCTTTGTTCCTAGTGTTAAAAGTATATAACCATATATAAGTAAAAATAATATTAAATATAATTTTTTTCTTTTAATAACTAATTCACTTATAAGTAAAGGCGTAATTACACTTATTAAACTTCCTATTGCATTTGCCGAATAAAAGAATCCTACACTGCCTTCTTTTGAATATGCATAACTATCAAATCCAATATGAAATAAATTAGGTACAAATACAAATAACATATATATTAATAAAACAGAATATATTTTTTTTCTATTAAATTCTCTATTATAAAATATTTGAAATGTAAATAGTAAAGATATTGGCAAATATATATTATTTAACAAACTTTTTATTTCATATGTAATATTAGTGTTATCCTTAAATAATATATTGCAAAGCATAAATATTATAGAATAAAGCATAATTAATATTAACATCTTTATATTTATCTTTTTTCTTTCTACAAATATCAAATAATATAGAGTAAACAGTAAAAATACTACTCTAATTAATGAACTAACTGTAAAATCTACATTAAATTTATAAAGTGCTACACTAGTTGCTATATCCAAAATTGGTTGTATAAATAAATATATTGTAAAAATTGTTATTATATTTCTTCTTAAAAAATTATTGATTTTATTCATTTTTCGCTCCTTAATTATTACCATATCATAATAATTATATCAAAAATAAGTAAACAAAAAAAGACATTTTATTCATCTAAAAATGTCTTTTCGCTTTTTTCTTTTCTTTTTTCCTCTTTTTTTAATTTTTTTAGTTCCTTTTTAGATAATTTTTCTTCTAATTCTTCATTATTTTCTTCAATATCTTCATATCTAATTTTATTATAATTTGGATCATCTATTTCATTTAATCTATTTTTTAAATATTTCTTTTTAAATTTAACATTTTTTGATAAAAGAACAATTATGATGATTGTAAATAATAATACCATTGAACCAAGTATAATGAATGCTAATTTACATTTTTGAATTAAATTAACATAAAGATTGGTTTGTTCATTAAAGAATCTTTGAAGTGTATTATCTTTAGTATCATATTGATAAAAATCTTCTTCTCCTGTTACTGTATTAATACCATATATAACTCTAAAATCTGATTTACCATATACAAATCCTTCTATAGTTTCATCACTATATTTGAATGTTGTCTTTTTATAATTATATGGTATATCATCTTTATCTTCTAATTTTAAAACAATAACATTTAAATCAGCAGATGATATCATATTAAATTTACTATATATATTTTTTCTTTCATTATATATAAAGAAATTTACTTTTCCTTTATCATCTTGAAGTGCGACTAAAGTATAATTTATATTATCATTGTAACAAGCATTAATTTTTTCATTGCTTATAGTTATTTCTTTTTCAGTAAAAGTTGTAGGTATTTTTAAACCATCTAGTTTTCTTACAATTGTATATTCTTTACCAGCAACTTTTACTTTAATAGGGTCTTTTTCTTTTACAGTTGCATTTATTATATATGTTCTTGTACTACCATTTTCTGCAGTTACTACAACTTCTATTTTATTTAATCCTTCTTTTAAATCTATTTCTCCTGTTCCCTTTATAGATGACTTTGAACTAGTTGTTTCTGCATTTATTTTGATTTTTTCTACATTGTTTTCAAGTTCTACAGAATACTCTAAAGTATCTTTATTAAATTCTGGATTTAACTTTTGATCATCTATTGATAATGATTTTAAACTATTATCTGAATCTTTGTCGTTTATGTTGTTTTTTGACGAAGACGATGAACTTGATGATGAACTATTATGTGAATTAGAACTTGGAGATGGTGCGACTATATTAATTGTACATGAATTACTTACACCACCAGGTCCAATTAATTGATCACCATCTGCAACGTCAACATTTACAAGTCTAACAGTTGCTGTTCCAACATTAGTTGCTGTAAATGAATATGATCTACTAAGTGTTCCATCTTCACCTATTGCAGAATTTGAAAAGTTAGCATTTAACTTTGAAGATGTCCATTCTACACCACTAGCTCTCCACATTAGCATATCTCTATTGTTTCCTGAATAATTTCCAGTAAATGTTACAGTAACCCTATTACCTACTGTCACTGTACCTGCAGAACTACAACTAATACTTGCACTTGATGCATGAACATCAAATGCAGGTATGATTAATAATCCTAATAATAATATTAAATATTTAATTTTTTTCATTTTATCACCTATTGTTCTATATTATATTTTCCTAAAAAGTATCCTTTAACACGACTATAATCTATTGCTGTTATTTTGTTATCTTTTGATACATCAGCTGCCTTGAAATATTCATTAGATAAACTATATTTTCCTAAGAAATATCCTTTAATACGACTATAATCTATTGCTGTTACTTTTCCATCACCATTTACATCACCTTTTATAACAATCTTATATGTTTTTGATGTATTATTGACTGATATAGTTATTCTATCTCCAGTTGATACTATTCCATCACTTGTTTCTGTTCCATTACTTAATGTATATTTTATATTTGTTAAATTATATGTATTTCTTAAATTTGAAATCAACTCTTGTCTTGATGATGACATCCTAATACCTGAAACATATTCTCCATCAATATTTAATCCTGCTTTACTAATAACATCTGATGGTGTTGCATTATTTGAACCAACTTTTATTACTTTTATCGTATATTTTTTCTGATTTCCGTTTGCTGCTGTTACTATAACATCTATATTTGTTTCTTTTCCATCTAATTTTTTATTACCTAATTCATTGATATTAGCAAATTCAGATACAGTTTGTGCACTTACCTTAACACTATTTACATTTTCCGATACAGTACAAATATAACTTGTTGTAGATGAATTAAATGATGGATTCAAATTACATCCTTCAACACTTAAACTTTTAAGTGTATTATCACCATTATTATTAATTGATAATGATGTTGCTGCTGGTAAATTTTTATATACAGGAATTTTAAAATAAAGTTTGGAATCAAGTATACTTCCATCTGCATATGCAGCATGATTTTTTCTTGCTTCTCCAGGAGCAACTCTTACATTTTGTTGATACTGATGATAGAAAACACCATTTATTGTATTAAACTTTTGATAATATATTGTATCTTGATTACTATTAATATACTCACTTGCAAGCTTAGCAGCTCCACCAACTATTGAACTATATGGATTATTCCAGCCATTGCGTTTTGCATAATTCAATGCATTTGCAATAATTGCTCCATTTCCACTTCCACCTGCACCAAAATTGAAGAAATTAAAGTATCTCTGACCGTCTCCGCCATCCATATTAATAGTTCCGCTCTGACCTTTTACACCTTGTTCTTGAACTACTCTACTTACAAGATGAAATGCACTTACGTTTGCTTCTTTACCAGCTTGTACAAATGTATCAGAATATGATTTATTGCTTCCATTATAACTATATGAACCACTCATAAATGTTCCATTAAGCATTGATTGAACTGCATTTGCAGATTGTGTATTTTGATCAAATGACAATTGTTCAAACATAAATACAGTTTTTTCAGTAAGCCAATTCCTTGGATCCATATAAAATGAAACTGTTTGTCTTGAAGCCGCATACCAATTGCCATTATCAAATGGTTTATATTGACCATTAACATACGCACCATTTTCAGTTGATCTTAATTTTATATCTGCAGAAGACTGAATTAAATTTCTATCAACTTGCGCCATTTCACCTTCAATAGAACTATTCCAATCAATAGGTCCACTAACTTTAAATTCCCAATTTGGATGAATAGCATGTAATTTTTGAAGAGGTAATATATAACTTTCAGGGAATCCTGCGTTTCTAAGAGTATTACCATAATTGTCATCTGTTGTATATTCTTGACAACCTTTAATCCATGCAGAATTTATATACCCAGTATAGTTACTTGAATAATAATTAGCAAATACCTTATAATATTGTGTCCCACCTTGATTTACAGTATCAAGAATTTCTAAATAATCAGTGCCAGAAAAACTTACTGGTGCACCATCAACATCTCTAACATAATCTCCACCTGGAGTACTTCTCAAATATGATAATTCTGTTAAGTTACGGCATATTGTAAATTTTGTTGATGCCGAAACATTTTCTAGTTTAAAGAAAGATAATAATAAAATGACTAATAACATCATAAAATACTTCTTATATTTCACTTTATCCCTCCTTATTATTTATAATACATTATAGCAAATTTTTTAATAATTTTAAAGAGATATAATAGATATTTGTAGTTTTTTGTAAATTTATAGTAAAAAAAGAATGACATTTTTTTGCCATTCTTATTCATTTATATTATCTTCTTCTGGAGTTGGTGGTGTTGTTGTTTCTTCTTTTACACATGAACCAGAAGAATCCTTTTTATAACCAGAATCACAAACACATGTTACTCCATCAGCACCAAGTGTTGAGTTTGCTCCACAAGATACTGTAGGTTTCTTTTCACAAACTCCTGATGAATTTTTTGTATATCCGTTCTTACATACACATGTTTTACCATCTGCACCTAATTCTTCATTTTCTTCTGTACATGTTTTTTCTGTACTTTTTTCGCATATAGCAGTTGTTTTATTTCTTGTATAACCATTTTTACATACACAAGATGTTCCATCAGCGCCTAGTTCTTCATTTGTTCCACACTTTGAATCTTTCTTTTCACAAACTCCTGATGAATTTTTTGTATATCCATTCTTACATACACATGTTTTACCATCAGCACCCAATTCTTCATTTGTTCCACATTTTGAGTCTGAACTTGTTGTATCTGATTTACTAGGATATGATGCTACACCACCATATAAATCTGCTCCTATTACTTTTTGTTCATATTTATTATCAATACTAAAACTAAATGATGTATCATATTCTTCTTTTACAAGTTCAAGATTTACCTTCATTGCTTTAATTATTGCATTTAACGATTGAGTTGATGGTACAAATTCGTATAAATTCATTCCAGCAACATTATCAAACATTAAACCACCTGAACCATTTAAATATGTTTTTTGAATTTTTATAATATCATTTGAATCTGATAATGAATCTGAATTTAATAAAACTTTTTTAAATACATTATAGAATCCTAATATTTGTTCTCTTGTTAAATTTGTATCTAGACTTACACTAATAGCATCAAGCACTTCATAAAGTTGATTAATGCTCTTTATATTTTTCATTTTATTTATTATACCTTTTATAACAAGTTGTTGATTTTGTCCTCTTACAAAATCATTTCTTGTTCCTTTATTCCATTGTTTTCCACATTCTGGAACTTCTTTTCTATTTCTAGATAATGCAAGTGCTTGTTCACCATTTAAATGTTGCATTCCTTTTTCAACAAATATTAAATCTGCACTTTCTAGTGATCTTACACTATTACTTTCGCAGAAACTATATGGTACTTCAACATCAATACCACCTAGTGCGTTAACTAATTTTATAAGACCTTGGAAATTAACTTTTGCATAATAATCAATGTCTATTCCTGTAAAGTTCTCAACTGTACTTATCATACAAGAATCTCCACCTGCCGCAGCATGTGTAATCTTACTTCTTGCATTTCTATAACATGTAATAGGTACAAATGTATCTCTTGGAATACTAAACATTGTTGCAGTTAAAGTTTTTGGATTAAATGTAACAAGCATTATTGAATCACCTAGTCCACTTGCTTTTGATATATCTTCTGTTGGTGAATCAACACCAAGTAAAAGCATTGTAAATGGTTCAGTAACCTTTTTTGTACTTACTTCTGTTGTTTTATCTACTTGTTTTTTCATTCTTTTTGAATATGAATCAAGTTCTTTTACTTCTTCATCTATTTTTGCATATTTATCAATTGAAGAATATTTATCTACATAACTACCAGATACAAATATTGAACCTACTTCACCATCATATAAGTCATTTAACATACTCATATAATCATCATATTTAACTAAATTTGATTCCTTAATTTTATCTTTTTTAATTATTTTTTGGGCAAGTACATACCCTTCAGTATCATTTTCATCACTTATAATACCAATTTTACCTTCTTTTGCTTTATTTAAAGTATTATAATCTCCTGCCTTAAGTGCGATTAAAGAACTTTTATAAGTTACTTCATCTTTATTTAATTTATCAATAAAACTAACACTTTTGCTTATTGTAGAACTTACAAAGAACTCACCAGTTCCAATTATAGCAAGTACTAAAATAAACATTATATATTTACCTATTTTTGCATTTTTCTTAAATCTAAAATATCTAAATACTACAAAAATACTAACTAATCCTAAAGCAATCATTACAATATATCTAATTAAATCTTCTATACCACTTAATTTAGATAAATTGTATATTAAGTATACAGTTATGCATACAAACATTCCAACAATAACCCCTGCAAATAAATTTAAGCCCTTATAAACTTTTTTATTTTTGACTTGTTCTTCTTCTTTTTTCTTCTTCATTTATTTATCCTCCAACTTATTCTCTTAAAATTATAACACTATATAAATTCAAATACAATTTACATACATATTATTAATTTACAAAGTCTTGACAGTCAAAAAAAATCAAAAATATGATTTTTTCTTTTTTTTACTAATAATTTATATCAAGAAGCTATTAAAATATTCTTCAAAATTTTTTTGAATATTTGTAATTAAATCATTAAATATTCTAGCATTTTTTTTATATTCTATGTAATCATTATATGTTTCTAATTCTTTATATAAGCTTTCAAGTTCTATCTTTTCTATTTCAGCATCTAAATTTTTATCTTCTTTTTTTATTATTTTTTGCTGTAGTTTTTTTATATCAGTTATTATTTTATTTACTTCTTTATTATTATCAAGATTCTTTTCACTTTTCTTAAAGTTTAAATATTCACTACTTTTTAATATATTTTCTTTTAAATCATTAACATCATTTATTATGTCATTCATTATTCTTTTTCTCCATTTAAACTCCAAGTTTTTGCTTCTGTTATTTTTACATTTATTATTTTACCAATATCTTCTTTATCACATTTTACATTAGTTAATTTCATTGTATCTGTGTAACCAGCATATAATCCTTTTCCTTTTTGTGATTCACCCTCTATTAATACAGGTACTACTTGTCCCACTAATTTTTCATTATTAATAAGTGCATATTTATTAACTATTTCATTTAGTCTTTGAAGTCTTTCTTGTTTTACACTTAAAGGAATTGGGTCATTCATTTTAGCAGCGGGTGTATTTTCTCTTGGTGAATATATAAATGTAAATGCGCTATCATATTTGCATTTTTCTACTACATCTAATGTTTCATTAAAATCTTCTTCTGTTTCACCTGGGAAACCTACAATTATATCAGTTGTAAGACTTACATTTGGAATCATTTCTCTTATTTTAAGTGCAAGATCTAAATAACTTTCCTTAGTATAACGTCTACCCATTAATTTTAGTATTTTATCACTACCTGATTGAACTGGTAAATGAACATAAGGCATTACATTTTTATAATCTCTTATTATTCTTATCATTTCATCTGTAAAATCCCAAGGATGTGATGTTACAAATCTAACTCTTTCAATATTTGTTTTAGCAACTTCTTCAAGTAATTTATCAAAAGTTACTCCATCTTTTAAATCTTTTCCATATGCATTAACATTTTGTCCTAAAAGTGTTACCTCTTTATAACCATCTTTTACAAGTTTATTAACTTCACATAATATATCTTCTACTTTTCTACTTCTTTGTTTTCCTCTTGTATATGGAACTATACAATATGTACAGAACTTGTCACAGCCATACATTATATTTACATATGCTTTGTATTTATTATCTCTTCTAACAGGTAAGTTTTCAACAACATCACCCTCTTTAGAAAATACTTCAATTACAAGTTCATTACCGTCGATTGCTTCACTTATAAGTTTTGGTAAATTATGAATATTATGTGTACCAAATACTACATCCATCCATTTGTATTTTTCTTCTATCTCATTTACTACTGCTTCTTCTTGAGCCATACATCCACATAAACAAGTGATTATATTTGGTTTACTCTCTTTTAAATGCTTAATTCTACCTAGCATACCAAATACTTTATTATGAGCATTTTCTCTAATTGCACATGTATTTAATAAGATAAGATCAGCATCTTCCATATTATCTGTTTTTGTAAATGACATATCTTCAAGTATTGCACTTATTGTTTCTGAATCCCTTTCATTTGCTTGACAACCATATGTAATAATATGGTACTTTTTATTTATTCCAATTTTACTTAATTCATTATTCATTATATATGCATCTGTTAAAACTTTTACTTCTTCTTTACTTCTTTTTTTAGCATTTGCATATGATGGTTTTATATGTGCTTGTTTAATCATTATAACGCCTCCAAACTTAAATTATTATATCATTTATGACTTTCTTTTTCAACAACGTTTAAACTTAAATTTAGTGTGCTTACTATTTTTAAGACTACACTAAAAAAATTGATATTTCTATCAATTTTCCATAAGTTTATACATAACATAACTTTTTGGTTTAAAGAAACTATACTTTAATATATACTTTTGTTTTAAATTAAAGAAATATTTTAATAATGGTATATCTTTTATTTTAAAGTATACCTTTTTGTTTCTTAAATACTCACAAGAATATAATTTACAAGATATTGATTTTATTTGACATTTATGATTTTTTAAATTTTCACATAAACCACCTCTTGCATCACTATAGCAACAACCATCTTTATGCATTATCTTTGGATGATTTCTAAAAAATACACATACATCATCTTTAAAATCACAATAATTACATTCTAAATATTTTTTATCTATATAATCACAAACAGTATCATATATAAAACTATATCTTTTACTCTTATCTTTTATATTTATCGCATGCATTATATTATAAAGTTCTATATTATCCTCTTTTGTTATTAATTTACCATTACTTATTATCTCTAATTTTTTATTTTCATTATCACATATATTTAAGATTTTTCTTGTTTTCTTTATTACCTTTTTATAATTGTTATTTTTTATTTCTACTACTAACTTTTCCATATTATTTTTCTATTTTTTCTTTTCCACCCATATAAGGTCTTAAAGCAACTGGAATATTAATAGATCCATCTTCATTATAGTTATTCTCTAGAAAAGCAATTAACATTCTAGGTGGAGTAAGTACTGTATTATTTAATGTATGTGCATATACTTTTTCTCCATTTTCATTCTTATAACGAATACCAAGTCTTCTTGCTTGAGCGTCAGTTAAGTTTGAACAAGATCCAACTTCAAAATATGTTTTTTGTCTTGGACTCCATGCTTCTACATCAACACTCTTATATTTAAGATCAGCAAGATCACCAGAACAACATTCTAAAGTTCTAACTGGTATATCTAAACTTCTAAATAGTTCAACTGTATATTTCCACATTTTTTCATACCAATCTTTACTTTCTTCTGGTTTACAAATAACTATCATTTCTTGTTTTTCAAATTGATGAACTCTATATACTCCTCTTTCTTCTATACCATGAGCACCAACTTCTTTTCTAAAACATGGTGAATAACTTGTCATAGTTATTGGTAGATTTTCTTCTTTTAAAAGTTCACCCTTAAATTTAGCAATCATAGAGTGTTCAGAAGTACCAATTAAATATAAATCTTCTCCTTCTATTTTGTACATCATTGCTTCTTTTTCTTCAAAAGACATAACACCATTAACCGCATCACTTCTAATCATAAATGGTGGAATGCAGTATGTGAATCCTTTATCAATCATAAAGTCTCTAGCATACGCTAAAACTGCTGAATGAAGACGAGCAATATCTCCCATTAAATAGTAAAAACCATTACCTGATACTCTTGCTGCGGCTTCTTTATCAAGTCCATTAAAACTTTTCATTATATCTGCATGATATGGTATTTCATATTCTGGAACAAATGGTTCACCAAATTTTTCAAGTTCTACATTTTTTGTATCATTTTCACCAATTGGAACGTCATCCGCAATCATATTAGGAATTTGATACATTATTTCTTTTATATCTTTTTCTAAAACTGTTTCTCTTTCTTCTAATTCTTTTAATTCTTCATTAATTTTAACAACTTGTTCTTTTAGTGATAAACCTTCTTCTTTTTTTCCTTCTCTCATAAGATTACCAATTTTATCACTTATTTCATTACGGTCTTTTCTATAGTTATCTGCTTTTACTTTTACTTCTCTATATTCAGAATCTAAAGCAATAACTTCATCAACAAGACCTAATTTCTTATCTTGAAATTTTTTCTTAATATTTTCTTTTACCTTTTCAGGATTTTCTCTTACAAACTTAATATCTAACATATTTCTTTCTTCCTTTCTTTCTAATAAAAAAAGAATGGTACTTAAGGAGTGCATATGCACGGTACCATCCTTTATTTTACTTAATTTAGATAACGGTTTTTATTCCCGCCGGCTATTAACCGGTCTAGAAAGTAGATTCATAAGTTTTTATTACTAATTTACACCATCCATTAGCTCTCTATTAAATAAAATACTTATTACTAGTCTTTCATCAACAATTTACAATATCATTTTAGTATTTTTTTTAGCATGTGTCAATACTATTAATTGTTAAATCTAAGTAAATATCCATCTGGATCTTGAAGTAAAAATTCCTTGTCTTCATATATTATATCATCTACTCTATATTTTGAAGTTTTAATTTTTCTAAATAATACAACTTTTTTACTTATAATGCTTTCATAAAATGAATCAATATCACTTACTGTCATGCTTATGTTTATTCCATTACCAAATGGATACTTCATTTCACCAACATTCCAATTATTATTTATTTCTTCTATCATTATTTGATTATCTTCAAGATATAAGAAACAAAATTTGTCCTCTTTTCTTTCATACATTATTTTAAAACCTAAATTCAAATAAAATTCTTTACTTTTTTCTATATCTGTTACACTTAATTCTGGTATTAAACTATTAAATTTCATTTTACTCTCCTATTATAATTTTTTAATATCTATTATCATTCTTGAATGATAACCATTTTTATCATAAAAATTAATTCCACTTTTATTATAGGCAAATACATCAATAAATGAATATTCACAATTATTTTTTCTAAAATACTCTTCCATTTTATTTAATAATATTTTACCTATATTATGATTTCTATATTCTTTTTTTATAATTAGTTCTGTTACCTCTCCTTTTTTTGGACACTTGTAATCCAAATAATCATTTTCATCATATTTTGGTATTATACCCATAATAAGACCAACTACATTTTTATTATCAATATATAAATAGCATTTCCCATTATTATTTTTTATTTTTTCTAAATCAACTAATGCCATTTTTTCTCTATAAGCAGCACTAACTATATCTAAATTATCTTCATCAATACTTACAATATATTCTTCAAGTTCAACAAGTAAATCTCTAACATCTTCTAAATATTTATCTTCATATTTTATTATCATTAAATCACCTATTCAAATATTGATGTATCAACTCTAACAATAATGCCTTTTACATCTTTATCAATTTTTTTCCATGTTGTTTCTTCTACTACTTCAAAACCAACACTTTTAAATAAATTCAAAGTATTTCCTCTATCTAATTCAAATGTATCATATAAATAGTGAATATTATTTTTGTATGCTTCTTTAATAAGTAATATTAATGCATCTTTTGAGTAGCCTTCTCCTCTATATTTATATTCTATTAATATCCCACATTCATATCTATCATCAATTCTATTGTACTGATAATTTACGTAACCAACATATTCATTTATTTCGTTATCTTTTATATACGCAAAAAATTTATTTTCTTTTATTCTTTTTTCATATGATGCTTTCCATTTATCTTTTGGAAAATCAATGCATCCTGTATCATAGTGGTATCCATCATAACTAACATTATACCCTTTATTATAACTCATAGTATTAGGATTTTCTTCTAGTTTTTGTTCATAGTAATATTCTTCTAATTTAGGCACAATTAATTCTATATTTTTCATAATTATACCCTATTATAACCCCACCAATTTGGAATTAATTCTTCTAGTTTAATTGTTTCTTTTGTTTCTAAATTAGTTATTATTTCAATATTCTTACTATTTTTATCAAGTTGCATAAGATATTCTCTACATGCTCCACAAGGAAAACCAATCTTTCCATCTCCACCAAAGCATATAAGTTTAGTTATTTTATTTTCTCCATGTGTAATCATATTTGCAATAGCATTTCTTTCACCACACATACCTAAGGATGATGCTGTATCAATACATGTTCCAACATATATATTATGATTTTCTGTAAGTATAGCTGCTCCTACACTACCTGCTGAAATCATACCAGAAACATCTCTTCTATTCATAACACTTCTTGCTTTATCAGCCATTTCTTCCCAAACAGTATTTTCACTATACAAATATTCTATATGAATTGCATATACACCATTTTGTTTTATTGTTTCTTTATAATCCCCTATTTTTTCAACATTTTTTATTGCCTCATCCTTGTCATTAGTTGATGATGTTGTATATCTTGTTCCTTCTAACATAAATAATTCTTCTAAAGAATTATAAAAATTTACTTCTTTTATTTTTACATAAAATATACCTATATTATTGCTATTAAATTCAATTATATCATTAGAATTTAATTTACTATAATCATATTTATTATCGTTTGCTCTTATTTCTACTCTCTTTTGATTATTTTTGATAGCAAGAGCAGCTCTATCATTAATGTCTAATTTTATTATCATAAATTTTTACCTACCTTTATTTCTTACAGAAAAAAATTCTGCGTAATGCAGAATTAACCATAAAGATAGAAATTTCTAAAATTTTACTATGCTAAAAAATTAGGAGATATGATTAACCCTACACTATAAATTTTATTATTTTGTAAACTATTTATTATATTTTTCATGATTAATCACACTCCTTTCTTTGAAATATTTACAAGTTAAATATATTATACTTTCCATTTTTTGTCAACAAACTTTTACCCTTTTATATGCAATTTATAATAATCATTTTTCATATCTATTCCTCGATAGTAATGCTTTTAGTATTTAAATAGTCACTAGAGTTAATATCACTTATCTTTTTATTTAATGATTTTGTACATTCTATAAAACGCATTCTTACCTTATCTGGTACCATATTTATTTTCATTTCAATAATATCATTTATATCTATAAACTCAAGAATAAATTCACCCATGTTTTTATATACTGGATCACTAAATTCAGGTCCATCACCTGTACCTAGTACTCCAGATACTTTATTAATCAACGAAAAATATTGATTACCTTTTTCTGTTTTTAATGTTATTAATGGTTCATCTTTAATTAGTTTAATATTAAGACCTGTTTCTTCCTTTAGTTCACGAATTGTTGCTTCTTTAATATTTTCTTTTTCTTCTATTCCACCACCTGGAACAACATAATATTCTTTTCTTTCACCATTTATGTTTTTTATTCTATGTATTAATAATATTTTACCATTTTTTATTAATAATCCACCTGCTCTATTTCTCATACCTATACTCCTTTTAGAAATTGTATCATAAAAAAGAAAAAAATAGCGAATAAATCACTATTTAATTTTAAATTACATTTTAGCATCCCATTTGCTTACTAAAATTTTATCCTTTGATAATATTTGTAATTGCTTTTCACTTAGATATTTTTTATTAATTGCTATTCTATGTACATAATTATTTATAAAATTATCTGTTGCAACATAATAACCATTATTACCAGTTTTAGATCCCCAACTATTTTCAATTTTCCATTTATCTATTTTATTATCAATTATATTAACTCCTGTTATTATCATACAATGATAATTAGTAATACCATTAGTCATTAAAATAGAATTATTATCAAGTTTTAAATCTATTCCAAACAATTCACCATATCTTTCCATAGTATCAATCCATACACCATCAACTCTTTTTGATGTTGTTGAACAATAAAAATAAACTGGTTCTTTTGCCTTTAATGATTTCAATATTAAATTCTTAAATTCTTTAGATGGTAAATTTAATGTAGCATAATCATTTTTTTCTATCATTTTTGAACTTTCTTCTTCCTTATATACATTATTATATTTTATCTTTTCATCTTCATAAGAAATTACTTCTACATATTCATCTTCTAAGTCAATACCAATATACTTATCATAAAATTCTTTAGGAGTTATATCCTTATCAATATGATATTTACCATCCTTATCAGTATATTCAAAGTTAAATTTTTCTTTTGGTATACCATATACACCCGCAATAACATTATAAGCCATTTGCATATATTTATCTTTTATTTCTTGGATGTTTTCTTTCGAACTATTAAGTTCAATATAAAATTTTCTTAATAATCTTGATAATATTAAATTTAACTCATATGTATTTGATGATGCATAAGTTTCTTCAAATTCAGTTTTTGGAACAACACCATACTTTTCTATTAAATTTGCTAATTGTGTAAAATATCCACCATCACTTAAACCTGTTTCTAGTAAGTTTGATACATATCTATCATATAGATCCTTATTTTGTAATTTATATTCTATTAATCTTTCTAAAAGAGTATTAAATCTTTCTAACTTATCATAAAAGGCAATATAGCTAGCAGACAACTCAAAATTATTTAATTTACATTTTTCTATTACTTTTTCTCTCAAAATATTAAGACCTGCGAAAGCCCAACATCTTCCAGATGCCTTTTGATCTGTAATACTATGAGTTTTAATTTCTATACTAAAATTGTAACTTGGTTTTGTTTCAGAATCTTGTACTAAATCAATAAGTTGAACCTTATTTAGTACTCTTTGCATAACTTTATTTGTTAATTTACTTTCATAACTTTCTTTATATTTGTTTATATCTTCTTTTTTTAACATAAATTCTCCCTCCAATAAATTATTTTATAAATCTTTCCCAGATTTTTCTAATGACTTTTAATGATAAAGTAGATAATGTAAAACCAATTACTGGTACTAAAGAACTTAAGAAAATATTATCATAATTTCTAACTAAATATGAATATATAATAACAACTATATAAGTTAATACCATAATAAATATTTTTCTTGTTAAACTTGTTTCCCATTTTTTATCTAATTCTACTCTCTTATTTCGTTCTTTTATATTATTTATCTCTTCTTCTATTTTCATTTTTACACCTCATTCAAATTATATCATAATTAAAAGAAAAAATAGTAAAAATTTACTATTCTTCTTTATAATCACATGCTGAACATTTTACTTTTCCATCTTTTGTAACTAGCATACTATTACATTCTGGACACTTCTTACCTGTAGGCATATCCCAATAAGCTTCTTTACATTTTGGAAAATTGGAACAACCATAAAAAACTTTACCTTTTTTTGTTTTTCTTTCAACAATCTTATTACCACATTTAATACAATCACAAACTTCTACGACTTTTTTCTCTTCTTTTTTAATATATTTACACTCTGGATAGTTAGAACAAGCTATAAATTCACCATATCTACCATTTCTTTTAACTAAATCTTTACCACATTCTGGACATACTTCTCCAGTCTTTTCAGGTTCTTTTTTCTCCATATTATCAAATGCATCTTTTACCATTGGTTCAAAATCCTCCCAAAATTTCTTTAATAATTCATTCCATACAACAGTTCCACTTGCAATATTATCTAAATCTTCTTCCATTTTTGCAGTATATTTCACATTAATTAAATCTTTGAAGAACTCTTGAAGTTTATTTGTTGTTTCTATTCCTATTTCAGTTGGAACAAACTTTTTATCCTTTTTATTTACATATCCTCTATCTATAATTGTACTTATAGTAGTTGCGTATGTTGATGGTCTACCAATACCTAAACTTTCCATTTCTTTAATTAATGAACTTTCTGTATATCTTGCTGGTGGTTCTGTAAAGTGTTGTTTTGTCTCTACTTTATCAGTAATAAGATTATCAGATTTATATTTATCTAAATCAGGTAAAATCTTATCTTCACTCTTTTCAAATTCACTATATACTTTTAAGTAACCATCAAAAGTAATTACACTACCATTAACTTTAAATTTATAATCATTATTATCAAGAATAACAGTTGTTAATTGTTGTTTTGCATCTTTCATTAAAGAAGCAAGTGCTCTAAAGTAAATAAGTCTATATAACTTATATTCATCATTAGTTAAATATTCTTTTACTGAATCTGGTGTTCTTGTAATACTTGTTGGTCTTATTGCTTCATGAGCATCTTGTACATTTTCTGTTTTCTTACTCTTTTTTACAAATCCAACATATTCTTTACCATAATTTACTTCAATATATTTTAAAGTATTTCCAACAAACTCATCTGATAATCTAATTGAATCAGTTCTCATATATGTAATTAAACCTACTGTTTCACTACCTATATTTATGCCTTCATAAAGTTTTTGTGCAACACTCATAGTCTTTTTAGATGAGAAATTAATTTTGTTTACTGCATCTTGCTGCATTGTACTTGTTGTATAAGGTGGCTTACTAACCTTATTCTTATTTTTCTTTTCAGTACTTTCTATTTTATAACTATTAGATAATTTATTTAATATATCTTTTGCTTCAATTTCATTTTTAATTTCTAATTTAGTATTTTCTTTATAACCAAATAAATTTGCATCAAATGATGGAAATATTGCTTTTATTGTCCAATATTCTTCTGGAATGAATTTTTCAATTTCTTTTTCTCTATCAACTATTAATTTAAGTGCAACTGATTGTACTCTTCCAGCACTTTTACCGCCTGTTTTTGATTGCATTAATTTACTTAATCTAAATCCTATTATTCTATCTAATATTCTTCTTGTCTCCTGACTTCTTACCATAAGATCATCAATTTTTCTAGCATTTTTAAATGAATTAACAACTGCATTTTTAGTTATTTCATTAAATACTATTCTTTCATAATCTTTATCATCAATACCAAGAGCATCTTTTAAATGCCAACTAATTGCTTCTCCCTCACGGTCAGGGTCGGTTGCAAGATATACTTTTTCTGCATTTTTAACTTCTTTTTTTAGTTCTGCAATATCTTTTTTCTTTCCCTTAATTGGTTCATAATTTGGTTTAAAACCATCTTCAATATCTACACCAAAACCATATTTACCAGAAGTTGCTAAATCTCTAATATGTCCTTTTGATGATAATACTTTATAATCACTACCTAAATATTTTTCTATTGTTTTACTTTTAGCTGGTGATTCCACTATTACTAAATTTTTACTCATAAAATCAGTCCCTTCATATATTATATTATCTCTTTTTCCTAACAATTCCCCTATCTAATACATTTTTTACAGGTTTATATGTCATTCTATACTCATCAAACACACCAAATTCATTTATTTTCTCTAAATGTTCTTTTGTTGGATAACCTTTATGCTTTTTAAAATTATATTCTGGATACTTCTTATCTAGATCAATTAATATTCTATCTCTTGTTACTTTAGCAAGTATTGATGCAGCCGCTATTGTTACACTTTTAGCGTCACCTTTTATTATTTTTAATACTGGTATATCAAGTGTTGTTATAGGCATAGCATCAGTTAATAAGTAATCTATTTTTACTTTTTTATTTGCTTCTTCATATGCTTTTATCATTGCTTTTCTGCTTGCTTCGTAAATATTTAATTCATCTATTTCTTTAGCAGATACGATTCCTATTCCATAAGTAACCGCATCTTTTATTATTATATCATATAATTGTTCTCTTTTTTTCTCTGTTAATTTTTTTGAATCATTTATTAAATCATTTTTATAACCTTTTGGAAAAACTACACATCCTGCGACAACTGGTCCAACGAGTGGTCCTCTTCCTGCTTCATCTGTTCCCGCTATAAAATTATATCCTTCTTTATATAAATTTTCTTCATATTCATACATATTATTCATCAAATGTTACCTTGCCTAAATGACCTTCATTTAAATCCCTTACTATTAAAGCAGATACTTTATCATAATCTACTTCATTACCTCTTAATATGCATCCTCTTTTTCTTCCTATTACTTCATATGCATCTGTAAAATCTTCAAAATCTATATTTTCTAGGCCATATCTTTCTTTTAAATTTTCTTTATAATTAATAAACATATACTTTAATATATAACATGCAACTTCATCAATAGGAAGTATTTCCTCTTTAATTGCTGAAAAACATGCTAAATTTAATCCTACTTTTTCATCATCTATTTTTGGCCATAATATACCTGGCGAATCCATTAAATCAACATCTTTACTAATTCTTATCCAAGAAAGTTGTTTTGTTACACCTGGCTTATTACCAACTCCTACTACCTTCTTACCTGCAAGTCTATTAATTAAAGTTGACTTACCTACATTTGGAATACCAATTATAAGCGCTCTATAGTTTCTTTTCTTTAATCCTTTTGCTTCTCTTTTTTCATTTAATTCTTTTAATACTTCATCTGTTGCAGATTTTATTTTATCTACATTTTTGTTGCTAATTAAATCCACTAAAACAACTTTATATCCAAGACTTTCATAATACTTAATATGTTTATTTGTCTTATTTAAATCACATAAATCACTTTTAGTCATAATTAAAATTCTAGGTTTATTTTTTACTAAATCATCTATATCTTTTATTTTTGATGATATTGGTATTCTAGAATCAACCACTTCATATATTATATCTATTAAATCAATTTTTTCTTTTATTTGTCTTTTTGTTTTGGCCATATGACCAGGATACCAGTTAATATTGGTTTTATTTTGGTTCATATTATCACTTCCTTAAGATTTCAATCTATTCAATTATAGCATAATAATGATATATTTTATAGTAACCTATCCACTTTTTCTCAATAAAATATGGGGTTGCATAATTCGTTAACAAGTAACATCAATTGGTATCCAGGACATATGACAAAATATTAAAATTAAAAAAGATATTATTAGATCTAATAATATTGTTTTAAAATATATAAAATTATATTTATTTATATAATCTTTCTAATACATTCGTTAAACAATATTATGCTGATTTGCCATTATTTGTAAATCCTATTTGAACTAAATGTCCATTACTTTAAAAACATAGGGATTTTCTACCTTTGTTAACAAATCCAATATTCTTTCTTTTTTTCTTCTATCTATTTTTAATTCACTAATATCAGGTATATCACTTGGATTTATTTCATTTAAATCCATATCTCTATATTTTTCTATTTTTTTAATTTATCTATATCGAATTTTAACATTTTTAAAACTTTCACTATTAATTTTATTACCTAGTATTTAATTTACTATTATCTTGTTTCAATATTTGTAATGTTACATTTTTAATTTTATTTTTCAAATCTATGCTATCACATAATCTAAATACTGCATTATAATCTTCACATTGAAAAAAATCATTTATGTTTTTTATAAAAACATCTTTACTAATTTTAGGTTTATCACAAAAATTATACTCATCAACAATATTATTAAATAAATTAAGTATAACAATTGGTATACCATCTTTTGTTAACGAAATTAACTCTTCATATTTGTTTATCATATTATTATCTTTTTTTTCTACAGCTATTTTTAAAATTTCTACACTTTTGGTAATAAATATAATGTTATTTAGTAATTCTTCTAATTGATCTAGATTATACATGTATTCAACTATATTATTAAATTTTTCTTCACTTATAAATCCAATCGGATCATTTTCAAGTGCATATTCCAAAATTTCTTCACCATATATTAAAATCAATAAATTTGAAAAATAAAATTCAAAATTTTTTCCTTTATTTTTTTTACACTTTCTACTTAAATATTCTGCAAACCCTTCAGTTAAAGCATGTCCTAAAATGCCATTTTTACTTTTTAAGGATATACCATTATCAATGAAATAACCTTTTTCAATCTCTTTATTATACAAATTTGAATTATTAAAGGACACATGAAATAATTCATGACATAAAGCAGATTTGTCATTTAAAGTAATAATATTTTCTAATGGATTATAATTTCCTAATATACTATCTTTACTATCTTGATTAAATTTTATTTCTAATGTGTTTAAATTGTCATAAAAATTTATTCTACATCTTTCTGGAAATGATAATAATATTTTTTCAACGTTCTCGATATCATCTTTAAATTCACTATTTTTCATTTAATTTTCCTCCAATTTTTTTAGAGTATATCTTTATTTCTATATAATTGTATCATAAAAAAGAATCAATAAACAGTATACAATAATTATTTATATATTAGTACTCCTCTATCTTCTTTTGAATCTTCTTTTACTTCACACATATCAAGAAAATCACTATATTTTTTAACATGAGAGAATATATATGATAAAACTACTCCATTATCATTTAGATTGAATTTACTTAATAAACTTTTATAATCTTTTTTATTTGCATAATCAATAATATTAGATAAATATACTAAATCATACTTAGAATTTAAACTACTTACAAGAGTAAATATATCACCTTCATAAAAATTTAATTCAGTATTTTCAATATTTTTCCTTAATTTATAATAATTTTCATCTTTTAAGTAACTTAATGATTTATATATAAAATCATTAGGCATTGCATCACTTTGAAATAATCTTGAACTAAATATTTCATACCAATCTGTATGACTAAATAATGCGTCCCAATATTTCTTATATATACCATTTAAATTTTTTCTTATATTTTCATAATATAAATCGTCATAATATTCATCAAGTGTTGTTAATGGTGATTCTATAAATAATTTTACATAATCTTCCTTTTTTAGTGCTTTAAGTGCCGCAAGTTTTAACATCAAGTAATATTTTGGATACTTACTAATATCAAAACAATCTATTACTTTCTTTTCTGATGTAATTGATTCAATTATTTGATCTCCAGATGATATAACAGATAATATTCTTCTGCTATTTTTTAAATAATCCTTATATATACTCACATCTTCATTTGCCATTTTATATATAAATGAACTTGAATGAACTTGAATGAAATGTACTATTTCCATTTATATTACTTGCTGTATTATCAATAATTTTTAATGATTCAGTAATATCGTCCATGCTTTTCACCCACTTATAGGCACATATTATACAAAACAATACTAAATAAATCAAATTTATAGCTATCTATCCATTATTTTTTTAATATAGTTTTTTACTAGTGGAATTCTTTTCTTATCTTTTTCTCTATTACTATTTTTTATAAAATCATAATAATCATAAATATCTTGAAGATAATATTCACCAAATTTCTCTATCTTGTTTGGCATCTTTTCATCTAGAATACATTCTACTTTATCATTTACTATATACCAACCATTTTCTTTTTGTACTAAATCATAGTTTTCTTTTAACTCTTTCAAACCTTTCTCAGTGACTGCAAGATCTAAATCTGCAGCACTATCATATATTCCTCTTAAAACAAGTGAAGCACTTGATAAAATTCAGTACTCACTTTTTTCTATTTTTAAAGTACTAATTAATTTTTCTAATTCTTTTTTATTCACTATACCACCTCTATTAATTAACATAAATTGGTACCCTGGTCATATGGCAACTAATTATATTTTTCTATTACTTTAAACATTTCAAAAACAACCTTAGATTCATCATTAAAATTTGAGTCTATTTTTTTAAATATTTTATAATGTTCATTTCTATAATATTCTAGTGATTTATCTCCTTCTCCTTCAATAAATGCAAGATCATCAGTTATATTTTTAAATTCAGTAATTATAACTTTTTCTATTTCAATCAAACATGCATCATTATTATTGTCATGTTGAATTATACTTTTTTCTCCTATTTTTGGTAATGGCTCTTTATTTTTTATATACTCATTATATAATGACGTAGTTGCTCTTTTCTCACCACTTAATACTAAACTTATTAATTTTTCGTTATCTGAACAAAATTTCCATCTTACAATTTTTTTCCTTAATAAATTTTCTTTTTGTAAATCATATTCAGTAATTAAATAATGATATTTAGGTGATTGCGCAAGTAAATCACTTTTCTTAATTTCATATAACATATTAATTTCATCAACACTAAATTCATCCAAAAATTTATTCAATTCTTCTCTATTTAATTTTGAAATATTTATATCATGATAATATATTAGTTTATTAACCTCATTAGTTAAATCTACTGGTAATTCATATTTTTTTGAAAAGTTTAAAAATATCTCACATGATTTTGTCCAATGATCATAAAAATGTCCAATATTATTCTCATCTTCCATGTAAGTATATGGCTTACCAACATCATGAAAAAGTGCGGCTAACCTTAAAATTATATTTTCTTTTACACCATCTATAACATGTAAAATATGATCATAAACATCATAAATATGCCATGGATTATTTTGATTAAATCCTTTTGATTTTCTAAGTTCTGGAATAATATTAAAAATATAATCTTCATTTTTTCTTATAAGAATACTTGGGTTATTAGATAATAATATATCAAATAATTTTTTCAAATTTTCATTCACTATTATCACCTATCTTCTATCAATTATATCGATTACCTCACCAATATACATCTTATGTACAGGATCATTTGAATAATATTTTTCCTTTATTTCTTCACTCATATTATCAATATTTAAATCTTGACCATATAATTTTTTACAAATAATAGTTAAAACAGCTTCCTTATATATAACAAAGTTTTCATTATACTCTGCATTTAAATTAGTAAGTGATAATTTATTTATATCTTTTCCTGACTTACTACCCAAAATACTTAAATCCTTCTTATATTCATCACTAAAAAAGCTTAATGTAAAATATTCATTATTTTCAATAAATTCATATGTATATCTATTATGTCTTACATAAACTGTTACTACAGGCTTATTCCATATAGTTCCAAAGCCACCCCAACTGACAGTCATTTGATTAAATTTTTCTTTGTCACCAGATGTTAAAACAGCCCATTTTTTATCCAAATCATAAAATGGCATTAATTTAAAATCCTTTAAATCCATATATATTACCTCTTTTCTAAATTTCATTTAATTCATCTAAAGCTTTTTTAGCATAATAATTATTTTGTTTTAATGGTAAGTTATATTTGTTAATAGCATCTTTCATTTCTTCATCGCTTTTATAACACTTATCTATATAATTACATTTATCTTCTATTTCTATATAAATATGTTTATTATTAACACATTCTATAACAAATTCATCATCCTTATTAGCATATACAAGTAAATGATCATTTATATTTATTAACTTTTCATAACCAAGTGCATTAAATAAATTTACTGCTTCTTCTATAGAATTTATTTTGCAATTAGTTTTACCTTGTTTAGTAATATTTCCATTTTCATCATATTCTTTATATTTATATGTTATTTGTTTAGTTTCTTTATTTTCTTCTATTATATCTCTAATTAAAATAGTATGCTTTAATAATTCTAATTTATCTTCAATATTTTTATATTTTTTATCAATCATATAAATATCATTAACATCATAAACCTCTTTAAGTTCAAAATCATTTTCTTTTAATATTTTTAATAATTCTTCTATATTACAAGATACTTCTACAGTTATTTCTTTTTCAAATTTCATAAATACTCCCTTACTTTATTACAATACCATCTAAATTACATATATATACATTTGGTAATAATTCTTTTATATTCTTTAACATTTTTTCATCATTTTCATATTTTCTTCCAACTAATATTCCTTCTATAAAATTAGATGGTATACCAAAAAGAACAGCACTTTCCCTATCAGTAAAAAAATCATCTTTATTTTTTACATCAATTAAAAATCTATCATAATATTTATCTACAACAAAATCTTTTAATACTTCATTATCCATATTTCCAGATAAAATATCATTAACTAATAATTTTTTTATATATTTATTATCACTATCAAATATAATACCTATTTGCACATTATCTGATAATAAATTTGGCATAAATCTCGCTTCTTTTGTTTGTTCCATATACCATTTTTGAAAACCACTTTTTTCTATTTTATCATTTATATTTTTCATATCAGAATATGGTATAACTTCAGTTTTAGTTTCTTTATTATATAAATTATTATATCTAATAGTTCCACCACTATAAAAATTAATATATTCATTTAAATCATAATCTTTTTTTAAATTCCATACTCCTACACTACTTGGATATTTTGTACCTCTTACTTTTTCTGTAAAGAAATTAGAAACAAGACCATTTTTAACAATCAATTTTAATCCATTAAAATTTTCATATGTTCCATGAAGTAATGTACCTTTTTTTAATTTTACTTTATCTGATATATTATATTTTGGTTTATCTATCTTGAAATTATCTTTTGCTAAAAAATAATTTTCAATTTGAGAAAGCATTACATCCTTTGATTTTCCATTTAATATTTCGTTTGTTATTTTTATATACTCTTCTTTTTTCATAAATCCTCCTATATTTACTTTATTATACCATTTTTTTATACTAATGAATATTCTCTTGCTATTATTCTATCATCACTACAATATTCAATTATATAATTATTATCTTTTTTACATATTATTATTCCTATTGTACTATCTTGACTTAATTTTTTTAAGTTATTATCTATATAATTCATATAAACCTGTATTTGTCCAACATGCTCTTTTTTTAGCTCTGTTACTTTTAATTCTATAACTACATAACAATTGTATTCTATATTAAATAATAATAAATCTATATAATTATATCTATTTCCTATTTTTATTTTATATTCACTTCCAACAAAACAAAATGAATTACCTAATTCATTCATAAATGATTCAATATTTTCTAGTATCAGTTTTTTAAGTACTTTTTCTGATATCTCTTTGTAATTGAAATTATTTTTAATTAATATAGGATTTTTAACTAGATCTGGTATCTTTAAATCATCTTTTATTTTTAATTTTTCTTTTGTAACTTCATCTAATCTTTCATATTCCTTATTTTTTATTTTAGTTCTAAGCTCATTTCTACTTAAATTTAATGATATTATTTGGCTAATATAATAATTTATTTTAGAATTATTTTTTAATGGTAACAATTCAATATAATGACTCCAGGATAATTGGTCAGCAATCGGCTGACTTTTTCCATACTCATAAAACATTCTCATATATTTTAAAGTGGTAACTGAATATTTTTTCCCAATATCATCTTTTAATCTTTTAGAATACTCTTTTATTATTCCGTCTCCATAATGTTTACCTGCTTCTTTTAGTAATTTACCAATATTATAATACGTAGTTAAATCACTTTTATTAATTGAATAATTCTTAACTTTTTTTGTAATCTCATTATTTAATAGTTCTTTTTTTATTTCATCATAATAATTTATAAAAATCACCTCTACTTCTTATATTCTCTCTTTCTAAAGTGAATTCCCCTAAAATATGAAAAAAAGCAATCAATTTTCTTGATCACTTAATATTTTATTTAAAAATTAAAATCTAAATATACATAATTGTTCATGTCATACGATAAATTTTTATCTATTTCTTTTTTTGCTTCTTTACTTATGCTTGATATTCTTCTTTTATTTACAAGTGGATCAATATATCTAATTTTTGCGCCATGATGAACAAAATAAACAGTTTCTGGTTTCTCTTTGCTTACTTTTACATTTTTAACATTTTTCCATATATTAAATATTTCTTTATATTTAGAATTCTCTATTATTTCTATTATTTCTGACTCTTTCTTATTATATAAATCCTCTTTAGTTATTAATCCATCTTCATTTAATTTTTTTATAATATCCGCAATTAACTGCATTGAATATCTTGTTTTATCATCTCTATATATAATAGATAATTTACTTGTTATTTTAACAAACTCTAAAGCAGTTGCTTTTGATTTAAATGATAATTCTAAGGTACCCTCTTCATCCTTATCTAAAATAACATCATTATAAATTTTCTTTATATCATCTATATTTGATAATTTATATGTTAAAAGTGCATTAGAAAGTGAATATTCAAATCTATCTGCTGATAATTTTGGAGTATCATTATCCGCAACTGTATATATATGATAATCATCTACTTCTTCTAATTTTATATTGTCTCTTTTTAATAAATCCATTATTTCTTTTGAACTACCAATAATTTTACTTGTTAAATCTTCTGTTGACTCTTGAGTCATATAATCACCATTTAAAAAGTCAACACAATGTTTAAATACTGGGGTTGCTATATCATGAAATAAACCTGATAAAGTTTGTTTTTTATCATGAGTAAAATGCCATACTATTAAAGCAACAGCAACTGAATGATCTAAACTAGAAAAGAAAAAATCAATTTCAAATAAATTAGAATATATTTTCCCACATGTTACACTAATATATCTTTGTTTTAATAACTCTTTAGTTTCTATATAATCATTTAGCCATTCTGGAAAATTTGGTTCTAACACATTAAAATAATCTAATACTCTTTTATCAACACTATCTATATATTTCATAATTTTACCTCCATATCACTTATTATCCATCTTATATTACTTTTTGTAATTTTTTCTTTCATCACATGCACCTATAAAAGCCTTAAAAATATTATTATGATTTTCATCTATTTTATATAAACTTTCAGGATGAAATCTAATACCAATATAAAAATGCTTAATTTCGCTTTCTACAACATCAGGATAACCATCTTCATCAACTGCTGTAACTTTTAATAATGGATAACTATCAAGTACGTTTTTATGCCTTGAGTTTACTTTAATATTGTCTTTTTTTATAATATTAAAAATTTTTGAATTTTTATCTATTATATTTATATTATGAACATATTGATCATTAGGCCTATTATGAAAATCAGGATTATTAACACATTTAATTGTTCCTCCTAATCCTCTTGCAATATTATTTTGACCAGCACAAATTCCAAGACAAGGAATATCATTATCATAACAATATTTTGCTATAAAAGGTTCATACGCCTCACTTTCACTTCCACCTTGAAGTATGATTCCATCACATAATTTTATTTGTTCTATAATAACAGATTTATTAATTTTTTCATCATACTCCATATAATCATCTAAAGAAAACATTATTTCATCATCTGGAGATAATATCCCAATTGCTAAAGCACCATTATCAAATATTGCTTGTTTAACTTCATCACGAATTAATGAATCAGTTCTAGAATCATTACTTTTTTTGTGTTTAGAAACAATACCAATCACAATATTACTCATATTAACATCTTTCTCCATTCTTAAAGTATTTTTTATATTCTTCTTCACTAAAGTCATATCCACAAGAAATTAATCCTTTTTTTATTACATCTATATATCTGTCACTTGGTTCATTTAATATTTCATCTAATTTTTTACTTGATGTAAATGTTAAAACGGGTAAATTATCCTCATAGCCCGCTAAAACAACAGCATCATATAATTTTCCCTCTTGTTTTAATACACTTTTAAATTGACTCATTTTAATTTTATAAATTCTTCCATAACTTTTCCCATCATTCATATAATCTAAAAATGCCATACCACCTGTCCATCTTTTACTTTCTCCAGCAAAATAAATTGGACAATTATATATGTATTTTTTAGATTCTAATGGTTCAGATTTATCTTCACATCCTTCACTTGAACTATATATTCCAGAATTATCTCCTTTAATATATAACATAAACCTATCATAATTAATATTTGAGCCATAACAACCATACCACACATAATCATTATCATTATATTTTTTTAATTCTTCATCTTTTACTATTTTCATATTTTTCCTCCATATTACTTATTATCCATTTTATATCCTCAATAGATTTATCTACATTAAATGAGCCATTACCAATAGGATAAAATACTGAATAAAATTTAAAATCTTTATTGTTTATTTTCTTCACAAATAACTTTTTTCTAACATTTGAAACAGATATTTTTTCATCAAGCACAATAGAACTTACCTGATTACCAAAAAGTATTATTACTTTTGGATTTACTATTTCCATCTCTTTTTTAAATAAATTTAAGTACTTCTTATATACTTCATCAGGAAGAGGTCTTGCATCTATCTGTGTACATTTACCCAAATTAGTTATAAAAACTTTATGTTTTTTTACATTTTCATATACTTCGTTTGCAAAATCTATAGTCCATTCTTTTCCTTTAATACTTCTAATTTTTTCATATACATCATCATCTAATAATCCAACATTATAAAATAATGTCCATATATTTTTTGTTCCTATCCAAGGAGATTTTAATCCCTTCCAATTTTTAATTGATGCAATATTTCTTCCTGTTGGATTCATAAATACAAATGCAATATCAGGGTTTATACACTCTCCACCATTATATATAGAATCAAGTTCTTTAGCACCATATTTTAATTGCAGCCTATCATAATCCTTCTTTAAATCTTCTAACTTCATTTCTAACCTCTTACTTTAAATCATCAAATTCTAAATTTTCAATACTTATAACTTTATCATTACTATCAAACACTAGTTTAAATACTTCTGGAGCAGATATTTTTTTATCAAATACAACTTTATCATTAAATGAAAAAGTAATATTTCTATCAGCATTAACACTAATTAATTTACAGTATTTAAGTAAGTAATATATTATTGCATATCCATGAGAAAATATAGCAATTCTTTTACCTTTATTATTTTTTATAATTTCACTTATTACTTCATCCATTCTTTTTCTTACATCTTTTTGACTTTCTCCACCTAATGTTTTAAAATTTTCATCAAAAAATTGTTTAGTAAACCAATCAGGATAAATATCATCATTAGGTCTACCTCTTCTTCTTTCATCTAGTCTATTATCCAAATTTATTTTTAAATTTTGTTTTTCAAGTAAGTATTTAGCAGTTTCTAGAGTTCTAACTAATACACTTGCATATACTATATCAATATTTTGAAGTTCTTTCTCATTAGATAAAATCTCTGCTCTTCTCTCACCTTCTATAGATAAAATGAGTTTTTCATTTTTAATTTGTTCACTATCCTTTGTATTATAATTTTCCACAATATCTTTTATATCATATTTTATAGAATGTCTTATTAAGTATAATGTTGTATTTTGCATGTTTCTCACCCACTATAAATTATATTATATCAAAAAAAAGATAATACTAAAATAGTATTATTCATTTATATTTTCCATTCTTTGTTATCCATTAACATAATATATTTTAAATCTAACTTATTTGAAAAGGATTCTACTCCTTTAAATATCTTTTTAGTGAAATAATATTCATTTATTTCTTTTAAATTAACTTCACCATCCGTAATAAAATTTATTTTAAGATTGTTATTTTCTATAGTTATATCAATATCATTCACATGACTATACTCTTTATTACCTTTAACCTTTTTTCCATAATATGAAAGTCTTCCTTTTGTCATATCAAGTTTATCTGCAAATATCAATATTATTCCATATAAATTATCTGTTTCAAAGCCATCACTATGATTCTTAATTGCATCAAGTATTAAATTAATATCATCAAATTTTATATCATTATTAATAAAATAATCTTTTGCAAATAAATAACTTCTATAAGCATGATTTTCTTTTCCCAAAATAGCACCTGTATCATGAAGTATACATGCTATCTTTTCTTTATAAATAAATTCTTCATCAAATTCTAATTTATTTAGTACATTATCTATTATTTTTTCTACTCTTTTTATATGATTTAAATCATGATATGCCCATCCACCAGTTTTATCTTCAAACCTTCTTATATTTTCATATCTAGCTATTATTTCTTTATCATTAATTATTTTTTCATATATTTCTTTAAACATTATTATCACCTTGTAATTAATAATATTCATTTAAATGATAATAATTACATTAATTATATATTTATAATTTTTTTACAACATCATTTTTATAATATGAACCTATAATAGTATCATTAAAATATTTTCCTGCATTTTGTCCTTTTGAATCAAAATGTATTAAATCCTTATCAGATACTTTAATTGCCTCTATTCTATTGGCATTCTCAAAAGTTTCATCCATTGATTCTAGAAAATATAACTGCATATCAGTTAATTCCTTTGGCATATAGCTTATAATATAAAACTCATTTTCTATTGGTCCCATCACTTCAAAGATACAATTACCTTCTCTTGCTAAATAATCCATAGTCGAATAATCATATCCATGCTTTTTCGCAAATTCATCTAAATAGCATTGATGATTCTTGCCTGACTCCTTGGCATATACATTTATTCTTTCCTTTTCAACAATAACTACTCTATCATTTATATAATTCATAACACACCATCCTTTTTTTAATTATACCACAAAAAAAGCAAACATAATTGTTTACTTTAATTAATTAAAATATCAACATTTCCAGTAAAATCATTTGTATCAATAACAAAATAATTACTACCACTTTTTACATTAAAATCAAATTCATATAAACCACTATCTTTAGTCAATATTTTTTCTTCTTGAACTAAATTCATTTTTATAGTTATTTCACCTGATACTTTTTCAAGATATATTTTTATATGAATATTATCTTCATCTCTATTTAAAGTAGTACCACCAAAAATAGTTTCTTTTTTACTAGATTTTTCGTAATTTGACACATAAGTTCCAGTATAATGATCTATACCAAAACTTCTTTTACCTATTAAATCATTATCCTTAGTAAGAATTTCATCGCCAAACTTTTTACTTGCATCATCAAAAATTTTTATTACTCTATCTTTTGAACAACCAGTTAAAAATATAGTGCAAATTATAACAAATATAACTATTATAAACTTTTTCATATTATCTTTCTCTTATAATATTCTTACTAGCAAAATATGTTAATAAGAAATATCCACCATATATTAAAACTAAAAATATAAATGTCATAGTAATTGATGAAGTAAGACCACTAATACCCATAGTTCCAAGTATTTTTTTTGCAAATTTTATACCAAATATTGAATGAACTATAGCAAGTGATAAAGGAATCATAAAGAATATAAATATTTGATTAAATAATGCTTTATTGATCATTTTTTCATCTGCGCCTAATTTTCTAATCATTTTATATCTCTCTTTATTATCTGTTGATTCAGATAATTCTTTTAAAGCAAGTATTGCAGCACTTGATATTAAGAATATTATTCCTAAATATAAACCAATAAATGTAACAAGCGCGCCAAGTCCTATTGATGACTCTAACATATCAATTTTTGTATTATATGAAACTAAATTAGTTTTATTATATGTATTCTCTAAATTATTTATTAATGAATTAATTTTTTGTTTTTCAACTTTTGCATTCGCATTATAATTAGCAAGTAAAATTTCCTTTTTAGGCATATTTTCATTAACAACATTATCAGGTACTACAATAATTCCACTATTTAAATGCTGCGCACCAACATCTACAAATCCATATTTGCATTCACTATATTTTGGAGTAAGAACATTATCATTTACTGTAACTTTAGAATTTTTATTTAATGCCTTATTTCTAATATCTATCATTGAATTATAATCAGCAATAACAATATATTCATTTTCTTTTAATGTATATGTTTTATTACCATATAATTTAGCAACTTTATTATAATCACTAATACTCATTATATTTTCTTTAACAAAAAAATTCATAAGAGGAAATTTTTCTTTTACTTCTTCATATGCATCACCTAATGTATCTTGAAGAGTTAAATTAGTCTTATAATAATAAACTATAAGCATATCTTTAAAATTATTTTTATCAATATTATTATTTTTTAATGTTTCTAAAATATCAATCTTTGTATCCGCAATAATTTCATCATTTAATTCATAATCCTTTATAAAATCATCTGTTACATTTCTATCTTTTATAATTTCTACATCAACTTTAGATAATTCATCAATATTACCAGTAAGTGAATTTTTAATTGATAAACAGCTTGATAAAAAACATATTGTTATAAAAAGCATTAAACATATTATTGTACTTGAAAATACAGTGGTATTAATCTTGCTACTAACTTGTCTTAATGTAAAACTATTTAATCCTTTATAATATAAACCTTTCATATTCATTACTATTTTTAATATAAGACCTGATAATGACCAAAATATTAAAAATGTAGATAGAGCTCCTAAAACAATTGGAATATATAAACTAGTTACATCACCACTTAATTTACTATCACTTGTAACAAAATAATATGAATAAATAAGCATAACACATGCGATTATAAATATAATCACACAAAGAATAGGATTCTTTAATTTTATTTTTTCAGTCTTTTTACTAGAATTAATTAAATCAATAAGCTTACATTTACTAACACTTATAGTATTAAATATCATAACAATTAAATACATAATTCCAAAATATATTAAACATTTAAGTGCAGCACTTGATGAAAATATAAATCTAAAATTAGTCATATCTGCTTCAAATAAATTTGCAACTAATAAACTCATTAATTCTGATAAGAAAAATCCAATTAAAAGTCCAACACCTAAAGATAAAATACCTATTATAAGTGTTTCAAAAAATAGTATTAAAGATATTTTTCTTTTACTCATTCCAAGTGTTAAATATATACCAAATTCTTTATTTCTTCTTTTTATTAAAAATCTAGATGCATAAATAATTAAAAAGCCTAATATAAAGGATATAAATACACTAACTGATGAAAGTAATTGATTCATAAGATTTATTATTTCTAAAGTATTACTAGATACTTTCATCATTACTGTTTGGCTTTCTATTGAATTAAATACATAAAATATAGCAACACCTAAAACTAAAGTTAGAAAATAGATGGCATAGTCTTTAATACTTTTTTGTATATTTTTTATTGAAAGTTTAAAGAGCATCGTTTAAGTCACCACCTAAAAGAGTTACTACATCAATTATTTCATCAAAGAATTCTTTTCTTGTTTCATCACCCTTATTAATTTCATTAAATATTTTGCCATCCTTTATAAATATTACCCTATCTGCATAACTTGCGGTAAATGCATCATGCGTAACCATTAATATAGTTGCGGAAAGTTCTTTGTTTAAAAATTTAAATTTTTCAAGTAACATTTTTGATGATTTAGAATCAAGTGCACCTGTTGGTTCATCTGCCAAAATTAATTTTGGATTTGTCACTATTGCTCTTGCACTCGCTACTCTTTGTTTTTGTCCACCACTTAACTCATATGGATATTTATTTAATATTTTTTCTATATCAAGTTCTCTTGCTACTTTTTTAACTCTATCATCTATTTCGTTAGAATTAACATTTTGAATAGATAAAGAAAGTGCTATATTCTCATATGATGTTAATGTATCTAATAAATTAAAATCCTGAAATATGAAACCAAGTTTCTCCCTTCTAAATTTATTTAAATTATTTCCTTTTAATTTAGTAATATCAGTGTTACCTACAAATATATGACCTGATGATACTTTATCAATTGTAGATATACAATTTAAAAGTGTTGTTTTCCCTGAGCCAGATGCTCCCATTATTGCAATAAATTCACCCTTATCTACAGAAAATGAAATGTTATCAATTGCCTTTGTAAGACTTAATTTATTACCATAATACTTTTCAATTTTTTCTATTTTTAAAATATTTTCCATAAAATCACTCCATTCTACATCTCATTTTAGTAGATAAATAAATTATTGTCGTTTGTTTTGTATTACCTAATATTACAATTTTGTAAGTTAGTTATCTATTTTGTAATAATCATTATTACAAAATATAATTTTAACTATAGTGTATTCATTTTTTTCTGATTCAATTAATATTTTGTGACCTAATTTATCACATAATCTTTTTGCTATATAAAGTCCCATTCCAGTTGATTTTGATAAATTTCTACCATTTTCTCCTGTAAATGATTTTTTAAATACATTCTTTATATCTTTTTTATTTATTCCTATTCCATTATCATAAATACTCAAAATTGTTTTATCATTTTCTTTAAATGATTCTATTTTTATAATTGAGTCATTATCTTTTTTATATTTTATACTATTGTTTATAATTTGATTTAATATAAACTCAAGCCATTTTGAATCTGTTAAGACCTTATTTTCTTTTATATTTGTTTCTATATTTATATTGTTTAAAAGTAATTCATCCTTATTTTTCAAAATAACATCTTTTATAATTTTGTCTAAATTATTTTCTTTTATAATATAATCATTTTCTGCATAATTACTTCTAACATAATATAAAACTTGATCCACATAATCATTTAATTTTTTTACTTCATTAATATAAGTGTTATTTAATTCTTTATGATTGTGACTCATTAATACTAAACTTGATATTGGTATTTTTACTTCATGAATCCACATTTCAATATAATCTTTAAAGTCTTCTATATTTGATAAATATTCATTAACATTTTCTATCATTGATTTATCAGTTTCATAAATAGTATCATACAATATTTTTCCCTCATAAAATGATGGTCTACTCATCATTTCTAATATTAAATATTTTTTATCTAATTCTTCTAGTTTTTGAATTAAAGAAGTATAAAAATTTTTCTTTCTAAAATAATCTATCATTAATAATAAAATATTTTCAGTTATCAATAAAAATGTAACTACCATAATTAAACTAAAGCGCACTTTAAACGCAAGTAATAATAAAATTATTATAGATATACATATTAGATTTACGATTATAAAATATACTTTGTCTTTTAAATATTCACTTAATTTCATAGTAATATATACCCTTGTCCTTTTCTTGTTTCTATTATATTTTCATAACCAAAATTTGATAATTTACTTCTAAGTCTACTTATATTAACTGTTAATGCATTGTCATTTATATATTCTTCATTATTCCATAAATATGTCATAAGTTCATCACGAGATACTATTTTTTCTTTATTGTTTAATAAATATGAAAATATTATCATTTCATTTTTAGTAAGAACTAATACTTTATCATCTTTTTTTAATTCTGATTTATTTAAATCAACTATTATATCTTTATATTTTAATGCATTATTATTTTGATTAATTCTTTTAAATATATTTTGTATTCTTAAAAGTAATATAGTTGGATTGTATGGTTTTGTTATATAATCATCTGCGCCATATGTTATTGATAATGCTTCATCTATTTCTCCTGATTTACTTGTAACCATAATTACAGGTACACTACTTTCTTTTCTTATTTCTTTTAATAAAAGTTCTCCATTAAGATATGGAATATTTATATCTAAAAGTATTAAATCAGGATTGTATTTAAATATTTCTTCTTTTGCTTTTTCAAAATTTTTAACACTTTCTACTAAATATGATGAATTTTTAAGTAATTCACTAAGTTCATCCTTAATTACTTCATCATCTTCTACGATCATGATTTTTTTCATTTTTTTATCTCCTTTGAATATTATTATACTATATTTTTATATAATTAAATCTTACAATATTGTAAGAAATAGATATTTATTATCACGAACTTGAATAAATTTAAATATAATATATTGAAGGGAGAGATATATTATGTATTATCAATATCCATACCCATATCAAGGTTATGGTTACCAGCAAAATAATGGCGGTTATGGTTTTGTTTGGGGTATTATTATAGTAGTATTTATAATTTTCTTATTATTCTGGGGTTTTGGCGCAGTTAATAAAGGATGCAACTAACAAATTATACTCTCCATTTTTAACATATGAAAACAAGCTTTTTAAGGCTTGTTTTATTAATTTTTTGTTAACTTTTTCATTGATAATTAAACACTTGTTTGCTATAATTAGTTTGGATACGTTTGAAATATCAGATGTTTTACCTTTTGGAACCTCATCAGGGGGTTACGAAAGGAGAGTGATATTATGTCTAAGAAAGAAAAATCTTTACATAGAATAATTAAACTCCTTATACTAGTAATTATTTTGTTAATTCTTTTATAAGAAAAAGACATCTGATTTAAGCTAATGCTTATTTCAGATGAAATCCAGAAAGGGATTACATTTGATTCACGCAATCAAACGTATCCTTTTTTATTTTATGAAGTTTCCTTCATCTGTATTCATAATATCATATTTTTTTATTTTTTTCAATAAACTCTTTACATTTTATAAAGAAATCAACTTGATCCTGATTAAAGGTTTTATTTTCTACCATTTCTTCTAATTCTTCCATACTAAAGTATTTTACTGACGTTAATTCTTCCTTTTGTATATTCAAATCTGCAATATCTAAATCTGCCTTTACATAATACATTTTATAACAATCTTTACCATCACAACCAGAATCAAATTCAGTTATATCGTATTTACTAATATCTATACCAAGTTCTTCTTTTACTTCTGTAATAATTCCTTCATATGGTGTTTCACCAGACTTTGGATGTCCACCAGTTACACCATAATCTCCACCCTTTTCTGGTACTCTTTTTTGCATTAAAAATTTACCATCACTATTTTCTATTGCAATCATAACAACCATTGGATAATATCCTTTTGGTATTTCATCACCTTTATAATAAGTTAATTCTGTCTTATTACCAAATTCATCATATAAATCTCTTAATTCTCTCATAATTTTTACCCTTCTTTTATTCTATTATATAACAATTTTATAAGAAAATAAATATTGATAATATAGCAAAAAACATCTGATTTAAGTTAAACCTATTTCAGATGTTTTTATTTATTTTATACATTTAGTTCGATCTTGTTTATTAAATAATTTTCTTCTATTTCATTCAATACTAATTCATCAATAAACAAAGTTGCTTTAAAATCTTGAATCATAGAATTAATTGCTTCCTTCAAATTCTTATTCAAACTCAAGTCTAATAATTTAACTTCAGTTTTAAGAGATAAATTATTATTAGATTTTTCACCTCTTATTTTACTTATAATTTCAATTATAATATCTCCAGTATTTATTTCATCTTCAAAGTCATATTCTAATTGTTCTATTTTTGTTAAATGAATAGATTTTTCTTTAGAAAATAATTCTTGATATATTTCTTCAGTAATAAATGGGAAATATATACTAAAATCTTGAAGTAATTTATAAAGAATTATATAAATAGTCTTTTGTCCTGAATATCTTGCTTCTTCACCAAATTCTTCTGGTCTATATAATCTATGCTTTGCAATTTCTATATAGTTGTCACAAAAATCCCAGAAAAATTTTTCAAGAGCATTTAAAGCGAGACCAACCTCATAATCATCTAAATACTTTATAAAAGTTTCTTCCATTTTCTTATATTTACCTAATATATATCTATCAATATATTCAAAATCATTAAATTCTTTATCTTTAAAATCAGTTAAATGCATTTCAATAAATTTAGAAACATTCCAAATTTTATTTATTAGTTTTCTTCCTCTATCAAACATATTTTTATCATATACAGTATCTAATCCAAGTTTTCCAATACCACCATAATATCTAACAACATCTGCAGAATAATTATCAATTAATAACATTGGATCACTTGTACTATTACTTTTGCTTTTACTCATTTTTTCATTTTTACTTGCCATAACAAATCCAGATATCATAATATTTTTCCATGGAACTTTTTTAAAATGATAATAAGATTTAACAATTGTATAAAAATCCCAAACTCTTATATTATCATGTGCATTACTTCTTAAACTCATAGGAGTTAAATATTTTTCTAAATTTTCTTTTTCACCATATTTCATATTAATCATAGGTGTTAAAGATGAAGTTGCCCAAGTATCCATTACATCCTTTTCAGGAATAAATTCTGTACATCCGCATGTACATTTTTCCTTTGGACTTTCTGTTAATGGATTTACAGGCAAATCTTCTATATTTGCAAGAATTTCTTTACCACAATTTTTACAATACCAAACAGGAAATGGAACACCAAAATATCTTTGTCTTGATATACACCAGTCCCATGACAAATTTTGTACCCAATTATCATATCTGCTCTTCATATGTGCTGGATACCATTTAATTTGATTTCCATATTCTAAGAAATCATTTTTATGATCAACTATTTTAATAAACCATTGTGGCATAACTGTATATTCAACTTCTCTACCACATCTTTCATGTATCCCTACTTCATGTTCTAATTCTTCTATTTTTATAACATATCCACTTGTTTGTAAATCTTCAATTATTTGTTTTCTTGCCTCTTTTATTTTCATTCCACCATAATTAGGTACAGAATCAATTATTCTACCATTATCAGTGAAAATGTATTTTAAAGGTAGATTATATTTCTTCCACCACTCAATATCAATTTGATCTCCAAAAGTACAACACATAACTATACCAGTACCTTTACAAGCATCAACTTTTTCATCAGCCATAATTGGAACTTCTATATTGATAATTGGAATACATGCAGTTTTACCAATTAGGTGTTTATTTTTTTCATCATTAGGATTAACAAATACCGAAACAATCGCAGGTAATAATTCAGGTCTTGTTGTTGCGATTATAAACTCTTCTTTTGTTTCTTTTGTTTTAAATTTAATATAATTAAATGTTGTTTTAGTAGTTTTTGTTTCAAGTTCTGCCTGAGCAATAGAAGTTAAGCATTCATTACACCAAAGTGCAGGACTATTTTTTCTATAACAATCATTATTTTTAACAAGTTCTATAAAACTTCTTTGACTTATTTTTATTGTTTTAGGACTTACTGTTTTATATGAATTCTTAAGATCTGCACTTAAACCTAGTCTATAAAATAATTTTTTAAATTCTTCTTCATATTTATCAGTAGTTTCATAACATAATTTTGAAAATTCTTCCCTACCTATTTCGTGTGCTTTTTTCCCTTGTTCTTTTTCTACTAGTCTTTCACTCGGAAGTCCATTATCATCAAATCAAAATGGATAAAATACATTATATCCTCTTAATCTTTTATATCTAGCAATCATTTCTGTTTGTGAATATGAAAATATATGTCCCATATGAATTTTACCGTTAACTGTTGGTGGAGGTGTATCTATAGAAAATACCTCTCTTTCATCAATATTAAAATCATATATTCCATTATCTTTCCAATAGTTTGACCACTTTTCTTCTTTTTCTTTTGCATTATATTTTTTATCTAACATATTAATCATCCTTTCTTTTATAAAATATAACAATAATTAATATCTAGACTCGAAAATAATCCTTTCTATATATTTTTTTCATTTTAATTATCTCCTTTTCATAAAAAAAGACTAGTCATCCTGTAAAGGACGAACTAGTCGTGGTACCACCTTAATTTAATAGTATTTCTACTATCCTCTTAGTCTTAATGCAACTAACAATATATCTTACTACTATTTCAGATATATAACTCCCAAGCTACCTTCAAATATTTTTCACTAAGAAAGGCTTTCAGCCGGTGACCTTTCATTTCTAATAGTTACTAAACTATTTTACTCCTCTTGTTCCTCGTTTTTAATACGAATTGATTATAACACTTTTTTATTTTTGTGTCAAAATACATTATTTTCTATATGATTTATAAACTGGCTTTTTTTGATAAATAAATTTAGATTCATAATCTGGTAATTCAAGATTATTTTCATCATCTTTTGCCTCATAAAAATGTACAGATTCTAATGTGTGATGACCAATTTTCTCACTCATTTTACTTCCGAACAATAAATATTCATCATTAAATTTAGTTGTTATAAGTGCATCATCATGTATATATTTACTTCTTGTTATACTCCATGTATTATCAAAATAATATCTTTTTCCATCAATTATAATACTATTCCATGCATGAGCACTACCATAATTTGTTTCAACAGGTAATCTAAACTCATCATTATTAAGTAATAAAGTTGATAAATTAGATATTCCAATACATAAACCATTTTGATTATTTAAAACAGTCTCAACTAAACCACTTTTTAATCTATATTTATCATACTCTGGAAAATCTGGTGTAACATATATTCCTTTTGAACCCTCTGATTCTTTACTATAAATATATTGTGTTCTACTTTGAATATAGTCGGAAATAAACATCACAAGTTCTTTCGCTTCTTTAATATTATATTTACTTAATTCTTTTATTTTGTTTAGTATAATTTTATAATTTTCAAAAGAAATTTCTTTATTTCCATTCTTACTAACATAATTATTAAAATCTAATTTATCATTGTAAAATTTAAAACTATAAACTTTAACCATATCATTAAATTTAATTTTCCACATTAAATAATTTAAAGGAATTGTTAAATCAATATTATTTAATTTTGTCAAATCAATATAATCTCTATTAATTAATAATCCATCATGTACTAATATGCACTCATTATTTATCGGTTCAGTTAATATTTTATCAACGTACTTAACACATTCATAATCATAAAATTTAATTTTTATCTCATTTTTTTGATTAATTAATTCTTTAAACAAATCAAAATTCAAAGACAAATCTTCTTTAGAAATTAATATTGAATTAATATCTTTTATATTAATATTTTTTTCTAAAATATCTTTATATGAGTAATCGTATTCGTAAATCATACGACTACATGTTCCACCTTTTGGCATTGGTGGCGGATTTATCATATTATTACCTCCTTTATTTTAATATAAAAAGCCACAAATAAAAACTATTCGTGACTCCAAATATTTGTGTAGGCTCTTCACCCGGGATAGCTCACAATTAATGCTTATATCCCCTCACTTGAGTTAATAGTATACACTTTTTATTAAATTTGTCAATTATATATTTTATCAATTTTTAATACAAAACATATAAATAATTATATTCATTACCTTTTCTTAATTTCTTCTTTTATAAACTTAATAAAATCTTCAATATTCATAGATATATTTTCTTCACTATTATATTTTTTAAAACTTATCAAATTATTATCTCGCTCTTTATCACCAATTATTACATTAATTGGATTTTTCATCTTATTACTATTCATTATCTTCTTATTAAATCTTTCATTACTATTATCATATTCTACTCTAATATCTTCTTCATTTAATAAGTCAAATATTTTTTTACAATATTCATCATGATATTTAACATTTACAGGAATTATATTAACTTGTACTGGAGAAAGCCATATTGGTAAAACACCTTTGAATTGTTCAAGTATTAAAGCCAAAAATCTTTCATAAGAACCTAAGACTGCTCTATGAACCATAACGGGGTGCTTTTTTTCACCATTTTCATCTATATAGTTTAAATCAAATCTCTTTGGAGTTGCAAAATCAACCTGAACAGTTGGTATTTGTATTTTTCTACCTAAAGCATCTTTAAACATAAAGTCCAATTTAGGACCATAAAGTGCAGCTTCTCCTTCACATTTTTTAGCATTAAGATTAAGCTCATCAGATACTTCTTCAAGCATTTTTTCGCATAGTTCCCAATCTTTAGAATCACCAATATATTTTTCTGGATGAGAATAATCTCTAACTGATAATGAAACCCAAACATCATTCCAAAGTCCCATTCTAGAATAAAAATCACGAATTAAGTTACACATATTTATTATTTCTTCTTTTACTTGATCTACTCTACAAAATGAATGACCATCCTCAATAGTAATTGCATACACTCTTGACAAACTATTACCTACCGCACCTTGAAGTTCTGCTCTATATTGTTTATCTGATTCCATATATCTAATTGGTAAATCCTTATAACTTCTTATTTTTGATGCATATATTTGAGTATGATGCGGACATTGAACTGGTTTTAAAACAAAATTATGTCCTTTTGGTGAACTTACTCTAAATAATTCATCATCAAATTTTTTAGCATGACCAGAAGTTTCAAATAATGAAATATCTGAAAGAGATGGACAGCTTACCTTTTGAAATCCATATTTTCTACATAGCTTTTCTATTTCTTTTTGAAGTTCATCTTTTACAATAGTTCCTCTTGGAGTATAAAGTGGAAGTCCTGGACCTACATAATCAGAAAAACAAAATAAATCTAAATCCTGTCCAATCTTTCTATGATCATTTTCTTTTAATTCTTCTCTATTCTTTATATAATCTTCAATTGCTTGTTTGTTATTGAATGCCTTACCTGAAATTCTATTAATCATTTCATTATTTTTATCACCTTTATAATAAACTCCACTAATTCTTATTAGTTTAACAAAACAATCTTTATCTAATTTATTTATTTTTTCTTCTAAATTATTAAAATCATTTTCACTTACCTTTTCATCACATTTAAATTCATAATAAAATTCATTTTCATCAAAATATTTACTATCTAAATTAACATTAGTATATTCATTTTTTATAACACGTTCTAAAAGTAGAACTGCTTTTTCATTTAACATATTATAACCTTCTTTCTTTTTTTACTTTTGATTGGGAGTTTATCGTGTCACTTTTCGTATCCGTCATTTTTATTCACCTCCATAAACAAAAAAGAATGATACCACTTCTAGGAGCCTATGAGGCGGTACCATCCTTTATTTTACTTAATTATTTTAACCGATATTATCGGGCATCTCCTTTCGGAGCGCAACTAATAGGTAGTAATTATTAAAATTATTTATTATCTTCCACCAAACGATAACTCTCTTTAAAATAATTATTTAATAATCATGTCCTATATTATTGTTTTTATTTAAAAAAATTATATCATAATTTTCTATAAACAAAAAGTCTATTACATTGATTGTAATAGACTTATTTAAATATATTATTTCTATATTTAAAGTATATCAAAACAATCAATATTACTAATTGATTTATTTTTTGTAGTACAAATTGTCGTAACTAATTGATTGTTTAACATAATTCTTCTCCCTTTCAAAAGTAACTAAAGTATAATACTTTAATTTTATTTTGTCAAATTTTATCAATTGTCTCAATTCCAAGTATTTTTAAAGATTTAGTTAATACATCAATTAAACATTTTAATAATCGTATTCTTGAAGATTTTAAAACTATATCTTCTTCATTACTTATATTAACTTCTTCATAAAACTTAGAAAATAATTGAGTTAAATTAAATATATATTTAGTTAAATGAGTTGGTTCATTAGATTCCAATATTTCATTTATTTGTTCTGGAAATAAAGATAATTCCTTTATAATTCTATTTTCAATTTCATTATTGAATTTAATTTTATCTGATAATTTTATATTATTATTTTTTAAAATAGATTTCATACGAACAATACTATATAAAATATACATTCCTGATTCACCAGTAAAACTAGTAGCATTTTCTAAATTAAAATTTACTATTTTATTTTTTGAAACATTTAACATTGTAAATTTAATACAAGCATTAACTAATATATTTAATTTTTCTTCAGATATTTCAGTATTTCGCTTTTTAAATTCATCTAGTAAAGTTTCTTTAACATTCTTCATAAAATCAGTAACTAATACTACCGTTCCCCCTGATGTAGACATCTTACCACCATTTAAAAGTACATAAGAATAACAAATTAATTTAGGTGCTTTATATCCTAAAATATCTAATACAGCACTAATTTGTTTCATATAGGTTTCTTGATCTTCACCTAATACAACAAAGTTATTTTTATTATTTAATTCTACTTTATGAATTGAATAAGCAATATCCCTAATTGGATATAAAGATGTCCCATTAGAACGAGTTAATACTAAAACAGGCTCTCTAGTAGGAATATCATATCCAGTTAAATCAACATATTTACGACCTAAAGCATCCGTATGAAGTTTACCAGTTTTTTCTAACTTACTTAATATTTCTTCTAAATAGTTATCATAAACAAAATCAGACTCATGTGTAAATACATCAAAATGAATATTTAATGTATCAAAGATTGCTAATTGACCTTTAACACATTTATCAGTAATTTCCTTAAACTTTTGAACCATTTCTTTATTTCCAGATTCAACTAATTTCAAATAATCAAAAGCCTTTTTATCAATAGATTCATCCTCTTTAGCAAGATTACTTATTTTTACATATGCATCAAGTATTGATGAAAATGTATCATCTTTAAGTCCATATGTTTCAATACCTATAACTAATAATGCTATTTTCTTACCTATGTCATTAATAAAATAATGTCTTTCAACCTTATATCCAGTAAATTCATATAAATTACTCATAAAGTCTCCAATAAGACTATTACGACATCTTCCTATATGAGGTTCTGCATTCGGATTAATTGAAGTATGTTCAATTAATAATGAATTATTATTACCTTGATTCAATGACCCATAATTTTTATTTGATTCAATTTCTTCAATAATTTGTTTACTATATTTATCATAATTAATATAAAAATTAATATAAGGCCCAACTACTTTAATAGAAGAAAAATTAAAATCTGTATCTTCAAATTTTTCTTTTATCATAGTCGCTATTTCTATTGGATTTTTGTATTTCTCATTTCTTAAGTTAGCACATTGAATACTATAATCACCCATACTTGATTTGGACGGTATTTCTATTTTAATTTGTTCTTCTTTAACATTAATTATTTTTGTTATTTTTTTTATAATATATTCTTTCATATTTTTATTTTCCTCCTTTTTAATAAAAAAGAAATTCTACAAAATAAGGACGATTAAACGCGGTACCACCTTACTTCATAGAATTTCTATGCACTTTAAATCATTAACGCTGAAAAACGATATAACTCAAAGATTCATTCATATAATATTATCATTCTCTTTCACCAACCGAGAACATCACTAAGATAAGAGATTATATTACTACTTCTTTTTCTTTGTCATTTAAAATATAAACAAATTTTATTACTTTATTTAGATAATGTCAAGTTTTATCTTGAAACCATAAGATTACTTGACGAATACCTTCTTATTCCTTTATTAAATACTAAATGAGATATCTGATTTATCATAATTGTAAATAATATTACAATTATAAAATAATATATATTAAAATTCATAATTATATTAACTGGTAAAAATACTGCAAATCCTACCGGTAAAACAGTATACATTAATACTCTTATAAATTTATTAAATATTGTGTCTGGATATATTGAAAAAGATATAAATGCTCCAAGCAAACTATTTGCAAAATCATCACTTCTTGTAATCCAAAAAGCAAGACTATTTAATATTACTGCAAACGCTTTCACTATACTTGCTCCTATTATAGAAAAAAGTAAGCATAGTAATATTGATTTAGGATAGAAAATTAAACATAGTACAAGACCATATAGAAAATCACCTATTGCTGATACTCTAGAATAAGATGAAATTACACTATAATATAAATTTCTAGGTGTAACTAAATATTGATCTAATCCACCATCTTCTATGATTTGCCCTAAATTAAATGCTCCACCAAATATAATATAGGAAAGGCCATATGACATAGATGAAATTCCCCATATTAACATCATTTCATTAAATCCATATCCACCAAAACTATCTTTGAGTGAAAAAAGTATTATCCATTGAATAATAAAGGCAGCATTATTAAGCATCATAAATATTACATTTAATGTAAATGATAATGGATTAATCATTTGACGCATTATATTATATTTAATAGATAAAAATACTAATTTTATCTCTTTTTTAACCTCCGTTAACATTTATCTTCTTCACTCCCTTTCTATATATAATTGTTATAAGTAATAATACTATTACCAAATATATAATCTGTGCAACTAAAACATTCAAAAATAATTTATTTGAAAAACTTAAAATAAGTTTTGCTGGACCATATAATATTACAAATACTGGTGTACATTTTATTATTGGTCTTAAAAATTTAGGAAACATTTCAATTGGAAAAAATATACCGAATATTAACATAACTTTCGAATATATCCAGTGAAATGGTGATGAATCTTCTGTCCAAAATGCTGATAAAGATATAAGTATCTTTATTAAACCATTTATTGATATACCTAAAATTATAGTTAATAAAATTTCTAATATACTAAATACATTTAAATTTACATTAATTTTTCCAACAAATAAATTACCTATTAAAAAACTAACTACAAAATAAAGAATAAATCTTATAATACTATCTCCTAAATATCTTGAAAATACATATCCAACATAATTATATGGTTTATTTACTTTATATGAAATATCACCATTTTTTATATCATTTTCAATTTCTTTTTGGCATAAAGAACTACACCCATAATTTATAGTTTCAGCAATTAATAAATACCATATCATTTGATTAAGTGTATAACCATTTATTAATTTATTTGGATCATTATAAATATAAGACCATAAATTGGTAAATATAAACATTGTAAGGAAATAACTTATAAATTTAAATAATATTGATGGTATATATTGAAAACTATCTAAAAAACTCATTTTAAATATAGATACATATTTTTTCATTATTTATCACCTTTATAAATGCTTGAAATAATATCTTCAAGAGGTATATTAGATATATTTATATCAATTATTTTATCAGTATCAAGTAAATTAATAACATCACTAATATCTCTTTTTGTAGTATCTACTTCTATTTTTAAATTGTACCCTTTATCCTTTAAAATCACAATTCCATCTTCATCATCTAAATTTACTTGTTCTTTCATTTTTACTTCTACTATTTTTTTATTTAAATAATGATATTTTAAATTTTCCATAGTATCATCAAGTACTATTTTTCCATCATTTACAATGATAACTCTTTTGCATAGTTTTTCTATATCACCTACATCATGACTTGTTAAAAATATAGTGGTTTTCTTTTCCTTGTTTAATCTTTTTATTAAAACCCTAATATTTTCTTTAACAACAGGATCAAGACCAATTGTTGGTTCATCTAAAAATAATATTTTAGGCTCATGAATTAGAGATGCGACTATTTCGCATCTAATTCTTTGACCTAACGAAAGATTTCTAACAGGTATATTTATGAAATCTTGTAGTTCAAATATTTCATTAAATTCTTCAATTTTCTTTTCAACTACTTTAGCAGGTATATCATAGATTGCTCCAAAAAATTTAAAATTATCATATGGTGTTAAATGTACCCATAATTGTTCTTTTTGCCCAAAAACTGTACCTATTTCATAAGATAATTTTTTTCTTTCTTTTACAGGATTTATTCCCATAACACTTACATCACCACTACTTGGATATAATATTCCTGTAAGCATTTTTGTAGTTGTTGATTTCCCTGCACCATTTGGTCCAATAAAAGCAACTACTTCACCCTTTTCAACCGAAAAGCTAATATTATTTACTGCCTTTTTTACTTTATATTTTGGTTTAAATATATTTTTTATATTTCCTTTAAAACCTTTTTCTTTTACTCTTGTTTTAAACTCTTTATTTAAGTTTTTTACTTCAATTGCATTCATTTTATCACCTTCTTTTTTTATAAATCATATGTATATCTTCTTCTGTTTTACCAACACCATCTCTTATAAATCCTACTTTTTCATAACAATTAATAGCTCTTGGATTAGTTTTATAAACATTCAAATCAACATTTTCTAAATTCATTATATTTAAAGCATAATTAATAATTGATTTCATTGCTTCTTGACCGTAATGTTTATTTTGTTTTAATGGAGTTATTGCTATTCCTATTTCTCCTACATTTTCTATTATATCCATAATTTCTACATTTCCAATATACTCATTAGTTTCTTTTTCAATCATTGAAAAGAGTGTTGCATTCTCATTTAATTTTTCTTTTACCCATTCTAATTCCTGTTCATATATATATTTTTTTGCTTTACGACTGATACCCTTTTGAACCTCAGGGTCATTAACCATAATTAAATAATCATTAATTAAACTTTCATTAATTTTAATATATAAAATATTTTCACTTTCAAATATTATTTCATAATTATTCATTCTTACACTTCTACTTTCTTACATTATATATTTTGAATATTCATCCTTATATTTTTTTATTGATTCATCTACATTAATCCAATATACATTTGTCATTGTATTGTCAGCTTCATCTAATTCACATCTTTCTAATATTCCACCTAATGCCTTGATAGTCTTATCACTACCTAAATTGTCAACAGAGCAATCAAGCATTACCTTATCAAGATTAAGTTTTTGTGCTTCTAACAATACTAAATATAATTGAATTTTATTGTATCCCTTTCTTCTTTCTGTTGGTCTTATTCCATATCCAATATTACCACCAAATTTTAACATTTTCTCTGACAAATTCCATCTAATATTAATTGTACCAACTATCTTATTATCATCTTTTCTAATTAATAAAAAAGTTTTTCCTGGTACTCTATTAATGCTTTTGGCATACAATTCATTTTTCATATTTAAACATCTTTCAAGAGCTTCTTCAAAAGTATATCCATCGTATATTTTATCTAATGAACCCGTTCCATTAATATTTGAATTATATTTAACAAATTCATCTAAATACTCTATTATTTCATCTTTTCTTTCTAAAGATGGTTCTTCTAAATAAAATCTTTCCATTTTTACTCATCCTCCTTCTTATATTATATATTTTGAATACTCATCCTTATATTTTTTTATTGATTCATCTACATTAATCCAGTATAATTCTAAAATTTCTTCTTCTAATTTATTAATATTATTTTTTTCATAAATTCCACCTAAAGATAATATAGTTCTTCTACTTCCCTCATTATAATTAGCACATGTAATTAAAATTTTATCTAAGCCATATTCTTTACATTTAAGCAAACATAAATATAATTGTATTTTAGCATAACCTTTTTTTCTTTCTGTTGGTCTTATGCTATAACCTATATTTCCACCATAATTTCTTAAATAGTCATTTAGTTTTGTTCTTAAATCTATCATACCAATTAATTTATCATCATTTTCTCTTATTAAAAAGTATGTACTGCTTGGAACAAGACCTTTACTTAATGCATATTTTTCATTTTCCATATTATGCACATTAATTACCCATTCTTCGTAGCTTTTTTCATCCAAGTATTTTTTTAATCTACCATCACCATGTATTTGCGATTCATGTTTCTTCATTTCCTCAATATATTCTAATATTTGATTTTTTCTTGATAATGATGGCTTTTCTAAATAAAATCTTTCCATTTTTAATCCCTCCTATCTTAATCTTTATATGTAAAAAAACACAGAATAACACTAACATATACAAATTATATACATTAGTGACTCCGTGTTTTATTACGTGTAAGAAATAATTCTCTGTGTAGCTCGATAAACTTATACACACTCACATTAATATTTATTACATTTATTCATGGTATAAGAAAAAGCCACGAACAAATATTATTCGTGACTCCAAATGCTTGTGTAGGCTCTTCACCCGGGATAGCTCATAATTAATACTTATATCCCCTCACTTGTCTATAGATTATACTCTGATTTTTTTTATTGTCAACTACTTTTTTATATTTTCTAATAATCTAGTTGATATATTTTCTGCATTCTTAAATAGATATTTACATATATTTGTTCTAAAATGTGCAAACTCTAATAATTCGATATTTTCATTATTATTAATGTATTCTTTATAGCCATATGTACTACTTAATAGTTGAATTAAATATATATATGACATATACTTTAAATCATAATCATTTAGTTTTACATATTTATTAAATTCTTTTATATAATCAGTAAATGTATCTAAATTAAAAATACCATTTTTTACATTTTTATCTATATAACTATATGATCTAATTAGTTCCCAAACTACAGGCATCCTGCAAGCACTAACAAAATCAATAACCGAATTTATATGATTATTTTTATAAATTAATTGTAATACATTAAAATCACCATGAGTATTCTTTATAGTTAATTTTTTCGTATCAATAAAAATATTTTCTTCACTTATATCTTTAATCATATTTATTTTTTCTTCTAAATCTCTTTTTATTTTTAATGTTTCTTCATCATCTTTATCATTTATTACTTTTAATAATTCTTGATGTTTTTCAATACTTTTTTCGAATATTTCTTTACTAAATAAATATGACAAATCATTTAAAGGTAATAATATATCTAAATTTTCTAAAGACTTAACAATCATTCCATATACTTTAGCACACTCAATTGTTTGTTCATAATTTCCTTCATTTCTATCTAAAGTATACCCTTCTATAAATTTTTGAATTATAATAACTTTATTCTTATATAGAGAGTAATATGTATCATTTATAGTTTTTATATATGATGGAACTTTTATACCGTCTTTCTTTAAATGATTTATTATAGTTATTTCTTTTTCTATTTCCTCTTTTGTATATTTAGATTGAAATTCTTTTAAAATATATTCATCACCATTTAAAGAATATATATTAGCACTTCCTCTATCAATTATTTTAATATCAGTAACATTAATTCCATACTTTTCTTTAACAAAATTTATTGTTTCTTTTTTATTTGTAAAAACAGACTTTTCTAACATAATATATACCTCGCAAAGTTTTTACCTTTTGTTAATTTTATATTGTAAATTAAACACTTGTTTATTATAATCAATTGGGATACGTTTGAAATGTCAGATGTTTTTCCTTTTGGAACCTCATCAGGGGGTTACGAAAGGAGAGTGATATTATGTCTAAGAAAGAAAAATCTTTACATAGAATAATTATACTCCTTATACTAGTAATTATCTTATTAATTCTTTTATAAGAAAAAAGCATCTGATTTAAGCTAATGCTTATTTCAGATGTACCCACAAAGGGATTACATTTGATTCGCACAATCAAACGTATCCTTTTTTATTTTATGAAGTTTCCTTCATCTGCATTCAGAATATCATATTTTTTTATTTTTTTCAATACCATCATGGATATAATCTTTACTTTTTCAATATTTTCTTGTTCTAACCTCTTCTCCAGTTAACATTCTTTGATCATATTTTCTCATTTCTTCATCAGTTGTATAACCAACATATGCATATGTTTCATTAAGTTTACTTGGATTAAAACCATATATAGTCATTCTTGAATGACCTTCTATTATTAAATATTTTTCATTGTTACAAGTAATTAAAATAACTGGTGGAAATTTATTTGTTTTATTATATTCAACACCATCTAAGAAAGGTTGATTTGACACCTCGTATATTTCTATTCCGTTATTAATTACTTTTGCAGCTTCTACTGGTTTAGATGTTCCATTTGATAATTCATTCCAATAATCATAATCAATATAATAAATATCATCAATATCTTTTTCATTAAGTTCACAATATTTCCATTCATTAATTTTAGGAAAATTCTCAAATAATTTTTCATTTGGATAACCTCTAAATTTTTTCATAATCTTTAATCTATCTATATTTTCAGTATCATTTTCAATATTACCAGTAATAATAATATTTGTACTTAGTCCTAATTCTTTAATTGTCCTATTTAAATCTTCATTAAATCTGCTCGAATTTAATTCTCCTTTTAAGAATTCAAGAATCATTTCAGCTTCATTTGTTTTTCTTATTAATCTCATTAAAATTCTCCCCTTTGCGTTTTCTATATTTTTTTATAAAAATAGACAAACTTATTTTCATATAAATATTTTTTAGTGACTTATATTAAAAATAATGCTTATAAATACTTATATCATGTATACTTTAATATACAAGTTAACAAACTAAATTAATTATATCTTCTCTTTATAATATCATCTTCTTCTAATTTACCAATTAATAAAGATGAATTTTTATCATGTTTAATTACATTTTCTTTTACCATTTTTTCATCATAATTAGCATAACAATACTTGCAAAAATGGGAACAAGTATTATATGCACCTATATCAACCATTTGAACACAGTTACAATTACCACCTTTTCTTGCAGTCCATGATTTAAAATTAGTCTTACCTGTTAATTTAAATGCTAATGTATGAGATAAACACTCTCCCTTTTTAAATCCATACTCAGTCAAATTTCTTTCTTCAAAACAAGTTTGAACAGTCATATTATTCTTTTTTGCGCTCAAACTAAAACTTTCACCAATCATCTTATAATCATTTTCAGTAAAATTTCTATATCTTATGCTTTTCATATTTTTTCTAACATTTTTATAATCATCTATAAATGAAACAATTATAGTTTTTACATATCCATTTAATAAAGTACATAACTTATCAAAATTTCTTATGTGATAATCTAAAGTATATTCATCACTAATAAATATTGGATCATATCTAACACATATATTATCTTTACCAATTATATTTGATAACTTTTTTATAGCTTCTATTATTTTTCCTTTTGGTGGTACATTTACTTCAATATCTCTTTTATATGGTGTTAATGTTACATGAAATAATATAGGTTTATTTATTTTTTCTATTTTATCTAAAATTGGTATTGGATTTTTAGTACAAAATAATATTAAATCAACATCTTCAAAATATATTCTACTTACTAATTTCTTATTAAATGGATTTCTAACATCTACAAATCCTTCCTTTATTCTATTCATAAACCAATCTGAATAAAATGCGACTATATCAGTTCTTCCACTAACATTTAACACCATAATTACTTCACCTATTTCTATTATACAAAAAAATAGGACATTTGTCCTATAAATAATTATACACTATAACCTTTTATTAATACATTAATACTAGAAAATTCAATATTACTAGTTGCAGTATCTCCATCTATTTCAGTTTTAATCTGAAGTGTTGCAGGAGCAGTTATATCAACAAATGATATTTCAGAAAAGTCCATATCTTCTGTATTACCTTTTGATAATATAAATGACATATCTGTTAATACTTCAGAAGTTTCACTTTTTATAAGATAAAATGCTCCTCCTATATCTTTAGTAACACCTGAAATTCTACCACAAACTGTAATTTCATATAATCCACTTTGATTAACTTTTATACTATTACCGCCAGACATGGCTATTTTATTTGTAAGACCTGGAATTATTCTTGAAGCACCTGTAATTGCAATTCCAGAAACTGTTGTATTTGGATAACTAACAAAAGCAATTACATCATATGATGTTGGTCCTAAAGAACCCATTGGTCCTGTTGGTCCTACTTCTCCTTGATCACCCTTTTCGCCTTTTTCTCCTTTTGGTATATAGAACGTTAAATGGTGAATATTTCTATCAAAATCATCTTGTACTTCAGCTTGTTCATCTGCTTCTACTGTTTCTGTTCCATCTATTGTAATAACTTCACTAATTCCTATTTCTCCAGGAAAACCTCTTGGGCCAGTTTCTCCCTTTTCTCCTTGAGGTCCTGTTTCACCTTTTTCTCCCTTTGGTATTTTGAAATTTAAAATAACATCTTTATTATTTCCAACATTTGTTACTTCTGCTAAAGATGTTGAATCAACTGTTTCTGTTTTACCAACTTCAATTGTTGCTCCACCATCTTCACCTTTAGGTCCAACAGGACCTATTTCACCTTGATCACCTTTTTCGCCTTTAGGTATATAAAAAGTTAAATGATGTGTATTACTATTAAATTCATCTTGTACTTTTGCAGGTTCATCAGGATTTATTGTTTTTGTTTCATCTACTATAAATTCATGACTAATTCCTGCTTCTCCTACTGGCCCAATATCACCTCTATCTCCCTTTGGACCTGTTGGACCTACTACAGGACAAATTCCAAGTTTACAAAGTTTGTTTCTTATTTCATTACTTTCCATAATATATTTTATTTTTTCATCCATAGTATTACCTCATTTCTAAAATATATTATGAGTAATTTTTTTACATGTTTATTTTAATAGTCTAATCATTAAAGAGTATTTATCCAGTTATTAATTTCATCCATACTTGTTACTAAATCATCGGAATAACTTCCAAATACAATATTCATTTCATTTGTTACACTTGAATTTTTACATAACTCTTCTATTTCTTTAAATGTTCTACCAAGCCATCCTGCATTAGTTGCGAAAGGTATAACTGTTTTACCTTCTAAATTATTTTCTTTTAAAAACTCTCTTACAACAGGAGTTATAGAATACCACCAAACAGGACTTCCTATTATTATTTCATCATAATTATCAAGATTAATATTAATGTCTTTTATATCTACTGTGCTTTTATCTTTTTCATTATTTTGGTATTCTTTAACTACTTCATCATAATCACTAGAAAATTCATATTTAGGTTCCAATTCTAATACATCACAATCAAGTTTTTTCTTTATTATATTCGCTATCATTTTTGTATGACCAGAATATGAATGATATATTACTATTCTTCTTTTATTATCCATTATTAATCTCCTATTCTTCTGTAAAATCTTTTCTTTTACCTTTTATTATTTCATCATATAAACTTATTTTATAATCAAGTCTATCAAGTGTACTTGAAATACTTTTTTGTTTTTCAAGCAATTTATTTTTCTGTTCACTAAGTAAGTTTTTTCTCTCAAGTACAGTATTTTTACCTTGTTCTAATAAATTCATATATTTTATTAATATTTCTATTTCAACACCTGCACTTCTCATACACTTAATAAATTCAATTCTTTTAAGTGCATTTTCATCATAATCTCTTATTCCTGATTTATTCCTAGGTACATTTTTTATTAATCCTATTTTTTCATAATATCTTAATGTATCTGCACTTATATCATATTTTTTACTTACTTCTGATACTTTCATATTTACTCCCTATAAATTATCATATTCTTCATCACTTACTGGTTCAAGCCATTCATTATAAGTGTCCTCTCCTGGAACTTCTACTGCAATATGACTAAACCAAGAATCTTTTTTAGCGCCATGCCAATGCTTTACATTTGCTGGTATTGTGATTACATCACCTGGCTTTAAACTAACTGCATCTTTTCCTTCTTCTTTATACCATCCATATCCTGCAGTACATATTAGTATTTGTCCTCCACCTTTACTTGCGTGATGAATATGATAATTATTTCTGCAACCTGGTTCAAAAGTTACGTTTGCAAGAAATATATTATCTGTTTTTGCAAGTGGATTTAAATAACTATTTCCACTAAAATATTCTTTATAACCTTCGTTATATTCTCCTTTACCAAAGACATTTACTTTATCAAATTCTTCTTTATTCATCTTTGTATACCTCCTTTGCTAAATTAAACACTGCCCATCCCCTTGGCCATCCTACATAAAATGCAGTATGTGTTATTATTCCTGCCATTTCTTCTTTTGTTACACCATTCTTTTTAGCATTTTCTAAATGATATCTCAAAGAATTATCTGTTATACCACTAGACATTAAAGCAACAACTGTAATAATACATCTTGTTTTTAAATCAATTGATTCATCATTCCAGTTTTCACCAAATAAAATATCATCATTATAATGTGCGAAATTAGGTGCAAATTCACCTAATGAATCTCTTCCCGCTGTTTGTTTTATCATTTTTATCATCTTCTATATATTATATAATACTTAGAGTTTGCTCCAAGTCAAGATTAAAACAAAAAAAAGTAAATTTTTTACTTTTTTGAGGTTAAGTTAATAAATAAAACAAATATATTTACAACTAAAAATACAATCCATATAATATCAAATTTATTCATAATAAAGTATTCAATTATAAATCCTATTATTCCTAATATTAATCCTATTATAGAAATTACTATACAATACTTTTTCTGACCTACTTCATCTTTCATAAATACACCTTACTTTAATATGAATATTCATCTAGTACTAAATTATTTTGATTTAAATAATTTGCTAACTCAGTTCCAACATATCTGATATGCCATGGTTCATAAGTAATTTGTGTAATTTCTTCCTTTTGCTTTGGATACCTTAATATAAAACCATATTTAATAAGATATCTATGCATTACCTTTAAAATTGGTTCAGATATTTCTATATTATCATTATTACTAATCCATTTATTATGAGCCATAACTTCAACATCAATTGCTAAACCTGTGTGATGTTCACTTGTTCCTACTGGACAAACTATTTTATCAGCATATTCTTTTCCATATTTTTCACAAAAATTTTTATATAAATTAGATTGTTCTTGTTCATTTCTTAAAGCATATTTTATACCTATATTTATTCCTTGTTTTTTCATTTCTTCTTTTAATTTATTAAATTGTATATTTGTTACTTCTTCTATTAAAATATTTCTTCCATCAGTACTTGTTATATTAATATATTTAAAGTCTTTAAAATCATCTGCATTATATCTTCGTTTTTTATTAACTATTATTGAATATTTATTATTTAATTTTTCTTCCATATTATCTCACTCTTCTTGATACTTTACTTATATTATTTATCATAGTTTAAAAAATCTAATCTTAACTTATCATATACTTTAGTTTCTATTTTTGATTTTTTCTTTAATTTTTCAAATTCATTATCTAAAAGTATAAACTCTTCTCTTGCACTCATTGCATGATCTGATATACACATTTTACCTATAAAATTTGAAAACATAAATCTATAGATAAATGCACATTTTTCCTTTTTATTAACGCAGTTTTCATATTCACCTTTAGGAAGTATTTCATATCCTAGTTTTTTAAGAACATCATCTCCTTCAATAATTGCATCCATTATTAGTAAAGAATACTCTTTATCTTTTTTAAGAAGTTTTAAATTACCATCTACTTTATAACTTGCGAATACAAGTGGAAGAACTGCGCATGCATGTGTTTTAAGATAATCATTCATCTTATTTTCTATTGTTACCTTTATTTTTGTTTCTTTAAATATAGATTTTATGAATTCATTACTGATATCTTTTCCATCTGTTCTTCCAATTTCAATTTTATTTAAACAAATTGAATTTATATAACCATCATATTTTTTACCTGCGGCCATAAAGAAAGCAAATAATATATTCTTATCTTTTATATTCATATATTTTTCTGCATTCATATTATTACCAACAAAAACTATATTTTTACTTTTATTTTTTTCTATAATTTTTACAATACTATCTAAAGACGAAAATCTTGAAACTACAAATATTACATCATAAATATCATTTTCTTCTAATTTATCTATTACATTAAAATGATCTACTGATCTTTTTCCTAATTTATGTTTTATAATTAGTCCATTATTCTTTAAATTTTCATATGTTTTATTTCTTGCTAAAATAGTTACATCATTACCTTTTTTTATAGAATGTGCTAGATTTGATCCTAATACACCCGCACCAATAATTAATATTCTCATTTCACATCAACCTTTTCTACTTCTTCTGATATTCCAACACCTGTATTTGGGTTAACTTTTGTATACATTAAATCAGCCAAGTACAAAGATATTAAAACTACGCATAATATACTTGCGACCTTCGGTTTTATTTTACTATATAAATTATCAAGTATAGGTGCAATAACATATGTAAATGCACAACCTGCAAGTCCAAATAAAAGAAGACCTTCAAGACATATTCTTCCATTAATATTTAAGAAATATCCTGTATAATCCCAGTATCTTAAATGTTTAAATGTTTCTAAATACCAAGCAGTTGAATACTCTAATACACCACATAAAATAAATGCACTTATAAATAATAATACTGGTTTATTTCTAAATTTCTTAAGTAATATTAATATTAGTAGTCCCCCAAATCCATATATTGGAAGCCAAGGTCCATGCATTGTTCCTCTATTTACAAATGTACCATTATTTAAACAGTTATAAAATACTTCCCAGATCCAACCAACAAATGAAAATGTAAAAAAGAATAATATATATGTTTTAATACTATAATCTTTATTAAAATCAACCTTTAACCATTTTCTTGTTTTTACTTTATATCTTTCTTCAGGATACTCTTCATTTACACTTTTTTCTATATCTAATAATGAATCATTCAATAATTCTCTATCATTATTATCTAAATTCACTTTATTTCTTAAAGTCATATATACTTCTGCATGAATTGCTTCTTTATATATATCAGAGAAAAATATACCACTTAAATTAAATGTACATAATTTTAAAATACTCCATCCAATTAAAGATAAATCTAAATAAAACAATTTTAATTTATTTCCATTTGTTAATTCTTTTGATATCCTAAATGCTTCTTTTTTATTAATTTTAGGATTTTCCGCTAAAATATATGGTATTAATGAATATTCATAATACTTAATAAAACCACCTATAATTGTAAAACACCATAATACTTGATATAGTGATTTCATAAATAGTATATATGCCATATGAAATGTCTTTTTAACTTTATATGGATATATTAATCTATCAATCTTTGTATCAATATATCTTCTTTTTTCTAAGAAATACCTTTTTTCACCAACCTCTAATGTATTTATATATATAATAGTAAATAGAATTAAAAGTATAGTACTTATAAATATTAATACAGCAGAACCAATCTTACCTTTAAACACAACTTTATTTATACCATTAAGAATTGCAAATACAAGTAAGCCACTACTTGTTGTTTCATTAATAATATAAGATATCGCACCATTAGTATATTTATTCTTTATATCTTTTTTGATTTGCTTTTCACTAGGTAATTTTTTTTCTATTTCATCTAATATTTCTGTACCACTAATTTTCTTATTATTAATTATTTTGCTTGCTTCTTTTTGCGCACCTGGAACATCTATTATATTTTTTGTTGTAAAGTTAAATCCACCTGCGAGTAATAAAGAGCAAACAAACACAAGTATTATACTTCTAAAGTAATGCTTTTTTATACTTTTTTTAGCTTCTTTTTTTATTGTTTTTTGATCAATCATATTATTACTCCTACTACCTTTAACTATAATAATTATATCATTTAAAAAGAAAAAAATAAACCATGTATATATGATTTATTTTACATTACCAATTTTATTAAGTGGCCATATTCTAAGTTTTGTTCTACCTTCAATTTGGCTCTTTTTTATAACTCCAACTGTTGGATATCTACTATCTAATGAATTAGCTCTATTATCTCCCATTACAAAATAACAATCACCAGGAACTTTAATATGTCCAATATCTGTAATACTAAAATCATCTGTTTCTGTTGATGGATATGGATCTTCTGTTTCTTTACCATTTATATAAAGTTTATTATCTTTATATTCAACTGTTTCACCAGAAAGACCAATAACTCTTTTTATAATAGCCTTATCGCCTTCATCAATAACAACAATATCAAATCTTTTTATATCGTTTCTTTTATATACAATTTTATTTAATATCATTATTTGTCCATTTGCTAAAGTTGTATCCATGGAACCACCATCAACTCTAACTGGATCTATAAAAAATATTCTTATTAAAATTACACAAACTATTATTAATAAATAGCTCATTACTGTTTTAAAAATTTCACTTTTAAATATTTTTCCCACTTTATCCTCCATAACAAAAATAAGACCTTTGAAGTCTTATTTTCTTTCTTTTATTCTGTATGTACCAATAAAACCTCTTAAGAAAGTTAGTTTTGCTCTTCTTACTCTACCTTTTCTTACTACAGTTATTTTATCAATCTTTGGTGAATTAACTGGGAATATTCTTTCAACACCAATTCCACCAGACATTTTTCTTACAGTAAAAGTTTCTGATATTCCACCGCTTCTTTTAGCTACACAAACACCTTCAAAAGCTTGGATTCTTTCTCTTTTTCCTTCAATAATTCTAACGTCTACTCTAATAGTATCTCCAACTCTAAATTCTGGAATGTTAGGATTAATTTGTTTTGCAGTAATTTTTTCAATAATATTACTCATACGATTTCACTCCTTTTCTTATCCAGCAATCATATTAGACAATATAAAAACAGCGGATTGCCTTCTCGCAATATCGATTGTAACATAAATAAAATAAAAATGCAATAGTTTTGCATTTATTTAATCTAACGGATTTTTTAATTTATACTTATTCTTTATTGATAGAAAATTAAAATATAACGATATAAAATTAATCTTAGATGTAAGTTTTATAAATCTCTCCATTTTTTTATCATTATTTAACAATTTTTCTGTTAAAATCTTTATTATTTTATTTAATTTTTTATTATCTTTATAATCAGGAAATAAATTAACTAATTCTTCTAAGTATGATTTTGATAACTCTATATTTTTTGTTATTCCATCATTATTTTTAATTACCTTAGTAAATAAGGTTAAAAATGCATTTTGAAAAAGCATTTCTTCAATAATATCTTTTATGTTTTTATCAAAATCTTCATAAATTAATTTTACTCTTTTTACAGATTCTAAAAAATATGTATGTTTTTTACCAAGTGCATTAATTAAAGAGTCTTCTCTTTGATAATAAAAATAAACTGGTTTATTCATCATTACATAATTTTTAACTCTTGATTTTAATGTTTGTTCAAAAACAACATCTTCGTAAACTCTAAGTGATTCATCATATATTAAATCACCAACTAATTCTCTTTTTATGAGTTTTCCCTTTGAATACATATACAAACTTATTATCTTAGGATTTTCTTTTATACTCCCAAGCACTAAGTGTTTTTTTGGTACCTTAAACTCTGTAAACATACATACCTTGTTATTTCTTTTAGTATATTTTACGATTTCATAACTATCCACATAATCTGAATTATACTTAACCGCTATATCTATCATTCTTCTAACTGCATCTTTTGTTAATTCATCATCTGAATCTACAAACATTATATATTCACCAGTTGATGCTTTTAAACCAATATTTCTTGAAAAACTAACCCCTTTATTCTCACTAGAATAAAAAGGTCTAATCCTATTATCCTTTTCTGCATACTCTTTTATTATTTGCTTAGTATTATCTTTCGATGCATCATCAATAACTATTATTTCTAAATTTTTATATATTTGATTTATAACACTATCTAAACATCTTTTGATAAATTTCTCAGAATTATATGCAGGTATAATTATGCTTACTGTCATTTTTATCACCTTATCTTTATAGATTTTAACATAATAAATACCTTTTTGCAAATAAAAAGTAGTAATTTATACTACTCTTCAAAAAAATCTATCATAATTGCTTTTTTAACTTCTTTTAATGTTTTATTTGCTTTTTCGTTTGCTTTAGTTGTTCCTTCTTTTAAAATACTATATACTTCATCTAAATGTTCTTCATAATATTTTCTTTTTTCTCTTATTGGAGAAAGAATTTCTTCTAAAATATTATATAAAACTTTTTTAATTTTTACATCTCCAAGTCCACCTTTTTCATATGCTTTTTTCATTTCATCTAAAGTTCTATATTCAGAATATTTACTAATTTGTTCATCATTTGAAAATACATCAAGATAAGTAAATACCATATTTCCTTCTACTTTACCAGGATCTTCTACCTTTATATGATTTGGATCAGTGTACATACTCATTACTTTTTTATAAATAACATCACTTGGGTCACTTAAATAAATTCCATTATTTAATGATTTACTCATTTTTGCATTTCCATCTAATCCTGGAAGCCTTTGAGCTATTTTATTTTCATTAAGAATTGCCTTGCAAGGCACTAATGTTTCGCCATAAATTCTATTAAAACTTGATACTATTTCATTAGTTTGTTCAAGCATTGGAAGTTGATCATTACCCACTGGAATAATATTTGCTTTAAATGCAGTTATATCTGCTGCTTGACTTATAGGATAACAAAAGAATCCTACTGGTATACTTTTTTCAAAACTTTTTTCTTTTATTTCATTTTTAACTGTTGGATTTCTTTGAAGCCTTGATACAGTTACTAAGTTCATATAATAAAATGATAATTCTGTTAAAGCAGGTATTTGCGATTGAATAAATATATTTACCTTTTTTGGATCTATTCCAACTGATAAATAATCAAGTGCAACATTTATTATGTTATCTCTTACTTTTTTTGGATTATCAAAATTATCAGTTAATGCTTGTGAGTCTGCAATCATTAAATACATTTCATCATAATTACCTTCATTTTGAAGCACTACTCTATTTTTTAATGATCCAATGTAATGTCCTAAATGAAGTTTCCCTGTTGGTCTATCACCTGTTAATATTATATTCATTATAAACTTCTCCCCTTTTCTTCACTATAATCTACTGTTTTTGCTCTCATCATTTGTTTTAAATTTATTTCTTCTTTTAGCATATATAATTTATTTTTTATTAAATTTTTATATTCTTTAGTTAAATATTTTGAATAATTACCCATTACTAAAGATGCAAGTCTATCAATTTCACCAAGTACATAATCCGCACCTTCATCATCTGTTTCATCATTTAAAACTATTGCAATTTGTTTAAGTAAAATATTTAATTTTTTATTTATATTTTTTTTCGCTATTGTTTCAATAAATTCTGGTTCAACTAAAACAACTTTACTTATTGATGCTAAATCATCTTTTTCTATTTTATTTTTTGGTTTAAAATCATAACCATCATTAATTTCAATATTTTCTATCTTTTTCTTTGATTTATCATCAATTAATGTATATTTACCAATTTGTTTTCTTTTTGTTTCAGTATTTTCTTTTTCTTCTTCAGTCTTAATTAAATCTTCATCTGATGTTTTTTCTTCTTCACTTTCTTTTAACAAATCTGGTCTTTGCTTCTTTGTTTTCTTTATTTGTTCTTCCCTTCGCCATTCATCTATCTTTTTATGATCTCCACTTAAAAGAACATCAGGAACTTTCATTCCTCTATATTCTTGAGGTTTTGTATACTGAGGATAATCAAGTAAATCATTATTAAATGAATCATTTAAATGAGATTCTTCATTAATAACTCCTGGAAGTAATCTCGTTACTGAATCAATTATAGCCATTGCTGGAATTTCTCCACCTGTTAAAACATAATCACCTATACTTATTTTTTCATCAACAACAGTATTTATTCTTTCATCAAAGCCTTCATAATGACCACAAAGTAAAATTATATTTTTTTCTTTAGATAATTCATATGCTTTTTCTTGATTATATTTTACTCCATCAGGACTAAGCATAATTACTTTAGTATTTTTAGTTTTCAAATCATCTATAGCATCAAATACAGGTTCACATTTAATAAGCATTCCTGCTCCTCCACCATAAATTGTATCATCTACTTTATTATGCTTATCTTTGCTATAACTTCTTAAATCAATAACATCTATATTTACTTTTTTATCATCTATTGCTCTTTTAATAATTGATTCATTTAGTATTCCATCAAACATTTTTGGAAATAATGATAATACTTTTATTCTCATTATAATAACCCCCTTACATTCTTAACATATATCTTTTTATTTTCTTTATCAAGTTTTTCAATAAACTCATCAACATAAGGAATTAATATATTTTCATTTACTCTAATAACATCATTTGCTTTAGCCCAAAATATTTCAGTTATTTTACCAACATTTTTATTATCTATTATTACATCAAAACCTATTAATTTGCTTTTTAGTATTTCATTTCCTTTTAAATTTAAATCTTCTTCATTTACATATACAAAGTCACCTTTTAAGTATTCAACGTCATTTATATTATTGAATCCTTCAAAAGTAACCATATCAAAAATTTTATGAAATCTATATGAATTGATAATAAATTCTTTTTTCTTTTTTCCTACATAAACTTTAACACCTTTTTTGAAAACTTTATCTTTAAATTCAAAATCAGATAGTATTCTAAGTTCACCCTTTATTCCATGTGTATTTACAATTTTACCAATTCTAACTAATTCCATATTTTCACCTACTAACTAAATTCATAAAGTATTATTGAAGTTGCAACTCCAACATTTAAACTTTCACAATCATTATTCATCTTTATATATAATTTTTCATCTGAAAGATTTTTAATGTTTTCTCTTACACCATTTCCTTCATTACCCATTATTATAGCATATTTACCATTAACTTTTACATTTTTTATGTTTTTTCCATTTATTACATCTGTGAAATATACAGTATATCCTTTTTCTTTTAAAGTATTTATTTCATGTTCTAAATCTCTTCTTATAATGTTAATATGAAAATTCATACCTTGCGTACTTCTAACTACCTTAGGATTATATAAATCAACCGTATCTTTACTAAGAATTATTGTATCTACATTAAAAGCTACTGCACTTCTAATTATAGTTCCAAGATTTCCAGGATCCTGTAAACCATCAAGTATAAGTACATTTCCATTTATTTCTTTTTCTTCTTTCTTTTTACATACTCCAATAATTTTATATGGTGTATCAAGACTAGATATAGATTTTATCACATTATATGTAACATATGTAGTATCTACTTTAAAATCTATTTCTTCATTTTCTTCTAAAACTACTTCTTTTAGTAATCCTTCTTTATATGCCTCTTTTACAAGATGAATACCTTCAACTAAAAATTCATTTGTTTCATCTCTATATTTTTTTTGATTTAATTTTCTTATGTTTTTTATTTTTTTGTTATCTACTGAATCTATAGTCATTACTCTCTCATCTCTTTTCTTATTTGTCTATAATTTGGTTCATTTTCTTCTACTAAACTCCAAAAGTTTTTACTATGATCAAAATGTATAAAGTGTGATAATTCATGAACTATTACATAATCTAAATATTTAGTATCCATATATATTAGATTATAATTAAGTGTTACTTTTTGTAATTTTTTATTACATACACCCCATCTTGTTTTCATTTTTCTAATTGTAAGTGATGGATATGGAACTTTTTTAGAAAAATTATTATAAATATTATCTAAATGTTCTTTAAAAATAATTTCACATTTCTTTTTGTACCATTTTTCTATATTTTCTTTACTATTTGAATATAATGTTTGTCCATCAAAGAATGTTTTTTTAGTATCACACATTCTAATTTCTATTTTTTCTCCTAAAAAATAATTTTCACTTTGTTTTATATTATCCTTTTCTCTTTTTTGAATCATTTTTATTATTGAATCTCTATTATTTTCAATTAATGATTTAATCATAATTTTAGGTGTTAAATAAGATGTTGATACATAAACTTTTAAATCTTCTTTAACTCTTATATAAGTATTTTTATTGTTTTTCTTTTCAATTACTACTTCATATTTTTTATTGTTATATTCAAAATTCATTTTATCACCTATATAATTTTACCATATTTTAATGCATTCTTAATATATATTCATCAACTTTTTTATTACCCGTTTTACATGTATTAAAATATTTTGCTGCTGCATAAGCAAGCGCATATTTATTTTCTTTTATATCTTCATCTTTTTTTATAAATCCACATAATGGTTTTAAGTCTTCTATATTAAGTTCTTTATTATATTCATAGACAAGTATTTCATCATCTAATTTTGATATAACTTCTGAAAGTTTGAACCCTGCATAAAACTCACTAGTATAAACATTAACAAGAAATAAAAAGTTTTTTAATTCTTCCATTTTTACTTTATATTCCTCTTCTTCTTTTTCTGTTTTCATACATATCTCCTACTTGATATACTATTATAGTTATTTAATTTTTTTTGTAAAGGAAAAAGTAAAAAAAAGAACATAAGCATCCCGCATTATATTCTTTTTTAACACATTTAACTATCATGTCATTACTATAATGAACAATTTTTGATATTTTTATTCATTATTTTTTAAATTTTATATAACAAAAGAGCCCAAATAAATCTTAGGCTCTTTTCAAACTTATGTCATATATTTCATATGACATTTATAATATTCCACTATTTTTTCTTTTTATGCGTTTTTTTATTAAATAAATTTAAAATTTTTCCTACTTTGAAAGTTATTGCTTCAGAATTTTTAATAGCAGCACTTTTACCTATTGCTTTTCCACCTATTGTAATTGATGCGATTAACGCAGTTACAAACAATACTGTTATAGATGAATTAATATTAAATGATGAAGCCATATTACTTGCGACAAGCATACCAGCACTACCACTTACAACACCACATACATCTCCTATAACATCATTACATATTGAAGCAAGTTTATCTGAATTTTTTAAAAGCATTACAGAATGCTTACTTCCTTTTACTTTCTTTGATGCCATAGAATGAAATGGTGTCTCATTAGCCGCTGTTATAGCAACTCCAATCATATCAAATATTATTCCTATACCTATAAAAATAATTATAATAAGAATTCCAAAAACAATATTTATATTAGGTATAACTGATTCTGATAAACTTGAAAATATTAATGATAATATAAAAGATGTTATCATAACAGTTAGTATCCATTTTGTTCTACTTTTTTTCTTCTTTTTATTTTTTTTCATATTTCCTCACATATTTTAAAAGTTAAAAAAAATGCCTGGTACCAGCATAATAAACTTTGCGTCATAGGTCAAGTAGGATTTCCCACAATTTAACCTTTCGTTACCAAAAGGCGGTTCCCCTTTAATAAATGTATATATTGTTTCCAAATATATGACTTGATTACCACTTAGTACGCACTGCAATCTTATGCAGGCAAACAGCCTAGGAGTTTTCCTCACTGTGATATTGATTCGTTACTAGTCTTTTTTGCAAATACAATTTCATATAGCAATAACATATAAATTAATATGGCCACTATTATTTTACATTTTCTATAATCCCAAGATATTCACTCAAGGCAAGCTACGCTACTCAAAGCTTTCGCCTCAAAATAGGTTTAATCTTAATTCGTACTAAAGTCAAGGCTAAAGCACAAGATTAAGTCTCCACGTAATATGGGTTCTGCTTATATGCCGTTATAAGTTTCCCATAAAACTATCCTTTCAGCATCCACCCCAGTCTGGGCGACCAAAGCAAACACAAAAAGTTTCACAGATGTGCTCTTTAACGAATTTTTAGGCTCGTCTTCATAACAAATATATCAACTAGGATACTGCACCATTTGCACAATATAATTTTATTATAAATATTGGTTTTTGTCAATTTTTTAACAATTACCTTTATAGTATATAATATGAAAGAAAATTTTTTTTATACTTTTTTTATATTACTTGTGATATAATCTAATATACAAGGAGTAAAAAATATGGATGATAATAACAATAAGATTAAAATAAATATGCTTTCTATGGCAGATTCAGTTGATGGTCAAGGAGTTGGATCTGCTTATTTAGAATTAATGAAACTTCTTAATGAAGATGGTAAAAATGATTTTGAAATATTTTTAAATAAAGGAACAAAATATGATATAATACATGCTCATACAGTTGAACCTAGAAATTACTTAAAATTAAAATTTAGTAAAAATCCAACAGTCGCATATGTACATTTTTTACCTGATACATTAGATGGTTCTATAAAATTACCAAAACCTATATTTAAAATTTTTAAGAAGTATGTAATAAGTTTTTATAAAAGTGCTGATTACTTAGTTGTAGTAAACCCTATTTTTAAAAAAGATATTGCTAAGGCTGGTATAAAAGAAGATAAAATTACTTACATACCTAATTTTGTATCTAAAGAAATGTTTTACAAAAAAACTGATAAAGAAATTAAAGATATTAGAAAAAAATTAGGTATAAAAGAAAATAAGTTTGTTGTACTTGGTGCTGGACAAATTCAAAATAGAAAAGGTGTTATTGATTTTGTTGAGGTTGCTAAAAAATTACCTAAAATTGATTTTATATGGGCTGGAGGATTTTCTTTTGGTGGTATAACTGATGGACATCATGATTTAAAGAAAATAATGGAAAATCCACCTAAGAATGTTAGATTTTTAGGAATAGTACCAAGAAATGAAATGAATGATTTATTTAACGCATCAGATTTATTATTTGTTCCATCTTATAATGAATTATTTCCAATGACAATATTAGAAGCAATAAGTACTGATACACCAATACTTTTAAGAGATTTAGAATTATATGAAGATATTTTATTTAAGAAATATTTAAAAGGTAGCAATAATGATGAATTTAGTGAAATAATTAAATTACTAAGTAAAGACAAAAAAGAATATCAAAAACAAGTAGAAAATGCTAAAGAAATATCAGAGTTTTATAGTAAAGAACATGTTTATAAAATGTGGAAAGAATTTTATACTGAAATTGCTAAAAAGAAGAAAAAAGAGAAAAAGAAAAGAAAGAAATCAGAGTAACAACTACTCTGATTTTATTTATATTGTATATCTATATCAACAGTACCATCAATTCCATCTACTTTACCTATTTCCGTTAATTGCCAGAATTTATAATTACCTTCATAACTTGTTTTATCTGTATAATGTGCAAGCCAAATATTATGATTATTAGGTAACCATATTTGTTCCAAATAATTTTTACTTCCATAAAGCATTCCTTTATATCCATTTTTTTCTACTTCTTCTATAAATCCATCCGCCATAGAAGTTAAATTATAAAAACTTAATTTATATAAATTATAATCTCTAAAATCTTCCCAATCGAATGCTACTGGAAGAGTAACATCATATTTTTTTATTTGTTTTAATACCCATTTTGCATCTTTAATAGCTTCTTTTTTACTAGATGCATATGAGAAATAATAAACTCCAACAGGAATTTTATTTTTATTAGCATTTTTAATATTTTGTTTAAATTTACTATCAAGTACTCTTTCTCCATTAGTACCTTTCATGTAACCTACTCTTATAATAACAAACTCTACTCCTGCTTCTTTTAATTTTTTAAAATCTATATCTCCTTGCCATAATGAAATATCAATACCAATTTTTGTATTATTATCTTTATATTTATTAACAACATCACTAAAATTAACATATTTTATTTCTTCTTTTGTTTTAGTACTATTATCACTTTTTGTTTGAACTGGTTCATATACTTTTAAAGTAAAATCTTTTTCAGTAATATTATTACTACTATCTGTTGCTTTAAATTTAAGAGTATAATTTCCTTCAGTATTCAAATCATAATCTCCAATTATTTCACATTTTGGACTATTATCATAATTGTCACCACAAAGTATATCATCAAGTAATGTATCTTCACTTCCCTTTTTTAAAGTATATGTATTACTTAGCCAAACAACAGGAGGAACAGTATCTACAACATTTACATCAAAACTATAATCAAGTTTTATATTATCATCATTTATAAATTTAAAATCTATTGTTTTCTTTCCAAGTTTACTTGAATCAATAGTATAATCATTAACTATTTTTCCATTTATACTTTCTATATAATCTGAAACCTTTTTCTTATCATTAAATTCTAAAGTTAAATCAGGAACTAAATCTACCTCAACTTTCGCATATTTAATTCTTAAATAAGAATATAATTTTATTCCTCCAAATATAAGTAAAATACTTACTAAAATAATTATTGGTATTAATATTTTCTTTTTCATATTTTTCTCCTATATATTTATTATACACTAATTTTAAGACTTATAAAACTTTTATTTAGCTTTCAATTGTTTCTTCTATATCTTTATTGTAATTATAATTAGATAAACCTGTTATTGCACCTAAAAATGACGCAAATAATGATATAGTACCAACAATTAATGTTGGATCAAAGTTATATAATTTTCCAAGTCCAATTATTAATGTAATAGTAGGTGCTACTCCTGTAAATAAAATCCACTTTATTACATTATAAACTTTATCTTTAAATTTAAATTTTTTTATTTTTTCAATCATAATTTCACTCCTTTCTATTTTAATTTATTCTGTATTTTATCTTATTGATTAAGAAAACAACCCTTGTTTTTATATAATTTTATTAGGGTTGTTTTTTAGTCTAAATAATAAAAAACTTGAAATTATAACAATTCCAAGTTCATTTACAATATTGGTACGGACAAATAGTATATCCGAAACCTTAGGAATAGTTGATAAACAACTAATCATTAAAATAATTATAACATAGAAAACTGTTATTGTAACATTTTTTTATCTACTTTATAAAATTATTTATCTTTTTCTATAAAACCATTAGCAACTGTTTTTAAAAATGTATCTTCGATATTATGATACTGAACAATGCTAGTTTCAATATTTTTTAGTCTTTTTTCGATATTTTTAGATGTTCTTTCTATTTTTTCATTAACTTGTTTTAATTCATCAATTTCAGAAATATAAACTAAAAATCTAGAATATTGTTCGAAATCTATTTCAGTATTCTCTTTAAATGTTTTAATACCATTTAATTTTTTGTATTCATAATTAACTTTAAGTTTTTTCAATTCAAACTTATTCAATATATCAGGAACAATAACTCCTAAGCAAACAATCCATTCTTTGCCAGGGAAAATAGTTAAGTTATTTACAGTATTATCATTTAAGTATTTTTTGTCTCTTTCATCTAATTGATTTATAAAATCTTCATCATAATGTATATGTGTTAAAACTAATGGCACCTTTCCAACATTTCTTAATACTACACATGTAAGATTAGATCTTACTAATTCAAATGTAACTTGTAAATATGGTCTATTTTCATTATGCTTATCTTTAAGCAAAATAAAGATAGTTATCCATGAACCAATAAGAGCGACTAAACTTATTATATCTCCCCACGAAAACGAGTTTAGTCTATCTATACTTTTAATTAATTCATCAATTTTACTTTCCATTTAATAATTCCTCCTACATCAAAAAAGAGCATAGTATTTCTTATTAATTAATCTTTACTAGCCCTTATTTATTTCTTTTATAATTATCTTATTATTAGTGATTTTTCACCAACTACTTGTTGATTTTTCACCAACTACTTGTTGTCTATTTTGTCTTAACTTATCAGTTACTACACGAGGCGTATGCGATAGTGCATAATATTTACCATTAATAACTTCATATGTTCTACCAGTTGATTCATTATAAGAATATTCAACAGTAGAATTTTCAACTTCTTTTTTCTTATTTGTTAATAATTCTTTAACATATTCACTAGAAAATCCTAATTCATCTGGAAATGCAATTTTTTCTGATAGGATAAGGTAAGCTAAATTAGATTCAAATACTTCTAACTCATTTTTAGCACTAAATAATCTCTTGTGTTCTTTCTCTAATCTTAATGCAGATTTTTTAATTAAGCTATCAATACCAACAAATTTGGAAACTGATAATAATTGCGCTGCAAAATTGTATTTTTTACTTGCAGAATCATATTTTTTTTCAAGATCATGTAATCTTTCTACACTAAAATCATCTATTGATTTATTTAAAAAATAAGCATTAGCAAAGTTTTCATCACCAATTAAATTAGTAAAATGTGTATTTATTCTATTTGTAATTATCATACAAAGACCCCCCTTTGAATGCCTTATATGATAGCATATAAGTCCATTTTTGTCAATTTTAACGTTCTAAATCATCTTTTTCTTTACTTAAATCTAGTTCTTCAACGTCATCATCATCTAATATATTATCATCATACATTTCATTAACTACATCAATGTATTTATCATCTTTATCATACCAACTATGAAGTTTATCGTGTAAGAAAGATATTAGTTTTTCAAACTTATCTTTCCAATAATCTAATGTGGTTTTTAAATCATGTATTTTAGATTTTAAAAATGATATTTCATTGTCTTTTTCTTTAATCGTATCACTTAATGTTTTAACTCTTAAATTAAGTGCTTCATTATTTTCAGTTAAAGTTTTTATCTTATTATTTTTATCCTTTAATTGTTCATGAGCATTTACTAGTGTGTTAGATAAAGTTTGCATTTTATCATATTCTTTGCTAGTATTATCTACTTGTTCGATAAAGCCGATAAAAGAATCTTTATCTTCTTTTGACAAAATATAATTATCCTTGTTTAACTTAGATATTTTAAGTCTATCTATTTTATCTTTTATATCTTTAGAGTTTTGTTTCAACTCTGAAGATTTTTTATTTGCTTTTTTTAAGCTTTCAGTATTTTTTTCAATTTGTTTTTTTATTTCAATATAGTTATCCATATCAGATACATGAATATCACGATTTCTACCTTTTTGTTTTTGCTTTAAAGTAGAATCTAAACTATATACTTGATTAAATTCTTCAATACATAAAGTTCTCATTTTATCTTGTAATCTAATTAAAGATTCTTTAGTAAATACATCAGATTTACCAACTTGTTTTTCCATACCATTTTTATTTTTATATTTAATTGGAACACCAACAATATGTAAATGTGGACTTGTTTCATCATAATGAATTATAGCACTAGCTACTTTAAAGTTAGGAACAAGCAATTCTAAATCATCAACTTGTTTTTTATAAACTTCAGACATTTTCTTTTTGAAATTTTCATCTTTAGTATCCCAGTATTCTTTATCTCCTAGTTCTAGAATAATTTCACAAGTAAGATCTTTCTTTTCATTATTAGATACATTATCAAAATAATTATCTATCATTCTACTAGGTCTAGATTGTTTAGAATTGTATTCAAGTCTTGCTTCTTCAAATTCACTTAAATATAATTCTTTTACATCATCAAGTGGAGAAGAAGTACCTCTTACTATTTCTATTAGTTCTTGATTATCATCATACTTTCTATAATTATGTTTATCTACTTTTGATAATTGTCTTACATTTTGAATAGCATTATTAGTTAAAGAAGTTGTTCCACTTAAATTATTTTTACCATTTTTTCTTGATAAATTTTTCTTATTTTTATCACTGCCTAAATGTAATGAATAAGCAAGTTCTGACATAAGTTTCCACCTTTCTAGAATTGACCACTCAAGTGGCCATTTTGGTCATCCAAAATTTCTAACCCCCTAGGAATTTTGTACGCCGAGCATACAAAATATCCAGTGGGCTAAGGTTTAACACCTTAGAATCCGTTTACTTTATTTCGTAATAGCCAAAACTTCGTAATGGTTAAAACTTCATAAAGTATTAATTTTTAAATTGCTATCGCCACTTTCATTGAACTAAAAGTTCAACAAAACGTGCCACACATTTTAAAAATCTTCTTCGTTAACATTATCAGGTATTGTTTCAAATACATCTCTAATGTTTACCTTTATATCATTCGGGTTATTCTTTGTTGTAAGCATTCCCATTGATAACCAATTCTTATCTCCATTATTATTCTCTTGTAATGGGAATACTCTAATAGGAACTTCATTTCTTTGAAGTGGTCCTATATCTAATTTTTCATTTTCTTTATAATAAGTTCCTTTGTATAAATTAACTTCATAATATTCATTTAATCTATATAAGTGTTGCATTACATCTTTAATCGGTAAGTATTCACTATATCTTATATTTGTATCGACACATACACCATTAAAATCGTATGTAAGAGGTCTTTTTCTATCAATATAACCTTTTGTATATAATTCATTAAAATCATTATAGAAAGTACTTCTAAAATTAATTTGTTTTACAACAAGTTTTCCATTTTTAATTTCTAACTCGACATCATCAATATATCTCATAATTATATCGGCTTTATCATCTCGATCTAACAAATCCCAGTTATCATTAAAAGCATAATAAGATATTGGTAATTTAACTTTATTGATAAAGTCCATATCTCTTTTTAGTAATATATCCTCAGTAGTAAAGTTTAATTGTTCGGCTTGAGAGTTTTCTAGTAATTTAGAATTAATGTCTTTAATTTGACTTTCTATTAATTCTAATTCGTTTTTATATTCTTCTTCTGTGAATATTGAATCAATATATGCTTTTCTAATTCTATCTTTTTTATTATTTAATGATTTTAATTTTTTTTCTAATTCTTGTTTTGGATTATCTAATTTGGATTTTAATACTGGTAAGAAAAATTCATTTACAACATTGTCATATTCTAATATATCTGATAGTAATACTTTAACTGAATCTTCAATAGTTTCTTCTTTAATATTATTTTTACAATCTTCACACCTATAATAGAAATACCATTTATCATATTTGATTTTATGAGTAGCACCACCAGCAAGTATTCTTCCACATTTTGGACATCTTAATTTTTGCAAAAATATATAAGTTTGAGTTCTCATATAATTCTTTTGATTTTTCTTCTTTTGTGCTTGGCAATTTTCCCATAGTTCTTTACTTACTAATGGTTCAACTACATTTTCATAATAAACTGGTTTATTAATTGTTTTACCTGAAACATAATCTCCTTTATATAATTCATTAGATAAAATCTTTAGTATTCTTGTATCTTTCCAATTTGTTTTACCTAGTATTTTTTCTTTATTAAATATATTTGCAATAGTGCTATAAGAATTACCTTCAAAATATAAATTAAATATTCTTATAACTATATCTTTTGTTAATTGATCTGGAACTAATTTTTTATCTACTCGTTTAAAACCAATAGGACAAACTGCGGGAATATGACCTTGTTTAATTGCTCCTGCCATACCAACTTTAGTTCTTTCACTTGTTCTTTCAATTTCATTTTGTGAAACTGACATCATTATTCTTGTTACCATTTTTCCATTAGCTGTTGTTGTATTAATATCATCATTAGCACATACTAAATCAAATCCATACTTTTCAGAGATTTTAAGTAAGTTTTCCCAGTCATATATACTTCTTGATAATCTATCTAGTTTTAAAGCAATAACGGTGTTTATTTTACCATTTTTAGCATCATCTATTAATCTATCAAATTCTGGTCTATGATTACCTGTTTTAGCACTTATTCCAGCATCAGTATAGTAATCATATATCTTATAACCTTTAAACTTACAAAGTGCCTCTAATCTTTCTTTTTGTTCTGGTAAACTAAATCCTTCTTTGGCTTGATCTTCGGTAGATACTCTTAAATATAAGCCACATATTCTTTCTTCATCTTTCATTAAATCTCAACTCCTTTTACTAAAAAAGAGGAGACAATAGTATCTAGTAAAGTCTAAATACTACTGACTCCTCATTTAATTCAATATTATATAATTTTATTTTATCTTTGCTTTTTATCATGATGTACCTCCATTTCTAGAGAATACCTCTTTCATTGGATTTATATAATATACTTAAAACATTGATTTGTCAATTTCCTGATTAGGGAATAGCAGTATTTAGATAGTTTTTAAATAATCTTCTAATTCAGATAGTTTTATCTTATTAGATAGATTTTCAATAAATACTTCATTAGAATAATTAAATATTAAGAAAGTTTTATTTTTTATGATAATTCTATTAGGTTCAATATAAGTTAAATTAGTTCTATCTATTTTTCTGATATTACCATTAATGATTTTAGGTGTAGTTTTTGCAAATTCACATATCAGTTCTAACTTCTTTCTTAATGATTCTTCAATAGGTAATTCTTCTTTAATAATATTTACCATAATACCATCCTTTCTTCTAGGATAGTTTTTAACAACAAAAAAACTAATCCGTATCACGAATTAGTTATTTATCAAACTCAAACTATAAAGTTCGAGCAGAATTCCTCTTGGTAGCGACGGGGGGATTCGAACCCTCGACCCTTCGGGTATGAACCGAATGCTCTAGCCAACTGAGCTACATCGCCATTTCAAATAAGCAATATGATTATATCAAAATTATTTGATTTTAACAATAGTTTTTTTATATTTTTTATATAACTTACCCAATTATTAACAAATTTATACCCTTTTTTATATTTATTATTCAAAAGATTATATATTTAGTTTTAATTCTATTTTTCTCATTTCTTCTTCACTTATAACATTTGGATTATATTTTATGCTAATTATAATATTAAGTCAGACATATTTTTCTCCTATAATATTTTTAATTAAATTTATTATATGCATTAATAAAACAAAAAGAAAGTATTTTGTTATCTACTTTCTTGTTTTCTTTAAAACAGATGCTGGCTCACTAGCCATTGAATTTGCAACTTCAAAATCAATATTATCATGTTCTAATTTATGAGATGCTGTTTCCATTAAACATTCATGACAATTTTGATTAAAATACATACATCTATTCTTTGATGAAATCGTTTTACTACCTTCAATACATAAATCATGAGATTCCCATAATTGCACTACTTCTAATGGAGTTAATTTTCCCTTAGAATGAATCTCATCAATTTGTTCTTGTGTAATTGAATTATAAAAATCATTAACTTTCTTTTTAACGATAATATGTTCACATAATCCTTTTAATGCAACTACTTGACCTTTATTTCCTCTAGTATAAATTGCTAAATTTATTACATTATCTTCAATATCATCTAAATACATTAAGAAGAACTTTTTATATTCATCATAGTCCTTAAAAATATATACCTCATTTTCTTTGCTATCTTTAACATACATATGATTTTTCTCTTCAACTTCTACTACAGGTATATGCTCAACTTTTACCACTTTTGTAATATATAGATATAACCATGTTTTAAAATCCAATTTTGGTGGTTTATTATTCTTTTTTTGTAAACGTATAATACCTTCTAACATTCTAGCAGAGAAGACATCATTTGTATGAAAATCAGTTTCTTTAATTTTCGAAATATTATAAGAATAACTTTCATTTTCAAATTCATCAATTTTTTTCATTCTTTCTTCATGTGCTGTTTCTAACCATTTTTTTAATTCCATAACTTCTGATTCTGTCATTTTCATTTCAGGTAATACTTCACCATATTTATCTACAGAATCTTTATGTTCCATATAATATTCATATAATCTTAATTTTAGCCACTTTTCATAATGTTCTTGACTAGGTTTCTCTAATATTTTTTTCTCACCACTAGAAGGTGATAAAGAGTAAGCCGGTAATACAGAATATAAATTATAAAAAGAAATTTTCATATGTTTTTCTCGCCACTTGTTAGCATTTTTTTCAATGCCTTCTTCAATTGCATCTTTATCCATTCCAATTGCTAATAAAGTATCTACTACACCCTTTCTAAATGCATAGTCACATTTAGTACTAAATAGAAATAATTCTCCACCTAAACTTTGATCAATAACCCAATTTTCTCCACCATTACGCATCCAATCTATTTGCCAGCTAACTATTTTTTGCTCATATTCATATCTTAACTTATTAAAATTACTAGAATTAACAATATATTCTAGAATGGTATCTTCTCCCAAAGAATATAAATTATATTTTTTTGTTATTAAACCTGCTAACCATTTATCATCTCTTAAATGACATGGTAAGTTAATTTCTTCTAACATTTTTGACTTAGAAAAACAACTGATTTTCCATTTTCCTTCTTGTGGAAAAAAATCTTTTAATGTTTCATCTAAAAATTTTTCTATCTCTATTTTCATACCATAAACCTCCTGAATTTCTTATATTATAACGTACTATAAAAATAAATTATATTATCTTTTTAATCTTCTACTGATTTTTTTAACTAAAGTGACTGGTTTGCTATATAGCATTTCATCAATTTTATCATCTAATCTTCTTTTTGATTCTTCTGGTGTTAAACCTGCCTCAACAAATGTTCCATCACTAAACATTACTCTTTCACCCTTTTTTACCTTAACAAAAGTTGAATGTTCACCACTTCCAATCATCATATGAACTTCATCTTTTTTAATTGGTTTTAAATTTTTTCTATGTGTTTGAAGAATTTTATGTTGTTCATCATAGTCTAATCTATTAAATTCCTCATATGGTATTCCAAGTTCTCTTTCTAAAGAATCTTTTGCTCTTTCGGGTACAGTCTTTTTATATGTAATTGCTTCTATAATTGAATTAATATCATAAATATCAAATTGCTTTTTATATCCAATTTTTTTATTTATTAAATTATAAATAAATGTAATTTCTTGGGATGATAATCTTTTTTTACACTTCCCACATATTTCGTTTTCTTTAGCAGTTATTCCACTAGTTTCTTTATATCCAAGTGATGATTTCCTTAATAATCCTAAATTTATTAAAAAAATATCATAACTATTTCTTTCATTTATTATTCCATTATATAAATCATATATCCTATATATTTTATCAGTTCCAGCAACAATATCATAAATATAAGAAATATCTTCACCATTTATTTTAGTATAAGTTGAATAAGGTGAATCAGTGTACCATCTAAGAGAATCAACTGGTTTTAATAGTGTTTTGAAATGACTTTCAAAGGTAGTTTTCATATTGCATAATTGTTCAAAATTATTAATATCATAAATTGAAATATTTTTATCAAAAACATACCTATTAGAAATTAGATCAACCAAAACTTTTTCATCATCTGATTCTATTGTGAAATCATAATTTTTTTCTATTACTTCAATAACACAACCATTATCTCTTTCCTCTTTTACTACCTCAACAACCTTAACACATTCATTTTTATCATCTTGAGGTAAGTTAACAATTACATTCTTTTTATCATCAAATCTAAATATTATATTACTATCATTAATTTCTGATATTATTTCGTTTCCTTTAGAATCAATAAAAATTATATTATTACCTTTTAAAGATTTTATAGTCATATCATTTATAATATCTTTAAATACATTTTTATTCTTTTTTAATATTGATTTAAATTTAATTACTTCAAGCATATCAAAACCTCCTGTTTTTATTATACATCAAATTAAAACATTTTGCACATAATAGTCGATATATAACCCAAAAATATACTTTTCATATTCTTCACCTTATTGTGTAAATCGAATTAAAGTATTCGCTATTGAATCCTGAATCTCTTATATATTTTGATTATATAATAAAAAACTTACATCATTAATATCATTATTTATTTTCAATCAATACTTTATTGTTTTCATTTACTCTTTCTTGTAATAATTCTAATTCTTTAATGTTATTATTATTTTTTAATATTTCCATCTGATTTCTAGCAGAATTATTCAAATTAATTAATCTTTCACTTTGTGAAATACCTAATTTTATAAACTCCGCATTTGTATTTTCTAAATTATTTAATATTACTAAATGTAATAAATCAGTGTAATCTCTCATATTTCCTTTTTTAGCAAGTTCTGGATTTTTTTCTCTCCATTCTTTAGCAGTCATTCCAAATAATGCAACATTTAATACATCTGCTTCTTCAGCGTATACAAATCTTTTTTGTTCTTCTGTTAATGTAGGAACTATATAATTTTTAACTGCATCAGTATGTACTACATAATTTAATTTAGATAATAATCTATTAGCATGCCATTCGATTTTTTGTTGGTACATTTCATTACTTTTTAGTCTTTCAAATTCTTTTATTAAATATAATTTGAACTCTGGACTTAACCAACTAGCAAATTCAAATGCAATATCAGGATGTGCAAATGTTCCACCATCATATCTTCCTGATTTAGAGACAATCCCAATTGCATTAGTTTCTTTAATCCATTTTTGTGGGGACATTTTAAATTTATTACTGCCCGCTTCATTTTTAAAGGTAGCGAATTCGCCCCCTTTAAAATTTTTATTATTCATACTTTCCCATAATCCTAAATAAGAAATAACTTCTTTATTTCTCATCCAATCTCTAATTGGAAGTCTTGGTTCTTCTGCATCTGCATATCTTGCTAAATCAGTAAGTGATATATAATCCACATTTCCAATTCTCATTATTCCTATTTTATTATCAATAACATCTATTTCAGTTTTTACTAATTTTTTTGACATATTTTTCTCCTTTAATAAAATATTGTTACTATGTATCATTTATTAATTTTCTATGATATCACAAATAATTTCAAAATCAATAGATATTAGTTATCTTTTAGATATTTTTCTAAATGCTTTAGTTTTATTTTCTCATTATAGACATTTATAAAAACATACTCATATTCTTCTAGTATTAAGTAATCATTTTCTTTCTCTTATTTAAAATATTAAGTTTTACATACGTAATATTGATGTATTTAATCAATTTAATATTATTAATTATAATACTTAACACAAACAAACCAACATATCATATTTTTTTAAATCCAATTATCACTCATAAATTCATTTTGATTAGAAAAAAAACTAACTATTTTCTAGTTAGTAATTTATCATCAATATGGTGCGAGAAATGGGAATCGAACCCACACGGCCAAAGGCCAAAGGTGTTTGAGACCTTCGCGTCTACCTATTCCGCCACTCTCGCATAAATCAATTATAACATAAAAAAAAAAGATTTCAAATAGAAATCTATCAAATTAATGGACATATACTGGGGTACCTATTTCAACCATATTATAAAGTTTAGATACTTCACTTCTTGGCATATTAACACATCCATGACTACCATTATATGTATAAATATTTCCACCAAATCTACTTCTCCATGATGCATCATGAAGTCCATATGAATTACCTTTAAATGCAATCCAATAACTTACAAAGCTTGTATAATCTGCTCCTTTTAAATTAACATTTCTTGCTTTACTAAGTACTTTATAATCCCCTGTTGGTGTTGGACTTACTCCTCTCATTCCTGTAACTATATTAGTTTCTAATACTAATTTATTTCTTTCATAATAATATAATTTTTGTTCTGCAATACTTACCTTTATATAAGATAAATTATTCTTTTTATCAACCGTTACTTCTATATCCTTTTTAGTTTCATTATTGCTAGAATCAGTAACAGAATATGTAATATTATAGTTACCAGCCTTTTTAATATCTATATTAGAATGTACTTTTACTTTATTTGTAATATCACCATCAATATTATCATTTGCATTAAATGTTGGCATTTCAAAATTTTCATTTAAATATAAATATATATGATCATCTGAATTAACATTTAATTCTGGGCTAACTAAATCCTTTACTGAAACCGTTCTAATTAATTCTTTTTTTATAAATAAATATTTATATTCTAAAGTATATTTTACAGTATATTCACCAAATTTACTTGTATCTACATCAGATTTTACCTTAACTTTATTCTTAATATTTTTACCATTTAAAACAGCAACAAAACCGGGTTCCTCATAATTTGCATTTAAATCTAAGTTCATTATTTTTTCGCCATTTAAATAAAATGTTGCATTATTATAAATATTTCTTACACTTAAATACATTAGAAAAAATAAAATAAAAAAAAGAAGTATTATTAAAATCTTGATAACAATAATATTTTTCTTTTCCCCTTTTTCCACTTATACCACCTATTAACAATGATAACATATTATAATTAAAAAAAGAATACTAAATATAATTTTTCAACAAATAAAAATTAAAACTAATTTTAAAAAAAGCTTATTCACTTATGGATATATATACTATTATAGTTTTTTTATTATCTTTAACACATTATTTAATAAAATTTAATTTAACTTATTCTATAATGGCCTATAATATCATTACGATATTCTAATATATCTTCTTCATAATATCTTTGATAAGGATTAGCATGATGAATTATAAAAGAAATACCTTTTTTATTTCTCTTATCAGATACTATGCCAATATGATTTTTAAATACAACAATATCTCCACCTTGCCATTCTTTTATCTTATTAATATCATTTGTTAAAACAATCGCATTATTGTCTAAATATACTTTTAAATTTTGTACTCTTCTAAAATCAATATTTTTATCTATAACATCAATATCATATAAATTTCTATTTGATTTTATATGTTCATTTACTAAATTCATTAAATCATAACCTGCGCCTTTTAATCCAAATGCAACAACATCGGTACATACACCATATTCATCATTTGGATAACCTGTAGCATAATATTTACTTTTATATTTAGGATTTGTTTTTATATAATTCCTTACATTATTTAATATATCAGTTTGATCATCTATGCCATCATTATCTTTATCAGTTTTACTTATATAAGTCTTAATATTAAAATCTTCATTAGTATATTTTTTATGTGGAATATAATTAAAACAATATAATGCATATAAAACAACAATTATTAATACTATTAAAAAATTTGTCACAATAATTAATATTTTCTTTTTCATAAATTCTCCATTTCAACAAATTACTATTTATCTATTAAACAATTCTTATTTCAATAAGGAAATAGCATATTTATCATAATTATTAAAATCTGAATGACTTTGTTGTAAAAATTCTTTATAATGTTTTAAATAATCATTTGCAGATTCAAAATCATATTTAAAATTTTTATTTATCTCTTTACATAGTAATGCCTCAATATAACTTTTTAATCCATTATTAGCATTTGTTTCAATTAAATCTTTAATTGCATATTCAAATGTTTCTTTTGGATGATTTAATAGTTCATTATATTCTTTTTGACTTGTTTTAATATAATCAAACGGATTTGATGATGTATGAGGTCCATTATTAACTATTGAATCTATTATACTAGATACATTAATTCTTGTGTTTTTAGAATTTTCACCTTGTTCAAATTTTATATATTTTGAGTTTACTATATTTTTCTTGAACCATTTTTGTTCTTTTTTACTATTATCAATTAATCCCACAATAACAACCTTATTTTTTTCATCTACATAATTATAACTATAATTATTATATTTTTCTGTACCATTTTTTTGAAAATAATCAATTATTTTATTATTAATATTATTTAACTCTTCAATACTTACATTTGTTTTTGTTTTACATCCTGTTAAACATAAAACCACAATCCCACATAATAAAATAATTAGAATTATTTTTTTCATAATTAAAGCCTCCACATCTACATTCATTTATAGTTATTATAACATAAAAGAAAGCAGTTTCTTATAAAAATGCTTTCTTATTAATTATCTTCAAGTATTATTTGACCATCCATAATTGGTATATTTGGGAAACTAGCATCCATTAATGTAAAGTTTCTCTCAGGTGCACTTGGATTTTCTATTTCAACAACTTGTGATTCTGTTGTCATAATAGTTGATTTAACTACAGTATCAAATGTATGTCCTCCATCACCAGATATTTGCTTATAATATATTGTAATATTTCCTGATGCAGAAAATGGGACATTATTAAATACAGCATTACCATCTTGATTAGTTACTATTTCTGATCCTATTACATTTCCTACATTATCAGTTCTAACAAATTTTGCACCAACAATTTGTACACCAGTATCAGGATTTCCAGTATCTGTAACATGAAGTGTTAAAGTTCCTTTAGCACTTATAGTAAATGCATATGTATCAGTACTATCTATAATATCAACACTTGTTGGATTTAAAGTTGAAACATCATAACCTTCTACAACAGCAGTTGCCTTATATGTTCCTGTAACAAGTTCAATACTTCCTTTACCATTTGTTATTGGGATTGTATGTCTTGCCATAATATTATCTTTCCTCCTTCTATTTTCATATTAGGATAATTTTTATCCTTTAATAAAACTGTAATAAGATGTTCTTTTCTTTTATTATTACCAATATTTATACAATAAGTTTTATTACTTTTTGCTATTAAAGGTACTATTATTATTACTAAATTAGAATATATTATTAATCTATAAACCTCATTATCACATATTGGTATTTTTATTTTTCCAAAATTATCAGTCATTCCTTCAAAAACAATCTTATTACATTTATTCTTTAACTTAACTTTTATATTATTTGACTTTATACTCTCATTACCACATAATTTAATATAAATATAATCATTTTTCATAACTCACCTCATTACAATATATTTTATGAACTAATTTTATTTTTTGTAAAGGCATTACTCTTCTATACTCCATATTATTAAAGTCGAGTAATCTTCATCCTCAAGTAAATTATTACTTGGTTTTAAAAATAATCCTTTATCAATTGAAAAGGTAACATTACTTACACTTACATTTCCACCATTATCATTTGATTCAAATATCATCTCTTTATTTGTTTTTAATAATATTTCTTTATTATCAAATTTTTTAAAAAATAGTGAATCTATTAATATTTTTCCTTCTTTTTCTATCATTGGATTTGTAAAATATAAATATAATTTCCAATTAGAACTATTAACTCTACTATCAACAACAGTTATTACTGTTTTATTTTTTTTAGGTAAAATAATTGGATTCAGAGAAGATGGTATCATATTAAATGGAATATTTTCTGTTACTTTTAAAAGAGTTAATTCTCCCATAAATGGTACTGTAACTTTTCTTTCGTTATAGCAACTATTTAAACAAGATGTTATTTTAACATTTGTATTATCAGGTATAACCGCATCAATACTTGCTTCAAACAAGCCATTTTCATCTGCTTTGGCTGTTAAAACTTTATTACTATATTCTATCTTAACATCCGAATATGGTATAGTATGACCAGATATAGCATTTATAGAATCATTAATTGGGTGAATATTTGTTTTTATAAGTCCTATAGTTAATATCTTTATATTTTGAAATTTAAAACTATTTATATCTGATAATGAACCTAATTCACTTTCTGTAAAATTATGTGATATTACCGTTGTACTATCTTTATTAAATATACCTGTAATTTGTGCTGGATTATTCTCTTTATACCAATAAAAAGCAGGTGTATCATCAATTGTGCAAGCATCAAGATAATCAAGAGCATATATCCACATATTTATTCTGCTAAATTTAAATATAAAATCAACAGGATTATTTGTATATATAACATTTGCATTTTTTGTATATATATTTATATATTTTGGATTATCTAAGATAAATTTTTGATTTGTACCTTTAAAATAAATATTATAATTATCAGTTGGAGTGCTCATATACGTATTTATTACTGATAAGCTTGCGCCTTCTTTAACCGTAAAATTACCAAATACATTCCACATTGGAACTCTTTGATGACTTTTTTCTATAAATGTAAATTTTGCCATTTCTTCTATTAAAACATTTCTAGCACCATGTGTTGTTGTTATTGCAAATCCATTACCAGTAGTTAAAAGGAATTCTGCTCCATGACCTACTATTAAATCTAATCTATTAGTTCCATTCATAAGTTCTTTATCAGTTGTTATATTAACATTACTATTAGGAATAATTTTAATATAAGATGGTATAACATCATTAAAAAAGAAAACAGTATTTTTATTTGAACTACTTGAAATTGTTGTATTTCCTCCTATTAAAATTCTATTAGAATCACATACTTTTTGTGCTGATACACTATTAGTATCTTCTACATTTATAATAGAATCAATAATTTTAGTTGTTCCATAATAATTACATGAAAGTTCTATTCCATTAAAATTTATATTATTATATTCTACTACCACACTAGAATAATTTGGATGAGATGGAACATATATTACCCCATAACCATGTGAAGATACTATATTCATATTTTTTAATATAATTTTTTTATTAGTAGTACTTACCTTTATAACTTCTGATTCTAAACTCAAATTATTTGTATAAGTATATTTAACATTGTTATAAGTCCCATCAATAATAACTTTGCTTTTTTTATTATTTATAACAAATCCACTTGTTACTGTAATATCATTACCTAAATATACATAATTATAGTTATTTTCTTCACTTAATACTTGTTTCAATTCATCATTATCATTTACTACAACAGTATTATCATTTATTATTTGCATATTATCACTTTCCTTTACTATAAGTTATTCACTAAATAAAACTTAACATAATTAATTCATAACAAAAAGAGTAGAATTTTCTACTCTTAATGTATTTTTATAACACTTAACATTGCATTTGTACTTCCATTAAATGATATATTGACATTCATAGATGATTTTACATTTAATGTAATAAGATCATCTTTATTAAGTGATACAATTGTTGAACTATTTATACAATTAACTATTTGTGCTTGAAATTCACTAGTTGTATTAGTGGCAGGTAAAAGTAAATCATTTGCTTTTACAGACATAGTTAATGAACACTCTTCATTTGTTCCACCGCATAATGTATAAGAAACAAGATAAACTCCGTTTTCTTTTATTTTAATTGAATTATTATCAGGATATTCAGTAAATAACGCTACTCCCTTTTCTGGTAAAGGAATCACTGTATCTGTTGCTTGTGGTAAAGTTATTTGTGTTTCTGTCATTAAATATCGCATTCCATAAGAAGATGTAAATTCTGTTCCAGGTGGACCTGCAGGACCTTGTGGTCCTCTTTCTCCATTATCTCCTTTATCCCCTTTTTCTCCTTTTGGAATAAAAAATGCTAAATGATGAACCCAATTTTCAAAAGTATCCATAACTTCTGCTGGTTCGCCTGGTTCAATAGTTTCTGTTTCATCTATTGCAATATGTTCTGTTCTACCTATTTCGCCAGGGAGTCCTCTTGGTCCAGTTTCTCCTTGTTCTCCTCTTGGCAATTTAAAATCTAAAACTACATCTATTGGTGTACCACTGTTTACAACTTCTGCTTCTTCATTTGGTTCAATAGTTTCAACATTACCAATTTGAATAGTTGCTGGTCCTTGATCTCCTTTTTCACCTTTTATTCCTTGTGGTCCAATATCTCCTTTTTCTCCTTTTGGTCCGGTTGGTCCTTGTAATCCAATTTTCCCTTCTATACCTTGTTCTCCTCTAGGTATTTTAAAATTCAAAATAACATCTTCATTTGTTCCTACATTTTCTACCTTAGCTTGTTCTTTATTTTCTACTGTTTCTATAATACCAATTTTTATAGTTGAAGGCCCCTGAATTCCTCTTTCGCCTTGAAGACCTTGATCACCTTTTGGTCCTGTTGGCCCCTGTATATAACATTTTTTACATTTTTTATTTTCTTCATCTATTTTTCTCTTTATTTTTTCGAAATCATCATTACAATTATTATACATTTTTACCTCCTTTTTACATTATATTAATTAATTGAACATTTATGATTAACAAAAAAAGTACTTTTTAACTATAAAAAAACTATAAAGTTTTTGAACTTTATAGTTTTATTTTACTAATTCTTCTAATTTTTTAGCAAGCATTTCTCTGCTCATAGCTGGATTTGCTTTACCTCTAGTTTTCTTCATTACTTGTCCTACAAAGAAATCTAATATTCTAGGATTTTCTGGATCATAAGTTTTTGCTTGATTTAAATTTTCATTAATAACTTCATCAATAACACTTTCAATTTCTGATGAATCTGTTATTTGCATCATACCTTCATCCTTAACTACTTGTTTAGGTGATTTTTTATCTTCTAAACATTTATAGAATACATCTTTACCTTGTTTACTAGATATTGTTTTTGATTCTATTAAATCAATTAATTCTTTTAAATCTTCTTCTGTCATAGAAAAATCTTTAATTGATATTTCATTTGTATTTAAATATGAAAGTATCATACCATTTATCCAGTTTGCTGCTTGTTTTACATCACAACCAATTTCTACTGCTTTTTCAAAATAATCACTAATTGGTCTTTCTTTAACTAATATATTTGAATCATATTCACTAAGACCATATTCATTCATATATTTTTTCTTTCTGTCATAAGCAAGCATTGGAATACTTTCTCTTATTTCATCAAGCCATTCTTTGCTTAATTTAAATTTTGGAATATTTGGTTCAACAAAATACTTATAATCAACAGCATCAACTTTACTTCTCATTGAAATTGTTGTACCTGATTCTTCGTCCCATCTTCTTGTTTCTTGAACAACTTTATCATATTCTCCATTATCTTTTAAATGACTTTGTCTTTTGATTTCATAATTAATTGCATCTCTTACTCCACCAAAAGAGTTAACATTTTTAATTTCTACTTTTGTTCCCCAATTTTTTGGATCATTTTCATCTTTATCAGGATCCATAATAGATACGTTTACATCGCATCTAAGTTGTCCTTTTTTACTATCTGCTTCAGATATATCTAAGTATTGATAAACACTTCTCATGTGTTCTAGAAAAGCAACTGCTTCATCAGCAGAATGAAAATCTGGTTCTGTTACAAGTTCAAGAAGTGGTACACCTGCTCTATTATAATCTATTGTAGTTGTATCAAATAAGTGTTCTGAAGATGCAGCATCTTCTTCTAAGTGTAAATTATTTACTCTAACGCTTTTTTCTTTACCATTACATTCATATTCTACATGTCCATAAATACCTACTGGAATTGGTTTTGTTTCTTGTGTTAATTGAAATCCTTTTGGTAAATCTGGATAATAGTAATTTTTTCTTTCAAAATACATATATTCAGGTTGTGAGCAATTAAGTACCATACTTGTCATTAAAGCCATTCTTACAGCTTCTTTATTTACAACTGGAAGAATTCCAGGAAAAGCCATATCTACTGGTCTTATATTAGAGTTAGGTATTTGTGAGTAATCATTTTTTGCGCTTGAAAATACTTTTGAATTTGTTTCACTTATTTCACAGTGCATCTCTAAACCTATTTTTGCTAAATACTTACTCATTCTTTTCACCTCCTGCGATTTGTCCTTTATAAGGCATTGCGCTTTCTAAAGCATATGCAATATTTAAAACATTAGCGTCATCATAACAATTACCTGTAATATTTACACCTACTGGCATATTACTTACAAATCCATTTGGTATTGTTATAGATGGGAATCCACCAAAATTGCCTATTTGAAGGTGTTCTTCTAATATTTCTGTATCTTTAGTTAAGATATCTTTTGAACCATCTAAGTGTTTTGCTGGACCTGATCCAACTGGAAGGATTACAGCATCATAATCTTTAAATAATTTCTTCCATTCATCTACAACAAGTCTTCTTACTCTTTGTGCATTTCTAAAATATCTTTCTTGATTTTGTGATTGAAGTACATATGAACCAATTACAAATCTTCTTTTTATAAGTGGTGAAAAACCTTGTGTACGATAATTTTTTACCATTTCTATCCAGTTTTTACCTTCTGCTCTAGGTCCAAATATTATACCTGTTAAGTTAGACATATTACTTGTTGCTTCAGCACATGATATAACAACATATACTGCTGGTACAGCACTTAATAATGTTTTATCTACTGATACTTCATCTACTTCAAAACCTAGTTCTTTTGCTTTTTCAATTGTCTTCATGAAATTACTTAAATGTTCTTTTAATTCTTCTGTTGCATTTGGATAATTATTTATATCGCATATTTCTTTTACATAACATAATTTTTTACCCTTTACGTTACCAGTTATAGATTTTCTTAAATGTATATCACTTGAATCCCAACTAGTCATATCATTTTTATCTATACCTTTCATTTCATCTACTACTATTGCTGCATCTTTTACACATCTTGTAAGTACTCCAAGATGATCTAAAGATGATGCGAATGGGAATAATCCATATCTACTAATCATTCCATATGTTGGTTTATATCCTACTATACCACAGTAAGCTGCTGGTTTTCTTATTGAATCTCCTGTATCTGATCCTGTTGCATATGGATAGACACCTGCGGCTACTGCTGCTGCAGATCCAGATGAAGATCCTGCACACATTCTTGTTTTATCCCATGGATTAGTTACTACACCAGTATGACATGTTGTTCCTGTTCCACCCATACCAAATTCATCCATGGCTGTTTTATTTATAAGTACAGCTCCTGCATTATTTAACTTTTCTACAGCAGTTGCATTAAAAAATGGTACATAATCTTTAAGTGTATTAGATGATCCAGTTGATAATATTCCTTTTGTAGAATAGTTATCTTTAAGACCATATGGAATACCACTTAATAAATTATCAGTTACTTCTTTTTCTTCAATATTATCTAATATTGTTACAAATGCATTATTTTCTTCTTCTACTTTTTTAGATAATTCTAATGATTCATCTATTAATTCTCTTTCTGTTACTTTATCCTTTATTAAAAGTTCATGTAATTCTTCAATACTCTTATTCATATATTTCATTTTATTCCACCACCTTTGGAACCTCTACTTCTCTACCATTATGCATATCACAATTTGATAGTAAGTCATCTATTGGTACTGATTCTTCAGCTACATCTTCTCTAAGTTCATAAACGAAATCATCTAAAGTATGTGTCATTGGTTCTACATTTTCAATACCTTCTATTTCATTTATCGTATTTATTGTTTCATCTATTATCTCAAATTCATCTAATACCATTTGGTTTTCTTCTTCTGTTAAACCAATTAGTAATTTATCTGCATAGTCATCTACCATTTCTTTTGTAAATTTTGTACTCATGCTAATCCTCCTTTTGTTTTCTTAACACTAACCCTTTTTCTTGACTTGGCATTTCAATATTATTTTTTTCTTCAGAAAAAGCTTGATTTTCTCTTTCTTGTTTTATTCTTTTTAAGGCTTCTAATTTAATTTTTTCTTGTTTTATATTATCTTTATATTCTTCCATACTTTTAGTATTATCTTTAATTTTTTGTTCACTATCTTTTATAAGTTCATCAAGATTTTTATTTTCATTATTGTCTTGCTTTTCTAAACCTTCTCTTATTTCTTTTTCGCTTTCTAATCTTTGCTCATATGATTTAATATCTAATAATACATGATTTTCATCATAAACTAATATCTTTGCTTCTTTTAATGCTTTTTCAACTTCCATCATATCTAAAGACAAATCTATGTATGGGTATTTCTCTTTTATTTGCAATTTTGTTTTTTTTTCGCTACTTTTGATTGATGAAAATATATATCCAATATCTGCAACAGCCACAGAAAGTGCAGAGGCTAATGCAAGCTCAACATTGCTTGTTGCTGATAGAATAATAGTTGGAACACCATATAAAACTACAACAAATAAAACTCCAGTAACAGTTAATATATTTGTTATTGTTTTATCATTTACAATCCACCCTTTTTCTTTTGATGCATATAATTCAACATACCCCTTATAATTATTCTCATTTATTTCTAAATGCTTTTCTTTTTTCATATTAGTCCTCTATATCAATTTTTATTCCTAATTCCTCTAATTGTTCATCATCAAGTACGCTTGGTGAACCCATCATATTATCTGCACCTGATGCACTTGCTGGGAATGCCTGAACTTCTCTTAAGTTTGGTTCATCATTTATAAGCATTAATATTCTATCTATTCCAGGAGCCATACCTCCATGAGGTGGTACACCATATTTAAATGCTGTAAATAAACTATTAAATCTCTTTTCAACATCTTCTTTTGTATATCCTACTACTTCAAATCCTTTTACTAATGAATCTAAATCAGTATTTCTAATTGCTCCTGATGCCATTTCATTACCATTACATACAAAGTCATATTGGTAAGCAAGTATATCATCTATATTTTCTTTCTCATATTCTTTTATACCATTATGTGGAAGTGAGAATGGATTATGACAGAATTCATATTTTTTAGTTTTGTCATCATATTCAAACATAGGGAAATCATTAACAATACATAATTCTAATTTATTAGGATCAATTAATTCTAATTTTCTTCCTAGTTCATCACGAATAAGTCCAGCAAATTTTCTTGCTACATTAAGTCTCTTATTTGCAATAAAGAACATTACGCTGTTTTCTTTCATATTAAATTCTTTTATTAAGTTTTCTCTTTCTTCTTCACTTAAGAATTTATCAATAGGTCCTTTTAGGCTTCCATCACTCATAAGTGTGATATATCCAATACCAGGCATTCCTATACTACTAGCATAATCAACTATTTCATTAAACCAACTATTTGGTTTTGTTCCTATATCATCTACTACTATTACCTTAATAATACTTCCTTTAAATGGTCCAAAACTAGTATGTTCTAATACTTTACTAGCATCTTTTATTATAAGTGGATTTCTAAGATCTGGTTTGTCTGATCCATATGAATCCATTGCTTCTTTATAAGCTATTCTTCTAAATGGACGAGGTGATACTTCTTTATTAGAAAATTTAGAAAATACATCATAGAATATTTCTTCACCAACTTCTAAAACGTCATCTTCTGTTACATAACTCATTTCCATATCTAATTGATAAAATTCTAGTGTTCTATCTTTTCTACTATCTTCATCTCTAAAACAAGGTGCTACTTGAAAATATTTATCTACTCCACCAACCATTAATAATTCTTTATATATTTGTGGTGCTTGTGGTAACGCATAAAATTTACCTTTAAACTTTCTAGATGGTACTACAAAGTCTCTTGCCCCTTCTGGTGATGATACAGTAAGTATTGGTGTTTGTACTTCTGTAAAACCTAAATCATACATTTTATTTCTTAAATAATGAAGTACATCACTTCTAAGTTTAATATTATTTGATATTTTTTTACTTCTCATATCAAGATAACGATATTTAAGTCTAACTTCTTCATTTACTTCTTGCATTCCATCTATTTCAAATGGTAATGTATGTGCTTTTGGTGATAATACTTCTAAACTTTCACATTTTATTTCTATTTCACCTGTTAATAGTTTTGTATTAACTGTTTCTTCATCTCTTCTTATTACTTCACCAGTTACTTTTATAACAGTTTCTTTGCTTACTCCTTCTAACATACTTTCATCATGTACTACAACTTGTGTAATTCCAGCATGATCTCTTAAATCTAAGAACATTACTCCACCATGGTCTCTTATTGTTTGTACAAAACCAGATAAAACTACATTTTTACCTAAGTCACTAATTGTAAGTTCACCACAAGTGTTAGTTCTATACTTATTTACTTTCATTTTCATTCTCCTCCTATAAAATAAAAAAACAGTTATCATCCCTAAAAATTAAAGGGACGAATAACTGTTATATCCGTGGTACCACCCAGTTTATCATATTTCTATGATCACTCATTAAAGAATAACGCATCTTTTTTCTCGCGCTTTTTCCTACTATTATTTCAGAAAAAGAACTCCGAAGTGTTCTTTCATATTAATATCAGTATCCATTCTCACCATCTAGGACTCTCTTTTAAAGTATCTTAATATTACTTTTCTTCATCAACGTTTTTTTGTTTGCAAATATATATTATCATAAGTAAAAATCATTGTCAATCATATATAGTATATGTATTTACAGAAATTTTTATTATTTTTTTGTAAGTAATTATTAATTATAAAAATAACTTGCCTTTCCTTTATACTTTTCTAATTCTATAGGATTATTTTTAAAAGCATCTGCACACGGTCTTATAATCTTTTTATCTTTTGCTTTTTTAACTATATTTTTTACATCATCTAAAATAGAATCAGATATAATTAAGTTATTTTCTTTATTTTTCATAAAACCTCCTTGTTTACTCAATTATACTATAAATTAACAATAATTTCTACTATCATATATATTCTCCGTTTGAATTAGAAAATCCCCTAATTTTTTGTAAAAAAAATAAAATAAACTAATTATTTTATCTTTTAAGTGCTAATTTTTTTGTATTCTCTTGTTCATACCAAGAATAATTATTTAAATTAATTTCATCGCTATTTAAATTTAATCTTGATACTATATCATTAATTTTATTTTTAGCAATAATCTTTTTTTCTTCATCATCTATTAATAAATACTCATTATCTATTTTTTTAAATGTTTCCATTAAAAACTTTATATATTCTTCTTTATTTACTGATTTACTTTTCATTTTAAATAAAATTGTAAAATCATAATCACTAAATAATAATCCTAATATACTCATTTTTTCTTTATTTTCAGTTACTACCATAAACCCTCCACTATATTACTTCCAGTAACATTATATAATAATATAAAAGAAAAAACAATCTATAAAGATTGTTTTAATTATCAAATGGCGCTCGATGTAGGACTCGAACCTACGACCCAACGGTTAACAGCCGTTTGCTCTACCAACTGAGCTAATCGAGCACTTATCAGTTGACAATAACAATGATATCATTACTATTTGTTTTTGTCAACATGATTTTATTATTTTTTTATTTTTTTTGCATGATGTACTCTATTATATAGTCTGCAGTACCTTCTACACCTAATGAATCAACATTAATCATTAAATCATAATTAGATGGATTATATAATGAAGAACCTGTATAATAACTATAATGTTTATCTCTCATTTTATTTATTTTTTCTATTTCTTTTTTAGCTTTATTTTTAGGAATATTATAGTATTTTATTGCCCTTTTAATTTTATCTTCTTCACTACTATATAAGAATATTTTAACTGTATCTTTATTATCTTTTAATACATATGGTGCACATCTACCAACAATTACACATGACTCTTTTGATATATTTTTTATTACTTTTTCTTCTGCAATAAATAATTTGTCATCATTGTTATATTCAAAACTTCCAAGTACTCTATGCTTTTGTTCATTTTCTTTAATAAATTCTTCTGATAAACCTGTTTCTTTATTTACTTCACTAATAAATGCTTTATCATAAAATTTAATACCTAATTTTTTAGAAATTATTTCACCAACATATCTTCCGCCACTACCATATTCTCTTGATATTGCGACTACTACCCTTTTGTTTAGAACTGGTTTTAAATTTTCATTATTATATATTATTTCATTTTTTGCTTTAATATTTTCTAATTTTGTAATTTTCTTATATTCTGAAGTAAATACAAATATTACAAATATAAAGCATATTGTATCTGCGATTGGACCTGCATATAATGCACCATAAAGTCCATAAAATTGACATAATATAATCGCAAGTGGAATAAATAATATTATTTGTCTTGCAAAAGAAACCATTGTTGCTTTCTTTACATTACCTAATGATTGAATAGTTATTGATGAACACATTTCAAATGAATTAAGTGCACATACTAATAAGAATATTCTACAAAAATCAATTGCAAACTCCATAAACAATTTATAATCATCTGATGATTTATTTATAAATATTGATACTATCTTTTCTGGAAAAATATAGATACATAAATTGAATATTATGCCTATAATAAATCCAGTAATCATTACTTTTCTTAATGTTTCTTTTACTCTTTTATAGTTACCAGCACCATAGTTAAATCCTATTATTGGTTGTGCACCTATTGCAAGTCCTAATATAAGTGATACATATAAACTATTTATTTTAGATATTACACCATATACAGAAAGTGGAATATCTTCTCCAAATTTACTAGTTAATGCATACTTATTCATTATATTATTCATAACTACAAAAAGCGCAAGTACTGTCATTTGAGTTATAAATGAAGATAACCCAAGTGATAATGTTTTTAATGTGCATTTTCCTATTTTAAAATCTTCTTTAGATAATTTTACACTTTTTATTTTTGGAATATAGAAGAGTGCTATTACAAATGATACTATTTGTCCTATTATGGTTGCTATAGCACCTCCTGCGACACCCATATTAAATGTAAATATAAATATTGGATCTAATATAATATTTAAAATTGCTCCTACAAGTAAACAAACCATTGAATATTTTGGTGAACCATCTGCTCTAATTATTTGGGATAATCCTGAATAAATAATCATAAAAAATGAACCAAATACAATTATTCTTCCATATGTCATTGCAGATGAATAAACATTTTTAGTGCATCCAAAAACATATACTAAGTTTGGAAGTAATAACTCAAATATAATTACTACTAATATTGATATTATAAAAAGTAATGTTATAGATGAACCAATACTTTTTTTAGCCTCATCTTTTTTACCTTCTCCTAGTCTTAAACTAAGATTTGCAGCAGCACCATTACCTACTAAACCCGCTAATGCATTACATATTATTACAATAGGAAATATAACATTTGTTGCGGCATTTCCTATTATTCCAACACCTTTACCTATAAATATTTGATCAACTATATTATAAATTGAATTTATAATCATACTTATAATACAAGGTACTGAAAATGCTAAAAGTAATTTTCCTATCTTTTCTTTTCCTAAATCTAACTCTTTTTTCATAAAAACTCCTTCCTTTTTTTGAGCAAAAAATAACGTAAATCCAAAAGCTTGGACTTACGTTTTAACTGCTCAGCCGTGAGTAATTATAGCACAAAAATTTTTTTTGTGTAAGTTTTTTTGTTAATTTTTTTATTTAACTACAATGCTTACTAGTTTTTTAGGAACAATTACTTCTTTTACTATTTCTTTACCATCAATATAATTTTTTACATTTTCTATTGATTTAGCAAGCTCTTTCATTTCGTCATCACTAGTATTAGCATTTACTTCTATTTTACCTCTTACTTTACCATTTACTTGTACAACCATTGTAAATGTTTCATCAATAATTTTACTCTCATCGTAATCCTCTAATAATGATTTAGATAATTCTTCACCTAAATTATATTTTTCATTTAATTCTTCTGTTATATGAGGCGCAAATGGATTTAGTAATTGTAAGAAAATTCTATATTCTTTTTTAGTAATCTTTTTATTTGCATTAAATTCATTTAACATAGTCATAAGTGTACTAACTGCGGTATTATATTTTAAGTTTTCAATATCTTCTGAAACCTTTTTAATACCTTTATTTATAATTTTTTCATTTTCTTTAGAAATAATATCTTCATCTATTATTGTTTCACCTAAATTATATACTCTATCTAGGAATTTAGCACATCCATTAAGTGAATCTTCGTTCCAAGCAGCATCTTTTGAATAATCACCTATAAACATTTCATAAAGTCTTAATGCATCCGCACCATACTTTTCAACCATTTCAGTTGGATTTACAACATTACCTTTACTTTTACTCATTTTACTTCCATCACTCGCAAGTATCATACCATGAGCAATTCTTTTGTAAAATGGTTCACTATAAGGTACTAGTCCTTGTTCATGAAGGAATATATTCCAGAATCTTGCATAAAGTAAATGTCTTGTTGCATGTTCCATACCTCCATCATATAAATCAACTTGTCCCCAATATTTCATTTTATCCATTGAAACAAATTCTTTATCATTATGCGCATCCATATATCTTAAGAAGTACCAACAAGATCCTGCCCAGTTTGGCATTGTATCTGTTTCTCTTTTAGCATGTCCGCCACATTTTGGACAAGTAGTATTTACAAAATCATCAAGAAGTGATAATGGACTTTCACCATCTTTTGTTGGTTCATAACTTTCAACATTTGGTAAAACTACTGGTAAATCTTTTTCATCTACTGGTACCCATCCGCATTTTTCACAGTGTACCATAGGAATTGGTTCACCCCAGAATCTTTGTCTACTAAATATCCAGTCTTGAAGTTTATAATTTGTAAATTTAGAACCTATTTTATTTTCTTCTAAATATTCATACATTTTATTTAATGCGTCTTCTTTATTAAGACCATCAAGGAATCCAGAATTAATATGTACCCCATCACCTGTAAATGCTTCTTTTTCTATATCTCCACCTGATAATACCGGTATAATTTCAATACCAAATTTTTTAGCAAATTCATAATCTCTAGTATCATGTGCTGGAACTGCCATAATTGCGCCTGTTCCATAACCCATAAGAACATAATCACTAATATATATTGGTATTTCTTTATTATTAATTGGGTTAACTGCTGTTAATCCATCAATTTTTACACCAGTTTTTTCTTTAGTCATATCTGTTCTTTCTATATCTGATTTACTTCTTGCTTCTTTTTGATATTCTTTTACTTCTGAAATATTATTTATTTTATCTTCATATTTTGAAAGTATTGGATGTTCTGGTGAAATTACCATAAATGTTGCTCCAAATAATGTATCACATCTTGTTGTAAATACTGTTATTTTTTCATTTATTTCTTTTATATTAAAATCAACATGTGCACCTACTGATTTACCTATCCAGTTAATTTGAGCTGTTTTTACTTTATCTAGTATTTCTGTGTCTTTAAGTCCATCAATTAATTTTTCTGAATAATCTTTCATTTTTAGCATCCATTGATTTTTTAATTTTTTCTCAACAGGTGTATCACATCTAACACATTTTCCACCTTGTGAATCTTCATTAGATAGACCCATTTTACATTTAGGGCACCAATTTATTTCTTTTTCATCTTTATATGCAAGTCCTGCATTAAAGAATTTTATAAATTGCCACTGTGTCCACTTATAATATTCTGGTTCACAAGTACTTATTTCTCTTGACCAATCTACAGAAAGTCCAAGGCTTTTTGCTTGACTTCTAAATACATTAATACATTTATGTGTCATTATAGATGGATGTTCATGATTTTTTATCGCATATTGTTCTGCTGGATTACCAAATGAATCAAATCCAAATGGAAATAATACATTTAATCCTTTGCTTCTTTTAAATCTTGCTTGTACATCACTTGCTGTAAAACATCTTGCGTGTCCAACATGTAAACCTGCTCCTGATGGATATGGGAATTCAACAAGCATATAAAACTTTTTCTTACTTTTATCTTCTGTTACTTTATAAGTTTCTTCATTTTCCCACTTATTTTGCCATTTTTCTTCTATTTCTTTAAAATTATACATTTCCTTCACTCTTCCTTTCTAAATGTTTTAAATATTTTGCTAAAAAATAATATGTTACCCATATAAAAGGTACTATTAATACAAGTAATATTAAAAACTTATATAAGTAATTATTTAATTTATATACTATCATAATCATAATAGTAAGCATTAATGAATTAACTAAATTCATTATTCTAAGTACCCTTTGATATCCTATTTTTTCAGTATTTACTTTATAATAACCTTCTAATATTTTAATATCTGGTGATAAATTTTCCTTATCATATACAAATTTCTTTCTTCTATATAAAAAATAGTAAAACAGATAAATTATTATAAAAAATAATACAAACAAAATTATAAATTCTTTCATACTTCACCTCTAAAACAAAAAAAATCTATGAAATGTAAGGACGACAATATCGCGGTACCACCTTACTTCATAGACTTACTATGCTCTTTAATTCCTTTAACGCAGGGAAATACGTTTAAGCTCCAAAACAAGTTCATAAATTTTTACTTATTAGTTTCCACCAATCACTAACTCTCTTTTAAAGTAAAATATTTACTACTACTTTTCTTCATCACTCATTACTAATGATTATAATATATTTATTTTGTTTTTTCAAGTACATTTTTATGATACAATAAAAAAGAGGCGATAATTATGTTTAAATATACACTTGATAATAAAAGATATCATACACTTAATTTTTATTATCAAAAAAAATATGGTTGTAAAGTATTTAAAGTAAGTTTAAATGCTCACTTTTCATGTCCAAATATTGATGGCACTAAAGGATATGGTGGATGCATATACTGTGCACATGGATCTGGAGAATATTATGAAGATGATACCGATTTATTAACTCAGTTTAAAGAAGTTAAAGAAGTATTACATAAAAAATGGCCAAAAGCGAAATATATTGGATATTTTCAGGCAAATACAAATACGTATGCTCCACTTTCTGAATTAAAAGAAAAGTATGAACTAATACTAAAACAAGATAATGTTGTAGGCTTAAATATCGCAACTCGTCCTGATTCTATTAGTGATGAAGTACTAGATTACTTGGAAGAACTTAATAAAAGAACTGATCTAGTTATAGAACTTGGTCTTCAAACTATACATGATAAAACAGCTAAATTAATTAATAGAGGCAGCACTTTAGAAGAATTTGAAAATTGCTTAAAAAAATTAAATGACAGAAATATAAATGTTGTTGTCCATATTATTAATGGTTTACCTTATGAAACAAAAGAAATGATGATTGAAACTGCTAAATATTTATCAAATAAAAAAATTCTTGGTATAAAAATTCATATGCTTCATATATTAAAAGACACTAACCTTTTTAAATTATACTTAAAAGAAAACTTCCACGTTCTTACTAAAGAAGAATATGTAGATATTGTATGTGACCAGCTAGAATATTTAGATGAAAAAATTGTTATTAATAGAATTACAGGTGATCCTGATAAAGATGAACTTATTGAACCTACTTGGCTTACTAAAAAATTTGGTGTTCTTAATGATATTGATAAAGAATTAAAAAGAAGAGATACATATCAAGGATTTAATAAAAGTATACTAAATAAAGTAAAGCAAATTATAGATAAGAATTTAAAAGAAAATGATATTGCAGTAGATATGACAACTGGTAATGGAAATGATACTTTATATTTATGTAATGCTTTAAATAAAGGATTTGTTTTTGGATTTGATACACAAGGTGTTGCGATTAATAACACCTATAAATTATTAAAAGATAATAAAAAAGAAAACTATAAACTATTTAATGAAAGTCATGAAAATATAAATGTAACTTTAAAAGATTATAAAGGTAAAATAAGTTTAATACTTTTTAATCTTGGATATTTACCTAATGGTAATAAAAAGATTATGACAAATCATATAAGTACTGTTAATGCTATTAAAAATTCTTTTGAAATGCTTAATAATAAAGGAATTATACTTTCAGTTATTTATCCTCATGAAGAAGGTAAAAAAGAAGGAACATATATAAAAAAATATCTAGAAGATAATAACATAAATTATAATGAATATCATAATACTGATAATATTAATGCACCATATTTAATAGAAATAAAGCGAGAAAATTAATTCTCGCTCTTTTTATATTCTAATTTTTTACATTTTTCACAATCTCTATTAAACATAAGAGTAGATATCTTAACATCCTTTTCATCACATTCACTTACTATCTCATCACCACATATGCTTCTAAATAAGTTAATCATTACTTCAAGTTCATTTTCACTTTTTTCTTTTATTAACTTTGTTAAAGATTCTACATCATATTCATCTATACATCTAAAATATTCATCATTATCTTTACCACTAATAACAACTGGTGCTTTATTTTGCTTACATAAATTATAATTCATTATTATTCTTGATGTCCTTTTATTACCATCTTCGAATGGTTGAAGTCTAACAAGTTCTATATTAAATCTTGCTTCTTTTTCATAAACAGGTAAATCACACCAAATATTATTATACGCATTAAAAAGTGCATACATCTTTGATGGTACTTCTCTTGCTGGTACAGGAAAAAAATATTTTGCTTTTTTAACATCTACTTGTGTTTTTCTATATCCTTTTTGAAAAAATTCAATATTCTTATTAACTAAATCTGCTGTCTCTATTACATCAAATGGAGTTAATTTATCTGGATTTCTTTCTATAAGTTTCATAAAAGCATTCATATTATTATACATCTCAATTGCTCTATTCGAATCAGTTATTTCAGTTTTAGAGTCTTCCATCTCTAAATTTCCAACTGTAAATCTAAATGTAAATAGTTGCATATATTTTTGATAAAATTCATTTTGTTTTAAAAATTCTGCAAACACTACTATCACCACCAATATTTATTTATCAGTATTATATATTTTTTTTAAAATTTGTCAATAAAAAATCAATATCATCTATGACATTGATTTTCCACAATTTTCTTTATTTATTATTTCTTGTTTTCTTGAATAATAAGCATCAACTTTAAATAATAAGTTTTGACATTCTTCATTTGAAACTTCATTACTATCCAAATTAGTTACCATATAACTTCTATCAAAATATCTTGAATCTACAAATGATTCAATCATAAGTTCTGTTAATTTTGGTAGTCTATCTAATATATTATCAATTGATTCCATCTGCATTTCATTAACAGCGTCAAAAATTAATAATTCTGATTCAGATATATTTAAATTATCATCAAACTTTTTATTAGTTTTTAAAATTGTTGCATAACCATTATATATAGTGCAATAATGTTTTTTTATTATATTTTTTATAAGTTCTCTTCTAATTTCATCTTTATTTAAACTACTTATATAATTTCTGGCATCATCTTTTCTAGTAAAACCCATTGCACTATTTTTAAATACAAAGTCCTCCAGAGCCCCGACCACATTTTCATAACAGGCATAATCTCCGCCCTTTCCCATTGTTGTAAGAATGGAATAATCTATCATACTAAGTTCTCTACTTCTATTCATTTTTCTTCACCTTTATTATTGTAACACCAAAAAAAAAATAATAATACCACAAAACAAAAACTTTACATAAATTAGAAAAAAGATTGAAAGAAATCTTTCAATCTATCTTTGATATTTTGATAAAATTACTGGTAATACTTGATTTACTATTGAACTATCTACATTTTCAAATATAATTCCACCATCTTTTGTTGTTACAAGTTTTAATAATAAATCTTCATTTATTTCATCTTTTTCATAATTACATTCCATAACTAAGACATATTTTTTATTATCTATATTTTCTTCAGCAATAACTACATATTGCCTACCATTTTCTAGTTCATATATATTATTTATCATAAGTGTATTCCTCCCGATACTTTACCTGTTAATTCAGATATATCAGATATATTAAGTGCATCCATTACATCTTCTGCTGGGAACCATGCATATCCTGCACCATTTCCTTGCGTAAAATGAACCCATGTTTTTCCATCTACAACATTAATTTTATCAAACATAGCATTTTTACCTGCACTAGTTATTAAAGATACTGGATCTGATGAATAACTACTTACATAACCTTCACCAAGTGAACTTAAATCAACCGGTTTTGTTGGATCAAATGTAGGTTCTGGTACTGGATCTGATGTTGATATATCTGGTTGCGTATCAACATCAGGAACTTTATCCATAAATTCTGGTTGTGTTTTACCAACTTCTGAATTATTTTCAACTTCAGTATTATCTGGAATATTTTTTTCAATAGCTGATGGTTCAAGCATTTTACATGCTAATTGTGAAAGCTTACCAATAGTATAACCTGCTGCCATACCATCTAAGAATATTTGTGTTTCTGGTTTTTTCAACAAATTATTTACATTATGCACAAAGGAATTTATGACAGGGATACCCGTTAATAATTCATTTATTTGTTTCTTACCTTTTTCAATACCTTCAATAGCTTTATCATTTAATTCTCCAACTTTTTTTACAATTGGATTAAGTTCATCATCTTTATGTTTTTCAGTGTATATTTTTAAACTCTTTGAAACCTTTTTTGCAGCAGAATAAACAAGTCTACCAACAGATATTACCATGCCTGCAGTACCAGGTTGAAGTACGAATGATAATTTAATCCCAATAACGCCACCTAGTGCAAAGAATGCTGCATTTTTAATCTTCTTTCTTCTTTCTTCTTTCTTTTCTTCGTCTGTCTTTTCATCGTTTTTTTCAGGATTATTTTTTTCTGAATTATTTTCAGAACTACCATTTGAATTATTAACGATTTTTTCATTTGGTTGTTGTTTTTTTAAATTCATTAATTTATCAAATAAATCTTTTCGTTCTACTCTTGCTCTTTTTTCCGCTACTTTATCACCTTTTTCAAATGCATCTTCTAATACTTTTGCATTTTCTTTTAGTTTTTCTTCTAATTCTATTATTTGTTTTTCTATACTATCAATTTTTTCATTTGTACTCATAGAGTCTTTGACTTCTTCATTATTAAGAGTCTGCTCTTCTTTTAATTGCTGTTTTAAATCCCCTAGTTGATTTGATAAATCAAAATATTTATCACTAAGTTTTTTTCTAGTTATATCATCTTTTGTTTGTGTTATTTGATGAAATAATGTATCCATTTGCTTTTTTATACTATCAATTTTTTCATTTGTACTCATAGAGTCTTTGACTTCTTCATTATTAAGAGTCTGCTCTTCTTTTAATTGCTGTTTTAAATCCCCTAGTTGATTTGATAAATCAAAATATTTATCACTAAGTTTTTTTCTAGTTATATCATCTTTTGTTTGTGTTATTTGATGAAATAATGTATCCATTTGCTTTTTTATACTATCAATTTTTTCTTTTGTACTCATAGAGTCTTTGACTTCTTCATTATTAAGAGTCTGCTCTTCTTTTAATTGCTGTTTTAAATCCCCTAGTTGATTTGATAAATCAAAATATTTATCACTAAGTTTTTTTCTAGTTATATCATCTTTTGTTTGTGTTATTTGATGAAATAATGTATCCATTTGCTTTTTTATACTATCAATTTTTTCTTTTGTACTCATAGAATCTTCGATTTCATTTAAAGCAATAGGTTCATTATTTGCATCTAAAGTATTTCGTTCTTCATTTTCCTCTATTGCTGATTCAAAATCATTTTTTTCTTCCTGATTTTTTAAATTTTCTATTTGTTCTTCTAAATCTTGTATTCTTTTTTCATATATTTCTCTCGTTGTTCTATTTGACTTAAAATTATTTGTTCCATTTCTATTAGCTATAGAATTAAACATTTCCAATCTCTTTCTGTTCTCATTTAATTGTCTCTCTAAATCCTCTATTGACTCTTCAGATTCAATTTTTTCATTAATGTCTTCTTCTATATTTTGTGGTGTTTGCTCAGGAGTTTGATCATTAACAGGCACTGAATTAGATAATTGTGCCCACTTTTCACTAACTTTTTGATTTGCATCCTTAATTTTTCTTTTATTTTCTACAACTTCTTTGAATTCTTCCTGTGATGGTTTAGGTTCAGATTCTTGCAAATTAGTTAAACGAACTTGCAATTCATCATCAGCATCTAATAATCTTTGATATAAATCTGATAATTCTTGTTCTGTCATAGAATCTAATGAAAATTCAAAATCTTCACTACTTATTTCTGCAATTAATTCATCAATATTCATATTAATACTCACCTTCTGTTATTTCTTTTGTTATCAATTCTTCAAATAGTGGTAATAAGATATTTGCAGTTTTTTCATCTTCTAACACTTTATTAATACCATTTTCATTATATACTAATTTATATATATTTAATGGCTCATCATTTTCATCTATTTTATTCGCAAAACCATACTCAACACCGTCATATATCAAAGTTTCTAAAATAAAATATTCTCCATCATTCATAGTAATAAGTTCATCTTTTTTTATCATATATATCACTCCTATTCTCTAGTAAAATAATACCATAAGTTTAATTTATTGTAAACAAAAAAGCAAGTTATCTTGTGAAGTTGTCAACAAAAAGTAGACACTAAAAAAGAATTATTTGAAGCCTAGTTGA
>ERZ857965.133-NODE-133-length-112087-cov-4.915006_pt1 | contig 112087 bp, 117 predicted proteins | sample MGYA00519758_ERZ857965 | MGnify/ENA primary metagenome ERZ857965 (study PRJEB31778, sample SAMEA3449381) | human gut metagenome | biome: human gut; feature: human-associated habitat; material: faeces | place: United Kingdom | collected 2010/2012 ...
CACGATGCCAAAAAAAGCGTAATAATATTTTTCACTGTTTCGTCTTGCCTGTTACTCGGTTCAAAATTGCAGTGTGCCGTATTTACACCGTTCCTTATTGTCGCTGTATTGTATGTCGGTTTTAAAAGCAACAAGCGAAATTTGTGCATTGTGTGTTCAATCGTTTTACTTTGGCACGGAGTCGGCGGATACGTTATAAACGGCGGTCAGCTTAATTTGGATACACAGTATAACAGTGTGTTTTACGGTATTTTAAAAGACAGTCCCAATCCGAAACAGGATTTAATCGATATGGGACTTGACGAAGATATGGCGGCTGACAGCGGTAAGCACGCATACCTTGATAAATCAGAATACAAATATCCGCCGCGAAGTGATATTATGAATGAAAAGTTTCATTCAAAAATGAGTAACGGAAAACTTATAAAATTCTACATCACTCATCCCCTGCGTCTTGTATCTGTTATGGAAACAACCGCACAAAATGCTTTTACAAACAAAATAAACCTCGGTACATTTGAGAAAAAATACGGCTATGCACCGAATACGTCCTCATATCGTTTTGATTTATGGGAAAATATCCGTGAGCATTTGCCGAAAACATTGTTCTTTATAATACCGAGTTATGCGGTATTTTTACTGATTGGTATTGTGATGTTGAAAAAGAAAAACAGATATGCCGTTCCGTTTATTTTCGTGATACTTATGGGACTTATTCAGTTTCCTATGCCGTATATCGGCAACGGTGCGGCTGATATTTCAAAACAGCTTTTTCTGTTTAACATATCGTTCGATTTCGGCTTAACCGTGCTGATTTATATGCTGTTTAAAACAGTTTCAAAAAAAATATCGAAAAAAGTTTCAAAAAATAGTTGACAAACCGTATTTCCCGTGCTATAATAACAAAGCAGTCAAGAAATGCGGGAGTGGCTCAGTGGTAGAGCGTCACCTTGCCAAGGTGAACGTCGCGAGTTCGAATCTCGTCTTCCGCTCCATTTACTACAAGACAAAAGACGCAAAAATATGCGTCTTTTGTTATTTGTATCCGGCGCCATAGCCAAGTGGTAAGGCAGAGGTCTGCAAAACCTTTATTCCCCAGTTCAAATCTGGGTGGCGCCTCCAATAAGGAAGATGCTGCGGCTTAAGAATATACTTAGGTCGCAGCATTTTTTATATAAAATTTGATTTTGGTATGGTGGTATGATATGAAAACGATAAAGAAATTTTTTGCCATACTTTTGATATTAGCAATAGGAATAGCCGTGATTAATTCGCAGACAGACTTTTTCTTGAATTTCGGAAGTTATGTTCCGTATCTTAAAGAAAATTGTCCAGAGGTTACGGATTCGGTTTCGGCATTGTCCGAACGGCTTTCGAGGGTGACGGATTATATTCCTACACCGTCCGAGCTTATGGCAATGATAAAACAGGAGGATTTACCTATTGATCCGTCAGATGTGGCGGTCAATGCGTATATACAGAACAGTCCTATGCTTTCGTTTTATCCGAACGAAAATATTTCTATGATTGCGGATTATGACAGAATACAGATATTCGGAATTGTCGGCTCAAGAAGTAAATCAAATTTGATTGCGGCATTTATCGATGAAAACGGTGAAACGCTTGAACAGGTTTCGATTACGGCAAATTCCGAAAATAGTTTCAATAAAACAATATCAATTCCGAAAACGGACGGCGCATCTGTCGGTGTTGACGTGTATACCGGTGATAAGCCTTACGGACAGTTTGAAAGCTGGGTGTATAATTATGTAAAACTTGTGCGTGACGGCAACGGCGGTTGGGTTATCGAACAGTCACCTGTGTTTGAACATAATAAGGCAATGTATGAAAAGGATAAGTCAATTAAAGAGGCACTTAAATACACCGCGTCTATACAATCAAACAGTGACAGTATAATCTCTATCGCCGAACAGCTTACGGCAGATAAAACGACCGACTATGAAAAAGTGCTTGCGTTGCACGATTGGATATGTTCTTATATGTATTATGACGTTGACAGCCTTGCAAGTGACGAGGCACCGCCGTATTACGCAACGGATATAGTAAAGAGCCGTAAGGCAGTGTGTCTTGGTTTTGCAACGCTTATGGCGTCACTGTGCAGAAGTATTGATATACCGTGTAATGTCGTGTCGGGATACGCACTTGGTGTCGGTAATGATACCGCGTGGACAGATACAAGTATTGCAACCGACGAACAAAATCACGCATGGAATGAAGTATACGTTGACGGCAGATGGATGATTGTCGATACAACATGGGATTGTGCAAATAAAATCGAAAACGGTGAAATGAATAAGGGCGAAGTTTCACATTTGTATTTTGACGCAAATTTGCAGTTCTTCTCAAATAATCATAAAATATTGGAATACTCAAAAAGAAGATAATTTAACGTTCGTAGGGGCGATCATCGGTCGCCCGAGTAGCAGATAATAGATAAGAGAGAAAAGAGCCACCCCACAGACGGCTACGCCGCCGGCTCCCCTCAATGGGAGCCATACGAAAGCCTCTCCTTGAGGAGAGGTGTCACGAAGTGACGGAGTGGTGGCAAATCGAAAGGCAAGCCAAAAACATAACACAGGCTTGTCTGTTTTGGATATAATCAAAAACAAAGGGAAAAATAAAAGGCGAAACAATGAAAATAGGAAATTTTGAAACAGAAAACAACGTATTTCTTGCACCGATGGCGGGAGTAACTGATTTACCTTTCAGAAAAATATGCCGAAGATACGGTGCAGGACTTGTGTATTCGGAAATGGTGAGTGCGAAAGGACTGTACTACAACGATAAAAAAACCGCCGATTTAATGCGGATAGATGACGAAGAACGTCCTTGTGCGATACAAATATTCGGCTCTGACGCTGATATAATGGCGGAAGTGATACCGAAAGTTATGGCGGTAAAACCTGATATAATAGATATAAATATGGGCTGTCCCACACCTAAAATCGTAAACAACGGTGACGGCAGCGCATTGCTTAAGACACCCGAAAAAATAGGCGAGATAGTGCATAAAGTTTCTTCCGCGTCGCCTGTGCCGGTGACGGTAAAAATTCGTAAAGGTTGGGACGATGACAGTATAAATGCAGTTGAAGTTGCAAAGATTATAGAACAAGGCGGAGCGGCGGCGATTGCGATACACGGCAGAACGCGGGCAGAGTTTTACAGCGGAACGGCGGATTGGGATATAATAAAGAAAGTAAAAGAATCGGTTTCAATTCCGGTAATCGGCAACGGCGATATAAAATGTGCCGAGGATGCGAAAAGAATGATTGATATGACGGGTTGTGACGCGGTTATGATAGGCAGAGGCTGCGAGGGAAATCCGTTTATATTCAGACAGGTAAACGAATATCTGAAAAACGGCAAAGTGAACTTTGAACCGACTCCTCAGGACAGACTTGCACAAGCGTTGGAACATATTGAAATGCTTGTTGAAGAAAAGGGCGAAAGCCGCGGAATAAAAGAGGCGAGAAAGCATATTGCGTGGTATATCAAGGGACTTGCGGGTTCGTCGAGATTAAAGGGCGAAGTTTTCAAAATTAGTGATATTGCCACAATGCGAATATGCCTTACAGACTATATTAATCAATTATAATAAACTTTAAAATGACGTAAAAAAGGTCTTGAAAAAAACCGCAAAATTTGTTATAATTAATAAAATTAATACTAATGAGAGGAGTTATAAGAATGGAAGAAAAATTTTCTAAGGAAGGTCTTACATTTGATGATGTATTACTTGTACCGCAAGCATCTGATTTTACACCTAACGAAGTTGACTTAACAACAAAACTAACTAAAAACATAACGCTTAACATACCGCTGATGAGTTCGGCAATGGATACTGTTACAGAGTCGTCAATGGCTATTGCAATCGCACGAGAGGGCGGAATCGGAATAATTCATAAGAATATGACGATTGAACAGCAGGCTGCGGAAGTTGATAAAGTAAAGAGAAGTGAGAACGGCGTTATAGCCAATCCGTTCAGTCTTTCTGAAAACCATACGCTAAAAGACGCAGATGAGCTTATGGGTAAATATAAAATTTCAGGTGTTCCGATTTGTGATGACAATAACGTGCTTATCGGTATAATTACAAACCGTGACTTGAGATTTGAAACAGATTTTGCAAAGAAAATTAAAGACGCTATGACAAGCGAAAATCTTATAACTGCTCCTGTCGGAACAACTCTTTCAGAGGCACAGAAAATTCTTTCAAAGCACAAGATTGAGAAGTTGCCGATAGTTGATGAGAAAAATCACTTAAAAGGACTTATTACAATAAAGGATATTGAAAAAGCTATCCGTTATCCGAATTCTGCAAGAGATAAGAACGGCAGACTTTTGGTCGGTGCGGCAATCGGTGTTACAAACGACGCATTGGAAAGAGTTAAGGCTGTATATAACGCAGGTGTTGACGTTGTTGTACTTGACAGTGCACACGGTCACAGTAAGAATATCATAAATAAGGTTAAGGAAATCAAGGAGGCATTCCCTGATTTGGACTTAATTGCAGGAAATATCGCAACAGGTGAGGCGGCAGAGGCACTTATTAACGCAGGCGCAGACTGTGTTAAGGTCGGTATCGGTCCGGGTTCAATCTGTACAACCCGTGTCGTTGCAGGTATCGGTGTACCGCAGATTACTGCTGTATATGACGTAAGCCAAGTTGCAAAGAAGTACAATATCCCTGTTATCGCCGACGGCGGTGTTAAGTATTCGGGTGATGTTGTTAAGGCTGTTGCGGCAGGTGCTGACGTAATTATGCTTGGCAGCTTGCTTGCAGGCTGTGACGAAAGCCCGGGCGAATTTGAAATATTCCAAGGCAGACGTTTTAAGGTTTACAGAGGTATGGGTTCTATTGCGGCTATGGAATGCGGAAGTAAGGACAGATACTTCCAAACAGGTTCAAAGAAACTTGTTCCTGAAGGCGTTGAAGGTCGTGTACCTTACAAAGGTCCTGTTTCTGATACTATATTCCAAATACTTGGCGGTCTGCGTTCGGGTATGGGTTACTGCGGAACTAAGACAATTCAGTTGTTAAAGGAAAACGGTAAGTTCGTAAGAATTACAGGTGCAGGTCTAAAGGAAAGCCATCCTCATGATATTTATATCACTAAAGAGGCTCCAAACTACAGCTACAATACACAAGGCTAATAAAAATTTAAGGCAAGTCACTTATGTGGCTTGCCTTTTTGTATGCCTAAAACAGCCCCATACCGCCGTATGTGGCGATAAGTGCGGCGAAAACGATTGAAACCATAGACAGAAGTTTAATCAATATATTAACGGATGGACCGGAAGTATCTTTAAACGGGTCACCGACCGTATCGCCGACAACAGCGGCTTTATGATTTTCGCTGCCCTTACCGCCGAAATTACCTGCCTCGATATATTTCTTCGCATTATCCCAAGCACCGCCCGAATTAGCCATCATTACAGCAAGTGCAAAACCGGATATTAAAGCACCTGCAAGCATACCGACAACACCGTTGCACCCAAGCACCAATCCGACAATTATCGGTGCAAGTATTCCGAGTGCGGCGGGGAAAATCATCTCTTTTAGCGAAGATTTTGTGCATATGTCAACGCACGTTTCATAATCAGCCTCTGCTTTTCCGTCAATCAATCCTTTTATCTCCTTAAACTGACGTCTTACTTCAACAACAATTTTTTGTGCCGCACGTCCGACAGCTCTCATAGTCATTGCACTGAACAAAAACGGCAGCATTGCCCCTGAAAACAAGCCTATAAGCACTGCGGGATTAGTGACGGAAAGATTAAGTTCAATTCCCATTTCGGTTATTTTATCGGTGTATGAAACTATCAGCGCAAGCGCGGTCAGTGCCGCCGAGCCTATTGCAAAACCTTTGCCTGTTGCGGCGGTCGTGTTGCCGAGTGAATCGAGTGCGTCCGTTCTTTCACGCACTATATCGGGAAGTCCCGACATCTCCGCAATACCTCCTGCGTTGTCGGCAACAGGTCCGTATGCATCTGTCGCAAGCGTTATGCCGAGTGTTGAAAGCATACCGACCGCCGACAGACCAACTCCGTAAAGTCCGTCCTCAAAGCTTGCCATACCTCCTGCAGTAAAGTAGCTTATAATTACCGAAATTCCGATTATAATAACAGGTATCGCCGTTGACGACATTCCCAGTGCGATACCGTCTATTATGATTGTCGCCGAGCCTGTATTTGAAGATTTTGCAAGGTTTTTTGTAGGATTGTAAGAGTCTGACGTGTAATACTCTGTGAAATATCCTATCATCACTCCTGCGATAAGTCCCGAAATAACTGCCCAAAATACATTTGAATTGTCGGGAAGTAATGTGAAAATAAGAAATGCCGAGCCGACTGCCGACAGGATTGACGCAATGTATGTACCGCGTCTTAATGAGCCTAAAAGCGATTTTTGCGTTGCACCTTCCTTTGTCGAAACGAAAAACGTGCCGATAATAGACGCAATTATGCCGATTGCAGCGATAAACATCGGCACAAGTACACCGTTAAAGCCAAGTCCTGCCGCCGACGCAAGTGCTCCGCACGAAATAATCGAGCCGACATACGATTCATACAAATCAGCGCCCATTCCTGCAACGTCACCGACATTGTCGCCGACATTATCGGCAATGCAGGCAGGGTTACGCGGATCGTCCTCAGGTATACCGACTTCGACTTTGCCGACTAAATCCGCTCCGACATCAGCCGCTTTTGTGAATATTCCGCCACCCACGCGTGCAAACAGTGCCATTGAACTTGCACCCATACCGAATGTGAGCATAGCGGTCATAACGTCGTTTATGCTTAGTTTAAACACGAATTTTAAAAGAATAAACCACACGCTTATATCGAAAAGTCCCAAACCGACAACGGTAAGCCCCATAACAGAGCCTGACGCAAACGCGATTTTTAAACCCTTGTTGAGTCCGTCACGAACACCGTTCGCGGTGCGTGTGTTGGCATATGTGGCGATATTCATTCCCACATATCCCGATAATCCCGAAAAAAATCCGCCTGTCAAAAATGCAAACGGCACAAACGGACTTAAAAATCTTTTCGCCGCAAGTACGGTCAAAATGAAAAACATAATCGCAAAAAATATTCCGACAGTTTTGTATTGACGTTTAAGATATGCCATTGCACCCTTGCGTATTTTGACGCTGATGCTTTTCATCATATCCGTACCTTCGCTTTTTCGCTTTACGGAGTAAAATTTGATGAATGAAAATAACAGTGCGGTAAGTGAACAGATAAGAACTATTATCGGTGCAGCAGTTTCAAAGCTTTCCATACGGATACCCCCTTTTGTTTATATTTATTCCGCTTTGTAATATTTGATTACAAAAAAATCGGACGATTGTAATCGTCCGATTTAGATAGTAAACAAAACCGTTATGGTTTTGTTTACTTTGTTATTGGGAGTTTGAGGTGCTAACCTCATTAAAAATCATTTCTGGCGACATGTGCGACAGAAATGGCATAAAATCTAAAGTTTCGACGTTTGAGGAACTTTATGATTTTTTTATTTCTGTACAGTGAATATTGTAACGCTCTGTGGCGGGAATGTGTATTCAAATGTATTTGATACGGCTGTTAAAGCCGATGTTTTCGGCGATACCTTTTTCGGATTATCGAAATCGTTTATATCATCAAGCGAATTGCCGGAAAGCTCCGTTACGTTTGCGTTAATGCCGTTTACGCCTTCAACGCATATTTCAGACGTTATTTCGGTGTCACGCACATTGACCGCTTTAATATAAATGTTGTTATCGTCACTGCTTGCGGTGTAGTACAATTCCTCCATAACAGGCTGTTTGTCGATTGCAGTGTTTGCGGTTTTGCCATTTATATATGTAGTAATATTTCTGCCGTTGACTTCAAGGCAAAGCTTGTATTCCTGTCCTGTCATTACGGAGAAAATGTTGTGGTCAAGGCACGAACCGCGTCCGTTTACTTGTGCGTTGACTTCTGTGTCTTGATTTTGCCAACCGCCGATAAACCATTGAATTAAGTTTTTATCGTCCGACTTGCCGAAGAACAGGCGGAAACCTTTGTCGCCTGCCGTGCGTTTGGCGGTAAATTCGACTTTGTAATGATTTGAGTTTATGCTGTCTATAACGGCTTTGCCGCCGTTGCTGAATGATAGATTGTCGTATGTTTTTACATTGCCTGTTGCGATGTCGATGATTTTAATATCGTAAAATTTCGCACTGCATCTGTCAGCTTCAATCTCAATATTACCGCTGATTTTGTCACTGCCAAGAGTGATAGGCTTGTCAAAACCGTCGTGCTTTACGTCAAGCAGGTCGCTGCCTGTGCAGTTCATAAACATTTTTTGTACATAGTAATTCGCACTGCCGTATACTCTGTGATTGTCAAACCAAATCATATCGGGCTGCCAGTTTATGTAGTCAACATTGCATAAAAGCGGTGCATAGCATACAAGACCGATTGCGTGTGCGTTGTTTTCAAGTCCTGTCATATATGCCGCCTCGATAAGTGCGTTGTAATATGTGTTGCCCCATGACGCGTATTCGCCTAAGAATACTTTCGGACCGTCTGACGGCATATTGTCGTAACGGTGGCAGTTGGCAAGCATCCATTCGGGTGATGTGTAGTAATGCTCGTCAACAAGGTCAGAGCTGTTCTTTTTTGCGTTGTTCCAACCGCGTTCAAATTCACCGCCTTGCGGGAAAGGCCCTGCGGAATTGATTATTTTTATTTGCGGATATTTCTCTTTTATGGCTTTGTGGAAAAGGTCATATCTGTCCCAAAAGCCCTGACCGACTTCTTCGTTGCCGACTGCAAGATATTCAAGATTGAACGGCTCGGTGTGTCCCATATCACATCTTATTTTGCCCCACTTCGTGTCGGCAGTGCCGTTGGCAAATTCGATAAGGTCAAGTGCGTCATCAATCCATTCCTGCATTTCGTCAAGCGGAACGGCTTGCTCCATATGCGGATTATATCCGGCAGGAAGTACAGGCAAAGGCTTTGCACCGATGTCCTCACAGAATTGGAAGTATTCAAAATATCCGAGTCCCAACGATTGATTGTATCGCCAGTTGTTACGTCGTGACGGTCTGTCGGTTACAGCACCGATTGTGTTTTTCCAACGGTACATTGAGTTTCTGTCGTCGGAATTAAGTGTGCCGTCGTGGATAAGACAACCGCCCGGGAAACGCATAAATTTAGGCTTTAGGTCCGCAAGCATTTCGGCTATGTCGTTTCTCATACCGTTTTTACGGTTTTTGTAGGTTTTTACGGGGAATAACGATACAAAATCAAGACAGAATTTACATTCTTGCTTTGATGTGACTGCAAGCACTGCCGACAAATCGTCAACAGGTGATGTTAATGTAAATGAATACTCCGTCCATTCGTTTGACGTGATGTTAAGCGACTTTTCTGTAATGACTTCACCGTATGCGTTGTCTATTGAAACTGTTATTTCACAAGGCTTGTCACTTTTTGCGTAGCATGAAAAATTGTAGCTTTCATTTTCCTTTACCGCAATACCGCTGTTGTAGCCGAGATTTTTTATGCCGGCTCTTGTGCCTGCTTTGTTAATTTCAAGAATAAGATAATTCGGATTTCGCTTTGAAAACGGTGATTTGTTTGATACAAATGACGATACCGACGCACCGCCCTCTTCAATACGTTTCCAAGCCGTCAACGCCTGGTATGACGGATTGTCCATAGGTGAAAATTCAAACGCCCTGTTGCGTATCATTTCACCGTAAAGTCCACCGTCGGCGGCATGGTTTATGTCTTCAAAAAATATACCGTAAAAATCGGACATAGATGCTTTTTTGTTTGTGGTTACTGTGATTTTGTTCATGTTTTAATTCCTTTCGTGATACTTCTAAACTTTTCATATTATATCATAATCCAAATAGAAATGTTTGCAATTTTCAGACTTTAATTTAAAATAATCGGTAAAAGTAACACTTTTCGGTGAGTTTCATATTCTATACCAAGGGAAAATCCCAAAAACATAGAAAGGAATGATAATAAATGGCTGATTGTAACAGAAATTGCTGTAATGACTGCGGAAGAGAAAGAAAATATCCTTGTGATACAAATTTCCGTGAAGCAGTGTGTGTACATACTGATAAGATATATGACAGTTGCAGGGATAAAGACTGCTTGGAAAATGTACGCGTGTACTTGACTTCGTGCGGTCAGGATATTGTGGACAGAGCAATAAACGTTAAATGCACAAAAGCCGAAGTGATTTGGGTGTTTACGGACATTGAGGCTGTGCCGTTTAACAGAGGTTTTTATTCGGTTGATTTGAAGTATTTCTTTAAAGTTACCTTAGCAGTATTAACCGAGGTTGAATGATGTGCCGAAATGGGTAAAATAAAAATCAGACGAAGTTCCAATAGATATAAATATCATCATCATCTACTTCAATTCTGTTGATTAATGATGTTATAACTTTAACTTTTTCCGTAAATTCTCCGTTGTCTAAGATGTTGGATATACCGGATAATCTTTTCTTTGCATCTTCAGCTGAAATTAATGGTTTGTGCTCGTTAATCGCATTCATTTCTGTTTCTATACGTTTTTTGTCGGTATTTAGTGCAGTGATTTTTTTTGCCACAAAGTCAATATCAATTCCGTCTATGCTATACAAATCAGTTAGCTTATTCATTTGTTTTTCTATTTCTTTGATTCTTTTTTTATAGAATTCTTTTTTTTCTGTGATGTTATTGTTTGATTGGTTTAGTTTAATAATATTATCAACTTCGGCTGGATTTGCCACTAATGCTTTTATTTCATCAATTACTGCTTTATCCAATACGTCCATAGTCCATATTTTATTTTTACAACTTTTATCTCGGACCATATTTTTATATGAACTACGACTATAACATTGATATTTATTATAATAATATACTTTGCTGCCCTTTTCGTATCGGCGAACTCTTTTAAAATATCTTGCACCGCATTTTTTGCACCATAGAATACCTGCGAGCAAAGATGTTCTGTTAAATGCATTACGATAATGGGGATTATTTTCGGCTCTTATTTTCAATTTGGTCTGTACCTTATCAAATACTTCTTGAGATATAATTGCTTCGTGTTGCCCCTTGTACAGCTCGTCACGGCAATGTGTCCATCCGGCATAAAGAGGATTTGTCAACATTTTTCTGATTCGGTGATCATACTTGAATTTCTCTGAAAATACTGATAATTTAGCCGCTATTCCCATCATAGTCATATCATCTTCCAAAAATAGACGATATGCTTCCTTTATCAATTCGGCTTCTTCTTTGTTTATTATAAGTTGACCGTCAATATAATCATACCCTGTTGGTGCTCCGCCTCCGTGATGTAGTCCTTCCTTTGCTCTTGCATCTTTTCCCATTATGGAACGTTCTCTGAATTGCTCACGCTCCAACTGTGCAAATACTGATAATATACCAATCATAGCACGTCCGAAGGGTGTTGATGTATCAAAATTTTCTGTTATAGATGCAAAATTGACATTGTTTTTTATGAAAACATCTTCAATCAGGTATAATGTATCTTTTTGTGAACGACTTAGGCGGTCTAATTTATAGACTAATACCATATCTATTTTACCGTCAGCAACATCTGATATTAATTGTTGCATTCCGGGGCGGTCAGTATTTGCACCGGAAAAGCCTGCGTCAGTATATGTTTTATATAAAATCCAACCTTTAGCAGCACAATAATTTTTTAGACGTTCTACTTGCTCACCAATCGAATAACCCTCTCGTGCTTGCTCTTGGGTAGAAACTCTTGAATATATTCCGACCTTCATATTGAATAATTCCTTTCAAACTTTTTTTAATAAATTATTTTGATGCCAAAAGCGTGTAAAGTTCATCTTCTGTTATGATCGAAATATCAATCCCTTTTTCTTGATAATCTAAGGCTTTTTTCATTTTTCCGGTCATAGCAGTGCTATTAGTTACTAAAAAATTTGTAGATTTCGTAATATTGTCGGCACAAAGTCCACCGACATTCTTTATATGTAAATACGCCTCAGAGCGTGTCATACAATTTAGTTGTCCTGTTATAACTATTGTTTTATTATACAATGGATGATTTTTGTCAAATTCAGTATTTGTCGGCACTATATCTTTTTGACTGACATGCTTAGTGCTATGTGTTTTCTTTGAATCTTTAGTTGATACGCAATCGTTAAAAGAATATTTGTAGGATCTTCCAACCAATGTAGCTATATCATCATTATTGAAATCTATCAGAGATAACAAAACCTCTGATGTTGCAACAGCATCACTCAAGGCTGAATGAGCGTTTTTGTTTTCGATGGAAAAATAATCACACAAACATTCCAAGGTGTGATGTTCTAAAGGCAAATCACTGTATCTGGCATACTGTAAGGTACAAAACACCGGAAATAGAATTTCGTCTGTGTTATAACCGTAATACTGCAATGTAGATTTTATATGCCCGAAATCAAATGGAGCATTATGAGCAAAACAAAGATTAAAACGGTTAAATAAATGTTTGATTTTATCCCATACCACGTCAAATGTCGGAGCATCTTCAACCATATCGGAAGTAATTCCGTGAAGATTTGAAAATTTCTCAACAAAAACATTTGGAGTTGGCTTAATCAAATATTCAATTTTTTGAGTTATTTTAAAATCATCTAATACGACAATTCCTATTTGGCATATACTTGTAGGATTATAATTGGCTGTTTCAATATCAACTACAATAAATCTCATTTCAATCTCACTTTCCTATAATAGTGTTATCTGTTCGGAAGTTGTTGGTAACTTCAATTTTGTAATTTGAAATGTAGGTGTTTTGGATACGTTTTCTCTTACTTTTTCTTCTGAAATTTTACCGTTTTCATCTAAAACACTGTTTTTACCGTTAAATATTAAACCATTTAATATATTTTTTCTGCTACGGCATAACGAAGCTTGTGTCGCATCCGTTTCAACACAGTGTAAGCTATCGCAACATTGTTTCCATTTGCTACAAAAAGAAAAAGAGTTGGGATTGTTTTTTAAATATATATCATCAAATAACTCTAATAAGAATTGAGCATTGTCATTTATAAAAACAAAATCAGAAATCAAAATTTTAAGCGGTATAGTATCAGTTTTGGTAGTTGATTTTGAATAGCTGATTTTAAATTTATCTAAAAGTGTTTTGCTATTATTTTTTAAATACACTTCGTGTGTTTTTCTAAACTGAAAAAGTATATCATTTTTCAGCATAATATTAATTGTGCTTTTATTTTTCTTTAAGTGTAATTCGGCAACATCTCTGCAATTCAATTCAAGAAAACGTTTTAACCATTCATAAAATTCATAAATAAAGTTATTTTCTTTCATTTTTCAACACTTCCTCTGTAATTATTAAATGGCATTGTTATCACTCCTTAAATATTACCTTTCACCCTATGTACTCTAATAGTATCCTTTATAAAATTTTCGGGTACATTAAAATATTCAGCCAACTGCCACACTTCCGTATACCCCTTTTTAAATGCCGATAACAGTTTGTCAGCCGGAATTAGTTCCTGCACCGCCCAACGTATCGCACGTTCTTCCATTCGTTGACGTGTTTCAAATTTTGAATTGATTTTGTAAAAAGAACCGGTTTCGTGATGCCCTAATTCGTGAGCATATGCGTCTATCAATTCAGGCATTGTATGGATCATTAATGGATTTAATGCAATAGCTCCGGGAATGGATAATGCTTTTGTGGCTCTCATCGGAAAAAAATCGACGTCTATATTATGGTTTATTGCATATTGGTTTAATTGATTTAGCATTATTCTTCCTTCTTCCATTGTTCTTTTTTGAAACGTGCATAATCTAATATATCTTGCTTTTGTTCATCGGTTAATTCTTTAACTTCGCCATATAATGCAAATTCAATTTCTCCAAGCTGCTCATCTAAAGTATTTTCTTTCTTTTCCTTGCCCAGCAAGAAATCAACTGTTACATCAAAATAATTAGCTAATTTTTTTATGATGTCAAGATTAGGTTCACTAACTCCACGTTCATATTTAACATATGTGGTTCTGTCCACACCAAGATATTTTGCTACGTCTTTTTGATATACGCCTTTTTTTGTTCGCAATTTTTTAAGGACGTTCATTATAATCACCTCAAGCACATTATATGTGAAATAACTTCACATATCAAGACAAAGTGAAGAAATTTCACTTATTTTTTAAAAAAGTCTTGACAAGTGAAGAAACTTCACCTATAATATAAATTACAAGTGAAGAAACGTCACTTTTAGGAGGTGAAAAAATGAACAACTTAAAAGAAGTCAGGGAAAAAGCAAATTTAACCCAAGAACAACTGGCTAATTTAATTAATGTTGATAGGTCAACTATTACAAAATGGGAAACTGGTGAAGCGTCCCCAAGAAGTGATAAATTACCTATGCTTGCCAAAGTTCTTGATTGCCGGATAGACGATTTATTTTAATTTATACTGCTGGCATATGTCAGCCACTCTGTTTTTTGTTTTTACCGTGGATTTAGTGTTTTGTCAGCGGTGTGTCTTTCTTTTCAGGGTGGCTTACATATGCCAGCAGAAAAATATTTAATCACAGGTTGAGGTGAGCCACTCACTCCATATGAATGTAGAAATATATAAAATTTTAGAAAGTCTGTTTCAAGGCATCACCTCAAAAAATGTTTTGACCGGAGGGTGGCTCTCTTGAACCTGTGACGGAAAGGGGAAATAAAAATGATAACTATCGGTTGGGCGTGTATCGTCATTGGTTGCAGTTTGGTGGCGTATTGCAAATGAAAACTGTAACATTCAAATACGATACTATATTCAAAAAAAGTATGAGTTTTACAATGCAAATTTCAGATGAACTGTATGACGCATTGAAAATTCAAGACAAAATGCAGGATTTTCGTGTCAGTGAAATCATGGACGATATTTCGTCCATGCTATCAATAGTTGCCGAATTGCAGAGTTTTGGTGCAATTAAAGGCGGTTATAGTATTGATTTTAATGACAATTAAAAAAATTACCGCCATTTGCTTATGAAAAGGTAGAAAAACGGTGAAAAATAGGGACTTAAATAGTGAGAGGGTAAAAAAGCACCTTTCGGAATAGGACAAAATACATAATTCATAAATATGGAACGGGGTGATAAAAATGAGAATACATCACATATTAGCGAACGGAAAAGAAGTTGAAAGTGTGGCAGGAAAAGTTATCAATGTGTCGGAATTTCCTATGTTATCTTCTGTTTTTCGTTCGGTAAATCAACGAATTCAAGAACAGGCAACCGAAAACGAAGAAAAAGGAGCATAATGCTCCTACGGTTGGACAAGCAAAGGAGGACAGAAAAATGAACAAAGTAATGCTGATAGGTCGTATTTGTAACGACCTAAAAAAGAAGTACACAGGTGACAGTACCGTTATTCAAGTGTCTTTGGCAGTGCAAAGACGTTTCAAAAATGCTAAAAATGAGTATGACACAGATTTCATTCAATGCGAATTGTGGGGACACAATGCGGATTTTATTGAAAAAAACTTTTCAAAGGGCGATATGGTCGCATTTGAAGGTGCAATTAGGAACAACAACTATGAAAAAGATGGTGTTAAGCACTACTCAAACAAAATAGTTGTAGAATCAGTGTACTTTACCGGAAGCACACTGATGAAGAAAAAACAATAATTGTGCAATTTGACTTAAATAAACCCTGCGGAAAGGTAGGGTTTATTCGAGTACGCTTGAAAATGGACGAGATACAAAAAAGAAAAGGAGGACATTATAATAATGGCGATTTACAGAATACACAAAGAGGACAACTTTGTAATTATTGATAAAGCCTTTCTGCTGAATGAAGAAATCAGTTTGAAAGCTAAGGGACTTTTAGCCCTGCTGTTGTCATATCCGGATAACTGGCAATTTTACAAAGCAGAAATAGTACAGCACACAACAGACAAAGAAAATTCATTAAACAGTGGGCTAAAAGAGTTAATAGAAAACGGCTATATAGTGCGAAAGCAACGCAAAGATGAAAACGGAAAGTTTGAAGGTTATGAATATCACGTTTACGAAAAACCGTCAACGGAAAAACCGTCAACGGAAAAACCATCGACGGAAAAACCGTCAACGGAAAAACCATCGACGGAAAAACCATCGACGGAAAAACCGATACTACTAAATAATAAAAATACTAAGAATAAAAACACTAAGACCACTCCGTCACCGGAGTTGGTGTCTGAGTTCAAGGAGTGGTATTCAAAATATCCGCACCCACGAAATGAACAACAGACCATGAAGAACTACATCAACACCCGAAAGACCTATTCAGCCGAACAGTTGATGACTGCACTGAATAATTACCTCGCTGAAATAGAGGAACAGCACACAGACAAACGCTATATTAAACATTCCACCAATTTTGTGGGACAAGAGAAAGCGTTTGTTGATTACTTAGACACAAAAGCGGTTTCGGCTGAGGTTTCGACTGAGGAAAACTCAGAAAGTTATTTCGCAACGATTGAGGCGGAAGATCCAGAGTATGCCGCACGACTACGAAGGAGGGGTAAAGATGTATGAACAACAAGTTCCAGCTAATTATGAGGCGGAGCTTGCAGTCATAGGTGCAATCATTTGTGGCGGTAATGTCGATGAATTAACCACCGAAGTAAATCTAACACCCAATGATTTTTATTTCAGTGATTGCAAATTGGTGTACAAATGCATTTTGTACCTAAACGACAAAAACGACAAAATCGACATAGTGACGGTAGATAGTACATTAAAAACCGCCAAAGAATACAAGGGAATTGAATTTCTGAAGGGTGCGATCAGCAACAACCCAACGAAACATAATTTAATTTACTATGGTAAAATCGTAAAAGAATATGCGAAACGTCGTTGGTACATAGATATGTCAAATAAAATATTGACTATGGCAGGCAATACAACATTGCCAATAGAAAAAATATCCGACAAAGTGGAATATATGCTGGCAACGGAGAGTGATTCTATCAATGTCAATACCGCAGACGATTTGATAATGCAGACGTATGACACCATTGCAAAAGCAAGTGAAAACAAAGGTAGTATTCCGGGACAGGCAACAGGATTTGATAACATAGATTTGAAAATGGGCGGTATGGACGGATTGGCTGTTTTAGGTGCCAGACCGGGTATGGGAAAAACCGCATTTGCGTTAAATGTTGCTGAACATATAGTTTACAACGAATTAAAACCGGTAGTATTTTTTTCGTTGGAAATGGGTGCACAACAGTTAATGCTCCGATTGGTATCATCAATGACACGCATTAAATATTCTGCTTTGCGATATGGGGAATTGGAAGATGATGATTGGACAAAACTCGCCAGTTTCATGAATCAATCAGAAAAAACAAAAAAATTGTTAATCTGTGATGAACCCAAGATGACAGTGCGAAAAATTCGTTCGGTTTGCCGTAGGTTAAAAAAACAATATGGCTCTTTGGGGGCGGTGATTGTTGACTATTTGCAATTAATTGAAATGCCAAACAATAAAAACTGCACAAAGGCACAAGCAGTCGGTGATGTTAGCCGAGAGCTGAAAATCTTAACGAAAGAATTAGGTTGTCCGATAATTGCTCTTTCGCAGCTGAATAGAGCAAATGAGCAACGGTCGGACAAAAGACCGACACTTGCCGATCTTCGTGACAGCGGAGCTATTGAACAGGATGCCGACAGTGTAATGTTCATCCATAACGAAGACGCATATAGAAAAGACAAATCACAACCACCAACAGGCAAAGTTGAGATATTGTTACCGAAATCAAGGTTTTCGCAAACAGGAACAATGTTTTTAAAATTCCAACCGGAATACATGAAATTTTCAAATTGGAATGTGAAAAAAGACCCATTTAATCGTAGTAAAAATTCGGCGGCAGTGTGGGACAAACCGGACGAAAATGATAAAGAAAACGCAAAAACTGGCGAAGCTGAAAAAGAGGAAAAATGACAAAGTGAAAGCTGATGAAATTTCAGAAAAATAACCAGATTTTAATGGTTATAAAATCGAAAAAAAACATAATTGATTTTATAATCAAAAAAACGGCTTAGGACATCAGATTTTAAGCCGTTTCTACGAAAATATAATCACTATTTTTATTTGAATATTAGCCATAGAATAAAAGATAAAAAAATCGAATCAAAATTTATTGCGAAGAAAGGAGTAGCAAAAATGAAGTTCAGAACATTCAAATATAACATCATTAGGGCAATCAAAGTTATAAATCATGCTGTCAATGCAGAAACAATGAAGATGTTGGGCGGTATTCTGATAGATGCCAATGCACCGAATATGGTGGAATTGACAGCATATTCAAATGACATAAAAATCAAATATTATGTTCGTGCAGACGTTGAGCAGAAAGGGATGGTTGTATGTAACCCAAAGTATTTGATGAACATTTCAAAAGGTGAAAATATGGAGGTTATAATATCAACCGACAAAGACAATGTCATTGAAATGAAAATCGGAACATACAAGCAGAAATGGCAAGGAACAGTTGCGGAAAATTATCCGAAAATATCAATGCCGGAATGCAATAATGAATTGATGTTAGAACAGGAACGGTTTAGAGAAATTTTAACTAAAACTGTGCCGTTTGCAGCACCGACAGTCGGATACAGACCGCAGTATAACGGCGTGTTATTTGACATAAAAAACGAAACATTACACAATGTTTCAACTGACGGAAAACGAATGGCACATATAACTACACCTGTTGGCACATATGAAAATATGTCGTTTGTAATAACGCTTCCTGCGGCAAAGGAACTGTGTCGTATTGAAAGTGAAAATCCGCTGTTGCGTATTATTGTTGATAATACAAATATGCGGTTGTTGTTAGATTACAGTGAATTTATAGTTGTCGCCAGTACATTTAATGAAAATGGTTATGTCAAATATGACAATATGATGAATCGTGAATCGGATATAACTGCAACGGTAAAACGTGCAGAGTTTATGCAGATGATTGAACGCGGTAAATTCGTTTCGGAACAGGGTAAAACAAAAGTTCCGGTAACGTTGGAATTGAAAGATGATGTTTTGAAATGCAATGGCAGAAATCTTCGTTGCCAGCTAAAAGATGAAATAGATGCCGATATAGCCGGCAATATTAAAATCGGTTTCAATGCTGATTTTTTAATGGATATGATAAAAACAATACGGTCCGACAATGTTGTTTTGGAATTGAAATCGCAGAAAGACGCATTGATAATAAAAGACGGTGATACAGAATTGTTGTTGTTGCCGGTGATAGTGTGAAAGGGGACAGTAAAATGCGAAAACGATATTGTAGTATGTGTGGTCGTTTGATGGACGAACACATTGACGAAAACACAGGAAAACCGTTCGATATTCAGTTATGTTCCGGTGTATGTATAGGTGCTGCATGGCGAAATGTTACGGAATCAATTAAAAATGGTGTTAAGCCAACATGGGCTGTTGCAAAGGTGCAAAGAAAGAGCAAAGCAATGGAATATCATAATCAGATAGTGAAGTTGACAAATGAAAAGTTTACGCAAAAACAAATTGCCGAGGCATTAGGAATATCTCACGGCACAGTTTATTCATCGTTGAAACAATACGGAAGGGAGTTAATTTAAGATGATAGGAAGAAGAATAAAAGAATTAAGAACAGAAAACGGATTGACGCAACAAGAATTGGCAAAAATTTTAAATGTGTCAAGTATGTCTATTTCGTTTTATGAAAATGAGCAAAGAAAACCGGATAGCGAGTTTATTATTGCGTGTTCGAGGTTTTTTGATGTTTCAACTGATTATTTGTTAGGAAAAACGTATAAAAGGAGAATACCGAGAGAAGAAAGGTTTGGAGCGTTCAGTAAAAGATTGAAACATGTAAGAGAACTAAAAGGTATATCACAAAGACAAGCGGCAGAAGATTTAAACATAAGTCCACAAAATCTATCGTATTACGAAAACGGTCGTGATGCTGGATATGGTTTACTTGTTCGTATGGCTCGATACTATGATGTTACAGTTGAGTATTTAATCGGTGCGTCACCTGTCATGCAACGAGAAAATATAGATGTCAATAAAGAATTGGGATTAAATGATAAGTCAATTTGTTTATTGCGACAACGTGACAAATTCGGAGGGCATAGTATCGCAACTAATATTGTAAACAATATTATGGGGACAAAATATTTCCGAAAGCTTGTTGCTATATTGACCGAAGAAAATGAATGTAAAAACAAAGATACACCAGAGCAAAAAAAACTAAGAAACCAAATAGCAAAAGTATATGGTGAGATTTTTTTTACCAGAAAGCGTGACTGGGAAATAGAACGATGTATAAATGGTATTGCAAGAGAATTAAGAAAGCATGAAATTTATCCGGTAGATGATTGTGAAAGGTCAATGGAGGAATAAAATTTGAAAAAGCATAAAATAAATATATCCAAGATGATTTTCAAATCGTGGGACAAGCACACTGAAACATGGTGTCGGATAGCATTTATGCTGATGATACCATCAGCACTGAGTAGAGTGTTTGCAACAATATGTATTATATTCGGCTTTGTGCTATTAGCAATAATCAGAAAAGGATATGAAGAATATTGGCATTTAGATGATGCAGATAAAGAAAAATATCATGAACTTATGGCTTTGCTGATGGCACTTAATAATGATGATTTTTGGGGAGGACAAGAAGATGAAAAATAAAAATTTTATTACACCACCAATGAGAAAGCCTACGGGTGAAACGGGAAAAACAGTAGCAAAACGCAAAGATAGTTGGTTTGAGGTAAAATTGAAAGACGGTGAACATCTTTCTTTCAACTATCGTTGTAATACTGTCGAACATGTAGCGGATTTAGTTATATTAAAAGAATGTAATCAGGGAAAAGAAGAAGTATTAACAATTATTCCAAAAGATAATATACTTTATATTTATTAACGCAGGAGGAAAAGTAATGCAAGTAGAGTTGAAAGTGAACGATAAAAGCGTTCAAGCTGAAATCAGCGAGGAACAGCTAAAAAAATGGGATTATTTGAGCAGCTGAAAGAGTTGGGACTGGTTGAGGATAAACCTAAAACAGGATATGAGAGGGTTGAAAAGGGTAGCACGTATTTTTATAATTATTCGTCAGACGACACGGATAATGATATAGACAAAAAAGATATGGTGGACCAAGAATATTACAATAACGCTAACTATTATAGCGACAAGATGATTGCCGAGAACAACGCTCGTGCAGACAGATTACTCCGTCAACTAAGACAATGGCAGGCGTTAAACGACAAGTCTATTTCGGTAGAAGATTGGAAAGATAACGGCAAAAACAAGTGGTGTATCATATACGGTTATGGTCTTGAAAAATTGTATGTAGACTATTTTCATTGTATCCGATTGCATAATGTGATATATTTCACTACAAGAGAAAAAGCGGAGGAAGCCATCGAAGTATTCAGAGATGAATTGATATGGTATTTCGTTGAATACCAACAACGCCTTGACGAAGAATAAGCAATAAGCGAAACGGGGGAGTGAAAGCATGACGACAAAAGAATGGTTACAGAGAGGAATTGAGATTGAAGAAGAAATTGCTGATTTGCAGGCGATTAATCCGGTTGTATTTTTGGACGAAATAAATGTAGCAGTTTATGAACAAAACATCAAAAACAGAATTGGCGAATTGTACAAAATAAAAAATGAAATTCTTCAAACTGTGAATCAAGTCGAAAGTGCTACACTCCGAAGGCTGTTGATTAAGAGGTATATTCAAAATTTAACGTGGGAAAAGATTGCAGAACAGCTAAACTATTCATACAAACACGTTGTACATATTCTTCATCCCAAGGCACTGTCTGCAATCAAAAGAGTTTTAGAAAAAGATTAAGCCGGATTTTATTCCGGCTTTTTTTGTATGCGGAATTTTATAAAAATCCATAAAACCGTCATTATGTAATAGAATGTAACATTGATCCTGTGGTAGTATATGAATCGAAGGGTGAACTGCCGTGAGGCAGTGGGAAAAAATATCTCAAAGTAAAAGAGGGGAATAGAGATATTAAGATAGGCATAGACACGCTTGAAGTATTCAGCGTACCATGTTTATGCTGATTATACGGAATGTATATGTTAATGCATATACATTCTGTTTTTTATTTTTGGATAAAGAAAGGGACATAATTATGGAGCTATTGCAATTAGTTGAAAAATTCAAGGACGTTTTCAGCATAGAAAAAATTGAAGATGTTGTTGATGAATTAAAATCAACATTGTTAAATGCCGAAAATTGTCGAAAGCTATGTGAAGATTGGATTTTAATATGTCCTGATTTAACAATAGATTATATGCAAATGATATTTCAATATTATTTTGCCGACCGCAAGGAAAAAATGCAAGACTACACACCGAAAAGCCTTGCGGTAGCGGTTGCAGAGTTATCAAAAACCAAAGATGAAAAAATTTGTTTAGATTTGTGTGCGGGAAGTGGAGCATTGACAATCCAAAAATGGAACGAGAATAACGATTTAAAATTTATATGCAAAGAATATGATAGTCGTGTTATTCCGTTTTTGTTGTTTAATTTGGCAATTAGAAATATTGACGCCGAAGTTATCCATTGTGATGTATTGTCAGATGAAAATTTCAAAACATACAGGACGCAAAAGGGTGATAGATTTGCAACGGTTAAAGAAGTAGATAAGAGTGAATTTAAAGCTGATTGTTGTATATCAAATCCGCCGTACAATATGAAATGGGAACAGCCGGTATTTGCACAATTACAGAATAGATTTTCACAGTGCGAAGTACCGCCGGAAAGTAATGCGAATTATGCGTTTATATTGACTGCGTTAGATGAAATTAATGGCAAGGCAAGTTTTATATTGCCGAATGGCGTGTTAAGCACTGACAATCAAAAGGAAAAGCAAATAAGACAGTATTTAGTCGAAATGAATTTCATAGAAAGTATAATTGTATGTCCGGATAAAATGTTTGAAGTTACGTCAATACCAACGTGTATTATAACATTTAATAAAAATAAACAGCATTCGACAGTAGAAATGATTGACCTACGGCAGAGGTATGAAACAGAACAGCGAATGCAAAATGGGCAGTTTGGCGGCAAAAGTCACACTAACAGGACATACGCAAAAGAAGTCAAGGTTATATCCGAAAGTCAGATACAAGATGTATTGATACAGATTGAACAGTACGGAAACATTGCGGGTTACTGCAAGGCAGTAAGCATTGAAGAAATCAAAAAAAATGATTATGTATTGACACCGAGCCGATACATAGAATTTGAAAATATAGAAAATGCACATAGACCGTACAACGAAATAGTTGCGGATATTAACAGAATTGTAACTGAAAAAAACAACTGCAAGCTAACCATCAATGAAACAATCGCCAAGTCTTTAGGATTTGACATTGAGCTGTTTAAGCAGGACAACAGTACAAATAATGATTTTTCAAAATTGACAGAAAAAATATGTGGCGAAAAGATTGTTAAAAACGATTATTTCAAAACAACTAAGAACAAAAATGAAATAATATTTGCAAACAACAACAAAGAAAACATTTCAAGTATTCTTATGATGATATTTAATACTTGGAAACAACACATATATTATCTAAATTTTGAAGAAAACAGATATTTAGCAGAACTTCGGGACGCACTGTTGCCGGAGCTGATGAGTGGCAAGATTGATGTAAGCAATATATAAACGGTAGAAAGGATAAAACTATGTTTGAAAAAATAAAAAAATATTTGCGAAAAAAGAAGTTTGAATATAAACGCAGAAAATTCTGCACTGAATGGAACAGACGAAACAGAAAATGGCGTGAATGTCGTCACAAACGTAGAATGTTTGAAAGAGATCTGCGTAGGTGGCTAAGAGAATACGAAGGGTGATTGTATGAATACGGTTGAACCAATTCGTGATAAACGTGATGTATACGCAATCAAAAAATATCTGCGTCAAAAGGATATTAAATATTACATTATGTTCATTACAGGTATTTCATTAGGATTGCGTATTAATGAAATTTTGAAAATGACAGTAGGTGACGTTAAGGGGCGTAATACTGCAACGTTCCGGCAGAGCAAGACCGGAAAGGAAATCACGGTTGCATATAACGATGAGCTGTTGAGAGAATATAAAACCTACTGCGAACACCGTACACCGGAAGAGGCATTAATACCAAATCCAAACAATGAATACAAACCGATAACACGTGACATGGCTTACAAGGTTTTGCGTGAAGCAGCGGACCATGTAGGTATCAGATACAAGGTCGGCACACACACATTACGGAAGACGTGTGGATACCACTACTACAGACAAACACACGATATAGTTACACTGCAAATATGGTTTAATCACCGCAATGCCAGTGATACATTGCGGTATATTGGCGTTACAAAAGACAGTGTATTAACTGCTATGAAAAACTTTAAAATTTAATTTTGTTATACATAAATGTTCAACGTATAATGAAACCCCGGTTTTTTGTGTGCATTTATTAGTAGGAACTGAACTGATTCAATTATACACAATAACAGGTTATGTATAATAGATCGAAAGGACAAATGACAATGGCACAGGCTGCACTACACGTATGTAACAAATGCGGATGTCACCGACTGACACACGACACATATTGTGAATTACATCAACATTTGAAACGACAATATGACGACCACAGGGAATCGGCGAGCAAGCGAGGATATAACGGACGTTGGCGAAAAGCAAGCAAGACATATCTATTGTCACATCCGTTTTGTATTCGCTGTCTGCAACAGGGAAGATACGAGAAAGCCACAGTTGTAGACCACATCACACCGCACAAGGGAAATCAACAGCTGTTCTGGGACAGGAACAACTGGCAACCACTGTGCAAGCAATGCCATGACCGTAAGACAGCGACAGAAGACGGCGGTTTTGGTAGATAATATTAAAAAATTTTTTCCTTTCGTGAAGATTTTTCCACGGGAGGGGGTATCAAAATTGTTTTTGCGAATGTGCGGTAGACCGTTGCCATATATAGAGAGACACGCACGCAAGTTTTCGAGAGGGGGTTAAACCGAAAATGGGAGCAAGAGGACCAACGAAAAAACCGGCAGAGCTGGAGGAACTACACGGCAATCCCGGACATAGAAAAACTGAAAACAGATTGCAATTTTCAAAACCGGAAAAAGTTCCGTCACCGCCGGTGTTCCTAAATAAAATTGCAAAAAAAGAGTGGAAACGATTAGCACCGATTGTATTCAATGCCGGAATGCTGACGGATGCAGATGTAGGAACATTTGCCGCATACTGCGATTCATATGCACAGTGGGTATTAGCTGAAAAGGCGATACAGGCAAAACAACCGGACAAAAATTCTCCTGCACCGCTGACGTTTATCACCGCCAAAGGGTATGAACAACAAATACCTGAAATCAGCATTTCAAACACTGCAAAAAAACAAATGCTGACGTTCGCCAAAGAGTTCGGATTGACACCGTCATCAAGAGCCGGAATGACAAACCCGGTAGAAACCGAGGACAAAAAAGCAAGTATTATGGAATTCATCAGCAAGAAGAACAGGAGTGCGTAAACTATGGATTCGGTAACATCATATGCGAAAAAAGTCGTAGCTGGCAAGATTATTGCAGGTGATTCGGTAAAAAAAGCGTGCAAGCGACATCTGAAAGATTTAAAAAAATCTAAAAGAAAAGATTATCCGTACTACTTTGATGCAGAGCAAGCAGAATATTGTTTTGCATTCGCTGAAAATTACTGCCGACACAGCAAAGGAAAGTGGGCAGGCAAGCCACTGATATTAGAAGATTGGCAGAGATTTGTTGTAGGTTCTATATTCGGGTGGAAGCGTAAAGATGATGATACACGCCGATTCAGATATTTTTACATTCAGGTGGCACGAAAAAACGGAAAATCTACGTTGATGGCGTTCATCGGACTATATGTTATTGTTTGTGACGGTGAAAACGGTGCTGAAATTTATTCGGCAGCAACCAAAAAGGACCAAGCACGAATTATATTTGACGAGGCAAAGAATATGATTGGGAAGTCACCGGAGCTACGAACTATATTGACAACGTACCGGAACAACATCACTTTTGATGCACAATTATCAAAATTTGAACCGCTATCGTCAGACAGTGAAACTTTGGACGGTTTAAATGTGCATTTGGGATTGATTGATGAGTTGCACGCACACAAAACAGGTGATGTGTACAATATTTTGGACAGTGCAACAGGTGCAAGAACACAGCCATTAATCGGAACAGGAACGACCGCAGGCAGAAATCCAAACTGTTTTTGCAAAGAATTATATGACTATTACAAAAATATTCTGAATGAAACAGTTGAAAATGAGAATATTTTCATTTACATAGCAGAATTAGACGAAAATGACGATTGGACAGATCCACAAAACTGGATAAAAGCCAATCCGAATATAAATGTCAGTGTCAACCTAAAAGATATGGAAAGTGTTTATACTGCATCTAAGAATATTCCGTCAAAATTGAATGAGTTCAAGTGTAAAAAACTGAATATGTGGGTTACTGATACCGCTTCATGGGCGAATATGGAGCAGTACAACAAACCACCGACTTTGAAAATCACCAAAGAAGATTTAATCGGTAAAAAGTGTTATGCCGCAGGCGATTTGTCTGTGCGTAACGACTTGGCAAGCGTCGTTTTTGAATTTCCACTAAGTGACGGATATTTCGCAGTGTTGCACCATGATTTTATACCGGAAGATAAGATTTTTGATAATTCACAGAAACATCACATTGATTATCAACGGTATATTGATATGGGATATATAACGGCAACGCCCGGCAATGCAGTTGATTTTGACTATATCGAAGATTATATTTTGAGGATGCGTGAAAAGTATGACATTTTGGAAGTCTGCTTAGATCCGTGGAACGCAACGCAGTTAATGTCACATCTGATTGACGAGGGTATGAAAGTGGTTGAAGTCAGACAAGGATTTAAAACATTGTCAGAGCCAACCAAGGAATTGGGGATAACGATTGAAGAACGTAAATTAATACATTTTGATGATCCGATGTTGAAGTGGGCGGTTGGAAATACCGTAGTTACGTTTGATGAAAACGGTAATGTTAGACCAAATAAGGCGAAAAGTATCAATAAAATTGATCCTGCAATGGCACTGATAATAGCACACACCAGAGCATATACACATGAATTGAATTATGTTGATGTCAACGCAATAGCAGCGGCACAACTGGCAGAATATGAAGAAATGTTGAGAGGTCAGATATAATGAAATTTTTTAACAGAATAAAATCGGCATTTTATGCACTGACACATGATACAACGACAATATCATTGTTAGATGAACGATTTTGGACGCAGTACGGCAGTATACGGAACAGTAAACTGTCGGAAGTGACATATTTCACCTGTCTAAAAACGTTATCTGAGGCGGTTGCAAAACTGCCGTTAAAGATGTATCAGGAAACAACGAAAGGTGTCAGCAAGGCAAAAAATTCAGCATTATACAATGTGCTGAAAGTACGACCGAATAAGAATATGACTGCAACAACGTTTTGGGCAACAGTTGTAACGGTGATGTATCATTACGGAAATTGTTATGTATATATCGCACGGAACAAAGAGCCTGAGTTGTTAATATTGGATAACCGATATATGACAGTCTATGATGACAATGCGAAGTTAATAGATGATAACGGCGGAGTTTGGTATATATATTCCGAACCGGTAACCGGAAAGGTATATAAATTCAGCACTGATGAAATATTGCATTTTAAAACATATATGACGTTTGACGGCATTATGGGATTGGCGGTTAAGGACGTGCTGGCACTGACGATTGACGGAGCAATGGACAGTCAAAAATTTATCAAGAATTTATATGAAACAGGTTTGACAGGTAAAGTCGCTGTTGAATATACAGCAGATTTGAATGAGGATTTGCGAAAGAATTTAATCAGCACTATTGAAACGGCAACATCGGCAAACAGTGCATTAACATATATTCCGATTCCTGCCGGAATGAAGTTAAACCCGTTAAATTTGAAATTGACGGACGCACAGTTTTTAGAATTAAAAAAATATACGGCATTGCAAATAGCCGGAGCATTCGGAATTAAACCGAATCAGCTAAACGATTATGAGAAATCAAGCTATGCAAACAGTGAAGCACAGCAACAAGCATTTTTGACCGACACAATGTTGGTTATTCTAAAGGGTTTGGAAGAAGAATTGGCAAGTAAATTGCTAACATCGGAAGAACTTCAACAAGGATATTTTTTCAAATTCAATGTTGATGTCGTGCTACGAGCGACATTTTCACAAAGAATGGAAGGCTATGCGAAAGCCAGACAAAACGGCTGGTTATCCGCTAATGATATACGCAGTAAGGAAGATATGCCACATATTTCCGAAGACGAAGGCGGTAATGCATACCTAATTAACGGCAATATGATACCGTTAAAAGTTGCTATGGAAGGAGGAAATCAGAAAAATGTCAAGACACAGAAATAAGAAACAGAATAGTTTTAACTGTTATATCCGAAATCAGACCGATGATTCAGCCGATATTTATTTTTACGGCGATATAGTCGGAAATGACGGGGATAAATGGTGGGGAAATGATGATAAATGCCCATCTGACGTAGCCACACTGTTGAAAGAATGTGAAAATGTCAGTCAGCTGAATGTCTATGTAAATAGTAATGGCGGTGATGTATTTGCCGGTAATGCTATTTATAATATGCTGAAACGACATAAAGCACACAAAACAGTGTATGTTGACGGCTTGGCGGCATCTATTGCGTCTGTCATTGTTATGGCAGGTGATGAAATCATTATGCCGGCAAATTCCTATTTGATGATCCACAAAGCGTGGACGTATGCAATGGGAAATGCCAACGATTTGCGTGAAACAGCGGACAGATTGGAAAACATCGAACAAACGATTGTTGATACATACATGGAAAATGTCGCTGAAAATATCACCGAAGATGACATCAAACAGAAAATGTCTGATGAAACGTGGTTGTCGGCAAAGGATGCGGCGGAATTATTCCCACGAATACAGGAAGATGAAAACATAGATGTGGCAGCGTGTATTTCGTCTATAACCTACAACAATATTCCTAAAAATGTCGTTGTCAAAAATGATGACGAAGATGATGAGGAAGAAGATCCGGACGAGGAAGAAGATCCGAAACCAAAAAAGACGGATGAAGATGATGAGGAAGAAGATCCGGACGAGGAAGAACAGAAAGAACAGAAAGAAAAAAACAGTAACGAATTGGATATGTTAGACAATTTCGTATTTATGGAAGGAGCAATAGAAAATGAACAAGAAGATGCGTGAATTACTAGCAAAAATTAAAGAGAAAAATTCACAAGCAAGAAATTTTCAAAATGAAGGTAAGGTTGATGAGGCGAAGCAACTAATTGACGAAATCAAGGATTTGCAAACATCATACGAAAATGAAAAAGCATTATTTGAAATGGAAAGGAACAAAGTACCGGAAGAACCAAAGAACAAAACAACAGCAAACGGTTTTTCTGCTATGGCAAAGATTGCACTAAGAAAAAAATTGACCGAAGCGGAAAATGCATTGGTTACAGGCACAAACGGTACAGACGGTGAGAATTTCCTAATTCCTGAAGATGTTGATACAACAATCAGAGAATTAAGAAAGACATATATGTCAGCAAAAGATTTGGTAACAGTAGTACCGACATCATCATTGACAGGTAGTTTTGTATTTGAAAAGGGCGTTCCGACAGGTTTGGCAGATTTTGAAGATGGCGATACAATCACAGAAGGCACTAAACCATCATTTGAACAGAAAAAATTCCAAGTTACACACAAAGGTAAGGTTTTCCCTATTTCAAATATACTATTGGAATCGGAAAAGGCTGGTTTGACATCATACCTAAATAACTGGTTTGTTAAAAATTCAATCATCAGTGAAAATACAGACATTTTCACAGCATTGCAAAACGGTAAAACGGCAAAGGCAATAAAGGGATTAGATGAATTGAAATCATCAATCAACAAAGATTTGGACCCATCCGCCCGAATCGGTGCAGTTATTGTCACAAACCAAACAGGATTTGACATTATGGACAGTGAAAAGGACGCAGTCGGCAGACCAATTTTAAAGGAAGACTATGTAACACCGACACAAAAGTTGTTCCAAGGACTACCTGTAATTGTGTTCCCAGATGCACAACTGCCAAACACCAAAGCAGGACAAGCACCGATTTTCTACGGAAATCTTAAAGCCGGTTGTTATTTCATTGATAGGAAAGGTTATCAGTTTGCAGTATCAACTGAATATCAATTCGGTGCAAATATGACAACTATGCGTGTGATCGAAAGCTATGACGTCATTCAGGCAGATAGTTCTACATACATCTACGGAACAATAACGGCAGCAGGAAGCAAGGCTGTAACGACAAAAGCAGCTGCGTAATGAATGGGAGGGGTGAAGAATGTCCCTAACATTAGACGAAGTAAAGAATTTTCTGCGATTAGATACATCCGATGATGATACATTGTTGGAAATATACATATCAACGGCGGAAGAATACGTCAAATCAGCATGTGGTAGGCAGGTAGATCTGGACAATCCCAAAGCACATACCGTAATGCTGATGTTGGTGGGCGACTATTACGAAAACCGTAGTCCATACGGACAGACAAAGTATAGTCAGAATGTTTCAACTATGCTAATGCAGTTACAGTTGGAAACGCCACAAGATACTGATGATGAGGTGAAAGAATAATGGATTTTGCAAAGCTAAGGCACAAAGTTGTATTTTTAAAGCCGTCAACATCAGAAATAAACGAACAGTCAGAGCAAGTTATCGGGTGGTTTCCGTTCCACCCGGTGACAAAGACTGCAAGTGATGATGTATATTCTACGCAAGACGGCGAAATCTGTTTTAAAAGCGGAGTTTTAAGCGGTTTAAATAATGTGTTTGCCAATTACGGTGTTCGTGCATATGTTTCGCCTGCAACAGGCAGGGAATATGATGAATCGCAGAAAATTAGAGCAGAAACAACATACAACGTGGTAACACGTTATTTTAACGGCATTGAAAGTAATATGAAAATTCTGTACGGTGCAAAGGTATTTGACATAGTATCCGTATTGGATATAAATGAGAGTCACAGGGAATTAAAAATCGTATGTTCAGAGGTGGACAGGTATGGCAAGAGCGAATAAAGATGTATTCGGTTTTGATGAATTGGAAAAATCGTTCAAACGTTTTGAAAAAAACTATCCGGACAAAGCAGATGCACTTTTAATGGCACAGGGACAAGCAGTCAATAGAAAGACAAAATCGCTTTCGCCCGTAAAGACGAAAAAGCTCCGCAATTCGTGGCGATTAAAGAAAGTCAAACTATACAAGGGTGGAACAGTTCGAGTTGTGCGAATACAATCAGGAGCACCACATGCACATTTAGTTGAATATGGACACGAAATATATCGAGGTGGAAAGACACGAGTACGAGGGAAAAAATTAAACCGAGTAGAGTTAGCAGCAAGAGGAGTTAAATTTCTTGGTCGAGTTGAAGGTAAACTTGTACTTTATACAGCAATGAATGAAGCCAAAAATAGATTTGACCGTGAGGCAGACAAGATGTTAGATAGATTAGTGGAGGAATTTGATAATGATTAAATCACCGGATATACGCAGATTTATAGCTGAAAAAATGAAGAAATCGGGGTTTAACGTAATAGCTTCGGAAATTCAAGAGGGTTATCCTAAACCGGCAGTATTTGTCTATGTGTATCCAGCGTCGATAACAAAATCCGGAGGATATTTGGAGGATGACGTTTATAGTGTAAACATTCAGTATATTCCAAAATCTGAAATAGCACAAGAATGTGCCGAGGCGGCGGAAAAGATTCGTGAAACATTGATGTATAGCACGATTGACATACAGGACAGACATTTAACAATGGAAACAATAGAAATGGTCATTGAGGACGAGCAATTAAGCGTGTCGTTTGAGATTCCGATAACACAGTCCATTGATGAATGTGACGATTATGACAATGCAGAAACCATAGAAATGAGAGGTATATAACATGGGATTATCAACAATAAATGTAGAATTTAAAGCAGCAGCACAAACCGCTGTAAAACGCAGTGCAAACGGTACAGTTGCACTGATTTTGAAGGATGAAACCAAGGAAGATACCACATACGTTTACAGCAATGAGACGGAAGTGGTTAAGAGCCATTGGACATCAGACAATCTAAATTACATAAATATGGCGTTTAAAGGTTCACCCAAAAAGGTGATTATCGAAAGAATTACCGCAGAAGGAAGTCTTGATGATGCCTTGAAGCGTTTGGCAAATAAAAAGTGGAATTATCTTGCCGTTCCGTCATTACAGGACAGTGAAGTTAAGACTGTGGCAGATTGGATTATTGCACAGAGAACGGCAAAGAAACCGTTTAAGGCAGTATTACCGCATTCTGTATCAAATAACATCGGTATCATTAATTTTGATACAGATGATATAAAAATCGGCAGTAAGACCTATACGACCGCTGAATTTTGCGTATATATTGCCAGTATTATTGCCGGAACTGCACTGAATGAGAGTGTAACAGGCAAAGTCATTTCAGAAATCAACAGTATTACAGAGAGTTTAACCCCCGATGCAGATGTTGATGCCGGAAAGTTAATTTTAATCAACGATGGTGAGCAGGTCGAAATTGCACGAGGTGTGAATTCATTGACAACGGTCGGAACAAACCAAACAGAGGATATGAAGTCAATTAAGATTGTTGAAGGAATGGACCTGATTGCAGAGGACATCAGAACAACATTCAAAGAAAACTACATTGGTAGAAGCAATAGCATTGAGAACAAGGAATTGTTCATTGCCGCAGTAAATCAGTATTTTGAAACACTGACAAAGGAAGGCGTGCTATATGACGGTTATGATCATTATGCAGAAATTGACATAGAAGCACAAAGAGAGTATTTGGCAAGCAAGAGTGTTGACGTTACAGATATGAGTGATGTTGCAATCAAACAAGCCAATACAGGCACATTTATGTTTATGGCGGCACATATTCAAATGCAAAACGCGGCGGAAGATTTGAAATTCGTTGTAAACATGTAATCGAGGAGGTAGACATATATGAGTAGAAAAATTTCAGCACCTAACATTATTTCCGGTACACACGGCAAGGTATGGTGGGACGATTCGGCTGTCTATGAAATTTCAAGTTTTGAGGCAACACTAGATCCAGATAGAGAAGACGTCACATTCTCCGGCGATATGATTAAAGACAGCAAGCTGATGAGTGTATCAGGTACATACACAATGAAAGTACGAAAAGTATTTTCAAGAGGTAAAAAGTTTGCCGAGGCATTTATGCAAGGAAAAGACCCACGTTTTACACTAATCAGCCAATTAAAAGACCCGGACGCATATGGGGGCGGATACGAAAAGGTACAACTAACTAACTGTTGGCTTGAAAGTGTTCCACTAACAGGTGGTGAAAACGGTAAGATAGTTGAGGAAGAATACAAGGGTGGTTTTACAGGATTGAAATTCCTTGAAAGCATTGAACCGATAGAACAGGATTAAACATTTTAGGAGGATATAAAAATGACAGGACAAGAAAAACATACAAGATTGACGTTGGACGAAATGATAAGACGTTCAGAGCAAGTAAAGGAAGCAAAGAGCAAAAATAAAACAAAGGAATTGTACGTTGAAAGCCTTGACGGTACAATCACAATAACAAAACCAACAAGAAATCAAGTAAATGACGCAATGAATATGGATGCGTCTTCAGGCGAATCGGATGCATATCTGGTGTATGAATGTGTGACAGAACCGCCACTGAAAAACAAACAACTGCAACAGGCATATGGCTGCCAAGATCCATTAGATATTCTTGACAAAATATTTGAACCGGGCGAGGTAGTGAATATTTCAAAAGCTGCATTAAGTTTTGCAGGTTATGTTGACGATAGCGTTAAGGCGGTTGAAGAACTAAAAAACTAATTGAACGCAACGGTGATTTTGAGTTAATACATTACTACGTCCAACGTGGTTTTGATTGGGACAGAATTGCCGGGGCTACGGGAAATGAAAAGGCATTTTTAAGAGCCAGTATGATAAAAGCATACGAAGAAGAAGCTGAAAAGATAAAAGCAATGACAGGAGGCGGTTGATGTGGCAAAAAGTAGAAACATAGGAGCGACACTGTCGTTGAAATCCGGAAACTTCTTCGCAAATATGAAGAAAGCCCAAAATGAAAGCAATAATCTGCGTAGTACATTGAACAACACAAGCAAAAAAATTTCTGAATTAGGAGATAAAGCTAAAGTTGTTGGCAGTGCCGTTGGTAAATTGGGCAAAGGGTTAGCTATTGCTGGAACGGCAGCCGCTACCGCAGTAGGAACAATGGTAGCAAAATCAGTCAGTTCATTTGCTGATTATGAACAGCTGACAGGTGGTGTCGATACATTGTTCAAAGACAGTTCATCAGCAGTACAGAAATATGCAAATGATGCATACAAAACCGCAGGTTTGTCAGCTAATAGCTATATGGAAACAGTTACAAATTTTTCGGCATCACTGATTTCGAGTTTAAAGGGCGATACGGCAAAGGCGGCGGATTATGCAAATTCAGCGTTGGTGGATATGGCTGATAATGCAAATAAGATGGGCACGAATATGACAGACATTCAAAATGCCTATCAAGGTTTTGCAAAGCAAAATTACACCATGCTTGACAACTTGAAGTTAGGTTACGGTGGCACACAAGCTGAAATGAAACGACTGCTTAGCGATGCACAGAAACTTACCGGGCAGAAGTATGATATTTCATCATTTGCCGATATTACACAGGCTATTCATGCAATCCAAACGCAAATGGACATAACGGGAACAACGGCAAAAGAGGCAAGCACGACAATAAGCGGATCGTGGGGGTCACTGAAAGCGGCGTTTGAAAATACTCTTGTCGGTTTGACAACAGGCGGAGAAATGTTTGATCAGAGTTTGGATGCACTGGTTGATTCGGCTAAGACGTTCGGGCAGAATGTTATACCGGCAATAACGGGTGCGTTAAGTGGCGTAGGTTCGTTAATTGAGAGTTTGGCTCCTGTAATTGTAGCAGAACTTCCGTCAATGGTATCCGATATACTTCCACACCTTGTTTCAGCCACAAAGAGTTTGGTTACCGGTTTAATCAGCCAATTACCTGCATTGGGAAAGGCTGTTTTAGATGCAATACCATCAATTTTTGACGGTATGACAGATGTAATCGGTGAAAGTTCTGTAGGAAAGCTAAAAGGGTCGTTTGAGGGACTGAAAAATACCATAACTGATACATTTTCAAACATTGGACCAATGCTTAAAGATTTCTGTGAGGGAGGTATATCAACATTCTGTGACGCATTATCTACGGCTATGGATTTAGCCAGTGGAGCTATATCGGTAATTGAGGCATTATCTCCGGTAATAGGAGCAGTTGCAGGGGCGATAATCACATACAAAGGTGCAGTTTTGTTGTGGAATGCAGCTGAAACGGCTAAAAATGTTGTTATGGGTATTTCAACAGCCGCACAATGGGCGTTAAATGTAGCTATGACAGCAAATCCGATTGGTATTGTCATTGTGGCTATCGGTGCATTGGTAGGGGCGTTTATTGTATTGTGGAATAAGTCCGAAGGATTCCGAAATTTTTGGATCAACCTATGGGAAAAAGTTAAAGCGATTGTTACAAGTGCATGGGAAGGAATAAAAGCCGGATTTGAAAAGATAAAAAACGGAATATCAGCAGTCAAAGAAAAAGTGTCTACAATGTGGAACGGAGTCAAAGAAAAAACGTCAGAATTATGGGGCGGTGTAAAAAATGCTGTATCGGAAAAACTGAACAACATAAAAAGTGCATATGACGCACACGGCGGAGGACTGAAAGGTGCTACATTTGCGGCAATAGAGGGTGTCAAGGAATACTACAGGACAGGCTATGACGCAATTAATCAATTAACCGGCGGTAAGCTCGGCGAGGTTGTCAATGCAGTCGGTGCGAAGATGGAAGCCGTAAAAAGTAAATTCGGTGAAGCATTTGGCAATGTGAAAAACACCGTAATGACTATTTTTGAAAACATAAAAAACGGCATTGTTGAAAAGATTACGGCGGCAGTTGACACAGTTAAAAATGTGTTCACTAAAATTTCTGATACTGTATCATCTGTATGGGACAAAATAAAAAGCCTGCTGAAAGCACCAAAGATTGTGCAGACAGGAACTGTTACGGTGATGGGGGTTGACACACCTATTCCAAAATTCGGATTGGATTGGAACGCCAAGGGCGGTATTATGACACGTCCAACTGCATTTGGATTTGCAAACGGCAAGATTCAGATGGGCGGTGAAGCCGGGGCTGAGGCGATACTTCCACTTTCGGCATTTTGGCGGAATTTGCAAGCATACACCGAAAACAGCCAAAAGAAAAGTCAGGGAAACAATGATATTAATATAAACGTCACCATTAATGCAGGAAATGCGAATGAAGAAGAAATGGCGGCACGATTTATAAATATAGTTGTACCTGAAATAAAACGACAGTATGCAATTTTATAAAAGGAGTGAGGGAAAATGTTAGATTTTTACCTAAGCGTAAATAACAGCGAGGAGGTAGTGCATATTCCTGTCACTCCTCCCTCTTTTTCTGTGACAAATTCACAGTCAACAGAAACATTTGAATCAGCCGGATATGGCTGGATTAAAATTATAGGAAATACCGAATTGCGAGGTGTTTCATGGGACGGAATATTTCCTGTCCATGACTATCCGTTCAGACGTGATGCGTCAATGGACGGTCAAGAATACTACGAAAAATTAAAATCGTGGCAAAAACGAAAATTGCCTGTTCGTTTAGTGATTACATCAACTGGTTTTGCAAACATCAGCATAAATATGGCTGTAGCCATAGAAAAATTAGATTTTGATGTTGGCACAACTGGCGATTTGGATTATTCGATTGAATTGGGCGAAGTAGAGCTGTTAAATGATACGGAGGATACAAATATGGCACAGTTAGATGATTTGGCGGCAAGAATGGACGCAGTCGAAAAACGGTTGGATTCATTGGAAAATGAAAAAATCTATAACTATATGGATGATAATATGCCTGATTGGGCGAAACCTACGATCCAAAAATTAATGGATAGGGGTTATTTGAACGGCACCGGTGATAATGAACTGGGATTGACTATGGACATTATCAGAATGTGCGTGATGATAGATAATGCAAACGGTTTTGAGGGTTATACCGTTGACAGTATTCCTGATTGGGCTGCACCAACGATTGAAAAAATCAAGAAAAAGGGTTATTTGTCCGGTATTGATGATGACGATTTGGGACTGACAAAGAATATGATTCGCATATTAGTTATTTTAGACAAAGCCGGAGCATTTGGTGATTAAATATGGCAAGTGGACAGGATTTAGTTAAAATTGCACAGGCTGAAAACGGCACAAAGGAAAACGGAACGAATAACGTCAAATATAATACATGGTTTTACGGACACGAAGTAGACGGAAGTAATTATCCTTGGTGTGCGGTATTTGTTTCGTGGTGTGCGGATAAAGCAGGTATTACAACAGACATAATGCCTAAAACGGCAAGTGCCGGTTATTTTGCACATTATGCAAATCAGGGACATGGTGAGGTTTTCACCAATAAAAATCCCGAAGCAGGTGATTTGTTTTTAATAAATTACAATGGTTCGGATTGGGCAAATCATGTAGGTATAGTTGCATCGTGTGACGGTTCCAATATCACAACGATTGAAGGCAATTCATCCGATATGGTTCGATCCAGAACGTTATCAATGTCCGGATTGACGTTTGTTCATTTTAATTTGGATAGCAGTAGCGGAATGACTGCCGCTTGGACGGCACGAGAAGTACCGAATATCGGCAGGGATTTAGCCACAAAAGCATATATGGCATATCAGTTATACACTGATAAATCATCAGGCGGATATAGCTATTTATGGGGCAGTAATTCGACAACTGCAAATGGTGGACTACGAAAATACAAAGAATTCTATTGTGTAGCAATGGGTTCATACTACGGTCCGGACGGAACATTTATCAAAGTGGAATTTGATGATGGGAAGACGATTTATTGCGTAAAGGCTGACGAAAAAAAAGACAGTGAAACAGACAGCAAACATATGTATCACGACTATCCGTTTGATCGTAATGTATTGGAATTCATTATTGACAGAACAGTTGTGCGAAATAATGATGAATTTACATCAGCATTAAATGCCGCCGATATAAACCGTTCAGCACGAATCAAGGCAATATGGACTTCGGACAGCGAACCAACCTACGGCGGTGCAGGAAGCACAACGGCAGAAAATGAAAAAGAATATCATTTTATTGATACAAACGAGAAAATTTCCATACATCCGACAATATTCAAACAAACACCAATGCAGTGTGACCGCCATAATGGTGGTTTAACGGTGTTATGCAACGATATTGATATATCATCATATGTGGGCGATATATCGTGGCAAAATACCAAGGATACGCTTGCAACGCTGTTTAATTTCAGCGTACCAAAGGCAGGTGATATGAAGTACATCAATATGTACAAACCGCAAGAGGGCGATATAATTCGTTATAGCGGCGGTACACAAGAAGATTTTAGGGGTGTAATTATCGAAGTTGATGACGGCGATAATTACGTTAATAAATATGTTGCCGGTGATGTGGGACAGTATCTGAACAAAACCAGTGATACATATCAATTCACTGCAATGCGTGCTGACGACTGCATTAAAAAAATATGCGGTGATTTGTGTATTCCTATTGTGATGATACCGGAATTACCGTTATTGATTACGCAAATTTATGTGGACAAGGCGGTATCAGATGTTATTGCTGACATACTGACACTATGTGGCGGTGTACATAATTTTGATTTTGTTCCTGACGGCATCAGAATTTATAATTGTGCGGATATGGTTGTAAATCCACAATTCAGAATATCGTCAAACACCGAATTGAAAGATTCGATAAAGTATATCGGAAACGTTGAGCATAAAACCAGCATCGAGGACAGAAAAACAAGCGTAAAGGTTATTTCAGATACAGATGTTTTAACAACGCTGAAAGATGAAAACAGCATTGCACAATTCGGTTTTTTGCAAGAAGTTATCAAAGTCGGTGAAAATGAAGACGCAAAGGAAGTGGCAAAAAACAAGTTGTCGGAGCTGAACAATACAAGCGAAACATATTCCGGTGAAATTATTGAAGAACTGAACAGCTATACCAGAGCCGGAAGCGTTATCGCTATCGGTGATGAAAAGTATTTGATAAATAGCAGTCAGCACAGTATAAAGCAAGGTGTGCATTACAATAAATTAGATTTGGAGCGATTATGATATGAATAACGGATACACAGAATTGGCAAAAATGCTGAAAAATTTAAACAAGGGTGAAACCTATGGTCCTGTATTCGGCAGAATAACGCAATTACCGGATTTAATCATAACACGCAGTAACAATATACAACTGACAAAAAATCACGTTGTAAGCATTGTAAATCTGTATGAACGTGATGCCGAGGGAAGATATATTCACAACGGCAAGAAAGTTGTCCTGTTACCGTATAACAACGATAACAGTTATATTGTGTTGGGGGTGATTCAAGATGGCTGATTATGTTACGACAGAACCGGCATTTGATTTTGAACGTGGTGATTTTGTTATTATAAACGGTCGTCCGAAAATGGTTGTCGGTATGGATCGACTACGAAGTTGGATAGGCAAGGTACTGCGAACGCAAAAAGGACGGTACAAGATATATAACGGAACATCATATGGGACGAGAATTAAAGATACATTTGTAGGTAAAACATTCACGCATGACTATATGCTGTCTGAAATTCAGCGAGAAATTACTGAAAATTTAGAAAAAAACAAGGATATTGTCAGTGTGGACGGTTTTTCGGCAACAGTAGACGGAACACATTTGATAGTTGAATTTACTGTTACAACAGTGTACGGAACAACGGATTTAAAGGAGGCACTATAATGGCAGAAACAATAACATCTATAACGGAACGTCTTCTGGCAGAAGTGCCGGAGCAATACGATACAACCGAAGGTACATACACATATGACATTGAAAAATCTGTTGCAGTCGAATTTGACAACGCATACGACCAATTAGAAACGGTACGAAAACAATCGCACGTTTCGACTGCGAGTGGCACATATTTAGAAAAATGCGTTGCACATTTTGGTTTGTATCGAAAATCGGCAACGTATGCAACAGGGAACATAACGGTCACAGGAACATCAGGTGCAGTGTTGCCTGTCGGTAGCAAAGTGGCAGCCGGAAACGTCATGTTTACGGTGAATGATACGGTGACAATAGGTGATGATGGAACTGCATCAGCACCAGTCATATGTGATACAGCCGGAACACAGGGGAATGTTTTAGCCGGCTATATTAATCGTTTTCCGGTTACAATCAGTGGATTGCTACGGGTTACGAATGAACACGCAACCACAGGTGGCAGCAATGACGAAACAGATACACAACTGCGTGAACGATATAATGAATATATATCTCGACCCGTTACAAGTGGTAACAAATATCAATATATATCGTGGGCAAAATCCGTTCCGGGAGTAGGTGATGCTAAGTGTATCCCGTTATGGAACGGACCGGGGACGGTCAAAGTCATCATTGTTGATACAGAAAATCAAATAGCTCCTGCGGAGCTTGTCGAAAAAGTCAAAGAATACATTGATGATTTGAAACCGGTTGGAGCGGATTTGACAGTCGGTACAGCTGAAGAAATTGCAATCAATGTTTCGTGCAAAATCGAAATGACGGGAAATGTCACAGAGAATATCAAAAAAAATATATCTGAATATTTGACGAAAATTTCGTTTTCAAAGGGTTATGTGTCCTATGCGAAAATAGGACAGGCGATTTTGAATACGGATGGTGTAACCGACTATACGAATTTGACAGTTAATCAATCTACAAATAATGTCCCGATAACTGAAACACAGATTGCAGTGTTGGGGGTGTTGAAAATTGACTAACATTGAAAATCTGTTGCCGAAATACTATAAAAATTCAAAATATATGCACGGATTATTACATCCATGTGATGTTGAATTTGATAGATTGTACGATAAATTGGATAGAACATTGAAAAATCTATCTGTTGATGACGCTGATGAAACAGGCATTCACGATTTTGAAACAGATTTTTTAATACCGTTGTCTGATGATACGTTGGAATTACGGCGTAGTAAAATCAAAACAAAATTTTTACATACGGCAACTACAACGTTTGAAAATCTGCAAAATATAGTTCGTGCATATGATAACGGTGCGAGTATCAGTGAAGATAATCCCAATTACAGAATAAAAATTCAAAGTTGCAAACCGTTATTACTGCAAGAAATTTTAAACAGTGTCAATGAAATCATTCCTGCACATATTGCTACCACTATTGAATTAGATGAGCAACAGCCGCAGGAACATAAAACTGCTGTTGTCTGTATATGTGCAGTGTCAAAAACCTATGAAACTGTTGGATTTGATAATAATGTGGCTGATGATGGAATTATAAATTGTGCTAATTTTGAAAAATTCGCAGTGATTGACGGTTGTTCCGGTGAACAAATTCAAATGGCAAAATACCGTACATTTGAAGAAATGCAACAAATTGATTATGAAACTGCGAAAAATAAAACGTATGCAGAGCTATTGTACAAGGAGGAGTAAATATGGCAGAAGAAAAAAAGATTGAGGGTTTTTCAAATATAAAATTTACGGCATCCGGTTTACTGCTGGAAGCAAAATTGAAAACAGGTGTACCGCTGAAGATTACCCGTGCAGTTATCGGTACAGGGTATTTAGATGACGGTGAAGACGTAGCGAATTTGACGGCGCTGAAATCTGAAATCGAATCGCATCAAACCGGAGTAACGTCATCATCTGCAACAGTTGATATTACAAATGTGTCTGTTGTGGCAGCCGGAATGACTAATCTGCGATTAAAAATAAAAAACGGCGATACACCGTTTTATCTGCGTGAAATCGGTATAATGGCACAGGACCCTGATCTGGGTGAAATTCTATATTTGTACACAAATTGCGGTAACGGTGCACAGGCATTCCCTGTGTTTGATGGTAGCAACCATGTGTACAGAACTATTGATTTTTTGAATATTATATCAAATGCGTCAGATATAAATGTGAATGTCACGCTAAACAACGAGGTTACACGTGATGATTTTGAAACACATAAAACCGCAACAGTGTTGGATCATCCGAACGGTTGTGTTACCACAGAAAAACTTGCTAACGGTTCTGTTACGGGTACAAAACTTGCAGGCAGTGTGGTAACATTGGATAAACTCAATAATGATGTTCACACCAAATTTGATGGATTGGAAAAGGCAATTCAAAAAATCAATTCAATCAAAAAAATTGATTTAGAATATTCTATCAGTCAAGGAGGACATGATGGTTATAATATCGTGGTAAAACCTAAAGTGAATTATATAGAAAGAAAAGAAGTATCAGGTACTGCAACCTATCCTACACAATCATATGATAAATGCTATATGTATATATGTTACAACTATGACAGTGGTAATATATCGTTGATATGCGGCACAACAGTGTCAGGCAGAGGACCACAACCACCGGACAATTATATTTTTTCTGCTGAAATTTCGTCAAGTTCAGACTGTGGCGATTTTGAATATCACAGATTAATTCAAAAAGATGATAACGGTGATATAGTAGCTGTAATGTGAGGTGATTGGCATGGCAACGACAACAGAAAAGGGATTTAAAATTCCGGGATATGCCGACAAGGCAGACGTTCCCGGAATGGTAAAAGACAATGTGGAAACTGCTGAACAACACCTCAAAGCCATTTCAAAATCAATGTCAGACATATCATCCAATATTAATTCATTAGACAGTACACTGCAAATAATGAATACACAATTAGGTACTATGTCAGATATGTTAGATGAATTAAATGGTGTGACGGAGGAAACATCATGACGATTTGCGAAAAATTCAAATTAATGATGGCATCATTTGAGGATATTAGGGCGGCTATCGCTGAAAAGGGTGGTACTGTTACCGGAGGATATGCCGATTATGCTAAAAATATCCGAAATTTATATTCTAATGATACATATGCACCCCAATATCAATATCCGACTGAAAAATCGCCAATTATGCAGTATTTAATCAATTTATATAACCGCATAACATTTTGTTATGCGGTCAAACAGGAAATACGGCAGGCAATTATAGACGGTGGTGTTGATGTTCCTGATGATACACCGTTTTCAGAATATGGTGATAAAATCCGTCAAATACAGCGTTTTGAGATTACGACAAGTAATTTGTATTTGGGCGAATATAAGACCGAATGTAGAGGGCAATTAACTGCACAGGGCGGAAGTCCACCGTACTCTTGGAAACAAACTTGGGGTTCCAATATTCCCGGTATCACAATGACATCAGACGGAACTATATCAGGAACACCAATGCAAACAGGCGGCTATAATTGGGGTGTTCAAGTGACCGATAGCAACGGAAAAACACTGTCCAAAGATATTTTAATCAGTGTCAGACCTAAAACGTTGAATTTCAAGCAGACTGGAGAACGTTCATTTTTATATGACGGTCAACCGCATACAATCACGGCAGAATGTATTAATGACAGTGATGTTGAATTTGAAATTTATTTCAACGATAACGGCAGTGATGTTTTGAGCATGACAAAATGCGGTTCAAACAGAGGATATGTACGAATTACATCGGCGGATAAGTCGTGTTACAGAATAGGTGAATGTGATTTGTATATGTCAATATCAGTGAATGCTGTTAATGTAACATCAGATAAAGTCCAATCGGTAAAATACGACGGACAGCCACATAGTTTCAATGTTGAATTGTCAAAACAATGTGACGTGAATGTGAAATATAAAACGTATTCTGCGAATGATGATACATTCAATGTGAACGAGGATGAATATACAACGGTTTCACCCACCGAGATTGGGAAATATCGTGTATATATATCGTCATCATCATACGGATATATCATTCGTGACACATATGCAGGATACAATAAATATTTCGGCATTTTGAATATTACGGAGGGGTAGCATGAGCAGATATTTTAAATTTGTATGGGCTGGCATGTTTCTATGCCCTGCACCAATATATTGGGTGATGTTGGGATTGGTTATCATTATTTTTGCAATAGGATTAATTACGAATAGAATGGTTGATGATCCGTATCGCGAAGCAGAACAACAGTATAAAATCACTGTCGGTTATGTTATTGAAAACGGTAAATCAGTACCGTATAAAATATTCTATACGGACGAGCAAACCAACAAACGCACAGAAATTCCGTCTAAAAATGTGACAATTCAGCATATTAGCGATAGCATTTATGAAATTTATGTCCGCATCAAACGACAGGACGGTGACGGCTATGATTATGCCATAGCAAAATTGAAAAAAATTTCAGATACTGAATATAGAACAGTCAAAGTTGAAGTCGGAAGGGAAGTGATATAATGCGTAAAGGCAGTACAATAGCGGCAATTGTAAGTAGCATATTCCCGACAGTATTATTTATATTATTGGGTTTGAAAGCAGACTGCATCGCAGTGTATTTCATTGGTTGCATTGCATTTTCAATTATTGATTTTATCAATATGTCAGCGGTGTGTGCATACAAAGAACGACAGTTGAAATACAAAAACAGTGAGGTGCGGAAGAAATGCAAAAAATCATAAATAGACTGAAAAAAATGGGGTTATCGGCTACACAGATAATATTTAATCTGGTTACATCGGGATTGATATGCTGTACTACAGTATCAGGACATAGTATGATGCCGACAGTGCATGACGGTGACAGGTTGCTGTATAATCCGTTTTTCAAAAATGTTGAACGTGGTGATGTTGTAGTTATTTCGCATGGCGGTGATATGTTGATTAAACGTGTTATTGCTATTGGCGGTGACCATTTGACGATTAGCACATATGGCAGTGTAGCGATAAATGGCGAATGGCAGAACGAAACATACATAAATCCGCAAGAACAATCAGGCGAAAGCATTGACGTTACAATCCCTGAAAATGAATTGTGGGTAATGGGCGACAACAGGGGACACAGTTTAGATAGCCGTAATTTCGGTACTGTGGAACTGGGTGATGTAGTAGGAGTAGTGATAATACGGAAAAATGGAGGCAATGATGGAAAATGAGCAAAAAGAAATGTGGGAACGGCTGACTGCCGTGGAACAGTCCACGAAGTCGGCACACCACAGAATTGATACGTTGGACAAGTTGACCGAAAGCGTTCACATTATAGCTACGGAAACAAAGGCAATGCGTGAAGATGTGAATGACATCACGGAACGTGTAGACGAAATCGAAAAGAAACCTAACAAACGATATGAAACAGTAATTACTGCTGTTATTACGGCATTAGTCGGCGGTTTGATAGGTTATTTTATTAAAATGTTGGGTTTTTAGTATTTTAAAATTAGGAGGTATGTAAAAATGAAAGAATGGATTAAAGCGGCAGGAATAAGAGCAATCAAGACAGTTGCTCAGACAGCAGTTGCCACTATAGGTACTGCGGTAGCTATGGGAGATGTAAATTGGGTACTTGTAGCGAGTGCTTCTGCACTTGCAGGTGTACTTTCTCTACTAACATCTATAGCAGGTCTTCCTGAAATCCAAGAAAAGAATTGAGGTATAAACAATGGATATTCAAATCAAACAGGGTCCGCAGTGCCACACGTCTAATTGCTACACATATAGGAATGGCGATATTAAATATATCGTCATTCATTTTACGTCAAATAACGGCGATACGGCATTGAACAACTGCAATTATTTCAGCAGTGCAAATCGTGGTGCGTCTGCACATTATTTTATCGGTGATGACGGAATATATCAATCTGTACCCGATAAATGGGCGGCGTGGGCTGTCGGTGGTACAAAAATTTACAAACACCCGTATTGTAGGAATATGAACAGTATTTCGATTGAAATGTGCAGTCGTATCGGTGCGGACGGTAAATACTATATTCGTGACGGAATTGTGGAACAGACAATTAAATTAACACGGTATTTGATGAATAAATACGGTGTGCCGGCACAGAATGTACTGCGTCATTATGACGTGTGGGACAAACAATGTCCAGAGCCATTTGTGCGTAAACCGGAATTGTGGGAAAAATTCAAAAGAAAATTAAGTGAAAGCGAGGAACTAACTATGGAACAGTATAATGAATTAAAATCATTAATTGAAAAACAGGCGGTAGCTATTTCAGCACTGCAAGCAGAAAACAAGGAGTTAAAAGCCGTAGTGCAAAGTACAATGGTGTATAACTATAATGACGGTAATATGCCGGAGTGGGCGAGAAAGGCAGTGCAAGCGGCTATGGACTGCGGAGCGATACAGGGCGATGCAGATGGTTGTCTTGGCTTGTCCTACAAAGACCTAAGGGCAATTTGTAGGGAGTACAGATGTGGTATGTATGATAGATAGAATAAAAAAAGTGGCTTTTAGCCACTTTTTTTATTAATCTTCAATTTCAAAGTTTATGAATCTTTCGATTTCGATTTCGTCATCATCGGTTACAACGATTTCATCATCAATAATTTCAGCGTTTAGGTTGTTGTTTCTGATTTGTTCAATTAGAAAATCTTTGTATAGTTCGATTGCTTCTGCTTCGCTTTCAGCAGTTACATAGTCACCTGCGTAATTATCACGACTTGCTTCTACTACGTTACCGTTTTTGTACATTTCGTTTGTTACCTTAAATTTTTTCATTGTTTTGTCCTCCTAAAAATTATTATCTCTGTTTCTTTTTTTTGAGGTTTCCCTCATTTCTTGATTTTATTATACCACGAAAAAGTGTGGTTGTCAAGCTTTTTTGAGAAAAAAATTAAAAAAAATCAAAAAAATATGAAAAGACACCAGAGGTTAATCCTCTGGTGTCTTTTCATCATATAGTTCTTCCAAAGTTACACCTAATATCTGTGCAAATTTGTATGCGGTAGAAATTTTACAGTCACCACGCTTTTCAATGTCTTCGATAGTTCGGCGATGTATGCCTGTCAATTCCGAAAACTTTGGAACGCTATAACCTTTTTGTAGCCGTATGGCTTTTAAATTTAACATATAATCCACCTCTAAAAAAATGATTTTACAAGGTAGTACAAAAAGAAACATAGTCCTAAAATATAAAATACTTTTAGGGCGATTTTTAAATATATTTTTTTCATATTGCACTATTGAAAGACTTGTGATATAATTAAATCAGAGAGGGGGAAAACCCCCATCTCTATGTAATAATGTCGATCAGAATTTTCAACCAGCCAACAATGGAAATCAATCTGATCAAGAGCTTTTCGACTACCGTAAGGAGTTTGAAAAGCTTTTTTATTTTTTCGTCTTCGTCTTTCAACGGACCTCACCTCACTTTCTATATTTATTATACCACGAAAAACTGTGGTTGTCAAGCTTTTTTGAGAAAAAAATTAAAAAAATAGCTGATTTTATCAGCTATTTTAGTTGGGACAATATTCTATTTCGGTATTTACAGGAGTGGGCCGTCCGACAGAAGTTGAGGGTCTTGCGACTTTTGATAAAAAAGTTATACTTTTCGGTTCGGAAGGTAATGCAAAAGTGTTTGAGTCGAAGTATAAGGAGGACGCTTTTGATCCGCAGCTTTGGAGAAAAACAAATATGCCGCATGCAGTGGTAGAGGTGGCGGACTGCAAAATGGCAGGTAAAAATACAAAGGATATAACGGTGAAACAATGCGTATATTCTGTTGGGAAAAAGGTACAATGGAATCTGTGGTATAAATTTGAAGAACGGTTTAAACGAAAAATTTAAACCGTTTTTTTTATTTTGTGGAATATATTGACAACTGTTGTCGAAAATGATATAATATTTTTAATTATTACTATATAATTTTGTGTATCTGTAATAAAAACTTAAATCTGTTAAGCGAAAGGATGAGGGGAATGAATTCAAGGAACAAATTAATCGCTGTTTGCGTTATATGTGCGGCAGTTGCATTGCTGTCTGTCGGCGGAGTTGTTTTTGCATATCAAAAGTATGCGTCAACATTCAATAATGCAAGCAACGGAAATGTAAGTTTAAACAGCATTAATGAAGGTATGTCATATACAATTTTAGATGACGGTACGAATGTTTATGAAAATCCCGATAAAGGCTCGGCAGTGCTTATGCAGACAAAAGCAAATGAAACGGTAAGCTTTTTGGCACTTGCACATGGCGGTTTTTATAAGATAAGAGTAAACGGCGTGGACGGATATGTGTTGTGTGACAAGGTTGTCGATACAACTCTTGCAACACTGGCACCGACAGAAAATCCGACAAAGGTTATGTACATTGTAAATGTGAATGAAAGCGTAACATTGAGGAAAACTCCGGACCAAAACGGCGAACAGATTACCACAATTCCGCTTGGCACGCAGGTTGAATTTGTAAAAAAGGAAAATGATGATTTTTCAAAAATTAAGTATGGCGGACAAGAAGGCTTTGTAATGACAAAGTATCTTACGGAAGACGCAAATATTGCAATTCAACAGGCAGGTAATAAAAATGCCAAACCTGCTGAATCGGTGCAACATGCGACAGGCTCGTCCGATGTATCGGTTAAATTTACAATGTATGTTTTTAATGTACAGAACTCAATATATTTAAGAAAGTATGCGGAAGAAAATTCGGAAAATATCTGTACAATCCCTTGGGGTGAACCTGTCGGATATATTGAGGATGTTACAAACGGTTTCTACAAAATAAAATACAAGGGACAAATCGGTTATGCCAAAGCGGAATATTTGACATCAACAGATCCTCATGTCTACACAGGCGGAAATCCGATTTATCATATTTCAGGAGTGCAAAATTCGGTGTATTTAAGAAAAACACCGTCAGAGCCGGCGGAATACATTTGTGAAATTCCTGTCGGAGCGGCAGTTGAATATCTCGGCTCGTACAACGGATATGATAAGGTTAATTATAACGGTATGGTCGGATATGTGACAAGTGCATACGTCAGATAGGGGGATAATGATATGAACAGAGAAGATTATAATTTTGATCCAATGACCGGTGAAAAAGTTATTAAAGATGACTATAATTTTGATCCAATGACCGGCGAAAAAATTATTAAAGATGACTATAACTTTGATCCAATGACCGGCGAAAAAATTGTAAAAACCAATGAACAATCTCAACAATTTAATTCTGAGGGGTATCAACCAAACAATAAAATCGCTATTATTGTAATTGTGGTTGTAACGGTTATATTTTTGGCGGTTGCGTCAGGCTTTGCGGGATACTTTTTGGTAAGCGGACACAATCAAGGACAAAAACCTGCCAATCCGATTTTGACGTCGGAGGCGATAAAGTGGTCGGCGGTAAAGCTGAATGACGGTGAAATACCAAATACATATGAAAATAATATGCCGTCGGCTGAGATAAAAGGCGTCGGAACGAAATCAAGCATAATCAATAAATTGAGAGAAAATACAGATAAAAGTCTTGGTTCACTTCAGGTTTCAGAGATTGACGGCGGTGTAAAGTATTATACTCTCGAAGATCAAGTTCTGAGAATAGATATTCCGTCAGGTGTAAACGGTTTTAAGTATAATCGAATTTATTATTTTAATAATGATGTATTGTATTTTGGACTTGTTTATTCGGCGGCAAATCAAAACAATTTGTATTTTTATCAAGGCGAAATGTACAGATATATAAATGAAAAGGGCGAAATGAAACAAAATGAGTTTAAAGATGATGTCTTTAAAACTTTAGGAAATTTTGCTCTTAACGAGGCATATTCTTTTTATGATTATAAGACAGGTGTAAAGAACGACAGAAGATAAAATGTGAAACAGGTAAGTCTATTTTAAATAAGGCTTACCTGTATATTTTTTTATTAAAGCAGTAGAAAATCTTATGAATTTCTGATATAATTATTATAAAAGAATATGATATTAATGCGTTTAAAGGAGGGATAAATATGAAAAATTATAGGAAAGTAATATCGGTAATTGCGGTGTTGATAGGTTTGTTTGTCATGTCGGTGAGTGTTTCAGCGGCAGACTTGGCAATTATTGTAGTGGATGGCAAAGCAGTTGTCGGAAACGGTACATCGGGCGTTGCGATTGTGGCATCGTATGACGAGGACGGAAAACTTACAAAGGTTGTGAAAGAGTATGTGACGGAAAGCAGCAGTACGGTGCTTAATGTAAAAAACGGCGACAAGGTTATGTATTGGGACGGATTAGAAACAATGAACCCGCTTTCAGATGCCGTTACGGTAACAGATGTCATTTCGGACGAAGATAAAGAAACCATATATGAGGCGGCGGTCGATAAAGCACTTCGTGAGGCTCTCGGTAAAAATAAGGGCAAGGATATGACGGAACTTCAAAAAGCATTGGCACTTCACGACTGGCTTGTGATGAATTGTCAGTATGATGTGACGACATCAAGACCGAATGCACACACTGCGTACGGTGCGATTGTAGAGGGTTATGCCGTTTGTGACGGTTATGCTAATGCATATAACGACCTACTTGGCAGAGTCGGAGTGACGGCAACGTATGTGTTGGGAAGAAAACCGGTGCATTTGGGTGAGGATCCGCAACTTCATGCTTGGAACTGCGTTACAATCGGCGGAAAAAAATATCATGTTGATGTTACGGCAGATGACCCTGTTCCCGATATGCTGGGCACAGTGAGTCGTGGGTACTTTTTAGTAAGTGATACTGTATTGAACAGATCAGGATATGGAGATTATGCTACGCATTGTACGGATACGACTTATGAAGAATATGATATGTTTACCGGTTTTTATATGCAATTTATATGGAATGATGATATTCAGAAATTCTACTATATTGATATGGACAAAGTGAAAACTACTTCTGATTTTACAGAAACACTTACACCTTCATCAGAAGAAAACGGAGCGAAACCGACAAGCTATATTATAACTGAGGACAGCAAATATATTTGTTTCTTTAGACCGAGCTTTGTAACGAGTCAATCCACAGTGTATCTTTATAGCTTTGAAACCGATAAATATTATACATATGCAATCAAGAATATTAAAGATGTTGTTTTCTGCCGAATAAGACAAAAAGGAAATAATATTGAGGTTGTAAGAGATTATTATAAAAACAATATGCCTTATATAGTGAATGTGGTGAAGACTATTCCGCTTCCGAATGATATAAGGGAACGCAATGTTACATTTGACCCTAATTATAGTGGCGGAAACATAACAAGCTGCAAATACATTAACAACTATTGGACAGACGGCGAGCAGGCGTTTGCCGATTTGACAAGAAATAATTTTGCGTTTGGCGGTTGGTACACCGAAAAAGTCGGCGGAACAAAAGTTGAAAACTTTGAAGAAATTTCAGGCGATGATGTGACGCTTTATGCTCATTGGTGGGGTGCTTGGAGCATATCTGAAGACCCGACATTGACCGAAAGCGGAAAAATTATTCGTTCGCTTGAGGGTTATCCGAATGTAACGGAAGAAAAAACAATCCCAAATTTATCGGACGAATCGGTGTGGACAAAAAAGTATACAAAACCGTCGACAATGACAGAAGAAGGATATGAGCTATATACCTCTGAATATGGTAATGTGAAGATTACATTGCCGAAGAAAGATTGGGAGTATGGTATTACTTATAAAGACGGCAGTGTTTATATTACCGTTACGGAAGAAGCTTCTTATATAGTCAGATTTAAGTGCGGAGATAATGTCGGAGACAGAAAGGTAATCACAAACGGTGCAGGTGAATATAGAGTGATGAATCCAAAGGATTTTACACCGAGCGGAACTGTTACGGCAACTCTGTATGACATCGAAATGAATGAACTTGCCACGGTCGAATATGAAGTGGAATAAGATTTAAAATGTGAAACGGTTTAAACGAAATGTTTAAACCGTTTTTGGTTGTAAGATATATTTGGAATAAAAGCTAAAAATCTACAAAGCGAAAGGATGAGGAAAATAAATTTAAAGAATAAATTATGAAGTGTTTAAACATTTGGGAATTTTGCTCTCGGCAGACGGAAGAACAAGATATACATTGCAGTCGGAAGTAGAGGCGTATCAAGGGTCGGTTGGTATACCGAGCCGGTAGTACTAATGTACGCGGCAGACGGAAGAACAAGATATACGTTGAAGTCAGAGGTAGACGCATATAAAAAAGTAGGTTGGTATACCGAACCGTATACACCGCCGAAAACTAACAGTAGCTCAAGCGGAAGTTCAAGCGGCGGCTCATCATCAAGCGGCGTTGTACGCGGTTCAACAGTATATGTAACTCCATCAGGAAAGAAATATCATTACAGCGCAAGCTGTGCCGGCAAAAACGCAAGAGCAACCACCCTGTCAGCAGCACAAGCCAGTGGCAAAGGCCCTTGCTCAAAATATGCAAGATAATATGAATATAAAGGCAAGCCTTATTTAAATAGGCTTGCCTTTGTTATTGTAATTCCAACATTCGAAGTTGATCATTAATATCGGAATTGTGTCTTGAACTTGCCGGATGATAATCATTTATTATTTTTTCATGTTTTATGCTTAAATTATTTAATGTCCCTCTTTTGCCACCACATACTATAATATACGGATTAATAATTTCTATTTCTTTTAAAATATAGCAACGATACTTCGCGACATAATGCTTTAGATGTACGAAGTTTGTCAAATCGAATCCGCCGCGTTTGTTCAAATTCATGTATGCAATATTACAGTTGTCCAAATTTAATTTTTTTAGCCAGTATGAGATGAATTTTGTGTACTTGCTTTCAATTTTATTACGAAGATGATTTTCCCATTCTTTTTTCATATGAAAATAATTGTAGTCAGTTTCGGGATGAAGTTCTTTTCCTTTTAACTTGTCTGAAATATTAGCTTCACGAAATATAAATAATATAGTCTTTTCGTAATCTTTATTATATTCTATAAATCCGTCACAACAAAAACTCTTATTAAAATCATCAGAACATGTATAATCTTTTTTGTAAGGGAATGTGTCTGTATAACGAGTACCGCGTTCTTCTGATTCATGCTTTTTGCGCCACTCTTTAAATAGAGTATCGAGGTCTTGTATATTTTCTAAACACATAATCTTCATCCTTTCATTTAATATTTCACTTATGCACCCAAGTTACTTTAATAAGATACAATTTACACCTAAAAAGATTATATCACTGCAGTGATAGTGCGTCAAATATTATTTAAGGTATCACCAAACATTAAAAATGGTGAGGACGTACCTCACCATTTTGTGTTTATTGCGATACCATTATGTATTTATTCCGCTTTCAGAAGCGATATAGTTGTCTACAGCTTTCTTGGGGATTTTCCAACACGAGCCGATTTTAAAGCCTTTGATTTTACCTTTCCTCAGTAGGTTATACAAAGTGTTTCTTCCGACAAGAAGATAATCCATAACTTCGTCAGTGGTCCATATTTCATAATTATCTGACATTATACGTCAACTCCATTCGTAAAATATTAATTTTATGTTATACGCATAAATCATCATAATCGGAATACTCCAATGCCAAGTCTAAAGGATTTCTGATTGTATCAAATTCGTAGCGCCTTGGAATTACGACAGGACTCACACCGATTTTATTAAACTTTTTAAGTATGGCTTTTATCTGAGATTTATTGAAATTAAGTATATCAAACGCCCTATCTAAACTGCTGTGAGTAGCAGATGACTTTACAAGCTCTTTCATCAATTTCTTTGACTTTTTCTTGCATGATGATTTATCAATTATTGAGTATATGTCAGTAAGTTTATAAAAATCACCTGTGCCATAGAAGATATTTGCATAATGCTTGAAAATGTATTTTCCTATAATATCACTTTCCTTTAAAAAGGAAGATGCAGAAGTACATTTGAATTTCTTTGTAAGATGTCTGACTTTCTTTTTAAAACAACGTATTTCAATTCTTATAATTTTTTTTGAATTATCAATATAACGACATTTAGGATTTTTTTCTTTTAGCTGTCGATATTTGTTGTAGTAGGTGACTTCAATACCGTTATTTCCGGTTATGGTAATACCATTCTTTGATAAGGTATTTCTTTTAGATTTTTCGTTTTTATATTTTTTTATGGTATATTTGCTCGGGAAATATCCTCGTTTTAATAAATTTACGTAAGAATCAATTACTGTCTGATCATTAAGTTCGACGTTGCTACAATAATCAATTCTTGATATATTGCAAGAATCAAATTCAGGTAAAAATGGTGATACGGTTTTTATCAATATATTAAATTTCTTTATAAGTTTATCAATATTTTTAGAATTAAATATTCCAATATAGTTGTGGTTTTCCAATACACGTCTTGGATTGACTCTATAATATAAGACATGATGATTATATTCATCTTGTTTGTATTTTTTTATAAATATTATGATACCGTAATCTTGTAATGCGTTGAAAACAGCACAATCATCTTTGGGTTTGTAATTTTGTCCGGATGCATTATACAATTCATTGTATACAATACGCACATCATCAGTTGATAACTTATAACTTAGTTCAAATGTATGAAAATTCATACTATTACCTCCTTAGTATTACCGCATTATTGGTTTATATATAATACGATATTAGTATTATATTGTTATCTTAATATTATTTTTTATATTTTTATTTGGTAAAGTATTTATACTTATATATAATGACAGGTGATGTATAATCGGAGATGGTGAAGTAAATGCAGAGATAAAAGTCGGTTTAAATATATATTTGACGATTTGTATATTTTGTGGTATTATTAAATAAAAATAGTGAATACGTTTAAACATTTTACACATGTGTTGGGAGAAATATTATGTCAAATAAGAATAATGCTAATATAGGTTTTGAAAAACAAATATGGGATGCTGCATGCGTTCTTTGGGGACATATTCCGGCGGCGGAATATAGAAAGGTTATTATAGGTCTTATTTTCTTACGTTATATTTCAAATGCTTTTGAAAAACGATATAAAGAACTTGTAGCCGAAGGTGACGGATTTGAAGATGATATAGATGCTTATACAGAAGAAAATATTTTCTTTGTGCCTGAGGAGGCACGTTGGAGCAAGATTGCATCTGCTGCACATACTCCTGAAATCGGAACTATAATAGATGAAGCTATGAGAGCGATTGAAAAAGAAAATCCAACTTTAAAAAATGTTCTTCCAAAGAATTATGCCAGCCCTGATTTGGATAAAAGAGTGTTAGGAGAGGTCGTTGATTTATTTACCAATATGGATATGGATGACACTGAAGAAAGTAAAGACTTACTTGGACGGACTTATGAATACTGCATAGCGCAATTTGCGGCTTATGAAGGAGTTAAGGGCGGAGAATTTTACACTCCGTCAAGTATTGTTAAAACAATAGTTGCTATATTAAAACCTTTTTCTAATTGCAGAGTTTATGATCCTTGCTGTGGTAGTGGAGGTATGTTTGTACAGAGTGCAAAGTTTGTAAAAGCACATAGTGGTACACGAGGCGAACTATCGGTTTATGGTCAAGAATCAAATGCTGATACTTGGAAGATGGCAAAAATGAATATGGCTATTCGTGGAATAGAAGCAAATTTTGGACCATACCAAGCAGATACATTTTTCAATGATTTGCATCCTACTTTAAAGGCAGATTTTATCATGGCTAATCCGCCATTTAATCTTTCTAATTGGGGACAAGATAAGTTGAAAGAAGATAAACGATGGAAATTTGGAGTTCCACCGGCGGGTAATGCTAACTATGCTTGGATACAACATATGATACATCATCTTGCACCGAATGGTAAGATAGGTCTTGTGCTTGCAAATGGTGCATTGTCTTCGCAGGCGAGTGGCGAAGGTGAAATAAGAAAGAATATAATTCAAGCCGACCTTATAGAAGGAATTGTTGCATTGCCGACACAACTTTTTTATAGTGTTACTATTCCGGTTACGCTTTGGTTTATTAGTAAAAATAAAAAACAAAAGGGAAAAACTTTGTTTATAGATGCTCGAAAAATGGGGCATATGGTTGATAGAAAACATAGAGACTTTGCGGATGAAGATATTCAAAAGTTGGCAGATACTTTTGAATCATTTCAAAATGGTACACTTGAAGATGTAAAAGGATTTTGTGCCGTGGCTGATCTTCAAGAAATAGAAAAGCAAGATTTTATATTGACACCGGGCAGATATGTGGGTATCGAAGAAGTAGAAGATGATGGAGAACCATTTGAAGATAAAATGAAACGATTAACGTCTGAACTTTCTGATATGTTTGCAAAATCACATGAATTAGAAGATGAAATTCGTAAGAAATTGGGGGCGCTTGGGTATGACATCAAATAATGAAGTCGCGTATTATTTGATTTTTGATACAAATGTCTTATTTCAAACATATGAGAAAAAGGCAGATTTTACTTCATTTAGTTTTAATGCAACATACAAAAATATAATTGATATGATAAATCAACTGGATATTTACAACCAAGTTGTATTAGGAATTCCACTTGTTGTTTGGAGTGAAATGGAAAAACAGATTATAGAGAAGCATGATGAATTACTTTTAACTTATAAAAAGACAATAACAAAGAAGATTTTCCCCGAATATTCCATACAGGAGAACCCCACAATAAATTACTCAGAGTACATAAAAATTAAAATCTTAAAATATAAAGAGGAACTTTCAGAAGGACTGAATGAAGTTATAGAGATTCCAATTGCTTCTAATAGTAGATTTAAAAGTATAATAAATCGTGCATTTAGTAAGTTGCCTCCTTTTGAGGGTAAAGACAAAAAGTCTGATAAAGGATTTAAGGATGCATTATTATGGGAAAGTGTTTTGGAATTTGCATTAAAACATCCAAAATCAAAAATTATATACTATTCAAAAGATAATGCTTTTGGGAATTTCCTTCTAAAAGAGTTCACAGAAAGTGTAGCAGATTCCTTGTTATTCATATGTAAAAATGAAGATGAAGTTAAGACACAATTGGAAATGTGGGCAAAAGAAATTGATAAATATTCATATCAACCAATTGAAGATTTCGATGAGAATAAGGAAATTGTTGAGTGGTTAAACTCTGAAGATTTCATTACACAAATAATGAGCCGAGGTTTTGGTTTAGTTGAAAATGGCCGTTTGATTTCTTCGACAACAGCACATTTGATAGACATTGATAATATTGAATGTATGACCTCTAATGAAGATTCAAAAGAGTATTATATTGAGGGCGTTTTACAAGTTATATACGAACTAAGAGATGGTGGGAAAACATCAGAAACTATTAATGTGGGTATAGAAGTTACAATATTAGATGATAGTATTTATTTCATTGAATGTGCTTATAGAATAGATGATGAAGATGATGAAGGTGATGAAGATGAAAGTGAGGTTTAGTTTATGAATACAGGACGAACAAAAGCACCTTTGATTAATTTCATTGAAGTAAACCCAAGGGAGACGATTGACAAAGGACATCTATCTAAGAAAATAGGAATGGATAAATTACAGCCATTTTGTCGTGATATTCAAGAATATGAAATCGCTGAATTTAATGGGGGAGCGAAGTTTCGAAATAGTGATACTATTATGGCACGAATAACTCCTTGTTTAGAAAATGGCAAAATAGCTATGGTAAACGTTTTGGATGAAAATGAAGTAGGTTTCGGTTCGACGGAATACATCGTATTTAGAGCTAAAAAAGGATTAACTATACCAGATTTTGTTTACTATCTTGTGAGCAGTTCAATAGTACGAAATCCTGCAATCAAATCAATGGTTGGATCTTCAGGGAGACAGAGAGTTCAAATAGATGTAGTGAAAAACATTGAGATATGTTTCCCATCAATCTCAGAACAATTTAAAATTGCAAGTATATTGAAAGCGTTAGATGATAAAATTGCTCTTAATAATAAGATAAACAATAATTTAGCGGCTTAAAGGTCAATGTCTGAGACATCAAGCTCGCCGGACATTAGCTTTGGTAAAAGAGTATCACGCAAGGAAGCCAGTCTTTGATTTTCTTTCCTGAGTTGCAGACGTTGTTCAAACATTGGAGCAACTGTGTTTTCGAATTTTTGAACAATAGCTTCATCAATCGGAAAATCAAGTTCAAAAGAGTTGATATCACTTTGATTAAATCCTGCCTGAGCGCTTCTGCCACCCTTGTTGTTTATTCCTTCATAAAACGTACGAGAAGATAAATAGCAACGCAAGAATTCTCTGAAATAACTTTTTTTCGGGAACACCTTGGCAAGAGCAACATTATAAGCACCATTAATGCCGAAGCATATACGTCCAAGAGAAGCACCATATCGTGCTATCATTATATCGTGTTCCTCGCAAAGTTTGTTTTTAGCAGACTCTGGGATGTATGTAATATGGCTATCAGTATCGTAATCTCGGATTTGGACAAAACGTATGTAGCCGTCTCTTTTTATGAAAATAAATTTTGAGGCGGGCGGCTGGCTTCCGCCCGAATAATCCATTAAATCAGACAGGGAAATGTGCTTCATGGCGATGTTTGAAGGCGTACAAAAGGTATTTTCATACAAAGCCATTGCTTGCTGCTCTAAATTATTGTTTATCTGCTCATTTTCTTCAATTTTGTCATCAATAGAGCCGAGAATAGCTGCAATCTTTTCCTGCACTTTCTTATCAGTAGGTACATTCACAACAATATTCTTCATTGTGTTTCCGGATACTTCTTTGAACGTCGTACCGCTACCCATTCCTTCAATTTTATCCTTGTTGTATTTGAGTAAATAGAACAGGAAAAGAGGGTCTGTATTCTCATTGGGAATAACACTCTTAAAGCCCTGATTGGTGCAAACTTCATTAGCGGTAATAGCGACATATCCTATCGGCGCTCTTGATGAAAACAATACGGTGTTCGGTGGCAAGAGTTGAGTAGAACAGCTTTTCAAACCTATTTCTGTAATGTTTCTTTCGCCCCGTTCAATATAACGACCGGAGAATGTGGATAAATCCTTTGGCGTAATCCAAGCAATTTTCCCACCCTCATAGTTTTCCGGCTTTTTTGTTGAAGGCGTTGCACCGCCTACAACGGTTCCAATATCAGATATTTTTCTCTCGACCCATTCAGCCATAATCTTTTCCTCTCTATCCAATGTATTTTCGGTGAGCAATCTTAACATTGCTCTGTTTTACCATTGCGTACTGCAAGGTTGTATCTATTTTTCTGTGTCCTAAGAGCTGTTGAAGTTGCTCTATTGGCATTCCTTTATCTATTGCCATCGTTGCAAGGGTACGTCTAAACTTATGAGGATGTACCTTATGCAATCCTAATTGTTTTCCAAATTCTCTGAGTCTTGTTTCTATACCGCCGATTTGCAATCTTTTATGTGGTGCTTTTAACGATACAAACAATGCAGGGTTATCATCTATCCTATTTTCTAAATAGTTTTGTAAATGTATCTTTGTACGAGCATCAAAATATACTACTCGTTCTTTGCTACCCTTACCAAATACAATACATTCTCTCTCATTAAAATCAATATCATTGCGATTCAATAATACCATTTCGCCAACACGCATACCGGTTGATGCAAGCATATCTATAATTGCCAAATCTCTCAATTCCGTACAATTATCTCTCATTAGTTCGAGTGCTTCATCAGAATAAGTTTCTTTGATATTGGTTACTGTTTTCACCTTATGTATTCGCCTAACAGGACTTTTGAGTATATAATCCTCATCCTCCAGCCACGAAAAGAAACTCGAAAGAATACGACGAATATTGTCTATCGTAACCTTGCTTGATTTCTTATTTTTCTGATACTCAGTCAAGTACCGTCTTATATCATCAGTTTCAATATGTTTTATATTTTTACCTACCGTTACAATCATCATTTCAATGGTTGCCTTATAATATTTAAGAGATTTCTCAGAACATCCTTCTATTCGCTTTGCTGAAAGAAACAACTCTACATAGTTTTGTTCCGAGTGGCTCTCTTGTTGTTCTGTTTCCATTACTTCATACCTTGCAAGAGTGTATTGTAACACTTCCTGTAATTTTTCACATTGTGCATTATTCAAGTACGATAACATACCTTGAATAACATCTTTAATTAAATCTTGTTTCATAGTCATTTCTCCTTTTGATTAGAGAACGACTATGGGGCGGAAGTTCCCATTTATTAACTCTTGCCACCCACAAGAGTTATGGTAATATATAAACAATAATTTACTCGAGCAAATCAAAACAATATGCACCGCTTGGCTTTCTGAATATAAACCTTTTGATGGTGTTATGCCTTCCGATTGGGTAGAAACACCATTGTCTGACATAGCTGAGTTCATTAGCGGGTACTCATACAAAGGAACTGAACTGACCGATTCCACAATAGCTATGGCAACAATAAAGAACTTTGACCGTAAAGGCGGATTCAAGCTGGATGGGTATAAAGAAATTATACCATCATCAAAATTAAAAGAATCTCAACACGCTGAATTGTTTGATACTTTAGTTGCTCATACAGACTTAACTCAAAACGCCGAAGTTATCGGTAATGCTGAACCAGTAATGAGTAAATCGGGGTATGATGATATTGTTTTCTCTATGGATTTGGTAAAAGTTCTTCCTAAAAAGGATGGTGTTTCCAAATATCTCATTACTGCAATTCTTCAAGACAAGAAATTCAAAGCTCATTGCTTGGGATATGTAAATGGTACAACAGTTCTACATTTAAGTAAAAAGGCTTTGCCTGAATACAAACTGTTTCTGCCAAGTGACTTTTCAACGTTGAAACCGTTAGATGAGGTTGTAACTGCATTATATAAACAAGTTTCATCTAACATCTCCGAAAATACATATCTTGAAGAACTGAGAGAGTCCTTATTGCCTAAGTTGATGTCCGGCGAACTTGATGTTTCCGACATTGAGATTTAAGCCGCTAAATTATTGTTTACAAAGGAATATTGGAGGTTTTATGGAAGAATTAATTGAAGTAATACAAGGATTGAAACAACCAGGATGTATAGACTACATACAATTAGGTTCAGCGATAGTTAGTGTTATAGCATCAATAATTGCAGTATTTGTTGCTATTAGAGTGCTGAAGACAATAGCTGAAAATCAAAACAAAATCGCTTTATTTGAGAAAAGATATGAATTATTTCAATTTTATAGAAAATGTCAGTCTTTTTTATATGCAATAAAAAGAGATAAAACAATAGAAGAAATTCGAAATTCTTGTTCTACAATATTTGAAATAGATTGTAAAAATACAAATATTAAAGGAATACTTATATTATTAAGCAAATTTGAAAATGCATCATATCAAATTCATTTTTTATTTCCTAAAATTAAAGAAGAAGATGCACGCAAGCTATACTTGGCTCTATATTACTTTATACTTCAAATAGTTAAATCTGAAGTGTATGATATAAACGATGTAGAAGATAATAAAAAAGATTTTATTTTAAAAATGGAAAGTTTTAAAAGTAATTATGAAGATGTAATAATAACACAATTAAAACTTGGTGATATTAATGACAATTAGGAGGATTATCAATGGGTGTAAATTATACCGAAGCTGATTATGAAAATTCTGTAATAGAGTTATTCAGAGATAAATTAGGATATGAATATATATATGGACCTGATATTGAGAGAGATTTTTATAGTCCGTTATATGATTCGATATTAGAAGAATCGCTGTATAGTTTGAATAGAAATTTACCTTCTGATGCTATTCAAGATGCAATGTATAAACTCAAAAATTTTGAAAATGGAGAGCTTGTTCAGAAAAATTCTGTCTTTATGGATTATTTGCAAAATGGTATTCCTGTCAGATATTTTGTGGATGGTGAAGAACATTCATCTATTGTATATCTTGTGGACTACAAAAATCCTGATAACAACTCTTTTATTATTGCGAATCAGTGGACATTTATCGAAAATAGCAATAAAAGACCGGATATAATTTTATTTTTAAATGGTATTCCGGTTGTTTTAGTAGAGCTTAAATCTCCTTCCCGAGAGGAAACTGATGCGTCAGACGCATACAGACAATTAAGAAATTATATGCGTGAAATTCCGTCTATGTTTATATACAATGCGATATGTGTCATGAGTGATCAGCTAACTTCTAAAGCCGGTACGATTACATCGGGTGAGGATCGTTTTATGGAATGGAAAACAAAAGACGGGAATTACGAAAATACACAGTATGCTCAGTTTGATACATTTTTTGAAGGTATGTTTCAAAAAGAAAGATTGTTGGATATAATAAAGAATTTTATATGCTTCTCAAATGAAGGTGTAAATCGTTTTAAAATTCTTGCAGGATACCATCAATATTTTGCAGTCAGAAAAGCTATTGTATCGACTAAAAATGCTACTGTTACTGATGGTAAGGGTGGTGTGTTTTGGCATACTCAAGGTAGTGGAAAATCATTATCTATGGTCTTTTATGCTCATTTACTTCAAGAAGCATTGGAGAGCCCTACAATAGTTGTGCTTACCGACAGAAATGACCTTGATAATCAGCTTTACGGTCAATTTGCAAATTGCAAGGATTTTTTGAGGCAAGAACCGATACAAGCAGAAAGCCGTAATCACTTAAAAACGCTTTTAGACGGCAGACAAGCCAATGGTATCATATTTACGACTATGCAGAAATTCGAAGAATCTTTTGATTGTCTTTCAGATAGAAGAAATATAGTTGTTATGGCTGACGAGGCACATCGTGGACAATATGGACTAGCTGAAAAAATTAAAATCACTAAGAATGAAAAAGGCGAAGATGTTGCGAAACGTGTGGTTGGAACAGCACGTATTATTCGTAATAGTCTACCAAATGCAACGTACATCGGATTTACAGGTACGCCGATTTCTTCTGCAGATAGAAGCACTCGCGAAGTTTTTGGTGATTACATAGATATTTATGATATGACTCAGGCTGTGGAAGATGGTGCTACAAGACCTGTTTATTACGAAAGCCGAGTTATTAAACTTAATCTTGATGAAAAAACTTTAAGCAAAATTGATGAAGAATATGACATAATGGCGGCAAATGCTGATCCTGAGGTTATTGAAAAAAGTAAAAAAGAACTTGGTCGAATGGAAGCAGTTCTTGGTAATGACCAAACTATTAATTCTCTTGTCAGTGATATATTAGACCATTATGAAAATAATCGTCAAAATTTACTTACAGGAAAAGCTATGATTGTTGCTTACTCAAGACCAATAGCAATGAAAATTTATAAAAAAATATTAGAACTTCGCCCTAATTGGACGGAAAAAGTTGCAGTAGTTATGACATCTGGAAACAATGATCCGGAAGAATGGAGAGAGATTATCGGAAATAAACATCATAAAGATGAATTGGCTAAAAAGTTTAAAGATAATAATAGTCCATTAAAAATTGCTATTGTTGTAGATATGTGGCTTACAGGCTTTGATGTACCTTCTCTTGCTACAATGTATGTTTATAAGCCTATGTCGGGACACAATTTGATGCAGGCAATAGCTCGTGTAAATCGTGTTTTTAGAGATAAAGAGGGTGGATTAGTAGTTGATTATGTGGGTATTGCCTCTGCACTTAAACAAGCGATGAATGACTATACTACTCGTGATAAGAAAAACTATGGTGATACCGATGTTGCGAAAGTTGCATATCCTAAGTTTCTTGAAAAACTTTCTGTATGCAAAGATTTGTTTTATGGTTATGACTATTCCAAGTTTATGACCGGTACCGACCTTGAACGAGCTAAAACGATAAGCGGTGCGGTAAACTTTATCATAGACAGAGAAAAAACAGATGAAAAAGATACATTTTTAAAAGAAGCTTTAATGCTTCATCAGTCATTATCGCTTTGTTCATCAATGGTCGATGAAACTATGAGATTTGAGGCAGCTTTCTTTGAATCTGTAAGAGTATTGACTATGAGATTAACTAATACGGGTGTGGACAAGAAAATATCTTTACCTGAAATGAATGCAAGAATAAATGAACTTTTAAAGCAAAGTATTAAAAGTGATGGAGTTATAAATCTATTTTCAGATGTGAAAGAAGAATTTTCTTTATTCGATTCGAAATTCCTTCAAGAAGTCGCAAATATGAAAGAGAAAAATTTGGCGGTAGAGGTTTTGAAAAAATTGATTTCAGAGCAGGTATCAGTATATAGAAGAACTAATGTGGTTAAATCAGAAAAATTTAGTGAGATTATGAAACGCTCTTTGAACGCATATTTAAATGGAATGCTTACAAATGAAGAAGTTATTGAAGAAATGCTAAATCTTGCAAAACAGATTGCAGCGGCAAATAAAGAGGGTAAAGAACTTGGATTGACAGCCGATGAGCTTGCTTTTTATGATGCACTTACAAAGCCACGAGCAATTAAAGATTTCTATGAAAATGAAGAACTAATTGCTATTACAAAAGAATTAACTGAGACACTACGTAAAAATAAAACGATTGATTGGCAACAACGAAAGTCTGCAAGAGCAAAAATGCGTATGCATATAAAAAAACTATTGAAGAAACATAAATATCCACCGGAAGGTATGGAGGATGCCGTGCAAACCGTTATGACACAATGTGAGCTATGGACAGATAATGTCATGGAAGTATAGTATAATGAATACATACCGTCAGGAAAGTTATTGTTATGATATTATTTAATTTTTTGTATCAAGGAGATTGCTTAATATGGATAAAGAATTAGAGAATGATTTTTATACATGGAAGAAAAGAGGAGAAGAGTATTATTCACTGTTTAGCGAAAAAACTGTTGATACTGCTTCGCCGGAAGAAGATGATGTGAATAGCAGAATGTATGATTTTGGAGAGAGATTCTTTTCAGACATGATGTTTGAGCAAGATAGTATAGTTGGCAAATGTTTAGAATGTAAATCAAAGGACGGTAATTCAGATAGAGAAGTTACAGATTATATACCAATACCTGAATTACAATCTTTTTCTTATGATATGATTATATGTAAAATAAAATCATTGGGTAAGGATTATATGGCTTGCTTTGACAGTAAAGAAATGAGTCTTACTATTTCCCCTAATTATACAGATAGGGATTATGTAATATTACATGAAATGATTCATATTCATGAATTTTTGTTAAGTAAAATCAATGCATCATATCGAGATATACTATTTTATGAATTATATAAAAAAGTAGGTAATAGCATAAATAATATTAATAAATTGCTGGACAGTTGGTGCAATGGTGTGAATCAATTAGGAATACAGCAAAAGGGAGGAATACATAGTCCATTGTTTCTGTTGAAAAGTTTAGATATTGATTTACAATGCGGATACAAGTTAGGAACAACTATGGGATATAGCTGTTCAACCGAATTTGAGAAAGTGTTAAATGCACAAAAATAACGGTTGAATATGATTATCGGAGCAACTCATATTTGTAATATAATAAACTGCGATATAATTACTGATAAAAGTAATATATCGCAGTTTTTTTATTTTGGCTTTTCCGAAGTTATAAATATATAGTATATATGTGAATAGTCACAGACTAAATAAATTGAAAAGGAGGATAGAGATGTTTAGTGGAAAAAGATTTGTTACAAGTGGGATTGCGGAGAAAGTACCGCTATTGTTACAAGTGATAATGTGGGATATGATTGACACCATGGACGAACCAAAGGACCATTTACAAGTATTCGACTTATCGGAAGAAAACGGGAAACAGAAGATTGTTCATTCACAAGAACAACCGGAATACAAGAAGGAGTATCTGTTTGAAACAGGTACTCCTTTTTTGTGTGCAAAGATTTTTGTCATAGATGATGTGACACATTCAACAATGCTATTTAATTACGAATATTGACGGAGGAAAAGAAAATGAGTGAAGAAAATAAAAATGTACGATGCGATTTATGCGGAGAAGAAATAAGCTCCCAAAATGCAATAAGGTTTGACGGAACGATATTATGTATCGACTGTTTTAATCAACGAGTGACGGAGTGCAGCCATTGCGGCAGAAGTATATGGCGTGATGATTCGAGGAACGGCGAGTATTGTCAAGATTGCTATGACAATCTATACGAAACCTGCACTGAATGCGGTGATGACGTTTGCCGAGATGATGTGTGTTATCACAACGATGAACCGTACTGCCAAAACTGTTATGATGAAATAAATGATTCTATAATACATGACTACTATTACAAACCGGATCCGATATTTTACGGCAAGGGGCAACCACATTACGGCATAGAGCTTGAAATAGATGAAGGCGGTGAATATGACGATAATGCCGAGAGAATTTTGAATATAGGCAATCGAATTAACGAGCATATTTATTGTAAACATGACGGCTCACTTGATGATGGTTTTGAAATTGTAAGTCACCCTGCGACTTTGGAATATCATACAAATACAATACCTTGGAAAAAGATTTTAGACGAAGCACTTGAAATGGGATATTACAGTCATAACAGCGGTACATGTGGATTGCATGTTCATATAAACAGAGCCGCACTCGGCGAAAGTGTGGAGGAGCAGGAAAACACTATTGCAAGGATTGTGTATTTCTTTGAAAAGTTTTGGGATAAGATATTGAGATTTTCTCGTCGTACCGAAACTCAAGCAGACAGATGGGCATCAAGATATGGTTGCAGTATGGACAATCCTAAGGAAAGCCTCAAAGGTGCGAAAACATCTGGACTTGGACGATACACAGCGGTTAATCTTACAAATACATTTACGGTTGAACTAAGAATATTCAGAGGTACGTTAAGATATAAAACATTTATGGCTACGTTGCAGTTTGTGGATTTACTTTGTGAAATGGCGATAAATCTGACGGACGAGGAATTTCAGACAATGACTTGGAAAGAGTTTGCGAAAACAGTATCAGCAGATAAAGCGGAGCTAAAGGAATACTTGAAGATAAGAGGATTGGAGGAGTAAGATATGTGTGGATTGTATGGTGTGCTGTCATACGGAAATAAGGTAAAAGACATGGCGGAAATAACAGAGGCGCTCGCTGTTGAAAGTGCGGTAAGGGGTACAGACGCAACGGGAATTGCATATAACAAGAACGGTAAACTTACCGTGTTCAAGAAAAGTAAGAGTGCATATGAAATGAGTTTTAGTGTCCCTAAAAATACAGCTGCAGTAATGGGACATACTCGTCATGCTACACAAGGGACACTAAACTTCAACGGCAATAACCATCCGTTTAAAGGTATGTGTGGCGACGTAGAATTTGCACTTGCACATAACGGCATAATTTGTAATGACAAAAAACTAAGACGTGAACTAAGACTGCCGTCAACAATTATTGATACAGACAGTTACATTGCGGTGCAATTAATCGAATCACAAAAGAAGCTTGATTTTAAGAGCCTTAAATATATGGCTGAAAATGTTGAGGGTAGTTTTTCATTTTCGGTGCTTGATTCAAATGATAATCTTTACATAGTAAAAGGCGACAGTCCAATATCGGTATTGCATTTCAAGAAAAAGCAAGTATATGTGTATGCGTCAACAATATCAATACTTTGGAAAGCACTTGTCGATACGGAATTGTTTCACGACTTGAAACGTGGAGATTACGAAGATATTGAAATACAAGACGGCGAAATACTTAAAATCTCAAGCAAAGGTAAGACACAGAAAACTAAGTTTGACTTCGATGAATACGGAAGTTACGGTTATGATTGGCGAAAAGGTTTTGAATATTCAAATACCAACGAGTATGTAGACGACATAAAGAGCGTCGCACAGTATTACGGGTATGACAGTGATGAAATCGACTGTTTGCTAAATAACGGCTTTACGCCGGAGGAGGTGGAGGAAATGTTGTACGCAGATGATTTCTTGGAAGTGTAACACCAAACAACAAGTATATTGAACAGCTGCTTTTCGGCTTGGTCGAAATATGTATAACAACGCTGCTCAATTACTACAACGACAAAAGAAATGAAAGGTAGAGCAATCTACCTTTCAATTTTTTTTGATATAATCAGAGTGTAGTGTATTTGACGAAAAGAAGGAGATGATTATGATTTTAATAGGATATGCGAGAGTATCAACGATAAATCAGAACGAGGACAGGCAAATACAGGAGCTGATTAAGTATGGAGTGGAGGAAAAGCGTATTTATATAGATAAGCAGAGCGGTAAGGATTTTCACCGACCGTCGTATATGAAAATGCTCAAACGGCTGAAAAAGGGTGATGTGCTTGTGGTGAAAAGCATTGACCGACTCGGCAGAAATTACAGAGAAATTCAAGAGGAGTGGCGAATTATAACACATAAAAGGAATGCGGATATAGTGGTGCTTGATATGCCATTGCTTGATACAACTCGAAGTAAGGATTTGCTCGGTACATTTATAGCCGACTTGGTGTTGCAGCTGCTGTCTTTCGTAGCGGAAAACGAAAGAATGAATATACGTCAAAGACAAGCCGAAGGCATTGCCGCCGCAAAAAAGAGAGGTGTAAAATTCGGCAGACCGCCAATTCCGAAACCTGATAATTTCGATGAAATGTATAAGTTGTGGAAAGACAAAAAAATAACAGCAAGAAATGCTGCTAAAAACTGTGATTTAACAATAGATACATTTTACAGAATGGTAAAAAAGTAAAATGTATTGTAAAAAGTATACTTTTTGCTTAGTAGATGCAATTTGTATAATGTTCCTACAAATATAGTAGCATATTCAACATTTTTTGTCAATAGGTTTGTAAAATTATCTGTTTTATAATTAATTTTTTAGTGTCGCAAAAAGTATAGATTTTCCGACAAATATTAATTTAAAGAAAGGAGGAGTTACAATGAGAGCAAAGATGGAACAATATAAAGTTGATGTTCGTGTAGATGGCAAAAGTGGTTATAGTACTATGGTTACAGCCAGCAGTACAACTGAGGCTAAACAACTAGCCAGATTGGATGTAGAAGGCAGAAACGGATTTACTAATAAGAAAATATCTATAGGATCAGCAATAAAAATTCGATAAATTGCTATATGCGATATTAATATTAAATTTGAATGAATGATAAAAGCCATAGGAAAATATTCCTGTGGTTTTTTATCTCCAATATATAACTATAAAACGAAAGTAAATTCTTTTACTTGAAATAATGCACACCTATACAAAAAATAAATTTTAATAAAAATAAGATAGAAAACATAGGCAATGTATATTGAACTTGTGTAAGCAAGAATATACTAAGAAAATAATATAAAATAACTATGAACACTGAAAGTTAATGCTTTCAGTGTTTTTTTATTGGAGGCGAAGTTATGAAGAATTACAAATTTGGGTATGCGAGAGTATCAACTGAGGAGCAGGTACTTGACAGACAGATTGATATGTTATCGGAGTATGGTGTGAATCAGATATACAGTGAGAAGATGACCGGAACGAAGCGTAATCGTCCGGAGCTTGAAAAAATGCTCGACAGATTATCAGAGGGAGATACGGTTGTTATAGAATCACTTTCAAGGTTAGGTCGTTCAACGAAAGACTTAATTGAACTTATGGAGCTATTCAATAAGAAGAAAGTCAATCTTGTTTCGCTTAAAGAAAACATAGACACAACCACAGCAACTGGTAAGCTATTGTTTACATTAATAAGCGCTATAAGTCAATTTGAGCGTGATTGTATTGCAGACAGAACAAGAGAAGGACTTTCCGCCGCTCGTGCGAGAGGACGAAAAGGTGGCAGACCACCGATAAGCAGTGAATTGATTGACAAGGCAAAAAGACTGTACGATACAAAAGAATATACCATGTCTGAAATCGAAGAACTTACCGGAGTGAAACGTGCTACTTTATATTGACATTTAAAAAAGTAAAAATGGGTATGATATTTTCATAAAGGTAGGTTTTTGAGATATTGATTTTGAGATGAGTTTTGATACGGAATTAAAGGTTTTGAAGTGGGTTTATGATACAATTTCAAAATGTTTCAAAAACGATGGTTTTATATATGATGATTAATCAAGTCATTAATCAATTGAATGATTGATGGCTTGATTTTTGATTGATGGAATGATATAATCAAATCAAGAGGTGAGAGCATTGACAAACAAACAACCGCCGTTTGAAATAAACGAGCGTATCATGGCAGATGTAATAGAGATTGCGGAGCTTGTAGGCAGAGTGAGTGTTACGGATAAAATATCAATGAATCCTACACTGCGACGAACAAACAGAATACAAACAATATATTCATCACTTGCGATAGAACAAAATACGCTTGACATAGAACAAGTCACTGCTGTTTTATCGGGCAAACGTGTTATTGCACCGCCAAAGGATATTGCGGAAGTACAGAATGCTTATGAAATTTATGATAATATGGATAAGTTGAATCCGTACTCGATAGATGACCTTTTAAAAGCTCATAGTGTCATGGAACGAGGACTTCTTAACGAGGCGGGAGAATTTCGTTCGCGTCCTGTCGGAGTGGCTGACAGTGAGGGTAATATACTTCATTTCGGAACTTTGCCACAATATGTACCTAAGCTTGTTCAAGAATTACTTGAATGGACGGAAAAAAGTGAAATTCATTTGTTGATTAAAAGCTGCGTATTTCATTATGAATTTGAGCTTATACATCCGTTTGCAGACGGTAACGGTCGTATGGGGAGGTTGTGGCATACGTTGTTGCTTTCGAAATGGAATCCTATATTTGCATGGTTGCCGATAGAATCTATAATTCATGATAATCAGAGTGAATATTACAATGCTATCAACGTTTCCAACAATAACGGTAATTCAACAGTATTTATTGAATTTATGCTGTCTGTTATTAAACAAGCGTTGCAGGAAAGCATAAATGATAAGCCGAAAAATATATCATCAAAAAGTGATTTGAGGTGGAATAAAATTAATGATTACCTCGAAACACATGAGTATATTTTGAACAGTGATGTTCAAAAATTGCTGGGCGTCTCATCTGCTACCGCAACAAGAATATTAGTAGGTTTTATGAAAGACGGTAAACTGAAACGAATCAGAATTAAAAACTGTTGGGGTTATGTGATTATATGATATTGCTTTATTGATGATATAACAAACATTATTAGATATTGAAAGAGATGAATACATGAAATTATATAACGGAAGTGCATTTAAAATAGAAAATCCTAAAATATCAACAAGTGGATTTTACAAGGACTTTGGGTACGGATTTTATTGTACCAATATTGAAAAACAAGCAAAAAGGTGGGCGGCAACAAGAGGAAAACAACATATAGTCAATGTATATTCATATGTGGAAGATAAGAATTTGAATATTTTGAAGTTTGACAATATGACAGAAGAATGGCTTGATTTTGTAATTGACTGCAGAAAAGGCATAGAACATGAGCATGATATAGTTGGAGGTCCGATGGCTGATGATACTATATGGGACTATATAGAAGATTTCATCGACGGCAAAATTACAAGAGAAGCATTTTGGGTATTGGTAAAATTCAAATATCCTACACATCAGATTGTATTTACGACAGATAGGGCGTTGAAAACAATTCACTTTGAGAGGAGCTATGAAATATGAGAAATAAATTCTTTCCGGATGAAGAAATAACAGAGGCAGGTCAAAAAAAGACCTGCCTCTTTCGTTTTGAGGAATTAAATACTACTGTTAGGTTTCAAAATTAAAAATGAGTATCTTCGTATATTTGTTTATAATAATCGGTAGAATCATTCCAAATATCACGAAAATCTTGTACAAATGAATCATTAAATAATGAATTCACATAATTGAAAAAATTATCGGCAACTGTGAAAACCGTACAATTTGAAATAAAGTCCCATAAGCGATTGGCTTGACGGTCTTTGTAGTTCAAAGTATATTCACTCAGTGTTATGCTTGCTCGTTTAATCAAAGAATTGATAAATTCTAAATCATAATTTTCAAGCGTATTTTCAAGCGATAATTCCGTCGAATTTGGAGAAGTATAGGCTATACCGAATTCATATGTTTCATCTTTGCCGGATTTTATCGGGCAGATATGTTCATCTTTATGTTTATTATTTTCATTACTAAAAATTATCGAGATTAAATCTTTATTTTGCTTTAATATGAAATAAAGAACATAATTGGTGATAAATCCGTTTGTAAGATGGAAGTTTACCTTATTAAATTCAGAATGCCATATAAAGTCAAATAAATGAAGCTGTTTCTGAAAATTATATAATTGATATAATTTAAGAAATCTAGCTGATTTATAATTTTTATACTCTTTGGGTAACCAATCTTGGAAAGTATTAAAAAATTCAATACAATCATAGATATAATTATTCATTTTCATACCGCGATTACCACTTTGTAAAAAAGGAAAATTAATCATACTTTTTATTGATTTATCTTGCGTAGTAGTGCTTTTTCTATCGTCAAGAGTTTTTTCTTTAACACGGCAAGCAAATTCAATACTTGGTCTGTATAGTTCTAATAATTTATCTTTATAGTTCGTCGAGCTTTTATTATAGCTTTTCGGAGAATATGTATACTTTAATTCCGGAGAAGGGTCATACAGTATAGTGTCATTTCTATCGTTAAGCAATTTTAAAATAGATTCATGTAATCTGTCAAAAAAAGAATCAATAATAATTGCTTGTGTAAGCATATTATGCCACAATTCTAAACACATAGCATACTTTGAATACATTAAATCTTTAGAAGTGTTGCTACATACCTCAAAGATTGGAGGGTATAACATCGCATAAAAATATGCATCTACATTGTCTTGTAATTTTATCCCATGTGGCTTGGGGATTTCTGAATTACTGGAACATTTTAAAATATAATCATATTCGGATGATATTTCTTTCATATTACGATATGATTGGTGTTTGGATAGCGGAGTATCGTTTTGAATAAGTAGTTTAGCGGCTTTTGCTATCGATTCATGAGCAATCTCAAGCGGTTCTTCACGGTTTATAAATTTTTCTACTTTTTCATCCATATACATTAACAAGTTATGACAAGTTGATTTTGCAATGACAATAAATGTTTGACTGTTTTGACTATTATCAGAATTAGAGGAACTATTTATTAATTTCCCTGTGGTAGCTAATTTATTTGATTTAATATTTTTGTTTTTATACTCCGATGTAGGACTGATTTGATTTTTGTATTCTGCATTTGGTGTTCTTGGAGTTTTGTAGTTCTTTGATTTTGGCATGACTGTCACCTCGCATATATTTTATCACAAATTCTGTTTTTTGAAAAGTAAGAAAAAATTTTTATATAAGCACACCGACTTTGGATGCAGGGAGCGGGTGATAATGGTACAATAAATTTATAAATTTAAAAGAAAGGCGGACATATTTATGAGCACATTCTACGACGAAAATGGAAACGAAAAGGAAACAATGCAGAGTGAAGAGACAGAAAATCTTCGCAAACGTAAGAGGAAGAAAAAGGCAAAACTTCGAAAAATAAAGCGAAAAGTTAAGAAACTCAAGAATAGTGTTTTTGGTGACCTTGAACTTTTGTCAAAACAAGACCGGCGCAAAATGAAAAAATACAAAAATCAGAAAAAGGCATTGAAAAAGCAACTCAATATTATTGAGAGGCAACTTGCCGATCACGAAAGTCAACTCGCTGACCATGAAACACGGCTTTCAAGGGCAGAGGACGGTATTTCTCGAATTATTCCGGTGATAGCAAGGATTCAAGGGTATCAAAAACAAGAAATTTTGCAAAAGATTACGGCAAGTAATGATATACGCGAAATTGCGAAGCTTTTGGAAAATGCACAAGGAGGGGTATTCAATGTTAAGTCACTTTAATCCGAAAGCATGTGTGTGTCAAAATTATTGTTTATACACTTCCGAAAATGAGTTACTTGCTAATTGTGTCCCCGAGATATTGCAAAGAATTATTTTGCAATATCCAAACGGTGAAGTTAAATGTACAAAGATTGCAATAGAATTTAACTTTCAGAAAGATGGGGTTGTTAGCAAAGTACAACATACTCTCGACATCAAGGAACTCGATAAGCTAAAGCTTGTCGAAGTATGCTCTGATTTATATACAATATCTGACAAGAAATTCATATCGTATATTAAGCTGCTGATACCGAAAGCCCCAACGGTGAATAAATATTTTATTGAATCATTGGGGTGGACTCGTATCAATGGACACAATGTGTTCTGTGTGGGTGATAGGTTGATTGGCAATACTGACAATATTGAATATGAGGTTGATCCTTATTTATCAAATATTTCAATATCACCGGATGTATCGTTATCTGCGGAAAATACATTTACTGCTATTTGGAACTTGCTTGGTAAGTGCGACAAAAAAATGAGGTTAACTATGATATACATTTTGTCTGCACCGCTAAGACAACTTTTCAAAGACGCAGGTTATATACCAAAGACTGTCATTTATATTGAGGCAAAAACACAATCCGGTAAAACAACATTTGCACAAGGTTTGGGATGTCCGTTTGTTTCTTCAAATGAGAGCTATCCCAATTATACGAGAGTGTCAAGCACTCAAGCATTCGTTGAAGATGCAATGAGTTTTTTCAAAGATATTCTGTATATCTATGACGATGTGTACTGCGATAGCGATAAACGTATTCGCAGAGCTATTGAAGAACGAGTCAAAGGAATACTTAGGAACTTTGCTGACAATGCTCCACGTAATAAAAAGGGTGCTACCAACCAAATCAATTCACAGCTATTGCTAATTGGTGAGGAACTGATTGATTCGGTATCGAATATCGGAAGACTATTGGTGATACGAATGGATAGAAAATTCACTTCTGATATCTTAACACTTATACGCGCTAATAAGAATCATATCAATGCGTTCTACATTCAGTACATCGCTTGGGTAAGCAACAACTACGAAGATATTTTAGCATACATAAGTCAAAGTTTCAAGAGCTTTCAGGCAAAATACTGCAAAGAAATTTCGCGTGATTTCGATACAGAATTTTTCATCGGCTGCATTGAACGGCTGTTTTGTCAGTATGGTCGTGATAGCGGTTTCTTGACCGACGATGAATTCAAATCAACGGTAAAGGGGCTATCAAAAGACTTGGCAACGATTCTGGATAGCAATAGAGATATCCTTAATAGTGCAATGCAACGTGAACAACAGAGAGCTGCATTGACCAAAGAAATCAATTATTCGAAGCTTCTATATGGTTTGTTGCAAAATAAAAGCATAAAAGTTGGAGAGAAAGGATCCAAATTTTTTAAGAATACTTGCAAAGGGAAAAAATGTTATTTTATTAGGTGTGAGTATTTTCAAAGTTTGATTCTCAAATATTGCAGAAAACCTGTATCAGCAAAGGCTCTTACCGATTACTTCCGTATAAGGCAGATTGGAATTTTTGATAATAACGGTAGAATTCGGCAGTACAAGAAAAACCGAAAAAGATATTTGGTTTTGAAAATCAGTGACTTAAAAGAGGATGCGAAACGTAGTTAAAATATAAAAGTTTAATTCAGCATACCATTTTATAGGGGGTGATACTATGCACATTAAAATCAGACCACCAAAGAGTAAGCAAATACTTGAGTCTGAATTATTGAAGATACTTTCGAGGAAACCAATTAAGCGCAGATAATTATACATAAACCAAGTGGAAAGGAGGTGCGGTATAATGAGAATGGCGGCATATTGTCGTGTCAGCACAGAGAAAGAGGAACAGCTATCTTCTCTTGAAAATCAACGTGAATTTTTCGAGCAGTACGCCGATAAAGAGGGCGATACGTTGGTGAAAATATACGCTGACGAGGGTATCAGCGGCAAAAGCATGAACAAGCGTGAAGCGTTTACTCAACTTTTGGAAGATTCCAAAACTGGAGCATTTGACTATGTTGCGGTAAAAGATATAAGCCGATTTGCCCGTAACACGTCTGATTTCTTATACGGTATCCGCACCTTGCGTTCCAATGGTGTTGATGTCAGATTTCTGTCGAATAATCAGACGGTTATAGGTGAAAGTGAATTTGTATTGACGGTGTTTGCCGCACTTGCACAAGAGGAAAGTTCTAACTTGTCCAAACGTGTAATTTTCGGTAAACGTCAAAATGCAAAAAAAGGTCGTGTCCCGAATGTGGTTTACGGCTACAATAAAATAGATACATACACGCTTGAAATTAATGAACAGGAAAGCTATATTGTGCAGTTGATGTTTAAGTGGTATATAGAGGGGGAAGGCACGAGGCGGATAGCCATTAAATTAAATGAAATGGCTATTCCGACAAAAAAGCAAGCTAAATGGGTTCCTAAAACCATACGCAGGATTTTGCAAAATCCGATATATATAGGTAAGATTATAAATAATAAAAGCGTTACAAAGGATTTTCTTTCGGGAACAAGAGAAGCAATTCCGCCGGAGGAATGGTACATACATGAACGTCCCGAACTCAGAATAATCAGCGATGATGATTTTGAACTTGTTCAGCATAAAATTAAAGAAAGACAAGAGCAATATAAAAATGACAATCCCGGCAACAGATTTTCAAACCGACACTTGTTTTCAAATTTGATTAAATGCGGTGAGTGCGGCAAAAGCTTTACCGCAAAGGTGTATCAATGGAAAAATCGTTATGTGAGATACCGTTGTTGTGTGCATAACAATAACGGTAATGCTCATTGTACAAACAGTGTCACTGTTGATGAGCAGGAACTGCTTAATGAAGTTAAATCATATCTGCTTACGGCAATAGAAGATAAAAAAGCGTTTGCGGATAAGCTGATGAAACAATATCAAGCACAAACGACAAATGTTGATGTGTCGAAATTGACTGATACAAGACAGTCACTTGAAAAACGTCGGAGTAAATTTAAAGAAATGTTTGCGGCGGATATTATCACAATGGACGAACTCAAAAAAGAAATGTCCGCTATTGACGAGGGCATGCGAAGTATTGATGAGGAATTAAAAGTGTATGATGAAATTCAGAAAAAAGCCACGCACATTGATGATATACATAAAGATATTGAGCAAATTCTCATGCAGAACGAATATACCAATGACGATATGCGGCGGATAATTGAAAAGATAGTTGTGTATCCGGATAAGTCGGTGGAAATATTTATGAAGTAAAATATAACGTTGATAAAGGTAAAAATTTGTGTTATACTTACATTATACGAATACGGGAGGCGAGAATATGTTATTGACAAACGGTAAAAAGAGAATACCCATAGGCTATGAAGATTTCAAACAGCTTATAGACAGCGGCTTTTATTATGTTGATAAGTCAATGCTTATCTATGAACTTCTGCATAGCGGCGGACAGAATAACTTAATAACTCGCCCAAGACGTTTTGGAAAAACGCTGAATTTCAGTATGCTTAAATATTTCTTCGATATAAATGAAAAGGATAACGCTTATCTTTTTGACGGACTGAAAATATCGGAGCATTATGAAGAATTGGCTATGTACAGAAATACTCACCCTGTTATTACGTTGTCTTTGAAGTGTGCGAAGCAAGGTGATTATAGAGAAGCGTTGAGAGGATTAAAATATGAAATACAGAGACAATTTATAAATAATAAATTTATTTTAGACAGTGATAAATTGGCAGATGAATATAAAGATGAATATAAAAAAATTTTGTCAATGGATGAAGATGCAGTATGGAGTAACTCTATACAACTTTTGAGCATATGTCTAAAACAATATTACGGAACAAAAACAATAATACTAATTGATGAATATGATGTACCGCTTGAAGATGCATATTTTTCAGGGTATTATGATGAAATGGTTAGATTTATCCGCTCATTGTTTGAATCTGCTTTAAAAACAAACTCAGCATTAGAGTTTTCTGTAATTACAGGTTGTCTTAGAATATCAAAAGAAAGTATTTTTACCGGACTTAATAATCTTGCGGTAAATTCAATACTTTCAAATAAATATTCTGAAAGTTTCGGATTTGTGCAATATGAAGTAGACGAATTGATGAAATATTATAATATAGAAGAAAAATCGCAACTTATGAAGAAGTGGTATGACGGATATTTGTTTGGAAAATCTGAAGTATATAATCCGTGGAGTGTACTTAATCAAGTAAAAGAATGGTCAGAAGATAAAGATATATCTGCAATACCATGGTGGACCAATACAAGTTCAAATAATATTATCAGAACGTTAGTCAGTCAGGCAGATAATGAAACAAAGGATATTATTGAAAATTTAATTCATGGCGGAAGCGTAGAAACTGTATTAAAAGAAACAGTGACGTACGGTGATTTAACTGAAAATAATGAAAATATATGGAGCTTTCTGTTCTTTACCGGTTATCTGAAAATAAAAGAAATAGTCAAAACAGGTGAAGTGATAGGCGAGCCTACAATCTATTCACTTGTCATTCCTAATCTTGAAATAAAAAGCTGTTATACAGATATAATAATTCAATATTTTGAAATATATAAAAAGGCAATTAATAAAGATAATTTGTATAAAGCTTTGCTCGGACGTAATGCACAAGACTTTGCGGAGCAAATAACTGATTTGTTGAGAAAAACTATAAGCTATTATGACAGTACGGAATCATTTTATAATGGCTTAATATCAGGATTGCTGTCGGGTAATGTGTACTATAAGGTAGAATCGAATCGTGAAACCGGTGACGAGCGTAGTGATTTGGTTTTGTATCAACAAGATGTGGCACAAAATGCAGTGATTTTAGAATTTAAAGTGTGTGGTAAAAATGAAACGGCAGATGATGCCGCCAAACGTGCATTAAAACAAATAAATGACCGTGACTATGCATCAAAAGCAAGGGAAGACGGTTACAAAAATATTATCAAATACGGAGTGGCGTTTAAAGGTAAAATGTGCTATGCGATTGTGGAATAATAGGATGATCTTATGATGAAGGAGGAATTCTATTTGACAAAGAAAAAAGATGAAATAACTATTCGTTCAAGTGCGGCAGAATATCTGACTTATATTGCATCTGTAGGAGACCAAGCTGATAGCATTGAGATGCGTTACGAGGATGAGAATATATGGTTGACACAGAAAATGATGGCAACATTATATGATGTAGATGTTCGCACAATAAACTATCATATAAAAAAGATTTTTAGTGATAGTGAATTGCAGGAGAATTCAGTTATCCAAAAATTTCGGATAACTGCTGCAGACGGAAAAACTTATAATACAAATCACTACTCATTAGAGATGATTATAGCAGTAGGATTTAAGGTTAATTCTGAACGTGCCGTACAGTTTAGAAAATGGGTTAATCAAATAGCAAAAGATTACACTATCAAAGGTTGGGTTATGGATGATGAAAGGTTAAAGCGTGGAACATATCTAACAGAAAAGTATTTTGATGAACAGTTAGAACGTATTCGTGAAATACGAGCAAGCGAAAGAAAGTTTTATCAGAAAATCACTGACCTGTATGCAACGGCGATAGATTATGATAGAAATTCGGCAACAACCAAGAGGTTTTATGCAACAGTTCAGAATAAAATGCATTATGCCGTTCATGGACATACAGCGGCTGAATTGATTGTAGAAAGGGCAGACCATACAAAAGAGCATATGGGATTAATTACATGGGCAGATTCACCGAATGGAAAGATTAAGAAAAGCGATGTTATAATTGCCAAGAATTATTTGAGTCAAGATGAGATGAGACAATTAAATCGTATGGTTACGGCATACTTAGATTTTGCAGAAAGTATGACATTAAGACATATTCCGCTGACAATGCAAGATTGGGAGAAACGTCTTAATAGTTTCATTGAAATGTTTGAGTATGGAATTTTAAAGGATGCAGGTAAAGTGTCTGCTGAGATTGCAAAGCTTCATGCAGAAACTGAATTTGAAAAGTATAGAATCATTCAGGATAGATTGTTCATGTCGGATTATGATAAATATCTATTGGAATTAGAGGAAAATGCAAAGAAGTAGTTTCACGATTTTGAGATAAAATAAATATTTAAAAGAATATGGCTACACCCCCTTATAATAAAGACTTGTTGTGAGAAGAATCACAACAAGTCTTTTAGCATATCTATTCTTTTTGAAATTGAATAGCATATATTTTCACAACGTGTTTCATCAATGTATTTTGATGAACTTAAAATTTTTTTGCAATCGTTTTCAATGCCGTTGAGTTTTTGAAAATCAAGCCAAGTTAAATCAGTTACAAATCCAATTTGCTTAGCGTGAGAAGTGGCAAACGGCTTGCTTTCGTCATATTTTATCGGTTTTATATTTTTTGCAATCTGATTAAACCATAGGCTTGTTCCGCAATCAAATAGAGGTGCAAAGCCAATCCATTCAAGAGTATTTGCATTTCGTATTACGCCGAAGTTGCGAAAATGACGGTCGCTGTTGGCGATAATGTAGTCAACGGCAAGCATATAATTAAGAAACTTTTCTGTATTTGCAATTCCTTGTATTTCACAACATCTTTTGAAATGCTCGTATGATGATATATTTTTTTCTTTTGGTAGAGTTTCATATATGCTGTAAGCACTTATAAGCTCCGTTTGAGGTGTGATAAAATTTTCGCAAACCGATAAAGGTTGTTCATCATCAAAAATTAAATCATAATCTACAAACGGCATATAGTTTAATCTGCTTTGCAGAATTGACGTTATTTTTTCATTAAGAGGTTCTTGGAAAAACGGTGCGCTGCCTGATTTTATAAGACAACGTTTTCCGTCTATAATTGTCCATTTCTTTTTGAGCCATCCATCCGAAGTATTGTCGGGTGATATAAGCGAAAAACTGTCACTTTCGGTTGGAGTACCGAATAACGCATTGCCGACATCTTCACTGAAATCATTATCGAAAAAGTTGATGTCTTTCCATTGTAAATTTACATCGTTCGGTTTAAACCAATATTGGTCGGATAAACTCAAACCGTAACATTTTAAAATCAATTCGTCTTGGTGTGTAACACCGATTATATCAAGTGCATTTGCAAGCCCTTGTCTGCTCGCAGGAATAGAACGTCCTTTGTACCATTTGTTAAACTTTCTGAGATTGATTTTTTCGTTTTCTGAAAGACCAAGAGGTATGTGTTCGGGATTATATATTTTGCTTACATTTTCAATAGAAAAACTTGCGTCGGATATTTCAATTTCACAGACGGGTATATCTTTGTGCATTAAAATGTATTTCATAAAATCCCTCCTTTTATCAATCGGATAGCTATATTATAGAATGAAATACTTGATTTGTCAATTACAGTTAGACTTGATTTTATAGGGATAATATGATATATTTAGACTATAATAAATTAGGTAAAAAATTGACCTTGCATTTTGTGGTCTGTGGTAGAGGTGGTAGATCCGATAACATTGGGTGCAAAGCTTGTTGATGTACGTGACAGAAAATCTTGTTGCTGTGACGATGATTTCGATTTGGCGTCTGTGCCTGCATCGGTTTGCAGAGTGTTTGACGATCAGTTCGTAACAGGCAATGAGGCAAAACGTGTGTTCGTATCTTTGGGTATTTTCTCCATAATTAAAATCGAACGCCACGTTCAACTTCTTATTCCGTCATATGACTTCTGTATCCCTCAAAAAGAATGTGTAGGGGCAACGGATGACAATCCTTGTGACTTATTTGAGAGAATAGACTTCCCGGTTGACGAATTCTTCCCGCCTGAGAGGGGCGAATTCTTGGAATGTGATCAAGATGACATATCCGAGCCGGAAGGTGACAATGATTGTGGATGTCGAAGATAAATCAGTACAAAAACCTCCTGTGATTATACAGGAGGTTTTTGCTGTATTATGAAAAACAGACAGTTCCGAGGCTCAGTGTAGCTTTAGCGATGAAAAATAAAACTCCTTTTGATATGACATTAAAAGTTTTTGTTTCAGAATAAAAAAATTAATTTTTTTGAAAATCTATTGCATCGTACACCGATGTACGATGTATAATAATTATAGAACATAGTCTGCCAAGACGAAATAAAAAAATTAAGAAAAGAGGGATTTATCATGTTGAAAATTTTTATTACTTCATTAATTTGTACATTAATGTTATTTTGCACAAACGTGTCGGCTGCTGATTTTCAGGCGGGTGATACGGCTTATGTCAAGGCGGGAATAGAAAGTATGTCTGTTTATCAAAATCCATCATACGGTCGTTCTGTTGCAGTGGTCATCCAGTACAACAAAGTAACAATTTTGGAGCCTAATGTAGTCGGAGATGGCGGCACATTTCATAAGATTCAGCTCCAAGACGGTACAATCGGCTATGTTCCTGCTCTTGCCGGCAGAAAGGATACACTTGAAACAGCAGAGGTTGCAGAAAAAGAAATAGAGAAATCGACAGCGTCATCTGATCCGGATAAGTATCAACATACAATAAATATGTATTTTCTTTCCGACTATATCTATGGCGGCTCAAAAACAACCGAGGGCAATGAAAGAAATTTTTATGCAAAAGTCCCGACTGAATGGGTAAGGCATGACCGACCTGAATCGTTACCGATGGTTGGAATGGCTGTTGTGCATATAGGCGATGAGGGAAAATTCGGCTCGGTAAAAGCATCTTTCTATCCGGGCAATCCGCCGATTAATTATCACTCTAAGAGATTGGACGAACTTAAAGAAATCGGCTATGATCCTCCGTTTGCAGAAAAGTCAAGAACAGAGGCAAATGCCAACACAGCATTTTATGTAGGTGCATCAAGTGAATTTGATGTTGTTGCTTATAACGAAAATTGGGTTGCCGTATGGAGCGAGGGCGGAGTTGACGAATCCCGTGGTTCAATTATAGATTGTAGCGGAAGAAAAGACGGTGGAGCTTTCACAAGCTGGAAACCGGGAGTATATTTTCTGCCAAGAAAAAATTGTTATATCTTAGATATTAACAATCAAGTGGCAACTGCTCCAAAAATTGAAGCTGTCGGCAAGGCAACCGCTAATTTGATGGTAAAAACCACTCCTGACGAAACGGATTATGTAAAATCGGGTGTTTATAAAATAAATCAATCTGTTCAAATAGTTGATGCAATACCACAAAACGGACATTATAAAATTTATTACAAGCACGGTTTATATTATGTTGAATCCAAATATGTCAATATACAACTTGCAAACACCGAAAAACCGCTAATTTCCTACAAAGCTGAGGCAAATGCGGATTGTGATATTTCAGACGGTTCTTCGGTTAAAAAAGGTACAGTAATAGATGTTATCGAGAAAGATTATGACGGAACAAATTCAAAAATCTGGTTCAACTCAAAGGTATGTTATATTCCGACAAGTAATCTTGTCGATTTAATCAAAACACAGTCAGCTGATGACGTAGCAAAGCTTGGTGCACCTATAGGCGTTCTGTCCGTAGATACGGCTTGGGGTGAATGGGGTGCGTTGACCTATTCTGCCGAAGGACTTGCAAAACTGAAAGAGTATCGTTTCGGATATATCAACGCTGATATGGATAAGGCCTTAGAATACAGTGAATGGGTTAGTTCAAACAACGGTGAAATCAATAAAATAGAAGACAAAGACTGGGTAAATGTATACGGCATTGAAGAATTTTCGTTCGACCGTGATGAGGATATGAGGAACATTCCCGGAATAGATCCTTCAGAAATAGAGCCTTGGATTATAACAGGAAAAATCTATACTATTTACTATAACGGAGAGATTCGCTATTTGGTTCAAGAGGATGAAAGTCGGGAAACATTTACTTATTATCCCGGAAACGGATTCAGCAAAAACTCTGTTGCCAAAACGCAGACTATTTGTCTGGATAGCCGCAAATATAACACCGTTGCATATAACATTGATGACAACAACTACTTTAAGCTCAGAGATATTGCACAAATCTTAAACGGAACAATTAAAACATTTGATGTTAAGTATGACGGAGCAACAAATTCGATTGATATGCTAAGCTTTTATGATTATACATCGGTTGGCGGCGAATTAACACCGGGCGACGATGTTACAAGGACAGCCTTTTCATCATCGGCGTTTTTAACACTGGACGGAGTACCTATAAAGGCAACGTGCTATAATATTGACGGAAACAATTACTTTAAACTTCGTGATATAACAGATGCATTGGATTGTCGTGTTGAGTGGGACGACAACAATCAGTTGATTTGGGTAGTACCGAGTGTGCCTGCATATGATGACCCAAATGAAGCAGTAGGTTGATAAAATATCACCTGCGGTATTTGTGAGGGAGCTAAGGGCGTTGCCTTGAACTCTAACACTTGCCGCAGGTGTTGTTTTATGCGGAATTTTTAGAGGTTTGGCTGACTTGACGGATAGAATTTGCGGAAAGTATTGTTTATTTTTATGGCTTGTATATGTGAAAATTTAATGATATAATATTAAAAAAATATTAAGGGGTAGAAAAATGAAAATATTTGATAATATAATGTCTTGGAAAAAGCCCGAAATGCTTGACTTGGCAAAAGAGCTTAATATAAAAGGTCGTTCAAAAATGAACAAGGGCGAAGTGGCAGAAAGCATATCGGAAATATTATTATCAGACGAGTATTTTAAGACAGTTCTTGCGGCGCTTGACAAAGAACAAACGGAATGTCTTGTAAATTGGTGCGAGAACAACGAAATTGAAAAGTTGGATGTTTTCAAAATCGGACTTTTATTGGAATTGGGTTATATATCATTTGAAAACGAACAATACAGTTTGTGTGACGAAGTAAAAGACTTAGTTGCTAAATGTTATACAAACGAATCAAAAGGTGATTTGGAAGTCAGAGATAAAATAATAAATTACTGCAATGTTTTTGCGGAACTTTACGAAATTGTTCCGTTGGACAAGGTTTTTGAAATATACGACAAGCAAAATCATGATATTTCAAAAGACGATTTTATGGAATTGATTAATACTATCAACGGTAAAATGGATTTGTGGGAAATATACAACAATTCGATTGTAAACACTTATGTTTTGGAAGAAGGTTTTTATGATGATTTGTTGAAAACGCAAGGTAACAAACCGTTTTATATTCCGTCAAGAAAAAAGATTATGAAAATGGCTAACCCGGGATATATTGAAGAAACCAACGAATATCTTGCACTTAGACATTACTTGATTAAGAGAATGGGTATGGATGAAGTAAAGGGCGAAAACTTATGCTTTGAAATTGAAATGGAATGTAAAATGAGCAATGAAAACGCTCCTGATATTCTTAGCTTGTTTGACAAGTATAATGTTGAATTAAATGATAATAATGCAAAAAAAGTAATCGGTTTGGTACAAGCTGTTAATTTAAACACAAGAAAAGCGGTAAACAGAGGTTACACCGATTTGCAAATCGAAGAAATGAATAACAGATATATGGTTCAGAACGATTTTTTCCCGTTCTTTATGTAAAAAACAAAAGCTCCCGAACTTATATGTTCGGGAGCTTTTTTATTCTTCTATCGGCAGAGCCACTTGTGTTATGAAAAGTTTTTTATCCTTATGTTGCGGGGGACCTTCAAGGTATGTATGACGACACATTCCCAAAGGTGTGAGATTATGCTCTTTGGCATACGACAAAAGTTTTTCGCGAACTTTCGGGAGTTCCTCATATGCACCGTGATGATAAATGCAAATTGCACGCATTGGGGTCAGTACGACGATATGTTCGCCGCTGCTTTCAGACGGTACGGCAACACAGTAAGAAATTTCGTTGGGTGCGGACAATGGGTATTCTAAAAAGTACATTCTCTTTGTCATATCGGTACCGTATTCACGCATGGCAAGTATTGCGGTATCACGCAGAATATTTGTTTTATCGAGAATACTTTCCGTAGTAAAAGTGCGTCGATAAATCGTTTGCTTGTCAATGTGGATTTCCTTGATTTGTGTGAGATTGGTGTTTGCTCTTTCATACAACTTTTCAATATTCAAATTTATTTCGTCACGCATAGCTTCAAGGCGGCGGATAAGCGGTAATAAATCGGTTTTACCGTCTAAATAGTCGTGAATTTCATCAAGCGACAGACCGAGCTTTTGAAAAATACGTACTGTACGAATTTTAGTGAACGTATCTACGGTATAATAACGATTTCCGTTTTTGCCGTCCTTAACGTCCGGAGTAATCAATCCTTTTGCTTCGTAATTCAATATGATTTTTCTTGTAATTCCGATTGATTTTGCCATTTCACCGATTGTAAACATATTTTTTTCAACATTCATATCATCACCCCAAAACATATATTAATACAAAAAACGGAAAAATGCAAGACATAGAAAAATGTTGTTTAAAATTCGTGTATAGTGGTATATATTATATATGAGTAAATTTACGGAGGTAATATAAATGGCAAACAAATATTCGGGAACAAAAACAGAGGAAAATTTAAGAACTGCCTTTTCGGGTGAGTCGCAAGCGCGTAACAAATACACATATTTTGCGTCGAAGGCAAAGAAAGACGGCTTTGAACAAATAGCGGATTTGTTTTTGAAAACAGCCGACAATGAAAAGGAACACGCAAAAATGTGGTTTAAAGAATTAAACGGAATCGGAACAACGGCAGAAAATCTTGTTTCGGCGGCAGAGGGCGAAAATTTTGAATGGACAGATATGTATGCTGATTTCGCAAAAACTGCCGAAGAAGAAGGCTTTACCGAATTGGCTGAAAAGTTCCGTATGGTAGCCGCAATAGAAAAAACTCATGAAGAACGTTACCGTGCATTGCTTCACAATGTTGAAACAAAAGAGGTTTTTGAAAAGAGTGAAGTCAAGGTTTGGGAGTGCCGTAACTGCGGTCATATCGTTGTAGGCGTAAAAGCTCCGCAGGTCTGTCCTGTGTGCAATCACCCGCAAGCATATTTTGAAATTCACGCAGAAAATTATTAAAAATTTAAGCATATCATTTTTGAAAATGATATGCTTTTTTATTTGAAAATATTAATCGAAAAGTCTTGATTAAATGAATAATTAATGATAAAATGTATGTAATGGCGGTTGAAATTTGTATGAATTGAATTTGCAATTTTACAGACGCTATTATTAAAGTTGGTTTTTTATTTGAGAAAGGCTATGGAGTTGAAAATGAAAAAAATTACGGCTCTTTTAACGGTATTGATGATGTGCATGACATTCGGTGCGGATTTTGTATACGCAGCGGACAGTAATTCGTCACGCAATGCTGTTTTGCAAATACGTAAGGAGATAGACAGTCACAAGTCGAACATTCAATCGAAAAACGGTGAACTGTTTAAACTTACACCCGAAGAAATCGCCGAAGCGGATTTTAAGAATTATGATACGTCATCAGTACTGTTGGGAACTGACTTGTATGAGTTTTCTGCCGGCAGTGTTTCAAACGACATAAAAGGCAAAGACGGAACAATAAACACGCTTGCTCCGAATGAATACAAAGTTCACAGTACGATTAAATACGGAAAATATCCGTCAATATTCAATTCAGACACGGTGATAAAAACTTCCGGCGGAAAACGGGCAACATTTGTTGCAGATTATTCGGACGATGTGCCGTCATATCAGATTGTGAAGAATGTTGAGAATTTATATGTTGAAAATATAGATTTTGAAAACTTTCCTATGATAAAATTTGAAAATTGCGATAATATTATTTTTAACAACTGTTCGTTTACCGATTTTGAAAACAACGGAATTGTGTTCAGAGATTGCAGTAATATCGCGATTTTGAACAGTAAGTTCACAAATTGCGGCAATCAGATTTCGGACAGTTCAAACAGCGGTTACAGTATAAGAATAGTCGGTGATGCACAAAGTCCGACTGAAAATGTGCTTGTTGAAAATTGTACTTTCGAGAGCAGCTGCGGTAAGACGATAAGTTTTGTCGGCAACGTTGACGATTATGTTGTAAGAAATAATACGATTAACAACAGTGTTTGGGGGGCGATTGATTATTGGACTCCGACTGTTTCGGGCAAATATGCAGATGTTATTGAAAATAATGTGTGCAAAAATATCGGTTTCGGCAAACCGTCCGTAAATGATACGAACGCACTTACAAGCGGTGTGGGTTGTGCGGCGATATTCGCGGGTATGGGAACATCGCTCCCTAATACGATTGTGAAAAATAACGTTGTACAAAATTGCGTTGAAACGGGTATCGAAGGTCCGTATGAATTGGTTTATCACAATACGGTAAAAAATACAGGCGAAAATTCCGTTGCGCGTTATACCGGCTCTACAGAGGCGATATATATTAAGCTGACGACTGAATTTGAACAGAAATATATAGGAAATACTATCGAAACAAGAGGTTTGAGATGCTTTTCTTCTTACTCGAACAGAGATGATGAGTACAAGGGAATATACATTTTGAACAATTCTGTGAATTTGGAAAATACAGATGCAAGTATTGCTTGCAATTACACTCGTTCGGACATTGAAATCAACTGTAAAAAAATAAAGAAGATTGTTATTGAAAATAATACGGGAATGATGAAAGACAAAAAGAGTGTAAACATCTATACCGACAAGGGTTATGTTATGGATTATTTCAGTATTCATAATCCTTGTATGATAGGCTCAGTGCCTGAAAAGGCGAGATATTGCTTTAATATCAATAATAATTAAACAGAATGCAGTCAAAATCGTTGCGGATTTGTCTGCAGACTCAATTAAGCTAATTATTGGGGAACATATAAACAATGCGTATGCTTTGTTTATGTGTTCCTTTTTTGGTGCAAATATATAAAAATTATAGGTATATTTAATAGATAATTACTAAAAAGTAAAATATATGTTGAAATTGCACGAATAAAGTGATATGATAAAAGTATAATTTGTACAAAAGGGATGATAGCTGTGGAATATATTGGGCATACATCAGACGACGGACGGAAACAGCTGCTTTTGGACCACTTGAACGGAACGTCAAAGTTATGTCGTGAAAATGCGAATGAATTTTGGGCGGATATAGCCAAATTTGTGGGGCAAATACACGATATAGGCAAGTATACATCGGGTTTTCAAAAACGTATAAACGGTGCGGAAAATATCCGAGTGGAACACGCAATATGCGGTGCAAAAGAAGTTGCGAAAGCACCGCCGAAATCATATGTGCCTATGATTGAGTATTGCGTTGCGGGACATCATTCGGGTTTGCCTGACGGCGGAACGAAAGTTGACGGTGAAGAAGATTCGACCTTGCACGGCAGAATGAAACGAAAAACCGGCGATTATTCTGCGTATGAAAATGAAGTTAAACTTGAATATCCCAAAGATAATTTGAGAGAACTTTTTGATGTCAGTAATCAGAGAGAAATTATTGAAAGGTATTCTTTTTTTACAAGATATTTGTTTTCATGCCTTACGGATGCGGATTTTATAGATACGGAGCGGTTTGTAACTCCCAACACAGACAGAGGTATGGACGGAGATTTTCAAAAAGCATACGAAAAAGTATGTGAAAAACTTAATTCTTTTAAAATAGAAACCAAACTTCAAGAATCAAGAAGTATTATACAAGAACAGGTTTATAAAAGCGTTGAATCGAATGCGAATGTGTATACATTGAATATGCCGACAGGCAGCGGAAAAACTCTTTGCAGTATAAGAGCGGCTTTGAAAACTGCGATAGAGAATAAGAAAAAACGTATTATATATGTAATTCCGTATGTCAGTATAATTGAACAGACAGCAAAGGTATTCGAGGATATTTTCGGTGATGTACTTCCTGTGTTGCAGCACCATTCAAATTATGATTTTGATGATGATAAAAATGAAGATGAGAACGAAATAACTTCGGAAAAATTAAAACGTTCCTGTGAAAATTGGGACGCAAAACTTATAGTAACAACGAATATTCAATTTTTTGAATCACTGTATCATTATAAAGGCAGACGACTTAGGAAACTTCATAATCTGGCGGACAGTGTTATCATATTTGACGAAATACATATGCTGCCGATTGACTATATTCAGCCTTGTTTAAGGGCGATGGGGTATGTGACGAAGTATCTTAACAGTACGGCAATTTTGATGTCGGCGACAATGCCGAATTATGATAAATTTATGGAAAGGTATATGTCAGATGTCAAAATAGAAAATGCGGTTAAGGATACGTCGTTGTTTAACGTATTTGATAAGTGCAGATATGAGTATATCGGAAAGTGTGAACTTGCTTCACTGGCAGAAAAGGCACAGGAATATGACAATGCACTTATAATTGTGAACAAAAGGAAAACGGCAAGGGAATTATATGATATGTGCAGCGGTAACAAGTATCATTTGTCAACATATATGACGCCTTTGCACCGTTCGGAGATTATTGCAAAAATAAAGGAAGATATAAAGAACGGAATTAATACGACTGTGATTTCAACATCACTGATTGAGGCGGGTGTTGACCTTGATTTTAAGGCGGTGTTCAGAGAAATTGCGGGGATTGATAACGTATTGCAGTCCGGCGGTAGATGTAACCGTGAGGGTAAGATGGATATGGGCGATGTGTTTGTTTTTGAAACAGACGGCGGAAAAGGTGAAATTCAGCTTAAATCAAATATAACACGAAATTTATTTGAGGAATTTGACAATATTTCAACCGACAAATGTATTGAAGAATATTACAGTCGCTTATTTGCATTTAATGACGGCAATATAGACAAAAGTACCATAACTTCGCTTATGGGTGAAAATTTGAAATTTGATGAAATACCGTTCAGAACGTATGCCGATAATTTTAAGTTTATCAAAAATCAAGTTATAGGAATAGTAATTCCGCGTGATGAAAATAAAGATTTGATTGAACAGCTCAGATACGGAAAACTGTCCGTAAAACGAAAATTACAGCAGTACAGCGCGTCCGTACATATTTGGGAGCTTGAAGAAATGATTAAAGAGGGGATTATAGAACAGCTTGATTGTGGTGTTTGCATACTTGCAAATACAGATTATTATAAGTCGGACGTGGGTTTGACGTTGGAAAATGATGTAGATTATTTTGTATGAGGAGGTTAAAATGAGTTACGGATTTAAAATTATGGTTAAAGGCGATTATGCCGCATTTAACCGCCCTGAAATGAAAGTTGAACGTGTGAGTTATGATGTTCCGACACCGGGAGCTCTTGAGGGACTGATAAAGTCGGTGTATTGGAAACCGGCAATTCGGTATGTAATTGATAAGATTATCGTTTTTAATCCGATAACATTTATCAATGTTCGCCGTAATGAGGTTAAGGAAAAAATAAAATTGCAGTCGGTACAAAAAAGTATGAAAAACGGTACAGGTGATGCAACGATTTATACTAAGGATATGATAAATCAACGCGGAAGTATGATTTTGAAAGATGTATGTTACGGCGTGGAATTTCACTTTGAACTTACGGGTATACAGAGTGACCATGATGACGAGTCGGAGGAAAAGCATTATAATATTCTTCTAAGACGTTTAAGAAACGGTCAACAATTCAGACAACCTGTGCTTGGGTGTCGTGAATTTCCCGTAAAGAGTATTGAGCTTGTGGAGGAATTTCCGCTTGAAAATGTTTCGGATACGTTAAAAGGTGATACGGATTTAGGATTTATGCTGTATCATATGAAGTTTGAGGACGGTGGACATCCGAAAGATAATGATTGGGATAAACGTAATTTTTCGGACAAGGCAGACGCACTTTTTTACAGACCGCATATGATTGACGGTGTTATAGATGTAGCAAAATATAGGGAGATGATGAAATGCTGATAAAGGCTTTGAATGAATATTATGATATTCTTGCGAGAAATGACAAGGTTTGCAAAGACGGTTTTTCAAGACAGAATATCACGCATATGATTATGCTGAGAAAAGACGGTACAGTAAGCGATATTATAAACGTGGAGCAGGAAAGTGAACCCGACAGTAAGGGTAAAACCAAACTTCAGCCTATATCGGTGGTTTTGCCGGAGAGAACACAGAAACCTGGTATAGACGGAAATATTGTCGAACACAGACCGTTATATATTTTCGGACTTAATTACGACAATAAGAGCGGTACATATTCAACTGAGGACAGTACGGATAAGGCGAAGAAATCGCATAAAGCGTTTGTGGACAAAAACCTTGAATTTACAGAGGGTATGACATCGGATATAGTTACGGCATACAGAAACTTTCTGCAAAAGTGGAATCCGCAGGACGAAACCGAAAATGAGTTGCTTGTAAATCTCGGCAAGGCATACTCGACGGCAAATTTTATTTTCGGTCTTGACGGACACCCTGAAATAAAATTGCACGATACTGACGGCGAAATTGCTCAAAAGATAACGGAACTGAAAAAATCAGTCGGACCGGTGCAGGGTAATGACATATGTGCCGTTACGGGAGAAAAAGGCGAAATATCGGTAACGCACGATAAAATCAAGGGTGTAAGAAATGCAAATGCAACAGGTGCGTTAATGGTTTGCGTAAATAATACGGCAGAGTGTTCATACGGCAAAGAACAGGCGTACAACAGTTCCATAACGCAAACTACTATGAAACACTACACAGAGGCATTAAACACTTTAATCGCAGACAAAAATCACAGAATATATCTTGATGATATGACAGTTGTATTTTGGGCGATGTCAGATGACGATTCAAAAGAAACGGATTTGTTTGCTTCAATGCTTGGGTTTGACGATAAGATTGATGCAGATGAAATGAACGGTATTTTGCTTAAATCGCTTAATGACGTAAATCAGGGCAAAAGTCCCGATTTTACAGAACTCGATATTGATAAAAACGTTGAGTTTTATATTGTGGGAATTGCTCCGAATGTTTCGCGTCTTGCACAAAAATTTATATACCGTGATAAATTCGGCAACATATTTTCACATATAGCAAGACACCAAGCAGATATGATGATTGTTAATTCAAAAGGAAATATACCGATGTGGCGAATATTCCGAGAATTAAAACCGCCTCAAAGCACAAATTACACCACACCGCCGCCGCTTATGGCTTCGGTGTTCGGTGCAATAATAAACGGTACACATTATCCGGAGTCTTTGCTTGAAAATGCCGTAAGACGAATGAAAACGGATAAATCGGTAAATTATGTTCGTGCAGGTATTATCAAGGCTTGTATAAACAGAAAAGATAGATATTCAAAAAATAAGGAGGAGATAAAAATGGCACTTGATATTGAAAATAATAATCAAGCGTATCTGTGCGGCAGACTTTTTGCCGTACTTGAAAAGGTTCAGATTGAATCAGTCAAGGGGAAAGAATTGAATAGAACGATTAAGGATTCATATTTTGCGTCAGCTTGTGCAAATCCGTCAACGGTATTTCCAAAACTTATAAAGCTTTCGCAATACCACATTGAAAAACTTGACTATAAGCCTAAGTATAAAAAACTCACGGGTGAGATTGTGGATAAGCTAAACGGAACTTTTCCTAAAACATTACCATTAAATGCACAGGGTAAGTTTATTATAGGCTATTATCAGCAAATGCAAGATTTATATAAACCAAATGACACAAAAACTAAGGAAATATGAAAGGAAGTAGAGAATTATGGAACCAATTAAAAACAGATACGAATTTACAGTTATTTTTGATGTAGAAAACGGCAACCCTAACGGTGATCCCGATGCAGGCAATATGCCGAGAATTGATCCCGAAACGTCGGCAGGACTTGTTACAGATGTGTGCTTAAAGAGAAAAATCCGCAACTTTGTGGAAATTTTTAAAGAAGATGAGCCGTATTATAATATTCTTGTAAAGCCTGATAAGGCACTTAACACAAAATTTACGGAGGCATATGAGGCAATAGGCGAAAAGACAGGTCAAAAGGGTAAAAATCCTGAGGCGGTAAGAGCGGCAAGAGATTACATATGTCAAAATTATTTTGATGTAAGAACATTCGGTGCGGTTATGAGTACAGGTAACGACCCATGCGGTATTGTCAGAGGTCCTGTTCAGATTAGTTTCGCAAAGAGTGTTGATCCGATATTTACACAGGATATAACAATTACAAGACAGGCAAGAACAACAGAAGATAAGCGTGATACAGGTGAAACGGAAATGGGCAGAAAGAGCATAGTACCGTATGGCTTGTACAGGGCGGACGGATATGTGTCGGCTATGCTTGCACAGAAAATTACTAAGTTTTCGGAAGAAGACCTTGAACTTTTGTGGAAGGCCATTATCAATATGTTTGAACACGACAGAAGTGCCGCAAGAGGTAAAATGTGCGTAAGAAAACTTTATGTATTCAAGCATGATTCCGTACTCGGAAATGCTCCGGCGAATGTGTTGTTTGACAAAATTGTTATCGGCAAAAAAGACGGAGTGGAAGTTCCGAGAAGTTTCAATGATTATGAAATCACTGTCGATAAAAATATGCCTGAAGGAGTAGAACTTCAGGAGAAAGCATGATTAATATAAGGACAATACAGCATTATATGTATTGCCCGAGAAGATTCGGATTGCTTGAAATTGAGAATGCTTGGGTTGAAAATGTTTCGGTTGTGTTGGCGAATATTATGCACGAAAACGTACATTCGGGCAAACACCAATTCAAAAGCAATAACAAGGTTGTTTTAAGCTCGGTTACTTTGTATAATGATGAACTTGATTTGTATGGCGTTGCGGATTGTATAGAGTTTTGCAAAAATAAAGACGGCGTACCGATAGACGGCCTTGACGGAAAGTACACTGTCAGACTTGTGGAATACAAGCCTACACAGCCTAAAGACGGCTCTATAAGAGAAACTGACGCGATACAGGTGTTTGCTCAAAAATTGTGTGCGGACTATATTTGGAAATGCAACAGTGAGGGGTACATATATTATGCCGATACAAGAAAACGTGTGAAAATGCCGTTTGATGAGGAGTACGACAGGTATAAAGCATTGCTTGATGATTTGGTCGGTAAAATGCAAAACGTAATGGAAAGCGGTGTTATTCCTCCAAAAATAAAAGGCCAAAAGTGCAGTGGTTGCTCGATTAAAGATTTGTGTATGCCTAAAACGAAAAAGTACAGCATTAAACAGCTTATTGAGGAGGATTGCGTATGAGAAAACTTTTGAATACTTTGTATGTCACAAATGAAAATATATACATGACTCTCGACGGCGAAAATGTTGTATGTAAGGAAAATAATGAGGTTAAATTACGACTTCCGTTTTCAAATATTGAGGCAATATTTTGTTTCAGCTATCTTGGCTGTTCGCCTGCACTCATGGGGAAGTGTGCCGATTACGGCATACCGATTAACTTCATATCTCCGTCAGGCAGATTTTTGGCTCGCGTGCAGGGTGCGTCACACGGAAATGTGTTGCTGAGAAAACGTCAATACGAACTTTTTTCAAAACCGCCTGCACTTTTAAGACAAAATACCGTTGCCGCAAAATTGGCGAATACAAAAAGTGTTGTGAAAAGAACGCTTAAAGATTATCCGCAAATTGATGAGGACGGCAAGCTGACTCATTGTATAGAACGCTTGGACGGTTGTATTAAAAGCGTGTATATCACAGATGATTATGATGGTATACTCGGTACGGAGGGTAACGGTGCAAAGGCATATTTTGATGTGTTTGACAGCCTTATTCTTCATCAAAAAGACGATTTCTGTTTTGCAATGAGAAGTAAAAGACCTCCGCTCGATAGGGTGAATGCAATGTTGTCGTTTTTATATACGATTTTTACCCGTGAATATGCGGCGGCACTTGAAAGTGTGGGATTGGACAGTTATATGGGATTTTATCATTCGCTTCGTCCTGGACGTGAATCGCTTGCGTGCGATTTGGTCGAGGAGGGGAGATGTATTGTTGAAAGATTTGTGTTGACATTAATAAATCTTAAAATTATTAAACCCGAAGATTTTGACGTACAGTTAAGCGGTGCAGTTTTCTTGAATGATGACGGCAGGAAAAAGGTGCTCTCAAAATGGCAGGAGAAAAAACGTACCGATATGATACATCCGTATTTGAAGGAAAAAATTCCTATGGGACTTTTGCCGTATGTGCAAAGTATGTTGCTTGCAAAATTTGTGCGTGGTGAAATTGACGAGTATCCGTGTTATTTGGTGAAGTAGGTGATATTGATGATGACTTTGGTAAGTTATGATGTGTCAACTGTCGATGCGGCAGGCAGGAAAAGACTTCGCAAGGTTGCAAAGGAATGTGTTAATTACGGACAAAGAGTGCAAAATTCTGTGTTTGAAGTTGATGTTGATTACGGAACATTCTTGAAATTAAAAGATAGACTTATGAAAATTATTGATGAAGAACAAGATAGCCTTCGATTCTATTATTTGGGTAATAATTGGAAGAGGAGAGTGGAGCATATAGGTGCAAAGGAAACATATGACCCTGAGGGCAGTTTGATTTTGTGAGCGAACGTGCAGTGATATTGGTTTTATATGGAGGTTCGCTGAAAAAATAATACATATTATGTAAAAAATATCGCTTTTTAAAGTGATTTTTAGTAAAATGTCCGCTCTGTTGTGGTGGTGTGACTTCACATATACAATATGTAGTGTCACGCTCCCCACGGAGCGTGTGAGTTGAAATGCTGATTCTTCGGCTTTCACTGAATTTGAAATATGTCACGCTCCCCACGGAGCGTGTGAGTGGGGGCGTCGAGGTGCCATCCTATACAAAATAGTAATTACAGAAAATAGGGAATAAGTGACAGATTACTGCCTTACGGAGCCACCACTCCGTCACTGCGTGCCTCCTCTCCTCAAGGAGAGGTATAAAAGACTCTATTGATGGGAGCCGGTGACGAAGTCGGCTAAGTGGCAAGCAAACAAAAAATGGGCGGTGAATAACCGCCCGAAGAATAACTAATTTTTAGATTTATTAACCATAAATATACCGACTGAAACAAGGACAAGTGCTACAAGACCCTGAACACCGAAAGCCTGATTTTTCTCACCGAGAAAAACAGCCGAAAGGATAACGCCGAAGATCGGATTTGTAAAACCGAAAACGGCAACTTTACCGACAGGGTTATATTTAAGCAATATTCCCCACAAAGTATATGCTACGGCTGAAATCATCGCCATATATATAAGAAGTGCGATAGATGCAAGAGTAAATCCGGAAATCTTACCTCCTGTTGCTATTCCGACAACGACAAGAATAATACCGCCTAAAAAGAACTGATAACCGCTAAGAACCACAGGGTTTTCATCTTTAGAATATTTTTTAATCATACCCGATGAAAGTGCATAAGCTGCCGCTGAAAGCAATATAGCACCTTCACCGGAAAGTTTTATACTCATATCAAAACCGCCGTTTGCAAGGTTAATTACAACAACTCCTAAAAATCCTACAACACATCCCAAAACTTTTAAAACCGTCATTTTTTCGTACTTGAATATAAATACTGCAAATAATATTGAAAGAAATACGTTTGCGGCATTTATAATAGAAGATTTTACGCCTGATGTATTCGCCAAGCCTATGTAGAAAAACACATACTGCAAAACTGTTTGCACCATAGAAAGTTTAAAAACAGAAAAAAGTGATTCTTTTTTCGGTACAAGTATTTTTTTGCTTAAAATACTTCCGAAAAAAATTGTAAGTATACCGGCAAGTGTGAAACGAATACCGGCAAAAAGAAATTGTGAGCCGACCGCACCGGACGGAATGTTAAACATCTGATAACCTATTTTAATACAAGGAAAAGCACTTCCCCAAAGCAGACAGCATATAATCGCAAGTCCGCAGACGACAGGTGTTTTTGTTAATAATTTTTTATTCATAATATTACCCTCCTCAAAAACAACAACCATTCGATTGTACCACAAAATCACAATCAAAACAAGAAAAATATTTAGTTTTTTATAACTTTTGCGATTATTTGATAATTTTTGAAAAAAGTATTGAAAAATAAAAACATTGTGCTATAATAGTTCAGGCATTAAACAAAGAGAGGAGATTACATATGACTAACGATATGACTAAGGGCAGTCCGATAAAGTTGATATTAAGCTTTATGGTACCGCTTCTTATAGGTAATATATTTCAGCAGTTCTATAATATGGCGGATACGATTATTGTCGGAAGAACTATAAGTGTTGAGGCACTTGCGGCGGTTGGTGCGACAGGTTCAATCTCATTTTTGATTGTGGGATTTGTGCAAGGTGTGACGAGCGGTTTTGCGGTTATAACCGCGCAGAGATTCGGTGCAGGCAGTGAAAACGGCGTAAGACGTTCCGTTGCAACAAGCATTATTTTAGGTATAGCCGTAACGATTGTTATGACGGCGATAAGCGTATTGGCGGCAAGACCGCTTTTGGAGATTATGAAAACTCCGTCCGACATTATAGACGATTCGTATAACTACATAATAGTAATTTTTGAAGGTATTGCGGCGGCGGTATTTTTCAACTTGTTTTCAAGTATACTCCGTTCGCTCGGCGACAGTAAAACACCGCTTGTATTCTTGATAATCGCAAGTATTATCAATATTATACTTGACTTTGTGTTTATTCTTACATTTAAAATGGGTGTTGCCGGTGCGGGTTGGGCAACTGTTATCGCACAATTTATTTCGGGTATATTGTGCTTTGTATACAGTTTGAAAAAATTCCCGATTCTAAGACTTACAAAGCATGATTGGAAATTCTCTTGGAGATTTGCTTGGCAACACCTTGCAGTCGGCTTGCCTATGGCGTTTCAGTTTTCGATAACCGCCATCGGTACAATGGTAATCCAATCGGCACTTAATTCGCTCGGTTCAACTGCCGTTGCGGCATTTACAGCCGGTTCGAAAATAGACCAATTTGCAACACAGCCGCTTGCGTCATTGGGCGTTGCGGTTGCGACATACACCGCACAAAATTACGGCGCAAGAGAGCTTGAAAGAATTAAAAAAGGTGTGACGGGTGCGGCGATTATCGCAACGGTTTGCGGTATTGTAGGCGGATTTGTTGTTATTACGTTCGCAAAACCGCTTGTTGCATTGTTTGTCGGCAACGGTCAGAATGAAGTTATGTCGCTTTCAAAAGAATACCTTGTTCTAAACGGTGTATTCTATGTGATACTCGGTTTACTGTTCGTTTACAGAAATGCTCTGCAAGGTATAGGCAGTAGTATGATTGCGTTTTTCGGCGGTGTTTGGGAACTGGTTATGCGTTCGCTTGTTGCATTTGTGCTTGTGTCATATTTGAAGTTTGCGGCGGTATGTATTGCGTCACCTGTTGCGTGGTTTGGGGCGACAATTTGGCTTATGATTGCTTACTTCATTATAATAAATCGCATTATTAAAAAAGCAAATTTCGCTAAAATTAATTATTGATGTATATTTAATATTGCAAACTTTATCCTTTTTTGATATAATGAGTAGTATATTTAAAAAAAGAGAGGTATTAATATGACATCACAAAGTATAATACAGGGTATTGTATTACTTCTGTATCTTATCGCTATGGTAATGGTCGGATTTGTTTTCTACAAAAAAAATTCAACACATTCCGATTATGTACTTGGCGGACGCGGTATGAACGTTTGGGTAACGTCACTAAGTGCGCAGGCTTCGGATATGAGCGGTTGGCTGTTGATGGGACTTCCGGGTACTGCATATTTGTTGGGTTCGGGTGCTACAAACGCAATATGGACTGCAATAGGTCTTGCACTCGGTACATATTTTAACTGGTTAATCGTTGCAAAACCGCTTAGAAAATATACACAGATTGCAGGCAATTCAATCACAATTCCCGACTTTCTGCAAAACAGATTTCATTCAAAATCAAACGTACTTCGTATATTCTCGGCGTTGTTTATTTTGATATTCTTTACGGTTTATACATCGTCAATGTTTGCGGCAGGTGCTAATTTGTTTGATTATGTATTCGGTATCGGATATATACCTGCACTTATTTTGAGCGTTGTCGTTGTAACGGCATATACATTCCTTGGCGGATTTAAAGCGGTTTGTTGGACAGACTTGTTTCAGGGATTGCTTATGTTTGCCGCAATAATCGTTGTACCTTGCTTTATGTATAAAGGTCTTACTTCAAATACATTTGAATGGTCGGAAATCGGTAAAATTACACTTGGTGTATCGGAAGGTTTCGGTGCAATGGGTATAGTCAGTGCTATTGCGTGGGGACTTGGATATTTCGGTCAGCCGCATATCCTTACAAGATTTATGGCCATAAAGTCATCAAAGGATATTAAGCCTGCAAGAAGAATTGCTATGGTTTGGGTTATTGTAAGTCTTGCTATGGCTGTATTGGTTGGTATATTGGCATCGCCGTATATTCAATATATGTTCAAAACAGGTCAGATTACAGACCCTTCATCACTTAGCATTTTGAATGCAAACGGTATGCTTGAGGGCGCAAATACACAGAAAGTATTTATGGTACTTGTACAGAATATGTTCCCGACAGTTATTGCGGGATTGTTGCTTTCGGCTGTACTTGCGGCTATTATGTCAACAGCCGATTCACAGCTTCTTGTTGCGTCATCATCATTCTCATCGGATATATACAACACGCTTTTCAACAAGAATGCTTCGGAAAAGACATTGCTTAACGTAAGCCGTATCACGATTGTGGTTGTTGCAATTATAGCTTGCTTGCTTGCACTTGACCCTAATTCATCGGTGTTTGAAATCGTTGCTCACGCATGGGCAGGTTTCGGTGCGGCATTCGGTCCGGTTATTCTTTGCAGCCTGTTCTGGAAACGCTGTAATGAATACGGTGCATTGGCAGGTGTTATATCCGGCGGTGCGGTAGCACTTTTGTGGGCATATGTTCCGACTGCTATATGGGGTGCGGATAATCTTCCGGGGATATTTACCGTATATGAAATTATTCCTGGATTTATTGTATCGCTTGCACTTATCTTTATAGTGTCACTTGCCACAAAAGCTCCGTCAAAGGAAGTTATAGAAGAATTTGAATCGGTTAAAACAGCAGATGTATAATATAAAAGGGTTGTCGGCTAATGCCGGCAACCTTTTTTGAAAATATTTAATAAAAATGCTTGACAGGGAATAAATAATCTGATATAATATTTCAGAAAAGAAAACAAGCAGAACAATCCGTTCTCACCGTACGGCGAAGGCTTTGCGGTAAATATACAGATACTTTAGGTATCGGTGTATTGTGCGGGTGCGTTTTGCAGCCGTTTTTTGTTTATGTTTTAAGGAGGGATTAACAATTAGTAAGAATGATTTGCAGATTAACGAACAAATTCGTGATAACGAAATTCGAGTTGTTTCAGCTGATGGCGAACAGCTTGGCGTAATGAGTGCAAAAGAGGCACAGGATATTGCGTATGAAAAGGGAATGGATTTGGTTAAGATTGCTCCGCAGGCAAAGCCGCCGGTATGCAAGATTATGGACTACGGAAAGTACAAGTTTGAGCTTAACAAGCGTGAAAAGGAAAACAGAAAGAACCAAAAGGTTATTAACATCAAAGAGGTTCAGCTTTCACCGTCTATCGATACAAATGATTTCAATACGAAGTGTAATCATGCAATAAAGTTCCTTAAAAAGGGCGATAAGGTAAAGGTTATAGTTCGTTTCAGAGGTCGAGAGGTAAGTCATTCACAGATTGGTTATACCTTGCTTGAAAGATTTGCAGAACAGGCTAAAGAAGCCGGAACTGTTGAAAAACCGGCTAAGCTTGAGGGCAGAAATATGACAATGTTTCTTGCTCCCTTGTCATAATATTATTTAATTCGGAAGGAGTGTGCATTATGGCTAAGACTAAGATAAAGACTCACAGAGGCGCCGCTAAGAGATTCAACGTAACTAAGAATGGTAAGGTTAAGATGAACAAGGCGTTCAGAAGACACATTTTGAACAAAAAGACAACTAAGAGAAAAAGACATCTAAGAAAGCAAGCTTACTGCTCAAAGGCTAACGCAGCAGTTATTAAAAAGCTTATTCCTTACAAATAATTCGAAAGAGAGGTAGAAACTAATGGCAAGAGTAAAAGGTGCATTAAATACAAGAAAAAGACATAAGAAGATATTAAAGCTTGCTAAGGGCTTCAGAGGTGCTGAAAGCAAGCAATTCAGAATTGCTAACCAAGCTGTTATGCGTTCAATGCAAAATGCTTATGTAGGCAGAAAAAGAAGAAAGAGAGATTTCCGTCGTCTTTGGATTACAAGAATCTCTGCTGCTTGTAAGCAAAACGGTATGAACTATTCAACATTTATGAACGGTCTTAAGAAGTCAGGTATCGAAATGAACAGAAAGATGCTTTCTGAAATCGCTATCGCTGACAGCGTTGCATTCGCAAAGCTTGTTGAAACAGCTAAGGCTGCTCTTTAATTTAGAGTACATTGTGACAGATTTTCAGTCTGTCACTTTTTTTTATGTAAAAAATGAAAAATAACTCTAAATTAATCTTGTTTTTGTCGAAAGAAACGTGTATAATATACTCATAAAGAATAGGGAGATATATTATGAGAATTAAAGACAATGTTAAAAGTGTCTACACACAGATTATTGTCTTATGTGAAATATTCCATATTTCGTTTCTATTTATATTTAAGCATTTTTCAATGCAGATACCGTTTATGTATAATATCGGCAGTGTGATATTTTATATATTAATGCTGTTTGTTGTGCTGAAAGGATATTATCGCGTTTGTATTGTACTGGTGCATTTGGAAGTATCGGCGTTTGTTACGGTGACGGTGCTAAATGGCGGATATTCGTCGGATTTTGCCTTGTATTTGATTTCTATGGCAACATTTGTGTATTTTAATCCGTTTAAACATCGGAGTGTAACATATATATTTTCGATATGTGAGGTAATGTTGTATATAGGTTTGACGTTGCATTGCCGTCATGTTTATTCGGAGGCGGAAGTGCAGATTGTTTCTGTTACTATATACAATACCGTTTTGGCAGTCGGAATTATATTGATAGGTGCGTACATATCGGACGTATCGGCAACTGTAACCCATAGAAAGCTCGTTGATGAAAACAAGACTCTTAACAATCTTGCAAATTACGACCAACTTACAGGCTTGCAAAGCCGAAGAATGTTTATGGAACGAATTAAGGACAGCGAGGACAATAAATCTGTGGTCATTTGTATCGGTGATATTGATGATTTCAAAAAAATAAACGATATATACGGTCATTTATGCGGTGACTATGTACTGCAGAATATTTCGGAGATTATGAGAAAATCGCTCGGCTTGGAGAATGTTGATATATGTAGGTGGGGCGGTGAAGAATTTGTGTTTATGTTCTGTAATGATGATATTGACAGTGCATTTGTAAAAGTTGAAAACTTAAGAAAAACTATCGAAAATAAAAAATTTGTTTATGAAAATGACAATATTTCCGTTACGATGACGTTCGGAATTATCGAACGTGATAGCGGTAAAGTCGATGATGTTCTTCTTAAAAGTGCCGATAAATTGCTGTACAGAGGCAAAATTAACGGTAAAAATGTGGTTGTTAAAGCATAATAAAAAAATATCTCTGCATTGTGCAGAGATATTTTTATTTGTTTTAGAAATTAAATGTCTTTGTAACGAATGATTCGTCGTCTGAAGAAAACGGCTGAACTGTTATTTCAAGCGGTGACGACTTACTGTCAAGCTTGTACGCTTTTTGAACAGTAATTGTTTCACCCGGAGCGATATTTTGTGAAAGTGTAAGAAGTTCCACACCGTCCACGCCGATTACTGTTGCAGGAGCTAATGAAGAACCGTTTTGTTCGGCGATGACGTCATATACTCCGCTGAATGATTGGTCTGAATCGGTTTTGTTTGTAAATTCAAATGACACAACAACAACGTCGCTGTCATCATAATTGATAAGTTTTGCTTCCTCGATAGAAATATCGTTGTTGCTTACTTCGCCCGAATAGCTGTCCGCTTTTGTATCTGATTTTGCCTCTGTACCTTCAACTGCCGCCATATCGACATTTTTTGAATAGTCCTGACCGTCAAGAGTTTCTGTTGCACTGCCGTTTTCATATGCACCCGACGCATCTGCCTGCGCAGTCTGCTGAGGTGTCGTATTTGTATTTTCTGTCTTTTTACCGCAGCCCGCAACTGACATTGCAAGAATTAATGCGGCAATAACGATTAAACTTTTTTTCATATTTACATATCCTTTCTTCAAAAAACAATTTTGTAGAAGCTTTAATGATATACTATCACAGTGTTTTTTAAAAATCAAGCATATCAAGAAAAATTCATAATCTATTCACATTGACATAATAGTTTTCAAGATATATAATTAACCTAATGAGGTGATTTTATGAGTAATATTAAAGCGTGTATATTTGACCTTGACGGTACGCTTACAAATACGATAAATGCTATTGCACATTTTGGCAATATTGCACTTGCGGCATTCGATTTGCCTGAAATTCCGGTAGAGGATTATAAAATATATGTCGGTGACGGCAGAGATAAACTTATTCACAGAATGCTCGGAGTTTACGGCAAGGATAATGCGGAAATGTTTGAAAAAGTGCGTGATGTGTATGACGAAAATTATGAAAATGATTATCTTTATGATACAGATGCGTATGACGGAATAAGAGAATTGCTTGAAGAACTGAAAGAGAACGGCATAAAAATTGCGGTATGCTCAAATAAACCGGATAATGTCGTGCATTTTGTTACCGATAATATTTTCGGTGAAAATTATTTTGACGCGGTGCATGGAGTTATTGATGGTATGCCGACAAAACCCAATCCTTTTACGGCGCTTGAAATAGCGAAAAAACTCGGTGTAAAGCCGTCAGAGTGTCTGTTCTTGGGTGACACCAATGTTGATATATTTACAGCAAAAAATGCCGAAATGACGTCGGTCGGAGTGCTTTGGGGATTCAGAACAAGAAATGAATTGGTACAAGCTGGTGCAGACTATATTGCGGAAAATCCACATGTAATTTTACAACTTATCGGGAGGTAGAAGAAATGAGAAAAAGCGGTATTTTAATGCACATATCATCGTTGCCGTCTGATTACGGTATCGGTACAATGGGCAAAGAGGCATATAAATTTGTGGATTTTTTAAAGAGTGCAAAACAAAAGTGTTGGCAGATTCTGCCGATTGGCCCGACAAGCTACGGCGATTCGCCGTATCAGTCGTTCTCAACGAATGCAGGCAATCCGTATTTTATAGATATGGATATTTTGCGTGAAGAAGGTCTTTTGAAAAAATCGGACTATTCAAAGCTTGATTGGGGCAAAGACAGGAAAAATGTTGACTACGAAACAATTTATGAAAATCGTTTTAAGGTTTTGAAAATTGCTTTTGAAGAATTTAAAAAAGGTGATTTGTCGGAATTTTATGACTTCTTGCAGAAAAACGAAAGATGGATTTCAAACTATGCGTTGTTTATGAGCATAAAGAATGAAAATGACGGTAAGTCTTGGCTTGAATGGGAGGACGGACTAAGAAAACGTGATTCTCATTCGTTATGGGAATTTAAGTCGTCGCACGAAGATGACGTTATGTTTTGGGAGTTTGTGCAGTTTAAATTCTTTGAACAGTGGAACAAACTTAAAAAGTATGCCAATGACAACGGTGTGTCAATAATCGGCGATATTCCGATTTATGTGGCACTTGACAGTGCGGAAGTGTGGGTATATCCCGATTTATTTGAACTTGACGAAAATCTTGTGCCGAAAGCTGTTGCAGGTTGTCCTCCGGACGCATTTTCTCCGACAGGTCAGCTTTGGGGAAATCCGCTGTATAATTGGGACAGGCACAGAGAATACGGCTTTAATTGGTGGATAGACAGAATAAAGAGTGCAACGTCATTGTATGATGTTGTTCGTATCGACCATTTCAGAGGATTTGAGGGGTATTATTCGATTCCTTACGGGGATAAAACCGCCGAAAACGGTCAGTGGCTGAAAGGGCCGGGGATTGAATTGTTCAATGCCGTTAAAAATGAATTGGGCGATTTGCCGATTATAGCGGAGGATTTGGGATTTTTGACGGAGGACGTGCATAAGCTGTTGAGAGATTCGGGTTTCCCGGGTATGAAAGTGCTTGAATTTGCATTTGATCCGCGTGAAGAAAGTAATTATTTGCCGTATACATATAATTCAAACAGCGTTGTCTATGTCGGCACGCACGATAATAATACAGTGCTTGGTTGGATTGATGAGCTTGACGAAGATACACTTGAATTTTGTAAGAAGTACATTGATTCGGAGGATGATATTGTTTGGAAACTCATTAAAACCGCTATGGCAAGTGTGAGCGATACGGCGATAATTCAAATGCAGGATTATCTTGAACTCGGCAGTGAGGCAAGAATGAATACACCGTCTGTACTCGGCGGCAACTGGCAGTGGAGAATGGGTAAGAATGATTTGACTGACAAACTCGCAAAGAAAATTGCCGATATAACCTGTACATACGGAAGAAGCGAAAGACAGTGATTTTATGCAGACGATTGAACAGGCACTTTTAAAGTTGGAAAAGTCAAAGTTCAGAAGTAGTTTTAAGCTGAAAGAAAAGGATAGGGAATATGTAAAAAATAAAGGTATGGATACTGTGCGTTCGCACGCACGCGACTTTGTTCGTGACAGACTTGCACCGTCATTTATTGCAAATGACGGCAAGCAAACACCAATGCGCGGACACCCTGTGTTTATCGCACAACACGCAACGGCGTGCTGCTGCCGCGGTTGCCTTAACAAGTGGTACAGAATACCGAAAAATGTTGAACTTACTCCTGTCCAACAAGAAAAAATAGTGAATTTGCTTATGGCTTGGATTGAAAAACAAATGAAAAATACACCTATCGAATGATAGGTGTATTTTTTGTATTATTGCAATAAATTTGTAAGTGGTGTCCTATCCGTATTCCACACTTTGTTTTAATAATTATTTGACTGATTAAAGTATATTAAAATATATATGAACAGTAAATAGGCAGATTTTTTCTGATAGGGTATTCTTGAGATGGTGAAAAATATAATTTAACATATTTTTTTAATGAATACACGATTTAAAAAGTGTCTTAAAGTTGATATGATATAGTTATAAAATTATTGTAATGGAGATGACGTGAATGTTAAATAAAGATTTTATGCCTGCATATAAACCGTCTATCGCAACAATGATATTGTTCTCATTCGTATGGACATGGAACGACTATATGAGTCCGTACTTGTACATATCGGATATAAACAAACAAATGCTTTCCGTAGGTATTAAGTTGTTTTTAGCCGGACAAGTTCAGGATTACGGTTCACAAATGGCGGCGGCTACACTTGTATTGCTGCCGATAATCGTAGTATTCCTGTTCTGTCAGAGATTCTTTATTGAAAACGCTACATCTTCGGGAGTTAAAGGATAATTAAAGAGGTAGACTAAATAGGCAAGCCTATATTTTCGGCTTGCCTATTGTTATACATTCAATTTATTGACATTAAATTATTGCTATTGAAATAACTTGGCCGTGTTGGTATAATTATTATATAAGGAGTGTGATTTTAAGTATGATAACTATGGAAGAATTACAAGGCTATCCGGTGGCTGATGATAAAGAAATTCGTGACGCACACAATAAGGCGATTTCGCTTATTGAACATAATGTTGACGAGTTTTTTGACTGTTTTCCGGGTGCAAACAGTGAAAATAATTTTTACAGGCAAACAGAAAATACAGACTGGACAGAGGGCTTTTGGACCGGTGAATTGTGGCTTGCTTATGAGAGTAACAAAGACGATAAATTAAAGGAGGCGGCACTTTGTCAAGTGGACAACTTCCTTTACAGAATAGAACATCATATTAATACCGACCATCACGATATGGGCTTTTTGTACAGCCCGTCTTGCGTTGCGGCATATAAGCTTACAGGCAGTGAAGTGGGTAAACGTGCGGCGCTTTTGGCGGCGGATAATTTGATGAAACGTTTTCACGAAAAAGGTCAGTTCTTTCAGGCGTGGGGCAAAATAGGCGATAAGGACAATTACAGACTTATAATAGATTGTCTTATGAATATGCCGTTGCTTTTCTGGGCGAGCAAGGTGACAGGTGATAAAAAGTATGCAGAAAAAGCACAGGCACATATAAAAACAGCGATGGAAAATATCGTGCGTGACGATAATTCGACATATCATACATATTTCTTTGATATGGAAACAGGTAAACCTACAAAGGGCGTTACTTGTCAGGGTAATCGTGACGGCTCGGCTTGGGCGAGAGGTCAGGCTTGGGGAATATACGGCAGTGCGGTTGCGTATTCTAAAACAGGAAATAAAGAATATTTGGATATATTTAAACGTGTGACAAAATACTTTATGGAACATTTGCCGAAGGATTTAGTGCCTTATTGGGACTTTGATTTTGATACAGGCAGTGATGAACCGCGTGATTCTTCATCAGGTGTTATAGCGGTATGCGGTATGCTTGAAATGGCTAAATATCTTGATAAAGATGAGGCTGAATATTATACGCAGACGGCTAAAAGATTGCTTAAAGCAATTATTGATAATTGTGCCGTTAAAGACAGTAAAGAGTCTAACGGACTTTTACTTCACGGCACATACGCAAAGAAAACGCCGTATAATACGTGTAATAACGGCGGTGTTGATGAGTGTAATACATGGGGAGATTATTTCTATATGGAGGCACTTACACGTCTGACAAGCGACTGGAATCCATATTGGTAAGGTTAGCAATTTAGAAATTGGTATAGAAAAATGAGTTTAGAAAAATCTGTTTTTACAGAAGAAACAATAAAAGAATATATTTATAATAACTATCATATTAAGACAATAAACGTATGCAAACAGAATATTGGAAGCGCCAATTGCTATAAAATTATTAGCAAAGATGGTATATATCTGCTTAAAGAATTCCAATCAAAATATAAAAAATCTGATATAGAAAGAGAAATTACTGTATGTAATTATTTGAATCAACATGGAATCTCATGCTCTGATTTTATACAAAATGCAGATGAAAATTATATAAATGTATTTAAGGAAAAAACAATTCATCTACAAACATTTGTTGAGGGGAAAACATTTCAGATGAACTGTGTGCCTGATACTATATTATTTAAAGAGGCTGGACTTTTAGGACGTATTAACAAATGCTTGGAAAATTTTTTGAAACTTCCTATTGGTTTTAATTCTAGTTGGTTTGTTAGTTGGAATTCAGATGAAAGCATTAATAGGTATAAGAAAATCATTTATCATACAGAAAAATTAGATGACATCAATATAAAAGCAAAGATTATAGAAGATTGTGAATTTAAAATAAAGTTATTAAGTAATATGACACTTGATGAAAGATATTGCAAGCTGACACAAGGTAATAGTCATGGAGATTATAATAATTTTCAATTGATTTGTTCTGATAATGATATTAAATCTGTTATTGATTTTTCGGGAGCAGCATATGTTCCGTTGGTATGGGAGGTAATGCGTTCCTACACATATAGTGCAGAGGAATGTCGAAATGCCAAAGATATGGATTTTGAAAAATTTAAAAAATACATTGATGCTTATTTGAAAGAAAATGAATTGACTTTATTGGATGTGGAAATGATGCCATATTTTTATTATTTTAATATTGTACGTAGCGCATATGGATATCCACAGTATATTAACAGTTGTTTGGAAAGTAATCCTTTTGATATAATTGATTTTGCTGTGTGGCGAACAGAGTTCTGCAGATGGCTTTATAAAAATAAAGATGAATTATCACAATTTTTGAAAAATCAATATAAAGGCATATTATTATAAGATTTGCATGCTTTAGCAATAAAAAAATACCGTAGTCGTAAGACTGCGGTATTTTTGATATGTCGTAAAATTTATCTCTTTGATAACGTTTTGATATCTTGAAAAGCCTTAAAACAAGGGATTTCTTACACCAAATGTTGCATACGTGTTATGCACGGTAGACTGCTCAAGGGGTCCCATAACTTTTCTGAACTTACAAATTCGCATATAACGTTTATCGAAAGGAGTTTACTCTCTTAAAATATAACACATTAGTATTCAAGAAAAAAAGAAAGCAGTGGTTAAGAGAGTGACTCCTAAATGAGTATAGCATATAAGTTAAAAATACAATTTTTAATTATTGGATTTATTTTATTAATATTATGTGATATAATGTCAATAAATAGATGTATATTATATCTATAATATTTTATGGTGATGTTATGGAAGATTTTGAAGATACTTAATTATTAAAAAATAATATCAGAAAAATTTGTTTATGTAGAGCAAATTATGAGATGATAGATAATAGTAGTTATAGTATTTGTTATTATGATAAGAGCTATGTACCACCAAGAGAAAATATAAAACGTGATTTTTTTGGATAGAAACAATCGATGAATGTTTTAGGCTGATTTACGATGCAATCTTAAATTAACGTTGACAATAATGCGTGATTGATATATAATATAATTGGATTAAAATATGAGAGGAGAATATCCATGACATATATAAATCGTGACTTAGAGGAAAAAATTAAATCTGCTTCTAAAGAATATGCTTGTATTTTGATAACAGGTGCAAGGCAAGTTGGTAAATCCACTGTACTAAAGCGATTAATGGATGATAATCGTGAAGAAGTTTTGTTGGATGATATAGAAGAAAGAAAATTAGCATCAAAGGATCCGGCACTTTTTTTGCAAATGCACTCATTACCAATTTTGATAGATGAAGTTCAATATGCACCTGAACTGTTTTCTTATATAAAAATGGCAATAGACAAAGGTGCTGCTCCCGGTTCATTTTGGCTCACAGGTTCTCAACCATTTAAGCTCATGGAACTTGCGCAAGAATCTCTGGCCGGAAGAATTGCTATTATTCACATGCCTTCACTTTCACAACATGAAATCTATGGGCATGATAAAACCGAACCATTTTCTATTGATTTAGATAAATTAAAGAAACGTAGTAAAATAAATAAACCGGCTGATCTTAATGAAATATACAGACGTATATGGAGTGGCTCTTTGCCCGGACATATAAGCGGAAAATACACAGACAGAGATCTGTTTTATAGCAGTTATCTTCAAACTTATATAGAGAGAGACGTAAAAGAGATAGCTGATATTGATGATACAATGATATTTAGCGATTTTATTCGTTCTGCTGCTTGTAGAGCAGGTCAAATGCTCAATGTGTCAGATATTGCCAGAGATGTTGGGATTTCTAACGATACGGCAAAGCGTTGGCTAAAGATTCTTGAAAAATCTGATATTGTATTTTTTTTACGTCCTTATTCAAATAACTTGCTAAAGAGAACAATAAAAACTCCTAAAATGTATTTCTTTGACACCGGACTTGTTGCATATCTTACAAGATATTCATCTCCGGAGATTTTAGCAAACGGTGCAATTAATGGTGCAATACTTGAAAATTACGTTGTGTCTGAGATTATCAAAACGTATCACAACAATGCAAAAGAATGCCTTATATGGTATTACCGTGATACAAACAGTAATGAAATTGACCTTGTAATTGAAAGTGACGGTATGCTTCATCCTATTGAAATAAAAAGAACTGCCAGTCCCGGAACCGAACTTATAAAACCGTTTAAATTATTAGATAAAGCATCTGTTCCAAGAGGTAAAGGTGCAATTATTTGTATGAAAGAAACTCTTTCCGCAGTTGATAGCGACAATTATATTGTACCTATTTGGATGATTTAATTTACGTTGTGTTTAGAAGAAACAAAATCGATGTGGTATCATGAATCCGGTTGAAAATAAAAAAATATGCTAAAAGCAAGAATTATACAAATTACTTTTGTGTAAAATGATATATTACTGATTACCACAATTATTTGTGGCAAAATTGCGGTAAAAGACAAAAAATAAATCCCACAATCGGCATGATTGTGGGATTTGTTTGATAAAAAACTTATCTTTTTGAGAACTGTGGAGCACGACGAGCGGCTTTTAGACCGTACTTCTTTCTTTCCTTCATTCTTGAGTCTCTTGTCAGGAATCCTGCTGCTTTCAGTGCAGGTCTGTACGCTTCTCTGTCTGCTTCGCAGAGTGCTCTTGAGATACCGTGTCTCAGTGCTCCGGC